>Ga0136640_10001123_pt1 | contig 10599 bp, 7 predicted proteins | sample AntDrymUQ8642106_2_FD_105498 | JGI IMG/M metagenome (GOLD analysis project Ga0136640, IMG submission 105498) | Polar desert sand microbial communities from Dry Valleys, Antarctica - metaG UQ864 (21.06) | ecosystem: Environmental > Terrestrial > Soil > Desert | place: Antarctica: Dry Valley...
GCAGCGCGCCGAGCCGGTCGTCAATGCGGTCCTCGACCGCCTTTCGTGAGCTTGATGGTTCGGCCACCAGTACTTCGCCGCCCGGCGCTCGTTGATGACTGACACGGACGCCGATGGGTACAAGGCCACAGCCCTCAGACCTACCCCGAAGGTGGAGCAGTGACCAACGACCAGACCACGCCTCAAGACCCCCGCACGCAGTACCCGCAGCCGCCTCAGCCGGAGCAGGAGCAACCAGTGCCCGGCCTGGCGCAGGAGATGCGGCCCAAGCCCGACCATGGCGAGGAGTCGTACGTCGGATCGGGGCGCCTCGAGGGGCGCCGCGCCATCGTGACCGGAGCCGACAGCGGAATCGGTCGCGCGGCCGCCATCGCCTTCGCCCGCGAGGGCGCTGACGTCGTGCTGTCCTACCTCCCCGAGGAGCAGGCCGACGCTGACGAGGTGGTGGCACTGGTCGAGAAGGCCGGGCGCAAGGCCGTCGCCGTACCGGACGATCTGACCACGGAGGCCGCCAACGTCGAGCTCGTCGAGACGGCGATGCGGGAGCTCGGCGGCATCGACGTCTTGGTGTCGGTCGCTGGGCATCAGCAGTCCTGCGAAGACATCGCAGACATCACCAACGAGCAGTTCGACCGCACGTTGAAGACGAACGTCTACGCCCTGTTCTGGCTGTGCAAGGCTGCCCTGCCCCATCTGCAACCCGGGGCGAGCATCATCACCACGTCGTCCGTTCAGGCTTACACCCCGTCGCCGCACCTGCTCGACTACGCCTCGACCAAGGCCGCGATCAACACGTTCAGCAAGGCTCTTGCCCAACAGGTCGGGGAGAAGGGCATCCGGGTGAACGTGGTGGCGCCTGGCCCGGTCTGGACGCCCCTGCAGGTCTCAGGTGGTCAGCCGACGGAGGCGCTGCCGACGTTCGGGGAGCAGGCCGAGCTCGGACGCGCCGGGCAACCGGCCGAACTGGCGTCGGCCTATGTCTACCTGGCGTCTGCGGAGTCCAGCTTCACCAGCGGCTCGACCTTGTCCGTGACCGGGGGCTCTCCCACCCCGTAGCCGGCTCGGGCTGCCCAGCGCGTAGCCGGAGGCCCCCCAACCCCGTAGCCGGAGGCCCACCCACCCCGTAGCCGACTTGTCAGAAACTGGGACCGCTATAGCAGCCTCAGCTTCTGACAAGTCGAGGATATGAGGCGAGGCATGTACCTCACCGAGGTCGTGGTCATTCTGGAGCTGCGCCTCATCTAAGGTGCTGAGTCGTGCCCTCAGTGCCGTGGTGGGGATCGCTGTCGTCGGGCGCCGCGCCCGTCTTGCTGATCGGTGGGTGGACTTTGGCGGCCGCGCGGCAGCCGGTCGGTTTCGACCCGTTCGTCCAGTCGATCAGTGCGCTCGCCGGCCGAGAAGCCACGGACAGCTGGGTGATGTCGCTCGCGTTGTGCGGTGTGGGCGTCTGCCACCTCGCGACCGCGATGGCGCTGAGGCCAGTGAGTCTGAGGGCCCGCGCATCGCTGGGCTTAGGCGGCGTCGCGACGATGGCCATAGCGGCGTTCCCCCTGCCAGGCGGCGACGCTGATTCGCTCCCGCACGCCATCGCGGCCACTCTCGCCTTGGTGGCGCTCGCGGCATGGCCCGCCCTGGCTGGGCGGCGACATTCGATGCCGGTTCTTCGGCCTCGTCTATGTCTTGGGGCGGCCACCGTGTTGCTGCTGTTGGTGGGCTGGTTCTTCGTGTCCGTGCTTACCGGAGGGCCGTTGCTCGGGCTGAGTGAGCGGATTGCCGCCGGCGCTCAAACTGTGTGGCCACTTGTTGTCGTGGCGGCCATTCGGCATACGCAGCAGACCTTCGTCGCGGCTGACGGATGATCGATTCGGAGGAGTATGTCGAACAGGTGCTCCAACTCGTCGAGGCCATCCCACCGGGACGCGTGACGACATACGGCGTGATCGCGGAGCTCGTCGGCAGCGGCGGGCCGCGTCAGGTGGGGCGCGTGCTGGCCCTGCACGGCGGACCAGTGCCGTGGTGGCGGGTGGTGCGTGCAGACGGCAGCTTGCCTGAGTCACACCAGGGAGAGGCAATCGCGCGCTATCGCGAAGAGTCGACGCCGATGCGAGGGAACCTCACCGACGCGTCGACCTTGGCCGTGGATTTGAGTGCTGCCCTGTGGACACCAGGTGGAGCCTGAACCGAACACCCGTTAACCAGCGAATCGAGTTCGGATCCGCCCTGAATGACGGACAAGAGGTGTTCGGACGGGTGAAGCGATGCTATGACCACACCCAGCTCGCCAAGACTGTCGGCGGGGTCTGTTGAGATAGCGTCATGTCCGTCACCTACCGCCTCGAGCGCCCTTCGCCGGCAGTGGTCGAGCCTCCACAGCTCGATGAGGCGCAGCAGGCGGTCGTCGACCACCGGGGTGGTCCTCTGCTGGTCCTGGCCGGCCCAGGCACGGGCAAGACGACCACGTTGGTCGAGGCGGTGGTCGAACGCATCGAGCACCGCGGCTTGAGGCCTGACGAGGTGCTGGTCCTGACTTTCGGTCGCAAAGCCGCGGCTGAGCTGCGTGACCGCATCACCGGCCGGCTCGGGCGCACCAGCTCCACCCCTTTGAGCTCGACTTTCCACTCCTTTTGCTATGGGCTGGTCCGACACTGGCAGCCACCCGAGCTCTACGCCGGACCGCTTCGTCTGCTGAGCGCCCCCGAGCAGGATGTCGTGCTGCGTGAGCTGCTCACCAACTCCCGAGAGACTGGCAAGGCCGATTGGCCCGCGTCTCTCGAGCGTGCTCTCGGCACCCGCGGATTCGCGCGCGAGGTGCACGCCGTGCTCTCACGCGCCCGCGAGCGCGGGCTCGAGCCTGCTGACCTCGCCCGCATCGGCCACGGGTCAGGTCGCCCCGAGTGGGTCGCTGCGGGCGCGTTCATGGAGGACTACGTCGACGTGCTCGACTGGGGAGGCTCGATCGACTACTCCGAGCTGATCCATCGCGCCGTCCTGTTGGCCGAGATACCTGAGGTGCAAGCCGATCTGCGGTCACGGTACGCCGCCGTATTCGTCGACGAGTATCAAGACACCGATCCGAGTCAGGTCAGGTTGCTGCAGGCGATCGCCGGCGACGGCCGCGACCTGGTTGTGGTCGGCGACCCAGACCAGTGCATCTATGCCTTCCGGGGTGCGGATGTGGGGGGCATCCTCGAGTTCCCGACGGAGTTTCTTCGGGTGGACGGGCGTCCTGCCGAGGTCGTCGCGCTGGCGACGACACGGCGATTCGGGTCACGCTTGCTGACCGCGTCACGTCGAGTCGCGGCAGGTATCGGCGTCAGAGGATCCATCGACCGGGAGACGTTCCAGCGCTTTCGCAACCCCGAGCCGCACGGTGCGGCGGATGGCGACGGCAAGCTTGAGGTCTTCACCTTCAGCTCGAGCGGCGCCGAGACCGACCACATCGCTGACATCCTCCGTCGCGCCCACCTCGAAGATGGCGTTCCATGGTCCGAGATGGCGATCCTGGTTCGCTCGGGCGTCAACTCGATTCCGGGTCTGCGGCGCGCACTCGTGGGCACAGGAGTCCCCGTCGAGGTGGCTGGCGATGAGCTGCCGCTGCGACGCGAGCCTGCTGTCCAGACGCTGTTGTCGGCCCTGCGCTGCGCTCTCGACCCGAGTCGGCTCGACGTCGACCTTGCGCGCAGCCTGCTGATGTCACCTCTGGGAGACCTCGACGCTGCCCAGGTGCGCCGGCTGGGGCGCCGGCTGCGCAGCCGTGAGCGCGCAGCCAGGGCCGGTGAGCGGTTGCCGCGACCCTCAGGCGAGCTGCTGAGAGAAGCTCTCAGCGATCCGGTGTTGCTGGCTGACCTCGGCTCCGAGGGGGCGGCCAAAGCGGCCAAGCTCGGACGTCTGCTCGCCAAGGCTCGCCTCCAGCTGGGTGACGGCGCACCCGCCGAGGAGGTGTTGTGGTCGTTGTGGGCCGGCACGACCTGGCCTTACCGGCTCAGAGCGGCTGTCGAGCGCGGCGGCCCGGCCGCTCGAGCCGGACATCGCGATCTTGATGCTGTCTGCGCGCTCTTCGAGGTCGCAGCACGGTCCGAGGAAAATCGGGAGCGCACCGGAGTGACCGCGTTCCTCGATCAGATCGAGGCGCAACAGATTCCCGGCGACACCCTCGCGGATCGCGGGGTGCGAGGCGATGCTGTTCGGCTGCTGACCGCACACCGCTCCAAAGGGCTGGAGTGGCGCCTGGTTGTGGTCGCGTCGGTACAAGAGGGCAGCTGGCCGGATCTGCGTCGTCGCGGCACGCTGCTGCAAGCAGACCGCCTCGGTGCCGAAGGGATCGTCGAGCCGGCCACGCCGATGGCCATGATGGCCGAGGAGCGTCGCCTCTTCTACGTCGCGGTGACGAGGGCAAAGCAGCGGCTGGTGGTCACCGCGGTCGCCTCCCCCGAACCCGATGGAAACCAGCCATCTCGGCTGCTCACCGATCTCCGGCAGACCGTTCAGCGCCGTCCTGGGCGACCACGCCGACCCCTCTCTCTGGCTGGCTTGGTGGGGGAGTTGCGGCGCGTTGCCGCAGATCCAGGGGCCAGCGAGGCGTTACGCGCCGCGGCGGCGGCAAGGCTGGTTCGCCTCGCAGACTGCTCCGTCCAAGGTGAGCCGGTTTCCGGGTTCGCCGATCCGGCCGGCTGGTGGGGGCTGCGTGCTGACACGGTCGCCGAGGAGACGGTGCGTCCCCTCGACCAGCCCCTGCAGCTGTCAGCCAGCGCCCTCACCGGACTCGAAGACTGTGCGTTGCGCTGGTTTCTGTCCCGCGAGGCGTCCGGTGAGTCCGCGCGGTCCACGTCTCTCGGGTTCGGCAGCGTCCTGCACGTGCTCGCCGAGCATTTGGGCAGCGGCGACACGGCGGACCCCGAGGACATGATCCAGCATCTCGACGGGGTGTGGGACCAGCTTCAGTTCGACTCGCCCTGGATCGCTCGACGTGAGCGAGAGGCAGCCGAAGAGGCGATCCAGCGTTTCGTCCGGTGGCACAACAGCCGGCCGCATCGGACCTTCGTCGGCTCTGAGGTTCCCTTCGAGCTCGAAACCCAGCTCGATGAGGGCGAGCGGGTCGTCTTGCGGGGTCGCGTCGACCGGCTCGAGAAAGACCCAGAGGGGCGCGTCGTCGTCGTCGACTTCAAGACATCAAAGCACCCGCCTAGCCAGCCCCAGGTTGCAGTTGACGCGCAGCTTGGGCTCTATCAGCTGGTGGTCGAGGCCGGTGGTTTCGACGAAGCAGGTGGCGATGGCGCGAGATCCGGTGGGTCCGAACTGGTCCAGCTTCGCTCAGACGACGTGGGTCTGCCCAAGGTGCAACATCAGCAGCCACCTGTTCCCGACGATGAGGGCCGGATGCCGGTGGAAGTGCAACTGACGAAGGCGATCCGCAGCGTGAGGGACGAGGTGTTCTCAGCCACGGAGAACAATCACTGCAGCTTCTGCACGTTCCTGCGGATCTGCCCGGCGAAACAACGAGGCGGGTCGGTGCTGTCATGAGCAGATCCGACATCCCCGCGATCGGCTCTGCGCAGGAGCTGTGTGAGGTCATGCGCATCCCGTTCAGCGGCCAACAGCTCGACGCGATCACGGCTCCCTTGACTCCCGGTGTCATCGTGGCCGGAGCCGGCTCGGGCAAGACGACGGTGATGGCTGCCCGCGTTGTCTGGCTCGTCGGCACGGGGGCGGTGAGTCCCGAACAGGTGCTGGGCTTGACCTTCACCAACAAGGCTGCCTCTGAACTCGGCCAGCGAGTTCGTGACTACCTCGAGGTGGCGGGCGTCGTGTCATCACCGGTCGGGGGCAGCGGGGTCGGGGGCAGCGGATGCCGCGTGGTCTCCGCTGCCGACCAGCGGCCTCCCGACGAGTTGGTCGACCCCACGGTCTTGACCTATCACGCCTACGCGGCGCAGCTGCTCGCCGAGCACGGCCTGCGCATCGGTCACGAGCCCGACAGCAGGTTGATGGCAGACGCCTCGCGGTTCCAGGTCGCAGAGCGCGCGATTCGCCGCTACGACGGGTCCGTGGAGCAGCTCACCACTTCACTGCCCCACGTCGTCCGCTACGTGCTCGCGCTCGATTCTCAGCTCTCGGAGCACCTCGTCACGCCCGACCAGGTCCGCCGATGGCAGTCGGAGCAGCGACCGCGGTGGCGGGCAGCCAAGCAAACCAAGGACGTTGCGGAGGTCGTCAACAAGTTCGCGGCGCGCGAGGAGCTGCTCGCGCTCGTCGAAAACTACCGAGAGCTCAAAGCCGAGCTGGGTGTCATCGACTTCTCCGATCAGATGGCCCTGGGTGCGGCCCTTGCTGCGGAGTCGCCCGAGGTGGGCGCTCACGAGCGCGCGCGATTCCGAATCGTCTTGCTCGACGAATACCAAGACACTTCCATCGCGCAGGCGCGACTGTTGACGCACCTGTTCTCGGGAACTGCTGTCGAGTCCGGCCGAGGCCACGCCGTGACCGCGGTGGGCGACCCGTGTCAGGCGATTTATGGATGGCGGGGAGCTTCTGCCGGCAACATCTCCAGTTTCGCCACCGACTTCCCGCAGGCGACTGACACCGGGACCCGGGTCTTTCCACTCAGCGTCAACCGTCGCTCCCTCACCACGATCATCGATGTCGCCAACACGGTTGCCCAACCGCTGCACGCCGAGCATTCGGGTGTCGAGCCGCTGAGCGCACGACCTGGTGCCGGACCTGGGCAGGTTCGCGCCGTTGTGGTGGAGACCTTCGGTGACGAGCTCGGGTGGCTGGCTCGCGAGGTTCCTCGCGCCTACCGGGGGATGCGGGTGCCGAAGTGGTCCGAGATAGGCATCCTCGTGCGTGACAACAAGACGGCCTACGCCGTGCACGATGCGCTCGTAGCGGCCGATGTGCCCGTCGAGGTGGTCGGTCTGAGCGGGCTGTTGACGATGCCCGAGGTCGTCGAAGTGATCGCGACCCTGGAGACGCTGCATGACGTCACCGCAAACGCCGCACTGCTGCGGCTGCTGACCGGTCCCCGATGGCGCATCGGCGCGCGCGATCTCGCTCTGCTCGGAAGACGCGCTCGCATGCTCGCTCACCCCGACGGTGAGCCAGACGAGTCGATGGAGGATGCGCTGGCTGAGGCTGTTGCCGGGGTCGATCCCGCCGACGTCGTCTCCCTCCTCGAAGCAATGCAGAGCCCCGGTGCGGTGGCCTTTTCCGCGGAGGCCCGGGAGAGATTCACCTTGCTGAGCAGCGAGCTCCGCGGGCTCCAGCGGCACATCGGTGAGCCCTTGCTCGACCTTGTTCGACGCGTCATCGACACCATCGGCATCGACGTCGAGTTGGCCGCCTCGAACTCACGTGTCGCTGAGTCTCGCCGCGGCAACCTCTCCACGTTCCTGGATGCGGTTTCGAGCTTCGCCGGCACCGACAAGGACGCCTCGCTGCCTGGGTTGTTGGCCTACCTGCAGGCGGAGGAGGAGTACGGTCAGGGACTCTCGCTGGCGCTGCCGACCGAAGCCAACTCAGTCAAGCTGCTCACGGTGCACAAGGCCAAAGGCCTGGAATGGGACGTCGTCTTCGTCCCAGGTCTGACCAAGGATGTCTTCCCCAGCAGCCAGGCGCGTCCGCGTTGGACCACGACCGCGCAGGAGCTCCCGTGGCCGATGCGAGGTGACGCAGAGGACCTGCCCGAGGTGACCGCGTGCTCCAGCAAGGCCTTGAAGGACTTCACGGACGACTGCCGCGCCTACCAGCGTCTCGAGGAGCTGCGACTGGCCTATGTGGCGTTCACGCGGGCCCGCAACGTCTTGGTCACATCGGCCTACTGGTGGGGGCCCGAGCAGGTCAAGCGCCGCGGCCCTTCTGAGTTGATGGAGACGGTGCTCGCCTGCCTGGCTGGAAGCGGGGAGGGTCCAGAGGAGTACTTCCCAGAGCCGGCGGAGGCTGCCGCCAACCCGGCCAACCGCAAGCTGACGGTCTACCCCTGGCCGGTCGACCTCGCCGGCGACGAGCTGCAGCGTCGACGAGAGGCAGCGGCCCTTTTTGCGGAGGCGCGTTCGCTTGGTTGGGAGGATGCAGCGCGCGCTGCCGACGAGCAGCTGTCGCTCGTCGAGTCAGCCGAGGTGCAACAGTGGGACCGCGAGCTGGACCGGCTGATCGACGAGGTGAAGGCCAGCAGGGCGCAAGAGGTGGTGGTGCCGTTGCCGTCCTCGTTGTCTGCCACCACAGCTCTGCGGTTGCAGTCGGACCCTGACCGGCTCGCTCGTGACCTCGCCCGGCCGATGCCGCGCAAGCCCTCGGCAGCCGCTCGCTTCGGTACCCGATTCCATGCGTGGGTCGAGACTCACCTCGGCAGACAGCTCGACCTGATCGGCCCTGAGGATCTGCCCGGTCGAGGCGACGAGGACATCGAAAGCGACGAAGACTTCCGTGAGCTCGTCGCCTCCTTCGAGGCCGGTCACTTCGGCAACCGCCCTGCCTACGCCATCGAGGCTCCCTTCGCTCTCCTGCTCGCAGGCCAGGTGATTCGAGGGCGCATCGACGCTGTCTACGAGACTGGCGACGGCTTCCAGGTCGTCGACTGGAAGACCAATCAACGCCAGACCGCGGATCCCCTGCAGCTTGCGCTCTACCGCCTAGCCTGGGCTGAGCTCCACGACATCGGGCTCGAATGCGTGCAGGCCTCGTTCTACTATGTCCGGTCCAACCAGGTCGTCACCTACGACGACCTCCCCGGTCGCGCCGAGCTCGAACAGCAACTCATGGCGGACCGCAAGGCGCCGACAATGACAGCCAGTGCCCCTGGCGCCGCCCCTGGTTAGCGCAGGGGCGCGGCGAGCATCGCGTCCAGGGCGATCCTGACCATGTCGGCGAAGGTCTGCTCGCGTTCGCTCGCCGACGTCTCCTCGCCGGTGACGATGTGGTCTGACACCGTGCAGATGGCCAGCGCCTGCCGGCCATGTTTGGCGGCCAACGTGTAAAGCGCGTTGGCTTCCATCTCGACCGCCTTGACGCCGTACTCCACCATGCGCGCGAGCAGCTCTGGCCGGTCGGAGTAGAACGAGTCCGCCGAGAAGACCTGGGTCACCGTGGTCGACAGTCCTGCCTGCTCCGCTGCTTCGTGGGCTGCACGCAGCAGCGCGAAATCGGCGGTGGCTGCGTAGTCGAGGCCCTCGAAACGGATCTTGTTCATCGACGAGTCCGTGGCAGCGCTGATGGCGAGGACGACGTCGCGGATCGCGAGGTCCTCAGACAACGCCCCGCATGAGCCAACTCTCACGAGCTGCCGAACGTCGTAGTCACGGATCAGCTCGTTCACATAGATCGATGCAGACGGCATACCCATGCCGGTGCCCTGGACGGAGATCGCCTCGCCTCGATAGGTGCCGGTGAAGCCGCTCATGGCGCGCACCGACGAGTAGCACTGCGAATCCTCGAGGAAGGTTTCAGCGATCCAGGCGGCACGCAAAGGGTCACCCGGGAGCAAGACGCGAGCGGCGATCTGGCCATCAGCCGCGCCGATGTGAGTGCTCATGGGCGCGATCCTGCCAGATCGCGGCGCCTCACAACCCAGTGAGTAGGGTTCAGGCGTGCTTCTGGACCCGCTGACCGGCTATCCCTTTCGCACCGCACCCCATGACCGACTGACCGAGAGGCGCGACGACCAGGACTTCCTCGACCAGGCGTGGGCGGATCCCGCCTCGCGAGTGCTGGTGATCCGCGATGGCAACCTGACCACCGAGCAGTCGGGACAGTCGCTGCCGACGATCAAGCCGTCCGAAGCACCGGTAGGCGAACGGTTGTTACTGGGAGAGGTGGGCGGTGAGGTGTACTTCGTGGTGATCGCCGGCGACGATCTTCAGGCAGATGCAGCGAACCCGGCACGGTTCGAAGGCTTGCGGCATCTTGCCGGCGTCCTCGACGCTCCGCAGGCTGCGCTCGCGGCGCACGCGGTCGCGTTGTCGGGCTGGCACGCCCGGCATCCCCGATGCGCTGTCTGTGGTTCGGTGACGCAGGTCGCACAGGCTGGAGCCACCCGACGCTGCCCGCAGTGTTCGGCGACACACTTCCCACGCACCGACCCTGCCGTCATCATGCTCGTGACTGACGACGAGGACCGCTGCCTGCTCGGCCACAACGCCACCCGGGCAGGGAGGTGGTTCTCCACTCTCGCTGGTTTTCTGGAGCCTGGCGAGACGCTGGAGCAAGCAGTCGCCCGCGAGGTGCTCGAGGAGTCAGGGGTGGTTGTAGGTGAGGCGACCTACGCGGGGAGCCAGCCGTGGCCCTTTCCGTCGAGCCTGATGGTCGCTTTCTTCGCCCATGCCACCAGTACAGACATCAGCGTTGACGGGGTGGAGATCACCGAGGCACGATGGTTCACCCGCGACGAGGTAGCTCGACAAGTGCCGGCCGGAGAGCTGATCCTGCCCACCACCGTGTCGATCGCAGGGGCGCTGCTCACCCGTTGGTACGGCGAAGCGCTGCCAGCTCGTGTCGCGCCGCGGAGCTAGCGGTTCACGCAGCCAGCTTGGCCTTGACCTGCGCCACACTCGGATTGGTCAGAGCGCTGCCATCGGGGAAGACGAGGGTCGGCACGGTCTGCGACCC
>Ga0136640_10001124_pt1 | contig 10596 bp, 13 predicted proteins | sample AntDrymUQ8642106_2_FD_105498 | JGI IMG/M metagenome (GOLD analysis project Ga0136640, IMG submission 105498) | Polar desert sand microbial communities from Dry Valleys, Antarctica - metaG UQ864 (21.06) | ecosystem: Environmental > Terrestrial > Soil > Desert | place: Antarctica: Dry Valley...
GGCGATGGCCTACGGTACCGAGTCGGTCAAAGCGGTGGACGTGATCGCCGGCCCGGGCAACGCCTACGTGCAGGAGGCAAAGCGCCAAGTGGTGGGGCACGTGGGAATCGACGGTATCGCCGGGCCGAGCGAGCTGGTGGTGGTGGCCTCACCGGGAGCCGACCCCGAGCTGGTGGCGCTCGATCTTCTCGCGCAGGCCGAGCACGGCCCCGAGGGGCTTGTGGCGCTCATCGCGACCGAGCGGGGACTGCTCGCGAGGGTCACGGATCGAGTGAAGGAGATGGCCCCGAGCCGACCCTCGGTGTCCGACGGCGCCGAGCTGCGCACCGAGCACATCCCCGAGCCCCGCGCCGCGCTCCGGGCCGCAGAAGACATCGCCCCCGAGCATCTTCAACTGGTGGGCTTCGAGGTGGAGGCGATGGCTGGCCGCGTGCGCAAAGCGGGCTGCCTGTTCGTGGGCTCGCGCGCGGGCACCGCCTTCGGGGACTACGTGGCCGGCTCGAACCACGTGCTGCCCACCGGAGGCGCGGCCCGCTTTCAGTCTGCGCTCTCGGCCTCCACCTTCCGGCGCCGCATGGCCCGCGTATCGTTGCCCGAGGGCGCGCCAGCGCGCCTTGCCCCAGCCGGCGCCGCAGTGGCCCGCGCCGAGGGCTTTCCCGTACACGCCGAGTCAATGGAGCGCCGCGCATGAGCCGCCGCGCAGAGATAGCCCGCGCCACGAACGAGACCGAGATCCGGCTCCTGCTGGACCTCGACGGCGTTGCCGGCGCTGGAGATCGCACGACAGGGGTCGGCTTCTTCGACCATCTGCTCGACGCTCTGGCACGCCACGGGGCGCTCGAGCTGGACGTGGCCGTGCAGGGCGATCTCGAGACAGGCCCGCACCACACGGTGGAGGACACCGGCCTGGCTTTCGGCCAAGCGCTCGACGAGGCCCTGGGCGACCGTGCTCAGATTCGCCGCTACGGGCACGCCGTGGTGCCGATGGACGAGGCCAGAGTGTCGTGTGCCCTCGACGTGTCGGGGCGGGCCTACGCGTCCCTCGAAGGCGTAGCACTGCCCGCCGAGTTGGTGGGTGATTTCGATCCCGACCTCCTCGAGGAGTGGCTGCGTGCTGTGGCCAACTCAGCAAACCTCACCCTCCACGTGAACATCGAGCGTGGCACTAACACACATCACATGATCGAGGCGGCGGTGAAGGCCTTCGCCCGTGCGTTGCGCGAGGCGGTGTCGATCGACCCCGACGAGACCGGGGTGCCCTCCACCAAGGGACTCTTGTGAACGCGCCAAGGCTGGCGATCCTCGACTACGGAATGGGCAACCTGCGCTCGGCGGCAAAGGCCTTCGAGCACGTGGGTGCCGAGATCGAGGTGACAAAGGACCGCGAGCGGGTGCGCGCCGCCGATGGCGTGGTGCTCCCCGGCGTTGGGGCCTTCCCAAAGGCGATGGAGGCGGTGCGGAGACTGGAGCTCGACGAGCTGTTGCGCGAACGCCACGAGGCGGGCGTGCCGATCCTCGGCATCTGCCTCGGCATGCAGCTCCTGTTCGAGAGCACCACCGAATTGGGTGGTGCTCTCGGAATCGGACTGCTGCGGGGGGCAGTGGAGGCCCTCGACGCTCCGGGGCTCAAGGTACCTCAGATCGGCTGGAACCCGGTCAGCTGGAGCGGCGAGCCGGTGCTGGCCGACGGCTTGCCGGACCCGTGCGCCTTCTACCACGTGCACTCCTTCGCCGCCCGGCCGGACGACGAGGCCGACGTGGCCGCCACCGCCACCTACGGCTCGGAGTTCGTGAGCGTGGTCGAACGCGGACGCGTGTACGGCACTCAGTTCCATCCCGAGAAGTCGGGTCCGGACGGACTCGCGCTGCTGCGCAACTTCGGCGCAGTCTGTGCGGTCGAGACACCGGCGTGATCCTTCTCCCCGCCATCGACATCCGGGACGGCAAGGCGGTGCGTCTGCGCCAGGGACGTTTCGAGGACGAGACCGTGTACGCAGACGATCCGCTCGAGGCCGCTCGCTCGTTCGTCGAAGCCGGCGCGCGTTACCTGCACGTGGTGGATCTCGATGGCGCGCGCGACGGCGAGCCGGCCAACCTGCATCACCTCAAGCGCATAGCCCGCGAGGCCGGGGTGCCTGTGCAGTACGGCGGCGGCCTGCGATCGGTGATGTCCGTACGTAAGGCCCTGGCCGCCGGCGCCGAGCGCGTGGTGGTGGGCACCGCCGCCTACAACGATGCGGACTTCCTGGCCGAGGCCCTCGAATGCTGGGACCCCCGGGTGCTCGTGGCGGTGGATGTGCGGGGCGGACACGTGTCCGTGTCGGGCTGGACCCGTGAGACCAAGATGCGCGCCGAGGAGCTGATCGCCCGGCTCCAGGAGCAGGGGGCCAGGCGCTTCGTGTACACCAACGCCGACCGCGACGGGATGCTCGACGGCGTGGACCCGGACGAGGTTCGGCGTATCGCCGCAGCGGTGCGCGGGCGGTTCATCATGTCGGGCGGCGTGGGGTCGGTGGAGGACCTGCGCGCGCTTCGCGACATGCGTCTGGTGAACCTCGCTGGCGTAATCTCGGGCAAGGCGCTCTACGAGGGGCGGTTCACCGTCCGCGAGGGCCGGGCCGAGCTGGAAGCACCCCCGTGCTCCTGAAGCGGGTGATCCCCTGCCTCGACGTGGACAAGGGCCGCGTGGTGAAGGGCACGAACTTCGTGGACATCCGCGACGCCGGTGACCCCGTCGAGCTGGCTGCGCGCTACCAGGAGGAGGGCGCCGACGAGATCGTGTTCCTCGACATCACCGCCTCCCACGAGCGCCGGGAGACGGTGGCCGACCTCGCGCGCCGCTGTGCCGACGAGGTGTTCATACCGTTCACGATCGGCGGCGGCATCCGCTCGGCCACCGACGCCCAGTCCGTGCTCGACGCGGGGTGCGACAAGGTCTCCGTGAACTCCGCCGCGGTGGCCCGTCCCGAGCTGTTGGGCGAGATGGCGGAGGTGTTCGGGGCACAGTGCGTGGTGCTGGCCATCGATGCTCGTAAGCGAACCGATGAGGACGGCTACGAGGTGGTCGTGCAGGGCGGACGCACCGAGACCGGCCGCGAGGCCATCGAGTGGGCTCGTGAGGGCGTCGCGCGCGGGGCGGGGGAGATCCTGCTCACGAGCATGGACCGCGACGGCACCGAGCACGGCTACGAGCTCGAGCTCACACGCCGGGTGGCCGACGCCGTCGAGGTGCCGGTGATCGCCTCGGGGGGAGCAGGGAACCTCGACCACCTGGTGGAGGCGGTGGAGCAGGGCGGAGCCGATGCCGTGCTCTGCGCGTCGATCTTCCACTACGGGCAGCACACCGTGCGCGAGGCCAAGGAGCGTATGGCTGAGGCCGGGATTCCCGTGCGGGTGTGAGCGCGAGAAGTGCAGCCGGCCTAGGGGAACGCTTGGCCACGGTGCCCGGCATGGACGTGCTGTTGCCGGCACTCGACGGCCTCGGGCCGGTCTACCTCGTCGGCGGTGCTGTGAGGGACCTGCTCGTGGGGCAACCCTCGTTCGATCTCGATCTCGCGGTGGAGGGCGATGCCCGGGAGGTCGCGGCCCGCCTCTCCGAGCGCCTGGGCGGGGAGGCAGTCGATCACGATCGTTTCGGCACGGCGACCGTGCGGGCTCAGAGCTTCGTTGCCGACCTGGCGACCACCCGCCGGGAGCGCTACCCCCACCCCGGCACGCTGCCCGAGGTTGAGCCCGCCGGTTTGCACGAGGACCTCCACCGGCGCGACTTCACGGTGAACGCCATGGCGATCGCCCTCGCCGAACCCGAACGGGGCGTTCTCGTCGATCCGCTGAGTGGCCGCGAGGACCTGGACGCGGGCGTGGTCCGGGTTCTGCATCCGCTCTCCTTCCTCGACGACCCCACCCGGCTCCTGCGGGCGCTGCGCTACGAGGCACGGTTCGGCTTTGCCCTCGATCCGGACACGGAGCGCCTTGTGCGGGAGGCCGCGGACGCCCGCGTGTTCGCCACGGTGTCCGGGGCGCGGGTGCGCGACGAGCTGATGGACCTGCTGGGGGAGCCGGAGGCCCCGGCAGCGGTCGCGCGTATGCGTGGCCTCGGGGTCGCCGCGGCGCTGGACCCTCTTCTCGATGCCGACCCCGATCGCGTGGCCGGGGCAGCGCTCGGGTCGACCGACACGGGGGCCGATCCGGCCCTTGCGGCGCTGGCGGCCCTGTGCTGTGCCGCGCCGGGGGACCTGGAGCACTTCTTGGCGGGCCTCTCGCTCCCCGCCGGACAGCGTGAGGCCGTGCTGCGCGCCGCGCACCGTGGGCCGAGCCTGGCCACCGAGCTCAAGCGCGACCTGCGGCGGTCGGAGCTCCACGCCCTGCTCTCGGGCGAACCGCCCGAAGCCCTGGCCCTCGCCCTGGGCCTCGGCGCCCCCGGCGAGCCGGTGCTGCACTTCGTGTCCGAGCTGAGCCACATCCGCCTGGACATAGACGGGGGCGACCTCGTCGCGGCCGGCCTTTCGCCGTCGCCCGCCGTCGGGCGTGCCCTCGAGGAGACGTTGCGGCGCAAGCTCGACGGTCAGGTGGGCGGACGCGAGGCCCAGCTGCGCCTCGCCATCGAAGTTGCCCGGGCGCAGCCGTGAGCGAAGAGGTCATCGAGGTCGAGCTCCCCGGCGCCCGGGTGGCGTTCTCCACCCGCCGCGGCGGCGTGAGCGAGGGGCCCTACGAATCCCTCAACCTGGGGTTGCTCACCGATGATGTGGCCGAACGGGTAGCCGAGAACCGCGCCCGGCTCGCCCACGCGGTGGGCCTCGATCCCGCCCGTGTGGCGACGGGCTGGCAGAAGCACGGCGTGGAGATCGCATCGTGGGACGGACCGCTGGACAGCGGCGCCGAGCTCCGCGAGGTGGACGGCCACACGACTAGGGAACCGGATCTGGGCCTGCTCGTGCTCGTGGCCGACTGCCTTCCGGTGGCCCTCGCCGGAGGAGGGCGAGCAGCGATGCTCCACGCCGGCTGGCGCGGGCTGGCGGGGGGCATCCTCGAGAAGGGCGCTGACCTGTTCGACCAGCCGCCGACCGCCGTCGTGGGTCCCGGGATCGGTGGCTGCTGCTACGAGGTCGGACCCGAGGTGCTCGAAGCCTTCGCCGACCTCGACGGCGTGGCCGATGGGCGCATGCTCGACCTGCGCAAGGTGGCCGAGGCAAAGCTTCGCGGCGCCGGCGTAACCACGATCTAGCACACCGACCTCTGCACGTCGTGCCGGGGGGACCTGTTCTTCTCGCACCGCCGCGACGATGGGCTCACGGGGCGCCAGTGCGGCATGGTGTGGCTGACCGCATGACGCACCAGTTTGCCGATCTCGACCCGGTTGCCGTGCGCAAGAATTTGGACTCCGTGCGCGAGGCGATCTACGCGGCCGGACGGGACCCCGGCAGCGTGGAGATCTGCGCGGCGATCAAGTACGTGGCGGCGGAGGAGCTGCCCGCCCTGGCGGAGGCCGGTGTCACGCTCGTGGGAGAGAACCGCGCTCAGGAGCTGGTGGCGAAGCAAGCAGCTCATGCCGAGCTCTTCGAATGGGACTTCATCGGCGCGCTGCAGAGCCGCAAGGTGCGCGACGTGGCGCCTGTCGTGCGCCTGATCCACTCCGTGGCCTCCGACTCGGCCCTCGGCCAGCTCGAGAAGCACCCGGCCAGGGAGATCCTCGTGCAGGTGAACGTGGCAGAGGAGCAGGACAAGGCCGGGATAGCCCCGGACGGCCTGGGCGACTTCATCGCGCGCTGCCCCGTGCCCGTCGGCGGTCTGGCCACGATGCCGCCGTTCGTGGAGCGAGCTGAGGACAACCGCCGCCACTTCGCCCGCCTCGCCGAGCTGGCTGACGAGCACGGCCTCACCCGCCTTTCGATGGGCACGACTCAGGACTACGCGGTGGCTGTGGAGGAGGGGGCCACGATCGTGAGGATCGGGTCCGCGCTGTACGTCTAAGAACCTAAGGCGGGTCGGCGAGGAACTCGGCGACCGCCTTCGAGAGGCTCGATCCGCGCCAGGCCAGCGGCGACTCTCCCTCGTCCTCGACCACGAGCTTTGCCCGCGGCAGCCGGCGCGCGTACTCCTCGGCCACCCCCAGTGGATGGCCCGGGTCGGTGTCGTCGCGGCTTGCGACGACCAGCACCGGCACGTCAAGCGTGTTCAGCCCATCCAGCCCGTCGAACGCTGCCGAGCGCGGCACCACCCCCAGGGCATCCGCGACGGCGTCCAGGCGCCTGTGGCGCTCGAGGCGCTGGCGCACGGCCTTGAGGGCAATCTCCCGGAAGCGCTCCGGTATGCGGTTGACCCCGGAGAGCTCGAGAAACGCATCGATATCCGCCTCGTCGAGCGCGCGGGCGAGGCAATTCCATTCTTCGAGGTCCTCCGAGCGGGGCTCACCCTCGTAGGCCGGGGTGATCTGCACGAGCGCCGACACACGCTCGGGCTCTTCGAGCGCGAGCGCCAGCGCTGTGGCGGCGCCCATCGAGCTGCCGGCGAGCACCGGGCGGTCGAGGTCGAGCAGGTCCAGCACTGCGCGCAGATCCTCCAGGAGGTCGCGGTACTCGTAGGCGCCCGGCTCGGGAGCGGGCGCGGACTCGCCGTGGCCGCGGGCGTCATAGGACGCAACGCGGAACCCCTGGCGGGCCAGCAGGCTGGAGCCCTGGAGAACGTAGCGCCGCGTGGCCGTGAGCCCATGCAGGAGGAGGATCGGCCGACCCTCCCCGGTCACGTCGCCGGTCAGGCCTGTTTGCTGAATGTCGAAGGTATGGCTCACAGGGGTCGAAGGACAGGGTCTACCCGATAAGTTGTGGCGAAGGGTTTTCGCCCCTGTCCGCGAACCTGAACCCCGATGGCTGTCTCAGACACCTGGCACAAGGCACTCGTGTACTTCGGCCTCGCCGAGGAGGAGGAGCCGCGCTACGAGGCGGTGCCCGAGCCCGAGCCGGAGTCCGAGATGGAGGACCGCTACCGCGAGCGCCCGAACGTGCGGCGCCTGCAGCGCCGCCGCCGCGACGAGTTCGACGACATCTTCGCCGACGACTCACCGCCGCGCGACTCGGGACGCGAGACCCGGGTGCTGCGTCCAGTGGCGTCCTCGGGCAACGGGTCGGGCGGGGACCTCCAGGTGCATCTCGTGGTGCCGAAGAGCTTCAACGACGCCCAGCAGATCGCCGACCAGTACAAGGACTCGATCCCGGTGATACTCAACCTGCAGGGCATCGATGCCGACCTCTCGAAGCGCCTGATCGACTTCTCCTCGGGCCTCACCTACGCGCTCGACGGCGGCATGCAGCGCATCGCCGACAAGGTCTTCCTGCTCACACCGCGCAACGTGGACGTGTCCGCGGAGGAGAAGGCCCGGTTGATCGAGAAGGGCTTCTTCAACCAGAGCTGACCCGGACGCGTCTAGAGTCCGCGCCCGGATGAAGCTCGGGTTCATAGGCGCGGGCAGCATGGCTTCGGCACTCGCGCGAGGGCTCGGGGAGCCGGCGCTCGTCTTCGACCCGGATGCTGCCCGGGCCGAGGCCTTCGCCGAGGAGATCTCGGGCACGGTCGCCGAGTCCAATTCCGCGCTGGCCCGGGACGCCGATCTGGTGATTCTCGCGCACAAGCCCGCCCAGCTCGACGAGGTGGCGATCGAGACCAAAGGTGAGGCGCGCGCCGTAGCGTCGATCGTCGCAGCGGTGCCCACCGCGCGTCTCGAGCAGGCATACCCCGACACTCCGGTCTACCGGTTCATGCCCAACATCCCGGTGGAGGTCGGTCGCGGGGTGATCTGTTACGCGCCGGGAGAGCTGGCCGAAGAGGGCCCTGAGGACGAGGTGATGCGGCTCTTCGGCCGTTGCGGCGTGGTCATCCCGCTCGAGGAGCGGCTGCTCGAGCCGGCGATGGCGCTCATGTCGTGCGGGCCGGCGTTCCTGGCCATGGTGGTCGAGGCCCTGACAGATGCAGGCGCGCGCCACGGGCTCGACCCCCGCCAGGCGACCCGGCTGGTGGTAGAGACCATGGCGGGTACCGCCGCCCAGCTCGACGCGAACGATCTGGACGCCGCGGGGCTGCGGCGCCGCGTAGCCACACCGGGCGGCCTGACCGAGAAGGGGCTGGGGGTGCTCGAGGAGAAGGGGCTGGCCGAGGCCCTCGGCGCCGCGGTGGACCTCGTGGTGGATGAGTCCACGAAATGACCCCGTTGGCGCTCTCCATAGGCCGCGGCGATGTCGCCGACTACGTGGACACGCTCGTGACGGTGTTCGTGGTCCTGATCTTCATCCAGATCATCGTCTCGTTCATTCCGCGGATGCCCTACAACCGCTACCTCAGCGCCGTGCTGGGCTTCGTGGGAGATGTGGTGAACCCCTACCTCGGTCTCTTCCGGCGCTTTCTGCCGATGGTCCGCATCGGGCCGGCCGCCCTCGATCTCAGCCCGATGGTGGGCACGATCGTGCTGCTGATCGTGGGCGGCCTCGTGTCCGGCGCCATCCGGGGCTAGGAGCGCCAGTGAGTCGCGGGGCCGGCTGGGTGCGCGCGCTCGCGGCAACAGTGGCCGTGATCGCGCTCGACCAAGGGTCGAAGCAGATCGTGGTCAACTCCATCGAACGGGGGCAGAGCGAGAACGTCTTCTTCGGTCTCGACCTCACGAACACCCGCAACCGCGGAGTGGCGTTCGGCTTCCTGGAGGGCCAGACGGTGGTCGTCTCGATTCTGATCGCCGGTGCGCTCGTGCTCCTCTGCGTGTACTTCGCCCTCAACGCCACGCGGCCCGTGCTCTGGCTGCCGGTGGGGATGCTGCTCGGCGGAGCGCTCGGCAACCTCATCGACCGGGTGCGCGAGGGGGCGGTGATCGACTTCATCGACCCGGTCGCGTGGCCGGCCTTCAACCTGGCCGACACCGCAATAGTGCTGGGCGTGCTGGCGTTGCTCTACGTGGCGGAGGCCAAGCCGGGACATGCTCTTCCAAGCCACGGATAGCGAGGCGGGCATGCGCCTGGACGCCGGTCTGGTGGCCCGCGGGGCGGCTTCCACTCGCTCTGCGGGGCAGCGTCTGATCGAGGACGGTCTCGTGACGGTGGACGGCCATCCGCGCCCTAAGTCACACCGCCTGTCGGTGGGAGAGAGGGTGGAGGTGGCCACCCCACAGCCACCCGAGGGGGGCGACCCCGAGCCCACAGTGGAGTTCGGCGTGGCCTACGAGGACGAGCACCTGCTCGTAGTGGACAAGCCCGCGGGCCTTGTGGTGCACCCGGGGGCCGGCCGGCGGCAGGGGACCTTGGCCCAGGCACTCGCGGGGAGGGCGGCCGGCGGGGAGGATCCCGACCGCAGGGGGGTGGTGCACCGCCTCGACCGGGACACGTCGGGGCTGCTTGTGGTGGCCAAGTCAGAGGCCGCATACGAGGCGCTGAGCCGCGCGATCCGCGAACGCGAGGTCACCCGTGGCTACCTCGCCCTGGTGAGCGGACGGCCCGGGGCCCGCACGGCCACGATCGACGCGCCGCTGGGCCGGGATCGCCATCGCCGTACGCTCGTCTCGACCGAGACCGACCAGCCGCGCGAGGCCGTGACCCATTTCAAGGTGCTGGATGCGCTGCCCCGCACGACTCTCCTGGCGGTCACGCTCGAAACCGGACGTACCCATCAGATACGCGCCCACCTCTCGGCGATCGACCACCCGGTTTGCGGCGATCCTCGCTACGGAGGCACGGCATGTGGGCGCCGCCTCGGACTGGACCGCCAGTTCTTACACGCGAACGTGCTCGGGTTTAGTCATCCAGTCACCAGGGAAGCCTTGATGTGCGAGTCCAAACCACCCGCCGATCTGCGTCGAGCACTCGACAAAGCCCGGCGGGAGCCAGCCTCCGAAGGGCCAGACGGAGGCTGAAGTAAGGAAGGAGACGAGGCGACCTCACCGTCGCCTCGTCTCGTTTCCGGGCTTGCCGGGGCGAGATTTACTCCGCGCGCAAGATTCGCAGTCCGGCGGCGTTGTAAACGCCAGCGGGCCGGCCTCCCTTCCCCTATATCCGGTGGTCGGGTCCGCGGTCCGAAGGTGGCGGGGCGGCTACGACGGCCGCCCCGCTTCCGTTCTTGGGCTCTATGCTGCGGGCTCATCCAAATCCTCGCCGGACCGGCGTGGCCCTGCCCGAGCGCATCTGCTCGGGTCCACGCGATCGGCCGGTGAAGGAGAGAATGCCGCACCGAAAAGGGAGCAAAGTTGGCTGAAGTAACACTCAAGGACCTGCTGGAGGCCGGCGTGCATTTCGGCCACCAGACACGGCGCTGGAATCCCAAGATGCGGCGCTTCATCTTCGGGGAGAACGGCGGCATCCACATCATCGATCTGCAGCGAACCGAGGTCCTCCTCGGGCGCGCCCAGGAATTTGCCTCGGCCGTGGGAAGCCGGGGCGGAACCATCCTGTTCGTGGGCGTGACGAGGCAGGCTCGCGACACGGTCGCCGAAGCGGCCAGGGCGGCCGGCATGCCCTATGTGGACAAGCGCTGGCTCGGTGGCTTGCTCACCAACTTCCAGACCGTGTCGAAGCGGATCAAGCGCCTGCACGAGCTCCGGGACTGGACCGAGAGCGGCACGATGGA
>Ga0136640_10001125_pt1 | contig 10593 bp, 13 predicted proteins | sample AntDrymUQ8642106_2_FD_105498 | JGI IMG/M metagenome (GOLD analysis project Ga0136640, IMG submission 105498) | Polar desert sand microbial communities from Dry Valleys, Antarctica - metaG UQ864 (21.06) | ecosystem: Environmental > Terrestrial > Soil > Desert | place: Antarctica: Dry Valley...
ACCAGCGCCTCGTAGGCGGCCCGATACTCGTCGTCGCGCCACAGCACCGGGTTGAGTGGTGTCAGCACGGTCGCGAAGGGATGCCGTAGCAGAGCCTCCAGATGAGTCTGCGCCGCCGTCGGCCCGTGACCGGTAATGCCCACCGCGCCGACCATGCCCTCGTCCACTGCGCGCACGGCCGCCTCCAGCGCACCGCCCTTGCCGGTGGCGCGGTCAAGCTCGTCGGTGTCACCGATGGCATGCAGCTGCAGCAGGTCCACACGGTCGGTCTGCAGCCGTTCCAGCGAGGAGTTGATCTGCGCCCAGGCCGGGTCTGCCTCGCGCAGCCCCGTCTTGGTGGCGAGGAAGATGTCGCGGCGGATCCGCGGCATCCACGGGCCGAGCCGCAGCTCGGCCTCGCCGTAGTCGGCGGCCACATCGAAGTGGTTGATGTCGGCGGCCAGCGCCTCCTGGATGGAAGCGTCGGCGGTGTCTTGGTCCACCTCGGCTAGCGCCGCCGCACCGTAGATGAGCACCGAGCTCTCATGCCGCAGCCGCCCGAGTCGGCGTGTCTCCATCAGGTCACCTCTCCGTCAACACGACGATCCTGCACCGCATCACCGACAGACACCACTCCGGCGCGCTGCACGACGGCGCCCACGCCCAGGCAACCGCCGCGCTCGCGGTGCACCGTACGCAGCACGTCAACGTCGCGCTCCAGGCCGCCGGGCTGCGGGCGGGTGGTCAGCACGCACCGTCCCAGCGCTGCCACCACTGTCATCGAGGCGGCGCCGACGGCGACGAGATGACCGATCAGCGCATCCTCGCCACTCCCGTTGAGCACCAGGTTGGCCCGGAACCGGCGACGATCCCACCCGCGCAGGGTGCCTGTGGACACCATCGACACCTGCGCCCAGTCGCTGTCGTGAAAGGCGTCGCGACCGCCGTCGAAGGCTTGCCATTGTGCCGCCGACTCATCCTCGAAGTTGTCTGGGTTCTCGTAGCGGCGCTCCACCTGGACGGCTGCCGAGCGCAACTGAACCGGACGCCCGAGCCACCGTGACAGGCTCGCATCGTCGGCGGCCAGGCTGCCGTCCGGTAGGACGATCACGACAGTGCCGTCGTCGCGGGTCCGGGCAGCGGCGAACAGCAACTCCGGGTGGCGCCGAGCGGTCAGACCGAAGCCCGTCTGCATGTCGAAAAGTGCCCACTGTCGGTCCCCGGCGACGCCGTCGCTGCCGATCTGAGTGCGATCCACGCGTTCGCCTTGCAGCGATTTCACCGGGAACCGCCAGATCTCCTGCACCCGCATCACGCTGACGGTAGTACGCCACCCCGCCGGTCCTTACCCGACACGTCGGGCGCCGAGCTCCGCAGACGGCCATCGCCGGCGATGATGCATTGCAGGGGTCAGGGCAACCCCGATGCGTCATCTGCGGTCCACGGGCACGAACGACCGACGGCGGCGACGATGCATGGCACGGGTTCCGAGCCCAGAAATGCATCATCGTGTCCGAGAGCCCGCCGGCTCAAGCACCGAGGTCCGTGACAGCGTCCAACAGGCGGTCGACATCGTCGTCGTTGGAGTACGGCGCGAGCCCGGCGCGGACGGCCCCCGCGTCACCCAGCCCCAGCCAACGGGCCGCCTCCACGGCGTAAAAGCTTCCGCCGGGCGCGTTGATTTTCCGGGCAGCCAGCGCCTCATGCACCTGCCGCGGTGACCTGCCGCGGACGGCGAACAAGGCTGTCGGCGTGCGACACTCGGCCCTGCCGTACAAGGTCACCCCGTCGACTCGCGCCAAGCCCTGCACCAGTCGGGCGAACAGCTGCCCCTCGTGCTCCTCCACCGCCGCCATGCTGGCCAGCACCCGGCTGCGCCGCTCACCGTCGCCCGGGGCGAGCCTGGCGATGAAGTCGACCGCGGCGTTGACCCCAGCCAGCAGCTCGTAGGGCAAGGTGCCCAGCTCGAAGCGCTCCGGGACGGTGTCGGACGACGGCAGCAGCTTGTCTGGGCGCAGCGTCTCCAACAACGCCGGAGCCGCCACCAGCGCCCCCAGGTGCGGGCCGAAGAACTTGTACGGCGAGCACACCAACACATCGGCACCCAGGTCGCCGAGGTCGATCGGGGAGTGCGGAGCCAGATGCACCGCATCGACGTACGCCAGCGCGCCCACCTCATGCGCTGCGGCAGCAACGGCCGCGATGTCCGGCCGGGTGCCGAGCAGGTTGGACGCCGCGGTGATCGCCACCAGCCGGGTGCGTTCGGACAGCAGAGCGGTGATCGCAGAGACCGGCAGCTCGGCGCTGTCGCGGTCGAAGTCTGCCCAACGCACGGTGGCGCCGGCGCGCTCGGCCGCGGCGATCCACGGCCGGATGTTTCCGTCATGGTCGAGCCGGGTCACCACCACTTCGTCGCCGGTGGTCCATCCCCTCGCTAGGGTGCGGGCGAAGTCATAGGTGAGCTGCGTCATCGAGCGCCCGAAGACCACCCCGCCCGCGCTGCCGCCGGACAGGTCTGCGATGGCCTGCCGCGCCCCGGTGACCACATCGTCGGCGCGTCGCTCGGCCACCGTGATCACCCCGCGGTTCGAGATGCCTGTCGTCAGGGTGTCGGCGACAGCGCGGCCGACGACCGTCGGCACCTGTGACCCGCCGGGGCCGTCGAAGTAGGCGACCGGGTCGGCCAGGGCGGGAAACTGCGCGCGGACGGCCGCAACGTCCAACGGTCCGGGCCGCGCCATCTCAAGTGGGTCGTCCATGTGCCCATCCTGCCCGGACGTACTCCGGCCGCACGCCAGCGACCGTGCAGCGAACAGACCCCGGACAAGACTGCCGACCGCACCCGCACGGCATCCTCGGTAGTCGGCACATCGCTCGCTAGGCTGGCGGCAGTCCAAGGGTTCGGAGAGGTGGCAGGTGAGCGACGACCGCGATGCGGTGGCCACCGACGCCGGTTCGGGTGATCGTGTGCTCACCGTCCCCAATGTGCTCAGCCTGATCCGGCTTGCCGGTGTGCCGCTGTTCTTATGGCTGGTGCTGGGGCCGGAGTCGGACTTCTGGGCGTTGCTGGTGTTGATGGTGGCTGGCTTCACCGACTATCTGGACGGCAACCTGGCACGGCGCCTCAATCAGACGTCCTCGCTGGGTCAGGTGCTCGATCCGGTGGCCGACCGGCTGTACATCTTGGCCGTTGTGGTCGGGCTGGTGCTGCGCGACATCATTCCTGTATGGCTCGCAGTGTCATTGCCGCTGCGCGATGTGCTGCTGTTCTGCGTGCTGCCCTTCCTGCGCAGCCGCGGGTTCAGCGCGTTGCCGGTGCACTATCTGGGCAAAGCCGCCACCGCCGCCCTGCTGTACGCGTTCCCGTTGTTGCTGCTCGGCGACGACACGGGCTCGCTGGCCGCTGTGGCCCAGGTCGTCGGTTGGGCGTTCACGGTCTGGGGAGTGGGGCTCTACTGGTGGGCTGGTCTGTTGTACGTCTGGCAGGTGCGCACCCTGCTCGTGACCACCCCACCCGTCCGCGCCAGAACCGCGACGTGAGTTGACGTGCGGTCGACGCAGCACCCGCTCGACATCTCGTCACCCAGGCATGACGAGTACGACCTGCTGGCCATCCTGACCGCTCCCGACGACGAGTACGAGCAGGCGAGTGGATCTCCCCGCAGGAGCGGCGGCCTTGACCTCGGCGCCGCGTTGGCCCTACTGGCGCTGTTGGTGACGGTTGCGGCCGCGCAAACCCAGGCCGGCGCACCAGAGGCCGAACGCGACCGAGCTGTCCTGGTCAAGCGGCTCGAGCAGGAGAAGGCGCAAGTGGCCGCGCTGGGGGAGCGTACCGGGCAGGTGGCAACCGAGGTCGAGGCGCTGCGGCTACGCACTGTCGCCGCCGCCGAGTCGGTCCAGACCGTCCAAGCCCGCCTGGACGAACTGGGCGCGACCGCAGGGTCGGCGGCGGTACGCGGCGCTGGCGTGCGGGTCGTCGTCGACGACTCAGCCGACGGCAAGCCCGAGGGCGAGGTCTTGGACACCGATCTGCAGCAGCTGGTCAACGGTTTATGGCAGGCCGGTGCGCAGGCGGTCGCGGTGAACGGTCAGCGGCTCACCACCCTCAGCGCGATCCGGACCGCCGGGCAGGCCATCACGGTGAATTACCGATCCTTGTCACCGCCGTACGTCGTGTCGGCGATCGGCGACGGTGACCGCTTGCCGGCGGGACTGCTGGAGACGGCCGCCGGACAGACCTTCGCCGATCTGCGCAACAACTTTGGTGTCCGGTTCGAGGTGGAGGCCCGCGACGAACTCAGTCTGCCGGCGGGAAGCAGGCTGGTGCTCAATGTTGCCACCGAGCGATCCCAACCCGGGGGCCAGCAATGATCGCGCTGCTGGGGCTGGTTGCGGGGATCGTCGTCGGTCTCATCGTGGAGCCAAGCGTGCCGGGTGCCTTGCAGCCCTATCTGCCGATCGCGGTCGTCGCTGCACTGGATGCCACATTTGGTGCACTGCGCGCCTTCCTCGACGGGGTGTTCAACGAGCGAGTGTTCGTGATCTCGTTCGTGTCCAACGTGATTGTTGCCGCCTTGATCGTCTACCTCGGCGACCAGCTCGGCGTCGGCAGCCAGCTGTCCACCGGGGTGGTGGTGGTGCTCGGCATCCGGATCTTCTCCAACGTGGCCGCCATCAGGCGCAGGTTGTTGCATGCCTGACCGCCCGCTCGACCGGGTGCGCCGCGGCTTCGCGGCACGGCCCAGCCGTAGCCAGGCAGTGGTGGCGGTGCTGCTCGCCCTGCTGGGCTTCGCCGGCACGGTGCAGGTCAGCGAGGTGCGCTCCGACGATGCCTACGTCGGCACCAGGCGCGATGACCTCGTCCAGCTGCTGCAGTCGCTGTCGGTCGCGCAGAGTCGCGCCTCCGACCAGTTGGCCGAGCTGGAGCAGACCCGGGACGCGTTGCAACTCAGCAGCCAACAGCGGCGGGTGGCACTCGAGGAGTCTCAGGACCGGCTGGAAACGTTGCGGTTGCTGTCCGGGCGCAGCTCCGCCATCGGGCCGGGTGTGACCATCACAATCGAGGACCCGGACGGCACCGTCGCGGCAGCAACGCTGTTGAACGCCGTCGAGGAACTCCGAGATTCCGGGGCGGAGGCCATCGAGATCAACGACAGCGCCCGAGTGGTGGCACAGACCTGGTTCGCCGACGGCGCGGACCCCGCCGACGCCACCCTGGTCGTCGACAGCCGGGCCGTGTCTGCGCCCTACGTGGTGGAGGTCATCGGAGACCCCGACACCTTGGTCGAGGCGGTCGCCTTCCCCGGCGGCCTCACCGACGAGGTGGAGGCGCTGGGCGGTACCGTCACCATCGCCAAGTCCGATGAGCTGCAGGTCGAGTCGCTCGCTCCCGAGCGAGCGGTGACCTTCGGCGAGCCGATCACCTGACGGAGGAGCGCCGTGATCCCCGACGAGCTGTACTACACCCCTGAGCACGAGTGGATCCGCGTCGACAGCCGCGGCGAGGATGACGGGGCGGTGGTCACCATAGGTATCACCGACTTCGCTCAAGACGCGCTGGGCGACATCGTCTATGTCTCTTTGCCCGAGCCCGGTGAGACCCTCGCGCAGGGAGCGTCGGTCGGCGAGCTCGAGTCGACCAAATCTGTCAGCGACCTGTACGCCCCGCTCGCAGGCAGCGTGCTGGCCCGCAACGAGCAACTGGACCAGGCACCCGAGTTGGTCAACTCGGACCCGTACGGCGAGGGGTGGCTGCTGCGCATCCAGCTGGAAAGCGAGACAGGTCTTAACGACCTGCTCGACGCGCAGGGGTATCAGGCGCAGGTGGCCTCCTGAACACTGGACGCTGAAGTTCCCCGACGATCTGGACGATTCGTGTTGGTGCACACGAACGCCGCGGAGTAGTTTCCTCCCACCATCAACGTGAAGTGACGCTTGAGGGTAGGTTCTTGACCGACTGCCGGTTCACCCGTCGAGGAGTCCCCGATGCCGTTCTGTACCGAGTGCGGGCATGACAACCCGCCGACCGCGCGCTTCTGCTCACAATGCGGGCACCGACTCGTGACGCCCGAAGCTGAGCATGAGTCGGTCGATGCGACATCAACGATCACGCTGGGCCCGCTGGAGTCCGACACCGGGGCCGAAGGCGGCGAGCTCAATGCCGATGACGTTGCTGCGCTCGACGGACTTCCCCCTGGGCATGCCTTGTTGCTGGTGCAGCGCGGCCCGAGCGCCGGCAGCAGGTTCTTGTTGGACACCGAGGAGGTGTCCGCCGGCCGGCACCCCGACAGCGACATTTTCCTCGACGACGTCACGGTCTCGCGCCGGCATGCTGTCTTCCGCCGCGGTGATACCGGCTATCGGGTCGCCGATGTGGGCAGCCTGAACGGTACGTACGTAAACCGGGACAGGATCGACGAGATCGTGTTGAACGGTGGCGACGAGGTCCAGGTCGGCAAGTACCGGCTTGTCTACTATCCCAGCGCCGACGACGCCGGGCGGGTGCGGTGACCTCGTCGGTTTCCGCTTCGAGCGCACGGCTGAGCATCGGGGAGGTGCTCGGACGACTACGCCCGGACTTCCCCGACGTTTCTATTTCCAAGATTCGTTACCTGGAGTCCGAGGGTCTTGTCGAGCCCGAGCGAACCCCAGCGGGCTATCGCAAGTTCTCCAACCGTGACGTCGAACGGCTGCGCTACATCCTGACCGCACAGCGGGAGAACTACTACCCGCTCAAAGTGATCCGTGAGCACCTCGATGCGATCGACCGGGGGTTGCACCCACCGGCGTCGGCAAACCCGGACGCTGCAGCGCCCAAGCCCCGAGCCCCGCAGGTCGTGCTCGCCCACGACCCCTCCGATCCCGACCGCGGCGCGCAGGCCAACCTGCGGTTGTCCCGCGCGGAGCTCCGCGACTCGGCGCGCGTGTCCGACGAGTTGTTGGTCCAACTGGAGTCCTTCGGCCTGCTGCGTCCGTCAGCGGCCGGACACTATGACGCGACCGCGCTGCTGGTCGCGACCACCGCTGGCGAACTCGCGGCCTATGGCGTGGAACCCCGCCACCTCCGTTCTGTGCAGACGTCGGCCAACCGCGAGATCGACCTCCTTCAGCAGGTGGTGTCGCCGATGCGGCGTCAGCGAGACGCCGGCGCCGAAGCCCGCGCGGAGCAGACTGCACGTGAGCTGGCCAGCCTGGTGCTCAGGCTGCACACCACGCTCGTCCGGGCCGGCGTCGGCCGCACCTGAGCGCAGGTCTGTGCCAGGCCGGACGCGAGGGTACTGTGACCAACATGAGGGAACTGGACGTCGTTGGCGTACGGGTCGAGCAGCCAACAAACCAGCCCCTTGTGCTGCTGCGCGAGGTGGACGGCGGTCGCTACCTGCCGATTTGGATCGGCGCTGGAGAGGCGACTGCGATCGCTTTCGCCCAGCAGGGGGTCACCCCGCCGCGTCCGCTTACTCACGACCTGATGCGTGATCTGGTCGGCGCACTCGGCCGCGAGCTGACCGAGGTGCGGATCACCGAGGTGAAGGACGGCGTCTACTACGCGCAGCTGGTCTTCGACGAGGGCATTGAGGTGAGCGCCCGGCCGTCTGACTCCATCGCTCTGGCGCTGCGCACCGGCTCGCGGATCGTCTGCGACGAGACGGTGCTGGATACAGCCGGCCTAGCGGTGCCGGAAGAGGAGGAGGCCGAGGTGGAGAAGTTTCGCGAGTTTCTCGACCAGGTGACCCCGGAGGACTTCCACCCTGGCGGGTGACAGCACCACAGCAGGACAACCTCAACCTCAACTTTAGGGTCACGACACGGCGCGCGCGGACCTCGCGGTCATTGACCAGTGCCCCTCCAGGTCCGTACCGTGGCAAGCCGAACACCGTCGATGTAACTTCGCCCGACGACTCTGGCGCAAACGGCGGTCGACCCAACGACTGTGGAGGTCGCGGTGGCAGGCACGCGGGACGATAGGCACGAGCGGTCCGCAGCAAGCGCCCGGGCCGCCGCTGAGGCTGCTCGGGTCGCCGGTGACCAGGGGTTGCTGTTCGACGATGACGTGTCCCCGTTGGCCAGCGATGTTGGGTTCCGCGGGCCGACCGCGTGCAACGCGGCCGGCATCACCTATCGCCAGCTCGACTACTGGGCGCGGACCAAGTTGGTGGAGCCCACCGTGCGCGGGGCGACGGGCTCGGGGACCCAGCGGCTCTACTCCTTCCGCGACATCTTGCTGCTCAAGATCATCAAGCGGTTGCTCGAGGCTGGCGTCTCGCTGCAGCAGATCCGGACGGCGGTCGAGCACCTCCGCGAGCGTGGCACCGACGACCTGAGTCGGGTGACCCTGATGAGCGACGGGGCGAGTGTGTACGAGTGCCGCTCAGCTGACGAGGTCATCGACCTGTTGCAGGGTGGGCAAGGCGTCTTCGGGATCGCCATCGGCGGGGTGTGGCGAGAGATTGAGGGGACCCTGGCGGACCTGCCGAGCGAACGGGCTGACGACCCAGCCGACGAACACCGCGACGACGAGCTGGCCGCCCGTCGGCACGCCCGGCTCACTGGCTGAGCACGACGGGCCTCACTGGTTGCTGGCCATCCAGGCTGCGCCGATGATGCCCGCAGCGTTGCCAAGTTGCGCGGGCACAACCGGGGCACGCAGGTGCAGCAACGGCAGATAGCGGTCCGACTTCTTGGACACACCGCCACCGATGACGATCAGGTCAGGCCACAACAGGTCCTCGACGTGGGCGAAGTAGCGCTGTAGACGCTCGGCCCAGTCCTCCCAGGAGAGGTCTTCGGTATCGCGAGCGTTCGACGACGCACGTGTCTCGGCGTCCACGCCGTCCAGCTCGAGGTGGCCGAGCTCACTGTTCGGGATCAAGGCTCCAGAGCTGAGCAGCGCAGAGCCGATGCCGGTGCCGAGGGTGGCCACCAGCACCAGCCCGTCAACGTTTCGGCCGGCCCCATAGTGCAACTCGCCCACACCGGCGGCGTCGGCATCATTGAGCACCACCACAGACCGGCCGAGGCGCTGCTCCAGCAGGGCGACCGCGTCAGTACCGACCCACGACTTGTCGATGTTGGCTGCTGTCCGGACGATGCCTCTGGACACCACGGCGGGCACGGTGACCCCGATGGAAGCGTCACCGGTCTCCTTTGCGAAGTGCTCGGCGATCTCAGCGACCACGTCGGCCACCGCGTCCGGGGTGGACTCGTCGGGGGTGGGAATCCGCAGTCGCTCGTCAGCGAACTCCCCGGCGTCGAGATCGACCGGCGCCCCCTTGATCCCGCTGCCGCCGATGTCGATACCCAGCGGATGTCCCGTCTTGGCCATGATCGATGCTCCTCGCCGTCGTCGGTGCGACATTGTGCCCTGCGCGCGGAGGCCGCGTCAGCAGTCGAGCCGCCATCAATGCGACTCAAACCGCAGAGTGCCGTCGGCCCAGCGCAGTCGGCTGAGGTCGTTGACCACAACATCGGCCCCAGTGTCGGCGACGGTCGAGCCCACACCGATCACACCAGACACCCCAGCTGCCCGTGCGGCCTCGATGCCTGCCGGGCTGTCCTCCAGCACAACGGCATCACCGGGGCGTACGCCCAGCGCGGCCGCAGCCTGCAAATATCCCTCCGGCGCCGGCTTGCCGGCTGCCACAGTGTTCCCGGTGATCAACACCGCCGGCGGGAGTATCCCGGCGGCGGCCAATCGAGCGAGCGCCAACGCCTGCGAACCAGAGGTGACGATGACGCGGGCACTGTCGAGAATGCTCTCAATCAAGCGGCTGGCGCCCGCGACGGCCGACACCGACGCGGCGTCGTCAAGCTCGAGGGCGTTGATAGTGGCCACCCCCGCTCCCGGTCAGCTGGTGACAGCAGGTCGGCCACCGAGTCTTGCGCTCGGCGACCCAGCGTTGAGCGCGGCACTGTGACCGGGTCCAGGCCGTACATATCGGCCCACCTCCGCCACGCCCGTTCAACGCTGGCTTCGGAGTTGACCAGCACCCCATCGCAGTCGAGCAACACGGCTCGACAGGTCAGCTCAGTGGTGGCACAACCCGATCCTGCCCTACGGATGGGGTCGTGCCGCGCCGCGACAAAAGGCCTGCTGCCGATTCGCTGCTAAACTGAGACCGGTTGTCAACGCCGTGCGGGAGAGCTTGTCAGCGCCAGCTGACAGCGCCGAAGGGGCATATCCTCCCCGGAACCTCTCAGGCACCAGGACTGCACGGACGAGGCCATCTGGAGCCCCATGGGTGACAGAGGGGAGGGATGCGTCCCTCGCCCGTCCCGACCTGCCAGGTCCCCACCACGCGGAGTGCCATGACCGACAACATCTCGCTGACGGCGCTCGACGACGCCGAGGCCTTCGTCCGCCGACACGTCGGCCCGCGCGGCGCCGAGATCGACCAGATGCTCGCCGTAACCGGGCACAAGAGCCTGTCGGCACTCATGGATGCGGCTGTGCCCGCCGGAATCCGGGACGACCCGGCCACCGAAGCGCTGCCGCTGCCCGCCGCCAGATCCGAACGCCAAGCCCTGGCGGACCTGCGAACCATGCTGTCCGCGAACCGTCCGGGCGTCGCCATGATCGGGCTCGGCTACCACCCGACCCCCACCCCGGCGGTGGTG
>Ga0136640_10001126_pt1 | contig 10592 bp, 8 predicted proteins | sample AntDrymUQ8642106_2_FD_105498 | JGI IMG/M metagenome (GOLD analysis project Ga0136640, IMG submission 105498) | Polar desert sand microbial communities from Dry Valleys, Antarctica - metaG UQ864 (21.06) | ecosystem: Environmental > Terrestrial > Soil > Desert | place: Antarctica: Dry Valley...
GCATGCCGCAGTGGTGGCCGCGACCACCGCCGTGCATGCGTCGTACCGGCGTGAGCTCGTGCCGCTGTCGCAGCAGGCACTGACGGTCTGGCGGCCGCCGACCCGGCGCTGACCGCGTCATGTCCGTAGGTTCGAGCGCCAGCCAGAGTTGCGGTTCGCGCCTCGGAGCGCTGCCGATTAGCGAGATATGGCCCGATATCACCCGACTCGACGGGCTGGCTTCGGCCACGCATGATGGTAGACGTGTCAACTATCCGCTGGCGCGGCCCTGACCCGCGCTGGATCGGGCCCTGCCTCGTGGCGGTGATGCTCGTGGCAGCCGGCTGCAGCGAGGTATCGCCGCGGGACTCGCCCGTGTCCACCCCTGGGGCGACCTCGGCGACCTCGGCCACTTCAGAGGCTGCCCAGCCGGAGGCCGCCCAGCCTCGGCTGGACCAGCCGCAGGTGGCCGAGGCCGAGATCGACTTCCGGGCCGGCATCGACGCGGCGACGGCCTTCGCCGCCGAGCAGGGCCTCACGGTCAGCATTGCCGTGATCGACCGGTCGGCCGGCGCGGAGGTCGTCAACGGCGCCGCAGCAGACACCCCGGTTTTCGGAGCTTCCCTGGTGAAGGTGTTCCTCGCCGACAACCTGCTGCACCGGCAGCGGGCCGGTGAGTTCCAGCTCGGCCCGCGCGACCGCGAGCTGCTGGAGGCGATGCTGGTCGCGTCGGACGATCCCGCGGCGGACTCGCTGTACAGCCGGTTCGGGGGAGACGCGATGGTCACCGAGGTGGCCCGGCGCTACCAGCTGCCAAGCGTGGCACCGACGAATCAGGCCGGCGAGTGGGAACTGACCACCATGTCCGCCCGCGACGTCGCCCGCTACTACGACCGCTTGCTGACCCGTACGCCGGGCGCTGACCGGGACTACCTGATCGACCTGCTGCGGCGCAGCGCCATGATTGCCAGGGACGGCTTCGACCAGTTCTTCGGCATCCCGGCCGCTTTGCCGGAGCAGACGTGGGCCATCAAGCAGGGCTGGATGTGTTGTCCCAGGGACACCAGCTACCTGCACACCACCGCCATCATCGGAGCCGACAACCGGTACACCGTCGCGATCCTCAGCGGCGACCCCGGCGTGACGTCGCCGGGCTTTTCCACCGATGCCCTGAACCGAATCGCCGCGATCCTGTTTCCGCCGGGAGCGGTGACCGACTGATCCTGCGCCGAGGATTCCCAATAGGCAAGGTTGAGCGGAACAGACTCAACTCTGACGGCGTTGCGGGTGCAGACTGATCTCTCGGAGGTTTCGATGGAATCCAAGCTGACCACGCAGTCGCAGGAGGCGGTGGCCGCGGCCCAACGGCTGGCCGTCGACCGCGGCAACCCCGCGCTGGAGCCGGTGCACCTGCTCTCCGCACTGCTGGCCCAGGCCGAGGGCATTCCCGCGCCGCTGCTGCAGGCGGTCGGTGCCGACCTGGCCGCCGTACGAGGGGCCACCCAGGTCGCCGTCGCCGCGGTACCCAGCGCCAGCGGCGCCACCCTGTCAGCCCCGCAGGCGTCCCGTGACTTCATTAAGGTGCTCTCCGAGGCAGGCTCCCAAGCCACCGCGTTAGGCGATGAATACATCTCGACGGAGCACCTGCTGGTCGGCCTCGCCGCGGCTGGTGGCGCCGCCGCGACGATCCTGACCAGCAACGGGGCCACCCCAGCGGCGCTGTTGGCGGCGTTCAGCACAGTCCGCGGGTCCCGGCGGGTGACAAGCCCCGACCCCGAATCGACGTACCAGGCCCTGGAGAAGTACGGCGTCGACCTGACCGAACGCGCCCGCGAAGGCAAAGTCGACCCGGTGGTCGGTCGGGACACCGAGATCCGGCGGGTCGTGCAGGTGCTGTCGCGACGTACCAAGAACAACCCGGTCCTGATCGGGGAACCTGGCGTCGGCAAGACCGCGATCGTGGAGGGCCTCGCCCAGCGGATCGTGGCCGGTGATGTGCCGGAGAGCCTCAAGGGCAAGCGGATCATCTCGCTGGACCTGTCCAGCATGATCGCCGGCGCCAAGTACCGCGGGGAGTTCGAGGAGCGCCTCAAGGCGGTGCTTGCCGACATCAAGGACGCGGGCGGCCAGATCGTCACGTTCATCGACGAGCTGCACACCGTGGTCGGGGCCGGCGCGAGCGGTGAGTCCGCGATGGACGCCGGCAACATGCTCAAGCCGCTGCTGGCCCGCGGTGAGTTGCGGATGGTCGGGGCGACGACTCTGGACGAGTACCGCAAGTACATCGAGAAGGACGCCGCGCTGGAGCGGCGCTTCCAGCAGGTGTACGTCGGCGAGCCGTCGGTCGAGGACACGATCGGCATCCTGCGCGGCCTCAAGGAGCGCTACGAGGTGCACCACGGCGTACGCATCACCGATGCCGCGATCGTCGCGGCCGCGACGCTGTCCGACCGCTACGTCACGGCACGGTTCCTGCCGGACAAGGCGATCGACCTCATCGACGAGGCAGGCTCCCGGCTCCGGATGGAGATCGACTCCCGGCCGGTCGAGATCGACGAGGTGGAACGCATCGTCCGGCGGCTGGAGATCGAGGAGATGGCACTGTCCAAAGAGGACGATGCCTCGTCCCGGGAACGGCTGGAGCGGCTGCGAGCCGATCTCGCCGACCGGCGGGAGACCCTGAGAGGGCTCACCGCCCGCTGGCAGCAGGAGAAGGGTGGCATCGACCGGATCCGGGTGCTCAAGGAGGAACTGGAGGCCGCCCGCGGCGAATCTGAGCGGGCTGAACGCGACGGTGACCTCGCGCGCGCCGCGGAACTGCGGTACGGCCGGATTCCCGCACTGGAGCGGGAACTGGCGGCGTTGACCGATCATGCCCCGGCTGAGACCGCAGATGCTCATGGCGGCCGCTTGCCGGCCGCGCCAATGCTCAAGGAGGAGGTCGGCCCCGACGACATCGCCGAGGTCGTGGCCGCCTGGACCGGTATCCCGGCCGGGCGGCTGCTGGAGGGCGAGACCGCCAAGCTGCTGCGCATGGACGCTGTTCTCTCCCGCCGAGTCGTGGGGCAGGACCAAGCAGTCCGGGCGGTCTCCGATGCCGTCCGTCGCGCCCGTGCCGGGGTGTCCGACCCGGACCGGCCGACCGGCTCGTTCCTGTTCCTCGGACCGACCGGTGTCGGCAAGACCGAGTTGGCGAAGGCACTTGCCGAGTTCCTCTTCGACGACCCGCGGGCGATGATCCGCCTCGACATGAGCGAGTACGCCGAGAAGCATTCGGTGGCCCGCCTGGTCGGAGCACCTCCCGGGTATGTCGGGTACGACGCCGGCGGGCAGCTCACCGAGGCGGTCCGGCGCCGGCCGTACTCCGTCGTACTTCTGGACGAGGTGGAAAAGGCGCACGCCGACGTCTTCGACGTGCTGCTGCAGGTGCTCGACGACGGCCGGCTGACCGACGGCCAGGGCCGCACCGTGGACTTCCGTAACACGATCCTGATCCTGACGTCCAACCTGGGCTCGTCGTTGATCGCCGAATCGGGGTTGACCGGTGATGCTGTGCGGGACGCGGTGATGGGCGTGGTGCGCGTGCACTTCAAGCCGGAGTTCATCAACCGGCTCGACGATGTAGTGGTGTTCGCCGCACTCGGCTCGGAGGAGCTGACGGCGATCGTGGACATCCAGGTCGAGCTGCTGGCCCGCCGGCTGGCCGCGCGCCGACTGGAGCTGCAGGTGAGCCCGGCAGCGCGGGAATGGCTGGCACTGGGCGGATTCGACCCGGTGTACGGCGCCCGCCCGCTACGCCGGCTCGTGCAGTCCTCGATCGGCGACCAGCTTGCGACCGCTCTGCTTGTCGGTGACATCCGCGACGGCGACTCGGTGCTGGTGGACGTCGCGGTGGGCGCCGACGCGCTGACCGTGACCCGGGTGGAGGCCGTCGCCGCCTCTGCCTGATCCGGTGATCCATGGGCAGTCAGCGGTCCATGGCGGTTACCGGCGCACAATGGGTTCATGCCCTCCGCCATACCCACCCCGTCCGGCGGCGTTCGGGCAGCGACCCCGTCCGGCGGCGTTCGGGCAGCGATTGGCGGGGTGAGTGCCGCGGGGGTTGCGCTCGGCGTCGGTGAGCTGGCCGCCGGGCTGATCGGTCCGGAGTCCTCGCCGGTGCTGGCGGTCGGTGCGGCGGCAGTGGACGTGAGCCCGCGGGCGACCACCGAGTTCGCGATCAGCACCTTCGGGAGCAACGACAAACTTGCCCTGCTGATCGGCATGCTCCTCGTTCTCGCAGTCGCCGCAGCACTGCTCGGCGTCCTTGCGGTCCGCCGCCTGGGTATCGGCGTCGCCGGAATGGTCGTCCTGGGAGTGGTCGGCGCCGCCGCCGCAGTGAGCCGCCCGGGCGCGAGCGTGCTGGCGGCCGTGCCGTCCCTGCTTGCGGCTGCGGCCGGTGTCGGCGCCCTCCTTCTCATGCTCCGCATGTTGCCTGCTGGCCGGGACGACCCCGCCGACTCCGGGGCCCCGCCTGAGCTGCCGGCACCGAGGGAGATCGAACGACGGCGGTTCGTGCTGGCGGCAGGAGCAGCAGCCGGCGTGGCCGTGGTCACCACCGGTGCCGGTGCCCTCGTACGGCGTTCGCGGGACGTCGCGCAGGCGCGAGAGCAGTTGCTCGTGCCTGCTGCCGCCACCCCTGGCCTCGGATCCGACGCATTGCCCGCCGGCTTCCCCGACCTGGCCGGTCTGAGCCCGCTCCTGACTCCCAACGACGACTTCTACCGGATCGACACAGCCCTCCGAGTACCTCAGATCGACCCGAGCAACTGGTCGCTGCGCATCCACGGCCGGGTTGAGCGTGAGTTGCGGTTCACCTTCGCCGAACTGGCCGGCCGCGACGACCTGATCGAGGCCGACATCACCCTTGCGTGTGTATCCAACGAGGTGGGTGGCCCGCTGGCCGGCAGCGCGCGGTGGGTCGGCGTACCGCTGGCAACGCTCTTGGCCGAAGCCGGAGTCGAGCCTGGCGCGGACCAGGTGCTGACCCGCTCCGTGGACGGCTGGACCTGCGGCACCCCGACCGTGGACTGCCAGCGCACCCCCAACGCCATGCTCGCGCTGGCAATGAACGGTGAGAATCTGCCGCTGGAGCACGGTTTCCCGGTCCGGATGATCGTGCCGGGTCTCTACGGTTACGTGTCGGCGACGAAGTGGCTCGTGGACATGGAGCTGACGACCTTCGCCGGGTCCGACGCCTACTGGGTCCGGCGCGGATGGGACGCCATCGCCCCCATCCAGACGTTCTCCCGCATCGATGTTCCGCGGCCGGGCCGCACGCTCGGCGCGGGAATGGCCGCGATCGCCGGCGTCGCGCACTCGGGGTCGGATGGTGTCAGCGCGGTCGAGGTGCGCATCGACGACCAACCCTGGGAGCAAGCCCGGATGTCGGCAACCACGAGTACCCAGCTCTGGCGGCAGTGGTACCACCCCTGGGTGGCCGAACTCGGCCTGCACGTGATCAGCGTGCGAGCCGTGGACGGGAAGGGCCGGACACAGAGCAGCAGCCGCTACCCGCCGTACCCCAACGCCTCCTCGGGTTGGCACTCGGTGCGCGTGGTTGTGGGCTGAGGGCGGCCCAGCTCGTCAGCCTGTGAGCTTGTCCGTCGCACATTCCTGGATCTGCTGCGACGTCGCGGTGTCTCCCAGTTCTGCCGAGCAGTCGGTGAAGATGTTGACGAACACGACGAGGAACACGATGCCGATGGCGGCTCCGACCAGGCCGGTGATCAGCCCCGCGATGGCCACTCCCCGGTTCGTGGCCCGGCCCTTCTTGGCTCGACCCATGCCGACCGCCCCGAAGATGACCGCCAGGATTCCCAGCAGGATGCCCACCGGGAAGAAGAACACACCCAGCGGGATGGACGCGATGCCCAAGACGAGCGCTGCGATCCCGAGGCCGTTGCGCGGCGCCTGTTGCGACCCGCCGTAGCCGTAGCCGGGACCGCCGCCCGGGCCGTAGCCGGGACCGTAGCCGACCGGGCCGGGCGCTGACGGATATTGCCCAGGCGCCTGCGGGTACGCCGGCGGCTGCCCGGAACTCGCAGTGTCTTTGTGCAGTGACGGCGGCTGCCCGGAGCCCTCGGGATCCTTGTGCAGCGACGGCCCCTCGCCGGGTCGCTGGAGCTGCGGATCCGGGTTCTGGTTCATCGCTACTCCTGCCTGCGGCGCCGGTCGCCCCGCCTCCCAGCTCAGCCTAGGTCTGGCAGCGGTGGCGCCGGGCGCCGGTCGGCCGGGCCGGTAGGTTTGCCGGGTGATGCACACCAGCGGAGGCCGTCGGGGCCAGCCTGCCACCACCATGCCGCGCGAGGTGCGGATCGCCAGTGCCCTCCTGACCGGCCTGGGCGCTGTACTGATCGTCAACGCCGTCATCGCACTGCTCTATCGGGATGATCTCCGGGCAGCCGCCCAGGACAACGTCGGTGGGCTGCTGACGAGCGGGCAGGTGAACGGCATCCTGATCGCGGTGGCGGCATTGATGTTCCTGCTCGGCGGACTGCTCGTCCTGGCCGGTGGGCATATCCGCCACGGCCGGCAATGGGCCAGAGTGCTCGCCTTCGTGACGGCCGGCACGCTGCTGCTCTTCTCCGGCATCGGCGCGCTCGCCGGTGCCGGCCTGCTTGCCGTGGTCCTGGTGGGCGCGTCGGTCGCCGTCGTCGCCCTGTTGATGCAGTCCGCTGTCGCCGACTTCTTCGAGCGCGACGCAGCCCAGCGGGATGCAGCCCAGCGCGACGCAGCTCGGGACGATGCAGCCCAGCGCGACGCGTCGCAGCACGATCAGCGGCCATGACCGGCCCCTCGGAACCTGACGCGCTGCCGCAGCAGGTGCGGCTCGCGGCCACCCTGCTGCTGGGGCTTGGCGGTCTGCTGGTGCTCTCCGGTGTCCTGATCTTCCTGATCCGGACGAACATTGCCGACGGCGCCGTTGTCGCGGCGCAGGAGCAGGAGTCGGCCCCTCCTGATCGCTCTCAGCTTGTCGGCAGCCTGGCTCTGGTCGCAGGAATCTTCGTGGCCATCGGCGCCGGTTCACTGGTCGCCGGCTACTACCTGCGCCAGCGCAAGACATGGGCCCGCTTCGCCGGGCTGGGGCTGGGAGTGCTTCTGGGTGCCCTGAGCGTCCAGTTCCTGTTTGCCGGCGGTGGTGGGCTGGTCGCTCTGCTGCTGCCGGTCGGAGCCATCGGTGTCGCCGTGACGGTCGTGGCCACGCTGTTGAGCGCGCCGACGGCTACCTGGTTCCGCCGCGAGCCGGCCTGACGCGGGCACCGGCGTCAACCCGTCACAAGATGTCCGCGCCGTTCATAACGGGTAGTTCGCCACTCCTCGTAGGGCACGGACAAGCAGATCGTGACCGTCTCGTGATCAGGCAGCCGTGAACCGCTGACCGTTGCGGGGCGAATGACTCGCGTGATCGACACCGAGACCCTGGCGCCGGATGAGGCAGTGAGCCCGTGGCCGCGCCGCGCCCGCGCCGCCATCGCCGGCATCCTCGCCGCCCTGGTCGCCCTCGGTGTCGCCGAGCTGATCGCCGCGTTGATCGGCCCCAACTCCTCCCCCGTGGTCGTGGTCGGCGGAACCGTCATCGACGCAACCCCGCGGCCGGTCAAGGACTTCGCGATTAGCACGTTCGGCGAGAACGACAAGATCGCGCTGATCGTCGGCACGCTGGTGCTGATCGTCGTCTTCGCCGTGGCCATCGGCCTGCTGTCGTTGCGGGACCGCCGGATTGGTGTCGCCGGGATCGCCCTGTTCGGCACCGTGGGTGCGCTGGCGGCGTACACCCGACCGATCGGAGACATCCTCGACACCCTGCCGTCGATTCTTGGTGCAGCGGTCGGGATCGTGGCGCTGCTGGGGATGTTCGCCCCGCTACAGCGGCCCGTCGGCACCGCCGACGTCGATCAGGACAGCACGGCCAAGGCACAGCAGCCGGGCGGGCTGCTGGACGGCCTCCGGCAGAACCTCGCCGGCCGCGACCGCAAGGGCGTGTCGATGGACCGCCGCGGCTTCTTCATCGCCGGCGGCATCGCGGCGGGGGTTGCAGCAGTCACCGGCGGTGCCGGAACGCTGCTCCAGCGCCGATTCGACGTCAGCGACGCCCGCGCCGCCCTGGACATCCTGCCGCCGTCAGACCCCGCGCCCGCACTCCCGGCCGGCGCCAACCTGGCCGAGGATGTCCCCGGGCTGACCCCGCTGTTCACCGACAACGCCGACTTCTACCGGGTCGACATCAACATCACCGTTCCGCAGATCTCGCCGGCGGACTGGTCACTGCGGATCCACGGCCGGGTTCAGAACGAGCTCACGTTCACGTTGGCCGACCTGATGGGCCGCGACGACGTCATCGAACGTGACATCACGATGACCTGCGTCTCCAACACCGTGGGCGGCAGCCTGGCCGGCGGTGCACGCTGGATCGGCGTACCGCTGCGCAACCTGCTCGAGGAGGCCGGCGTCGAAGACGGGGCCGATCAGGTCCTCACGACGGCAGTGGACGGTTTCACGATCGGTACGCCGACCGAGGACTGCCTGCGCACCGAGAACGCCATGCTCGCCTTTGGGATGAATGGCGAACCGCTGCCGCCGGAGCACGGGTTCCCCGTGCGAATGCTGGTGCCGGGGCTGTACGGCTATGTGTCGGCCACCAAGTGGATCGTCGACATGGAGCTGACGACGTTCGATGCAGTCGACTCGTACTGGACCCAGCGCGACTGGGACGAGACCGCCCCGATCAAGCTCGCCTCGCGGATCGACACCCCGGCATCGGTCGGAGTGGCCGCCGGTGACCTGATGATCGCCGGCGTGGCGTGGGCGCAGACCCGCGGCATCGCCAAGGTCGAGGTGCAGATCGATCGCGGTGACTGGCAGGAAGCCGAACTCGCTCCGGAGACGAACGTCCAGATGTGGCGGCAGTGGCGGATGCCCTGGCAGGCGGAGGCCGGCCAGCACACGCTGTCCGTCCGCGCCACCGACCAGGACGGCGAGCTGCAGACCGAGGAGCGCGTCGAGCCGTTCCCCAACGGCGCCTCCGGCTGGCACACCCTGCAGGTGTTCATCCAGTGACACCGGCAGCCGCCTCGCCATCGGCGAGCGACAACTTCCTCGCCTAGGGCGAGGGGAGAACTTCCTCGCCTAGGGCGAGGGGAGAAACCGGTCTAGGGCGATCGTCGCCCCGGCCAACCCACCATGAAAGGAGCACCACCGGTGAAAAGCACAATGCGGATGCGCGCCATCCTGCTCACCGCCGTGGCCGGCATGACCCTCTCGGTCGCCGCCTGCGGAAGTGACGAGCCCGAGGACACCAGCACGGGCGGAAGCACCACCACCGAAGCCGAGGAGACCACCGAGGCCGAGGAGACCACCGAGGCCGAGGCGGAGCCCGCGGGCGAGAACTTCGGCCCCGGTTGCGCCGATGTCCCCACCGACGGTGAGGGCAGCTTCGAGGGTATGACCGACGACCCGGTCGCCACCGCGGCGAGCAACAACCCGCTGCTGACGACGCTGGTCACGGCAGTGGGTGCGGCCGACCTGGTCGACACCCTGAATGACCTGCCCGAGGCCACCGTGTTCGCTCCGGCGAACTCGGCGTTCGAGGCGATTCCGACGGCCGACCTGGATGCACTGCTGGCCGACACAGAGGCACTGACCGGTGTCCTGACCTACCACGTCCTGCCTATGCGGCTTTCACCGGAGGAGCTGGCCGGTACCTACACCACGGCCAACGGTGCGGAACTGACCATCGAGGGCAGCGGTGAGGACTTCACCGTCGGCGACGGCGGCGCCACGGTCGTCTGCGGCAACGTGCAGACCGCCAACGCCACCGTCTACGTCATCGACGGTGTGCTCAGCCCGCCTGCGTGATGTGAGGTGAGCACTGTGCCCCCGGAGCCTTTGGCTGCGGGGGCACAGTGCTGTCCGGCTCAGCCGAGGAGGGCAGTCGCCAGCTCGGCGCGATGAGTCCGGGATGTGCCGTCGAAGGCAGCGATCCACTGCGCCCGCTTGTAGAAGCGGTGCAGCGGGTGGTCCCAGGTGAACCCGATGCCGCCGAGCACCTGCATGGCGCTCTCACAGGCGAGTACGGCGCCCTCACCCACAGAAACAGCGGCGACGGTCACCGCCTCGTCGACGTCGGCGGCGTCGGCATCGACAGCCCACGCCGCCCGGTAGGCCAGCGACCGGGCCAGCTGCAGCGCCGTGTAGACGTCGGCGACGCGGTGCGAGATCCCTTGGTAGCTCCCGATCTGCCGTCCGAACTGGACCCGCTCCTTGGCATGGGCCGAGGACATGTCCAGTGCCCACTGAGTGATGCCCACCGCTTCACACGCCAGCAGCGCCAGAGACCGCCGGCGTACGGCGATCAGCGCATCCCCGGCTGAGCCGGGCGCGAGAATCGGCTCCGCGGCTGCTGAATCCAACCGGAGTTCGGCCAGCCGCCGGGTTCTGTCCACTGTGGACACCGGGATGACATCCTCGCCGCTGACCGCCACCCGCCAGATGCCGGTGCCGCCGTCGGCAGCTGCGACGACCAGCACCGAGCCGGCGATCGCCAGGTCGGGAACTCGCTGCTTCGTTCCGGA
>Ga0136640_10001127_pt1 | contig 10592 bp, 8 predicted proteins | sample AntDrymUQ8642106_2_FD_105498 | JGI IMG/M metagenome (GOLD analysis project Ga0136640, IMG submission 105498) | Polar desert sand microbial communities from Dry Valleys, Antarctica - metaG UQ864 (21.06) | ecosystem: Environmental > Terrestrial > Soil > Desert | place: Antarctica: Dry Valley...
ATCGAGCAGGGCATTTCGCCGCAGAGAATCTTAATGGCGACTTTCACAAATCGCGCCGCGCGGGAAATGCTGCGGCGTGTCGAAAATTTAACCGGCTCGCAAAACGTCCATAAAATTTGGGGCGGAACATTTCATCGCATCGCTAATTTGATTTTGCGGCGACACGCCGTTTCAATCGGTTTCGATTCAAATTATTCGATTCTCGACGCGGAAGATGCCAGAGATTTTATCAACGTCTGCGTTGATGAAGCGGGAATTGACACAAAGGCAAGGCGTTTTCCGAAACCCGAAGTTGTTCAGGATATAATTTCCTACGCCAACAATACCGACAAACCCATCGAAGATGTCGTTATCAATCGCTATCCGTATTTCGAGCCTTTAACACAGCAAATCAAGCGCGTTGATATGATTTATATCGAGCGCAAACGGGCGCGAAACGTGATGGATTATGACGATTTGCTGCTTAATTGGAAAAGATTGCTCGTTGAAAAGCCTGACATTGCCGCCGTCTTTGCCGAACAGTTCGAGCATATTTTGGTTGACGAATATCAAGACACCAACAAACTTCAAGCCGAATTGATTGACCTGCTCGCCGTCAAACACAAAAACGTGATGGTTGTCGGCGACGACGCGCAGTCAATTTTTGCGTGGCGCGGCGCGGAATTTACCAACATCTACGAATTTCCGAAGCGTTATCCCGAATGCGAGATTTACAAACTCAAAACGAATTACCGTTCAACGCCGGAGATTCTGGCGTTGGCAAATATTTCGATTGCCAACAATCGCAAGCAGTTTCCGAAAACTCTCGAAGCCGTCAAAAAATCGAAAGGCTTCGCGCCCGCGCTCGTTCCGTGCCGCGATGTCGAACAGCAATCGGCGTTCGTCGCTTCGCGGATTTTGGAACTGCGCGACGAAGGAACATCTTTGGAAGAAATCGCCGTTTTGTATCGCTCGCATTATCACTCGCTTGAATTGCAGCTTGAGTTGACGAGAAGAAACATCCCGTATCGCATTCAAAGCGGCGTGCGGTTTTTTGAACAAGCGCACGTCAAAGACGTAATTTCCTACTTGAGAATCATCGTCAATCCGCGCGACGAACTCGCCTGGAAACGAATTTTGAAAATGATTCCGAGCGTCGGCAGCGCGACGGCAAACAAGATTTATGAATCGCTGGCTTACGCGGAAAATCCGTTTGCACTCGTCAAACGAGAAGATTTTCAATATAAACCGCGTAGTGTTGGCGGTTGGACGGCATTTGTAAATTTGCTGGAAACGCTCACGACCGATGAAAATCGCAACAATCCCGCCAAACAAATCGAACTGATTTTAGCGAACGGTTACGAACAGCATTTGCAGGAAACTTACGAAAATGCCGAAGCCAGAACCGAAGACTTAAAACAGCTTGCGCTTTACGCTTCAAAATACCATTCGACCGAAAGTTTCCTGTCCGAACTCGCTTTGATTTCAACCGAAAGATTCGGCGCACCGCAGTCAATCGTCGGCGAAGATGTCGTCGAAGGCGGCGAAGAAGACGAACTTTTGACTTTAACAAGCGTGCATCAAGCCAAAGGTTTGGAATGGAAAGTCGTGTTTTTGATTTGGGCGGCGGAAGGTAAATTCCCTTCACCGCGCTCATTGAAAGAGATTGACAGCGAAGAGGAAGAACGCCGTTTGTGGTATGTCGCCTTGACGCGGGCAAAAGACGAACTTTATCTGACATATCCGTTAATGATTACCGACTATAACCGCCAGACAGTTCTGCAAAAACCTTCGCGCTTTATGATGGAATGCCCGCCCGCGCTGTTCGAGGTTTGGAGTTTGGAGGAAGACGTGCCGAATTTTGACGCGCCGATAAATCTTATTGAAGAGAAAAAGCAGGATTTTATCAATTAGTTGTTTTGTTCACCCATACAGAACAACGCAGAAGTTTACTAAAACAATTACGGAATAATTTCGCCTTCCCTTTAAAAAAGAATCATTTACAGTTTGCCGGATAAATAAAAACTTTTTGTTAAGAAATTTCAAATTTTCTGTTGACATCAACGTATATATAAGTTAATGTATTCGCAACGTATATATACGTTGATAAAACATTATGCCGAGAAAACCTTCGACTACATTTACCGATAAGGAACTGGAAATTATGCGCGTCATCTGGCATTCGGGTGAAGCGACAATTAAACAAATTCAGGAACATCTTCCCGGAGAACATCATTACAACAGCGTCTTGACGATTGTGCGCGTTTTGGAACAAAAAGGTCATCTGACTTATCGCGTCGAAGGCAAGGCGCATATTTACAAAGCCAAAGTTTCTCATAAAAAAGCGCGGCGCGGCGTGATTTCGCATTTGGTTGATAATGTTTTCGGCGGTTCGGCAGTTTCGCTCGTGTTGAATCTGGTCGAAGCGGGCGACCTTTCACAGCAGGATTTGGACGAGATTCAAAAACAAATTTCTGAAGCTAAAAATAAGGAGAAAAAGAAATGACGGAAATTTTTAGTTGGCTTTTGATATGGAGCTGGAACGCGGCTTTGCTAGTTGGTTTCGCTTGGTTTTTGTCTCGCTTTAATCATTCGAGTCCGGCGCGGATTCGTCATCACATCTGGTTATGTGCGCTCGTTGCCGTCATTCTTTTTCCGCTTTGGTCGGAGATTGCTAATTTGCTGCCGCTTCGTCAAACGGGAGCGATAGACGCTCTTGCGCCTTTCGTCAATTTGCCGCAGACGATAATTTCGCCGCCCGTTGCAGAGTCAGGCGAAATTGTTATTAATTTATCGGAATTGGCGAAACCGCAGTCTTATGATTGGTCGTTTTATATTTGGACTTTTTTGTCGGCTTTATGGATTGGCGGCGCGGGTTTTGCCTGTGCGAAAATTTGTGCTGAAAGCCTGCAACTGCGGCGTTTTCGTCTTGAGTCGCAACTTGTAACGCTTGCCGAACTCGAATGCTTGCAGATTTCTCCGGCTGAAATCGGCGCGGTTTTAATCGCGCTTTCGCCGGATGTTTCGACCCCGATGCTGACGGGAGTTTTTCGACCGATTATCCTTCTGCCCGCCGACATCGCCGAATGGACGACACCCGAAGAACGGCGATGGATTATTGCGCACGAACTCGCGCATTTGTCGCGCGGCGACAATTTTGTTGCTGTCTTTCAAACTCTGCTCGGCGTTATTTTCTTTTTCCATCCTCTTGTTCGTTATGCGCTCGGACAATTGAGTATCGAGCGCGAATTGGCGTGTGATGAACGGGTAATCGGCGGCGGCGCAAATCCGGTTCAATATGCCGAGAGCTTGCTCAAAGCAGTTGAGCGTTCCATCGCTGTGCCGTTCGTCGCGCCGGCACTTTCGTTTGCGTCACGAAAGGCTTTGCAAAAAAGAGTCGGCAATATCTTAAACGCCCGTCATTCGTTTCCCACAAGGAGAAGTCGGATATTTCTCGCCTTGTCCACGATTCTGATAATTTCCGCAATGGGTCTGCTCGGCTGCACCCAGACACTTTTAACGAATCATAGTGAACGGGAAATAAGAGATTTTTTGAATGAAGCCAGAGGAGTTGAGATTAGCGGCTCGGTTGATGAATTCGACCGCTTAACAGCTGCCGAATTCATCCGCGTCGGGGCTGACGGTGAAGTGTCGAACAAAGAACAGACGCTCAATTTTATCCGGCGGTCGGGAAAGTCGAACGTGCAAACGGTCGAAATACAAAACGAGAAGATACATATTTACGGAAACAATGCACTTGTCACCGGATTTGGAATCGCCACCGGACAAGACGGCGCGGGTAAGAACTTTGTCGTCAGAAATTTCTGCACGTTTGTTCTCGTCAAGCGAAATGGACGCTGGCAATGCGCTTCGGTGCAGCAGACGCGAATGGCTTCAAACGAAACGGCACGTATTTCTTTTAATTTTTCGAGTTAATACGCGGAGATTATTTCATGAATCAAAAAACGATTGTTTATTGTAAGTCTGCCGTCATTCTCGGATTCGTCTTAGTCTCTATTTTCATAGTTTGGAAAGAAAAATCGGTTCACAGTCAAATCGGGCAGAATGAAAAAACTGCCGGGCAAGCGAGAAAGAATATACAAGTTCTCAAAGAAATGCCCGATTCGCAGTTGCTTCCCGTGATGCACCAGATGCGAACCGCGCTCGGTGTCAGGTGCGATTACTGTCATATTGCCCAAAACGACAGCTATTGGAAAGACGACAAACCCGAAAAACAAATCGCCCGCCGAATGATTCAGATGACGCTGGACATCAACAAAGCGAATTACGACGGCAAGCCCGTCGTGACTTGCAACACTTGTCATCGAGGGCAAACCGAACCCGTCCCTGTTCCGGCTATCGGTCAAGGTGCGTTTACAAACGCTACCAAGGCGGATGCAGATGTAAAACCCGCCGAACCGTTACCATCCGCCGACCTGATTATTGATAAATACATTCAGGCAATCGGCGGCAAAGCAGCAATTGAGAAAATTAAAACGAGATATACGAAAACTCTTTTTCAACGCTCCAAACTCGTCAACAGCGGCACGCCGAAAGCCGCCGTCATCAATCGCGGCGAGACATTGACGATAGAAACTTTTTTGAAAATGCCGGACAAATTTTTAACCATCATAACTTCGCCCGAAGAAGTTATCTCACAGGGCTACAACGGCTCGAACGGTTGGATTAAAACCCCGCAGGAACAACGTGCGCTGACCGCAGCCGAAGTCGAGCGTCTCAAACGTCAAGCCGACCTTTTCACCGACCTAAAAATAAAGGAACGGTTTTCGGCATTAATGGTCGCCGGCAAAGAAAAAATCGGCAACCGTGAAACTTATGTTATCGAAGCGATGCGGCTTTCGGATAAGAAAATCGAAAAATTGTTTTTCGACGCGCAGAATGGTTTGCTGTTGCGCCGCACCGTATTTACCGAAACGGTTCTTGGCGCAAACCCGGAACAAACCGATTACGAAGATTACCGTATGGTGAACAATGTAAAAATCCCGTTCGTCGTGCGCGCGTCATATCTGGACGATAATCGTTACGGCACAACTCGCAGATTCATACAGATAAAAAATAACATTACTTTAAATGACGAGAAGTTTAATGCACCGGACGGACAAAAGAAATGAATCCGAACCGTGTTAGTATTTCGCTTTTGAGGAGTATATTAGTGATAAAAAATAAAATTCTTTCATTTCTTCGTAACTATTCTTGTGTGCGTCGAAACGTCTTAGGTGTCAATCCAGTCCAACGCCGGAATGCGCGATGAAAGGCACTCGATTGAGAAAAGCCCAAAAGGTAGGCGACCTCGCAAATTGCTATCTCCGGCTTTTGCAGGTAAAACTCAGACATTTCGCGCTGTGTCTCCTCAAGTACTTTCTGATAAGACGTGCCTTCTCCTTTCAACTTTCTTTGAAGCATCCGCGAACTGATGCCTGATTTTCGACAGACGGCTTCCATACGCAACTCGCCGCCGCGTAAATTTTCTCTAATTAATTGTCTAAGCTGACCCGCGAAAGATTCGTGTTGCGATGATTTTGCCAATAAATCTTCGGCTTGCCGTTCGAGCAGCGAGCCGAGAGTTAAATCAGCTTCGACGAGAGGCATTTCCAATACAGACATATCAAAAATTAATTTGGTGAGCGGTTTATTGAAACGGACGGGAGCGCGAAATATTCGTTTGTGTTCGGAGATATTTTCAGGCGGCGCGTGTTCAAAATGAACTTCACGCGGTATCCAGTCAACACCCGTTATCATTCGCGCGAATTGCATAACCGAAGACAGCGTCTCTTCAGATTCCTGGCGGCATTCCTCCGGCGAAATGCGGGGTGTCTGGTAAATATAAGCGAGATGCGCGTTTGAGCCGGTAATCTCCAGCGAAAATTTGTATGCTTTGGTCCTAATCTGCTGAAAACGAATCAAGCGGTTCAAGGCTTCGCCGAAAGTTTGACTGTTAATTACGACATATCCGAGTATGCCGAATAGTTTCGGGTTGCTTTGCTCGCCGACGTGCAGCCCGAAAGCGGCATCGCGGCTTAATCGCGCGGCGTGATCAAAAAGCCTTACTAATTGTGTGAACGGTATTTTATTTTCAGAATCTTCGAGTGTGGACAAATCAAGCTCCACATCGCGGCAAAGTTCTTCCAGTGAAACTCCGGCGGCGGCGGCGGCGTTGATAATTCTACTGATGGAACTGACCGGAATGTCACGAGTGATTGGCATAAAACAAGAAGATTATAAACGGAGAAAATTCTTCGAGCAAAGCCGCAGGTTGCTTGAATCAAAAAGAGATTGGTATCTACGGTCAATCTTTTGTCGTAAATGGTCAGTAGTTTTCTATTCAATTAAATATATCAGGAAGATATAATCAGACACGGACGAATTCAAAAAGGACGTAGAAATTATTCACTCAATCGTATGATAAATCTTTTAAAAACAATATTAATTTTGATTTGCTGCGGTCATTTTACTTTTGCACAGACTGCTAAAACTTACAGCACTCAGGCTAAAGCCGACCTCATCGGCGAATTACAAAAAATACTCACCGCCGAAGTCGCCGCCAATCCAAGTTTGCCCGGCGAGCTGCTGCATATTACCGCGCCGAAACAAGGGCTTGACGTTAGCCTCGCTGCCGGACTGTTTGATAGGCAGTCGAAACTCGTCCTTGACCCGCATCATCTTTTTCGTGTCGCCAGTGTTACAAAAACATTCACTGCCGCCTCGATTTTGCGGCTGTATGAAAAAGGTAAAATTAAACTCGATAATCCGATTAATCGCTATCTGCCAAAAGAATATACTGAACTTCTCGAAAAGGACGGCTACCCGACCAATGTGATTACCGTGCGGCAGCTTCTTACTCATACGAGCGGAATCCACGATTACGCGACAGACCGGCAATACTACGCCGCCGTTCTAAGTGACCCGAAACATCGGTGGACACGAATGGAACAGGTTCAAGCAGCTATCAAATGGGGCAAATCGCACTTCGAGCCGGGCAAAGGCTATCACTATTCCGACACCGGCTATGTCTTGCTCGGCGAAATGATTGAGCGATTGAGCGGTATGTCACTCGCAAAGGCTTTCCGAACTCTGCTCGATTTCAAAAAGCTCGGACTCGATGAAACTTATCTTGAAACGCTCGAAGCTGCGCCTGCCAGAGTCAAAAGCATTTCTCATCCATACTTGGGAGAAATGGATGCAATAGACATTGATGCGTCCCACGATTTGTATGGCGGCGGCGGGTTGGTGTCTTCGGTTGAAGACCTCGCGCGTTTTTATCGCGCTTTATTAAAGAATAAAGTATTCAAACGGGCTTCGACTCTCCAAATAATGCTGACCGTGCCGCCGACAAACGAGCGCAGCCCGGGCGGAGCTTATGCGATGGGCATTTCCCGGAGAGATATTTCGGGAAATCTTTGTTGGGGACACAGGGGATTCTGGGGAACTTCCGTCTATCACTGTTCTGAGCCGGATATAACTATTGTTCGACAGTTAAATCAGGCACAACGGAACAACAGTTTCATCTTCGATAATTTATACAAGCAGGTTTTTATTAAGTTAGAAATTGGAAAATAATCTGTCGCAAAAGTAATGCCTGCGGTGTTCTTCTAACAGAGTCCACCACTAAATCGGAAATAATTGGGAAACAACCTAAATGAGAAAACCAGCAGCAGCATTCGCTTTTAAACAAACATTGCGTGGTAAATTTTTTGTTCCGTAGCCGGTTTCCGCCCGCATCAATTCAATTGTTCAATTTATCCTTTTCCAAAATGCAGAAGTAATTTTATGTCCCAAATGTTTCATTCGTCGTGTTTTCCTTCCGGGAGAGTAATCATAATGAAAAAAATCGCTTGTATCTTTGTCTTATTGCTAACCTTTGTCTTTTCTGCATACGCAAATAATTTACAAAACACAGCCTCCTACACAATTTTTTTATCCGCCGAAAATAAACGTCTGGTTAAAATCGAAGCGGAAATTTTTCCGACCGGAAACACCTTGATTGTTTGCCCCGAAGGAGCGAATCATCTGCCTGAGAAATGGGCGACTTTTATGCGTAACGTCTCAGCCAAAGACGAAAACAACCAGGCTGTAAAGATTCAGTATTCGGGACAAGGCGCGTGGCAGATTGCCGAACCGCTGCCGAAAAAACTCATTTTGAGTTACGAAGTCGAGATTAAACACGACCTCACGAATTGGACTTTCGGAAGTAAGGAAGCGGCTTACGTGCGCGACGATTGCGTTTTTTATACGGGCGCGTCGCTTTTTATCACAATGCCTGAACTCGAAAATATGAAGGTTCAATTCAAAATGCCTGACGATTGGAAAGTTACGGTTGCGTGGCAGGAAATTGCAGGCGAGAAAAATACTTTTCGCGCGGCAAACGCCGAAGAATTACTGTGGATTGGAATGCTGGCGGGCAAACATCTCGAACGCAAAACAAAAGTCGGACAACTCGAAGTAGTAATGGCAATCGGACAGGATTTACGGCAATCGTTCGCAATGTTTGACCACGCGGTTAAAGCAATCGTTCCCGCCTACATTAAAACTTACGGCGGCGAGCCTGTCTTGCAAGGCTCAACTATCAAAAAATTCGTAATTATTGCCAACATTGACAAAGATTATGTCGGCGGCGGCGCGGTGTTTGTTCGAACAATCAGTATGATGCTGAAAGACGTTCCGCTAAAAACGAATGAGGCTTCGACCTTTAGCTGGAGTCATATTATCACGCACGAATTGGGACATCTGTGGAACGGGCAAAGCATTCGTGAAGAAAATCAGGAATCCTGGTTCAACGAAGGTGTCACGGATTATCTGGCTTATCTTTTGGAAGCTCGAGTCGGTTTGATTAGCAAAGCGGAACTGCTCAAAGTTTTTGCCGGAAAGTTTGACGAATATAAGCCGGTTGCCGGAAAAATCTCGCTGCGAAAAGCCGGTAACAACAAAGCGAAAAACTATGATTTAATTTACAGCGGCGGACTTATCGCGGCTTTGGCGTTAGATGTTGAAATACGAAAGGCTACGAAAAACCAAAAAGGTCTTGCCGATTTACTTCAATTTATGTATCGGGATTTTGCTTTGAAAGATAAAAAATATACTGTCGAACACATCAAGAAAATCGCCAAACAAATTTCAAACCAAGATTTTTCAAACTTTTTTGCCGGTTATGTCGAAGGCACTGAAATCATTTTGTTTGAAAAATATGCCGATTCTTTAGGCTTAAAGTTAGCGGCAAATGGAAATAAAACGGTTCTGACAAAGAAAGCAAGAGCAACCTCCTTCGAGAGAAATACGTTACTGAAAATCACAGGTTTTTCTTACTGATATTTTATCGCCGGAGTGTCGAACAGACGCAGTTGCGGAGGTGTTTTTACAAATCCGAAATCGTGGAATTTGAAGTTACACGTTAATTTTGATGAGTTCCCATTAACGAAATTTGGGGTGAACCAGGCATACTATTACCCTTTTTATACTGCGTCGTTACGCGCCTCGAAGTCGGCAGCGTCAAAACCGCCGTCAAGCAATTTGACCCGAATGCCTTCATCATCGTGCAAGCCGTTTCCGATGCTGAAGGCGGCATTATTAAGAAGGCAGATTTTCATTAAGTTAATGGAAAACGGAAAATAGCCGTTTGTTTGAAAAATTTTCGATTGTTGATTCAATTGATTTAATTTTCCGTTTTCCATTTTCCATTAACTAAATTTACTTTTGCTGAAACTCTATCTATACTCACAAAATATATCGGGTAAAAATTATGAAGTTTAAAGTTTTTCAAAAAATCATCGGGTTCGGTTTTGTTTTGGCTTTCGCGCTTTTGAGCTTTTCGTGCGACCAGGCACAGACACCGGAAACTCAGGAAGCGGTCAAAGCGCAAACGCCGAGCGAGGCTTACAGATTTCTGTATGCGGCAGTCAAAGCAAAAAACTTCGGAAAAATTAAACAATTAATGTCGAATAACACGTTGACTTTCGCCGGATTAGCTATGGAGCAGCAGCAGCAATCGCTGGAAAAGGTGCTTGAAAACGGAATGACCGCGACTACCTTTGCCGGCAGCCTGCCTGAAATCCGCGATGAGCGTGTCAACGGCAATTTCGGCGCGGTCGAAGTTTTTAACCAAAAAGATAATCGCTGGGACGATCTGTCCTTTGTTTTAGAAGACGGCGGCTGGAAGCTCGCCTTCGGCGACATTATGCAAGGAACTTACAAATCGCCGGGCAAAGGACAGGCGCAACTCGAAATGGAAGCCAACAGTCCGATGGGCAATATTCCAAATTCACCTGAAACAAACACGAACAACAAATTGCCGAGAGACAAAACCGGCAAGGTCGAAACGGCTGAAGTTCCGATTGAGAACACGAATAAAACGCCAGCAAAAGCAAATAAAAAATGATTGACGCACCGCAGATTCAAGAAATCTTGGCGCAATATAGAAAACACGGCTGGACTTTCCGCCGTGTTTTGCTTTGTCCGCCGACGCGAGAAAGTTTGGCAAATTCGCTCGAAACTTTGTTTGGCGAAACAGCGATTATTTCAGCCGAAATTGACGCGGCGTGGTTCTCACGCGGTTCGGGAATCGGGCGCGAGGCTTGGGAACTGCGCCGTCTGACGGGCGC
>Ga0136640_10001128_pt1 | contig 10586 bp, 10 predicted proteins | sample AntDrymUQ8642106_2_FD_105498 | JGI IMG/M metagenome (GOLD analysis project Ga0136640, IMG submission 105498) | Polar desert sand microbial communities from Dry Valleys, Antarctica - metaG UQ864 (21.06) | ecosystem: Environmental > Terrestrial > Soil > Desert | place: Antarctica: Dry Valley...
AAGTACTGGAAGAGCGCGATGTTCCCGAACTTCTTCGAGCCGTTGTTGTATCTGGCGGCGATGGGATTGGGGCTCGGGGCGTTTATTCAGCAGGGTGGCATCAACGGGCAGACCTACGTGCAGTACATCGCGCCGGGGCTGTTGGCCTCCAACGCCATGTTCGCGGCGTCCTTCGAGAGCACGTTCAACACGTTCGTGAAGCTCAGGATCGACCGCATCTACGACGCCATTACCACGACGCCCGTCAACCCCGAGGACGTGGTGGCCGGGGAGTATCTGTGGGCCGGGACTCGGGCGGCGCTGTACGGGACGGGGTTTCTAGCGATGCTGACCATTTTGGGGTTCGCGTTCACGCCGGATAACCCCTTGATCTCCTCGTGGTGGGCGTTGCTGATTCCGCCGATGTTGTTGGTGATTGGAGTGATGTTCAGCGTAATGGGGACGTTGTTTACCAGTTTGATCAAGCGCATAGACCTGTACGCTTACTACTTCACGCTCGTGGTTACGCCGCTGTTTTTGTTCTCCGGGATATTCTTTCCGGTCGAGGAGTTTCCCGCGCCGGTGCCGCAAATCGCATGGTTTACGCCGCTGTATCACGCGGTCAACGCCTGCCGGGGGCTGGCGAACGGGCCGGACCTCGCGGTGGCGGGGGACGTACTTTGGATCCTCGTCTTCACCGGCGCGTTGTCGTTGGTGCCGGTCCAGATCATGCGCCGCAGGCTCGTGAGTTGAGCGATACGGGACACGACGGCCTTCGGGGTGGGATAATCCGCTTCCCATGACAGCCGTCGAACCATTCACGATACGCCTCGCCAACTCGGACGACGACCCGGAGATAGCGGCGCTCGTGGTCGAAGGTTTCCTTGACAAGTTCCGGCCAATCTTCGGCGAACGCGGGGATAACTCGGTAAGGATCATGGAAAAGTGGATCCAGCTAGAACACGTCTCGGGCGGTGTCCAGTCGCTCGTGGTCGAGTCCGCGAACGAGATCGTCGCCAGCGTCGGCGTCCGTACCGCCGAGTCCCGCGAGGACGTGATGGCCCGCGGCCTGTGGCGCACCCTCACCCGCAACCTCGGCCTCCCCCGCGCTTTCTGGGCGACAACGCTACTCTCCTACCCACGCTACTCGGCCCCAAGAGACGAAGCCTACGTCGAGCGCCTCGTGGTGACGCCGGAGTTCCAAAGCGCCGGACTAGGCCGACGCCTGCTCTCCGCAGCCGAGATCCTGGGCTGCGACGCGGGCAAAAAGGCCGTCGGACTGCATGTGAGCGGCGTCAACGCGCCAGCGCTCCAACTCTACGAGTCCGCCGGATACAACGAAATTTCCCGACAGCGCTCGCTAATGACGAGCTACTTCCTGAATATCAAAGATTGGATCTACCTACGCAAAACTCTCTGACGGCAGCTTCAGGCAACAGGCTTCAGCAATCACCCCGAACCTTCTCGTTCGCCAACGGAAGCTCTTCCGCCACTGCGGCTACGCTTTTACAGCGATTCTCGAACCGATGGCTCAATGGATTCGAGGATCGCTTATTCGTTTGGAGGTAAGAAGCTAAAGACCGAAAGCCGACAGCGAGGTTTGCGAAAGGTTCGATCCTTTCACCGCTATAGAAAACCACCGTGAGCTTACGGACGCGGCGTCTCCGGCGGGTCATCGACTCCGCCGCCTTCGTCGCGGGTACGATCCTCGGAATGGCCTCGACGTCTCTCTCGCGGACGGTACTCTTCCCAGCCGCTCTGCCAGTCGAAGAGGTCCTTCGGCACTTCCGGTATCGGGTCACCCCGCGAAGGCTCACGCTCGACGCGCTCCGGCCCAACGCGCCGCTCAGACCCGTTGCCGTGGCCCTCGTTCTCGAACGATACATCTTCCCGTTCGTCGACGCTCGGCCTCGAATACCTGCCATGCCGCTTGCGAACGATGTTCGGGACGTCATCCTCCAGCGGCGGTGGCGGCAGGATCTCCGTGTCGTCCTCGTCGGCGTCCGAGCGCGGCTCGAAAGGCACCTCGCGTCGCCGCTCATCGTAGTTCCGGTCCTCGTGGATCGGTCTTTCGTTAGGCTCGCGGTCGTAGTCGGCGCGCTCTATTTGGTCGTCTTGGGGATCGTTAGAGCCTTCGTTCCACGCGGCTTCGCCGTCGGCGTACTGACCGTTCGGATCTCTTTCGTCAGGGTAGTCTGTTTCGTCGTGATCGTCTTCCTCGGTAAGGACTTGGGGTTCCGAGGAGCGTTCAATCAGATCGAGGTAGCGGGCGTCGCCGGTGAGGAAGGCGAGGACGTGGGCGTTGAACTCGCTCGTGCGTTCGAGCATTGGCAGATGTCCACAGCCGTCGATCAGAACGACCTCGGCACCGTCGGCGATCCTGGACCATGTCCCGACGGATTGAGGATCGACTATCTGGTCCTCCTCACCGGCGACCAGGAGCAACGGGCCTTTGAGCATTCGCGCCTGACGGGCGAGCCTGCCACCGGAAATCTCGCGTCGCGTCGTGCTCAAGCTCTTCTGGACCGCCGCCGGGGTGGACCGTGCGGCGTCATCCAAAACTTCTTCGGGCAGGTCTTCCGGATCGGAGACGAACGGGCGCATCCACATCGCGCGCACGGGCCTCACAGCTCGGCCCAGAGCATAGAACAGCGACCCAACGAGCGGGAGCGTTGCGAGCCACAGAGGTGTGGGAAGGTCTATCTGCTCCTCGTTAGCGGGGACAGCCACGAGGGTGAGTTTGCCCACGACGTCTGGATGATCCGCCGCGAGCTTGACGGCCATGTTGCCGCCGAGGTCGTGCGCGACGATACCCGTGCGCGTGAGGCCGAAGTGTGCGCAGAATGCATAGAGCAAACGGCTGCCGTTGCGGACTCCGTAGCCGGAGAGTGGCTTATCCGATTCTCCAAAACCCGTGAGATCCAGCGTGTAGACGGTGAAGCGTTGGGCGAGGCGTCCGGCCAGACCCTCCCAGACGCGCGACGACGAAAGCCAGCCGTGTACTAGCAGCACCGGCGGTCCGCCACCGATTATGCTGTAGTGGATCCAGGTCCCGTCCAACTCCAGGTACTCGGTGTCGCGAGCGCTCTCGACCTCTTGCGACTGGCGTCCGAGAATCACGGACGCCACGATCAGGAGCCCGAAGATCACAAACACGGCGATGATAAGGGTACTCATGCTCGCAATAATAACCTACCCGCTCGCCTACAACACGCCCGTAGCGATCGGAGCCGAGTAGCTACGAGCCCCAGCGGCTGCCGACCACGCGCCGGATGATGAGCGAGGCCACCACGGTCGAGACCAGCGAGAAGCCCGCCTTCAAAAGGGCTTCCTTGACGTCGTCCTTGACGCCCCGGACCTCGGGCTCCTTTATGAGCTTGTCGGCCAGTCGGCCCGCCAGGACGTAGGCGATACCGCTGGCGAGGATCGTGATCAAGCGCTTCTGCGTCTCGTCGTTCATCGCGGCTGTGCTCCTCTTCTGGTTGCTGCCACACCACTTGCGCGGGCTACGTAGCCCGCGCGGGCATTCTACCCGATGGCCGCGAACGTATTCGAATGTCCCCTATTCGAAAGCTCCTAGAACGCGCCCGCGCGCTCCATGCCGTAGAGTTGATCCAACTGCGAGCGCAACACCGCACGGCTGTAGAGGTCGTCCCGGTAGCAGTCGATGCAGAACAAGACCTCCTCCCGGCGTCCGGGGTGCAGGTCGTGGTCCATCATAAAGTCCAGCAGTTCGCGGTAGCCGTCGCCGATTTGATCCACGAACTCCGCGAACGAGATGCCGCCCGAGATCAACCGCGCACAAGCCTCACTCGGTTTCAAACATCCCAAACGTCTATTGGTGTGCCTTACGATGAGCCCCGGAACGATGTCCGTGGTCTCCAATAATTCCTCCGTCACTGCGGCCCCTTTCTAGCCTTGCGAGACGTTTCCCTTTTTAATCCCCTTGACTTGGCCTCCGGCTCCCCAGCCGACGACCGTCTGTAGAGTCTACGGAAAGGTCCCGTTTTTGTAAAGTGTTCGAGACCGAATTCATCCCGCTAACGTATACTCGACCGGAACCGCCCGCCACACCAAAAGGAGCGAGATGGTCCGTGATCCAAACGCCCCCGATAGGCCCGGTACCGACCGCGCCGCTCGCGTGGTCGTCGTCGGAGCTGGGTTCGCGGGAGCGTCCCTGATACAAAACCTCCCATCCTCCCTCCGCCGCCGCGGCGAGACTCTGCTTATCGACCGCGCCAGCAAATATCCGTTTATCCCCTTGGCGCACGAAGTCGCCGTAGGCCGCGTCCACCCGGACAGCGTCTCCTCCCCCATCGCTCCGTTGTGCGAAGGTCGCTGCGACTTCCTGCAAGCCGAAGTCCGATCCGTGAACTTGACGAACAAAACCCTCGAAACCACGGAAGGCATCGTCGGCTATGAGTACCTGGTCCTCACCGCCGGGAGCGTCGCAAGCCCGCCGCCAGAGAAGCTGCGGGAGCACCTGAGCGTCTTCTGGAGCATCGACGACGCCCTGAACCTGCGCACGGAGTTGAACCGGGCGTGGACGGACGCCACGAGCCGCTCCGCCAAAGAAGCGCCCGGCGCTCTGACGGTAGCCATCGTGGGTGGTGGCACGACGGGTGTGGAGCTTGCGGGCGAGTTGGCGGCGCTCTTCGACTACCTTCGCAAACGCACGCCTCGCCGTCCGGCGGCACCACCCCGCGTGGTCCTGATCGAAGCCTCCGACCGCCTGATGGGATGGCTCGACCCGTACTTTGACACGGTGGCCAGAAGGACGCTCTCGGACCTCGGCGTCGAAGTCTGGCTAGACTCCAAAGTCGAAGAGGCGACCAGAAACGGTCTCTCTACGAGAGACGAACGGCTTCCGGCCCGGTTGCGCGTGTGGGCGGCGGGTGTGGAAGCCGCGCCGCTTATTAGGGAGCTGCCGGGCGAGCACGACGGTTCGGGTCGCGTCCGCGTGGACGCCTATCTGACGCTGCCGGATCACCCCGAGGTCTACGTGTTGGGAGACGGCGGCGCATACTCCCACAAGCGCCTCGGAGTCCTACCACCCACGGCTTCGGTGGCCGTGCAGCAAGGACCGTGGGCGGCGCGGGACCTGCAACGCCGGCTGCGGGGCGCAAGCAGCCACCGGGGACGACCACCGTTTCGCTTCTTCGACCGGGGCTACGTCGTCAGCGTCGGCCCGGAGAGCGCCGTCGCCGACGCCGTGGGCCTCAAGCTTCGTGGTCCGGCGGCCCAGGTCCTGTACCGCAGCATCTTCCTCTACTACATGAAGAGCCGCCGCGACCGCCTGCTCACCGGCGCGGACTGGGCAATGGAGCGAACACTCGGGCGTGTGGATTTCGGGAGCGATCAAACCAAAAGCGGTCGGCAAGATACTGGTAGCGAGTAGCATCCACAGCACCGCCTCTACCTTTCGAGCGTCGAGGACACGCTCAACGGTTGTCTTTCGCGGATAGAATCGTCGACAAATCGGACATTGCGGACGGTGTTCAGCGGCTTGCGTAAGGATGGATCCTCTCGTAAACCGGGCGTCGAGTTCCGCATCGAAACTTGCATGAACACTGCTGTGATCTTATTTCAGGCTGTGCCGCTCGGTAGAGTGCGGTGTCAGGTGCCGCTGCACTATTTCGGATACGTCTTCGAGTTGTACGCGGATGTACCAGACGTCTTCGGGAAAGACGAAGACCACCGGGCCTTCTTCGTGACGGCGAGTGCAGGCGTTGCGGAGGACGGAGGACGGCGCATGGCCGCGGCGTTCCACCTCTTCGCGGAAAGCGTCGAACAGCGCGCCGCCCCCCTTAGCGCCGCAGCGTCCCTCGCCAGGAGTGGCGCACACAAAGATCTTGACCATATTCTCCACGAGCGTATTTTATGCCGCGAGAGCCGTTTACCAAAGGGCCGAACCTCTAGCCAACCGCACCATCGGCTCCGATACCTGAAACCTCAAAGTCTCAAAACGCTTGCGGCCCGATAATTCCCGCCTCCGTCTGTTGGCCGATACGACGGGCCATGCCGCTCGCTTTGCCGGCTTCGGCGACGGCTTCGGCGACGGCGGGGGCGACGCGCTCGTCAAAGACGCTGGGGATGATGTAGTCCTCGACCAGTTCATCCTCGGGGATCACGGCGGCCATCGCCTCGGCGGCGGCGAGCTTCATGGCTTCGTCTATCTCGCGGGCGCGGATATCCAGAGCGCCCCGGAAAACACCGGGGAAACAGAGGACGTTGTTGATCTGGTTGGGGTAATCGCTGCGGCCGGTCGCCATGATGCGGACCTTCCCCATCGCGTCCTCGGGGTGTATCTCGGGCTCGGGGTTCGCCATCGCGAAGACTATCGGATCCTCGGCCATGAGGTCCAGATGCTCGACCTTGAGAACGCCCGGCGCCGATACACCGACGAACACGTCGGCCCCCGTGACGGCTTCGGCGAGGCCGCCGGTGCGATTGTCGGGGTTGGTGTTCTCGGCGAACCAGCCGTTGGAGGTGTCGGTCTGCTCGCGGCCCCGGTGGACGACGCCGTGGATGTCCACACCCACGATATCCCGGACACCGGCGGACATCATGATCCGGGCGCACGCCACCCCCGCCGCCCCGACACCGCAGACCACCACGCGCAAATTTTCCATCTTCTTGCCAACGACCTTTACGGCGTTGATGAGCGAGGCGAGCACCACGACCGCCGTTCCGTGCTGGTCGTCGTGGAAGACCGGTATATCCAACTCCTCTTTCAAACGCTTCTCGATCTCGAAGCACCGGGGCGCCGAGATGTCTTCGAGGTTTATCCCCCCGAAGCCCGGCGCGATTCGCTTGACGGTCTGGATGATCTCTTCGGCGTCGGTGGTGTCGAGGCAGATGGGAAACGCATCGACATCGGCGAACTGCTTGAAGAGCGCGGCCTTACCCTCCATAACCGGCATCGCCGCCTCCGGGCCTATGTTGCCGAGCCCGAGAACCGCCGTTCCGTCTGTGACCACGGCGACGGTGTTGCGTTTTATGGTGAGGTTGAAGGCTCGTTCGGGATCTTCGGCTATGGCCCGGCAGACACGAGCGACGCCCGGCGTGTAGACCATCGAGAGATCGTCGCGGGTCCGGATCTGGTGTTTGGACCGGATCTCGATCTTGCCACCCAGATGCATGAGGAAGGTTCGGTCGGAGACGTTTATGACGCGGGTGTCGGGCAGCGCCTCCACGCTCTGTACGATCCTGCGCCCGTGATCGGAGTTCCGGCTGTTTACCGTGATATCCCGGATGGTCATGCCGCCGCGCATCTTGACGATGTCCACCGCCCCGACCAACCCGCCGGCCTCGCCAACGGCCATCAAAATACTGTCCAGGGCCCCACTCTGGTGCGGGAACTCGACCCGCAGGGTCATGCTGTAACTGGCGCTCGGTATCGTTTCCACGTGAAGGCTCTCCCCTAATAATTCGTTCCTAGTCAAGTCTAAGCGGCGGATATTCTATTGTAGCTTCCGGTCCTGGTAAACCGCCCCGCTATACCGGCAGATACTCCGGTGTGTCGGGCAGGTCGCCGCCGGGCAGGGCCTCGGCGCGGTCGATGAACCAGCGTGCAAGAGCCGTATCCGCACCCGCCTCTTCCGCCGCCTGTGCGAGGCCCGAGCGCAGTTCGTGCAGTAGAAGTGGGCGTTCACCGTAGGAAACCACCTCCATCTCGGTGACGGCGGCGGCGTCTATAAAGCGGCCCCACGAGGCGGCGGAAGGGCTTTCGGCGTTCCGGGGCGGCGCAGCGTAGGCGTTGCGGATCTCGTCGGGAAACCGGGCGCTGGAGAGCGTTGCGGCGCGTTCGGGATCCGACTCGGAGTAGTCTTCTTCGAGATATTTGCGCGCCGCGAAGAGCAGAAGCCTCGACGGGATGGTTCGCTTGGCCCAGGAGCCCTCGACTTTCCTCCAGTCAATAAAAGAGCCACCGTAGAGCTTTTCCAGATCCATGCTCCGGTTATATCACCGCTGGAGTTCGAGCCTAAAACCCACTCGTATCTTCGCTGTCGGACGAGGCCGTAGCGGTGTCTATGCGGCCTTCGGGGAAATTCCGGGGGGTGCTGCGGCGGGGCTGTCCGGGCTCGTCGGGGCTGACCTCGGGGAAATCCGAGACCGGCGCGTCTTCGGTCGCGCGGGCCATGTAGGCGGACCAGAGGTCCAGGGGCAGGTTCTCGCCGCTAACGGCTTCCAAGCCGTGGACGCCGCGCATCGAGCGCCGGGCATCCGGGTAGCCGACCCAGACCGCCGTCGAGAGGCGGTTCGTAAAGCCCACGTACCAGGCATCGGCGTAGTCGTCGGTGGTGCCGGTCTTGCCGGCGGAGGGGCGACCGATCTCCTCGTCCAGGTCGTGGAAGCGGCTGGCCGTACCATCCGTAACCACCCCGCGCAGAACGTCCGTCGCCATGGCCGCTTGGTCCCCGGACAGCACCCGCCGTCCCACGACGGGCCGGTCGTAGGTGGCCTCGGTCCTCCCGTAATCGAGGTGCTCGACGCGCTCCACGGCGTAGGCCTCGCGATGAACGCCACCCCCGGCGAACGTCCCGTAGGACGAGGCCATCTCAAGCGGACTCACCCCCGTGCCAAGCCCCCCGATAGCAGTCGACGGATACGGCTCCAACGGCGACGTAACACCCATCGCCTTCGCCGTCCCAACCACGTTTTCGAGGCCCAACTCCACCGCGAGCTGTACGAAGACGGTGTTGTCCGACTCCGCGAGGGCTTCCCGAATGGTAATTGGGCCGCGTTCGATGTAATCGTAGTTGCTAATGGTGAAGTCCTCTCCCTGAAAGCGTATGTTTAGCTCCTGGGAGACGTAGGTGGTCTCTGCGGAAAGGCCTTTTTTCATTGCCGTGGCGAGGACCAGGGCCTTGAAGGAACTACCGGGCTGGCGGCGGGCGTCGAGGGCGAGGTTGAAGCCCCCGCTCTGGCCAACGAGTACCCGTATAGCGCCGCTCTGTGGCTCGACGCTGACGATTGAGGCCGCCGGGTCGCCCGGCTGGGAGAGTTTGTTCTCGGTTTCCTCGACGGCTTGTTGGAGCATCTCGGTGTCGACGGTGGTCTCTATGCGGAGTCCGCCCTGTTCGAGGGCTTGCGGTCCCAGCTCATTCTCGACTTCGCGGCGCACTTTGTCCAAGAATGGTTCGTATATTTCGTTGTCCGGCGGGGGGTCCGGGGCGAAGCGCAGAGGTTCTCCTTGCGCCTGGAGGCGTTCGGAGGCGGAGATCATACCCTGCCCCTCCATCAACCCGAGGACTTCGTTGCGCCGGTCCTCGGCCCGCCCAGAAGCGCCGGAACCATCATCGAGCGTCGCGTCGGAGAGGTACGTCGATGGTGCGCGCAGGAAACCGGCCAGAGCTGCGGCCTCGGAGATGGAGAGGTCTTTGGCGCTCTTGTCGAAGTAGCGTTGCGCGGCCATCTCGGCCCCGTGCGCGCCGTCGCCGAAGTAGACGGTGTTGAGATAGGCGGTCAGGACTTCCTTTTTGGAGTGGCGGCGTTCGTAGGAGAACGCGAGCGAGGACTGTTTGAAGCGCCGCCAGAACGAGGCTTCGGCGCGCTCGTTTTCGTCGACGTAGAGATTTTTCATGAGTTGCTCGGTGATGGTGGAGCCACCTTCGAGGATCTCCCACGCCTGCAGGTCCGCGTAGGCGGCGCGACCGACGCCCTCGAAGTCCACCCCGGCGTGATCCTGGAACCGCTTGTCTTCGACGGCGATTACGGCCTGCGGCAGGTTCTCGCCGAGGCCCTCGTAGTCTACGGTTTCACGGTTTTCGCGCCCGATTATCCAGGAGATCTCCTCTCCGTTACGGTCGTAGACGTGGGAGTTCTGCGGAAGCGTCGGATACCGCTGCGCGAGTTGGTCCTCGTACCCGCGGACGGTGAAGAGGTATAGCCCCGTTATGGTGGCGGCGACCGTCACAACCGAGAGCAACGCCGCAGTGAACAGAAACTTTAGAGTCCGCGCCACGAATCCCCGCCGGCGCCCTCTGGCCCGCTTCTTCTTGCTGCTGGATGTATCGAAAAAAGCGCTCACATTATCGTTCGAGAGTCTACCGTAGAAGCAAGTAAAGCACGGCTGGACGCTACATGCCCCGCCGCCACGAGCCCGCAATCACCCCACATGGTGCCTTTTCCGCAAGGGCCCGAAGCGGCGAAGTGTACTCGATGGTACGATCCGGCGCATGGATGAGATCACCTGCTCCGCCCGCCGCATAGGCGACTTCGACAGCCGCACCGAGGAATACGAACTAACCTTTTTCGTGAAAAAAACCGAGCCCCGAACGCTTGCGATCAAGTACCAGGCAGCCCGAGCCTTCGAGATTAACGCCGCCCTCGACGCCGCCGTCGAAGCCGCCCGTGAAGCCATCAGCGCCACCGACCTCGACGCCCGTCCCACCGACGAAACCCTCTCTCAACTGGCCTGGAAGACCTTGCAATCCGTCAAATACGACGAAGGCGCGTCGAAGACCGCCTCCCGTCCACTCTAGAGCTTCCAGCGTTTTAGAGAACTGCTTTATCCAGGAGTCGCTGGCCGTATCGAAGCGCGAAACGCGAACGGCGAGCGGTGCTCTCTTTGTATTCTGTATGGCGGAGCCGTTCGTAGATAG
>Ga0136640_10001129_pt1 | contig 10579 bp, 10 predicted proteins | sample AntDrymUQ8642106_2_FD_105498 | JGI IMG/M metagenome (GOLD analysis project Ga0136640, IMG submission 105498) | Polar desert sand microbial communities from Dry Valleys, Antarctica - metaG UQ864 (21.06) | ecosystem: Environmental > Terrestrial > Soil > Desert | place: Antarctica: Dry Valley...
GGTCGATGTCTGGACCAAGGCCGATGCCGAGGGCAAGCAGTATTATCCGCACGAATTCATGTATCAGGTGCTGAAAAATGGCTCGCTCGAGGAGTATTATCAGATCGACGTGAAAGACTCGTGGATGTACGCCGCTATGGAAAAAAATCTGCCGATGGTCGTTCCGGGCTGGGAAGATTCGACAATGGGCAATATGTTCGCCGGTCACGTAATCACCGGCGACATCAAAAACGTCCACACGGTGCGCACCGGCATCGAATACATGATGTCGCTCGCCGAATGGTACACCGCTAACGCAACTGACGCCTCAACCATAGGCTTTTTCCAGATCGGCGGCGGAATCGCGGGCGACTTCCCGATCTGCGTCGTACCGATGCTCCACCAGGACCTGCAGCGAACGGGCGTTCCGGTCTGGGGCTACTTCTGCCAGATATCGGACTCGACAACGTCGTATGGCTCGTACTCCGGCGCTGTCCCCAACGAAAAAATAACCTGGGGCAAGCTCGAAGCCTCAACACCGAAATTCATCGTTGAATCCGACGCCTCAATCGTCGCGCCGCTGATGTTTGCCTATATTTTGGGATGGTAGCTAATATTATATGAGACTCGTCGTCACCGGAGGAGCGGGATTTATCGGCAGTGCGGTTGTCTGGCGCCTGAATGAGCTTGGGTATGACGATATTTTGATTGTTGACCGGCTGGACGAGACGGAGAAGTGGAAAAATCTTGCGCCTTTAAGATTTGCGGATTATATAGATGCAGACGATTTTATTGATGATATTGGAAGCTTTAAGGATTCGCAAACGATTTTCCATCTCGGAGCGTGTTCGTCTACGACGGAAACCGACGCGGACTACATGTTCCGCAATAATTATCAGTACACAAAGGATTTGGCGGAGTTTTCGCTGGCGAACGGTATTCGGTTCATCTATGCATCGTCGGCGGCGACCTACGGTGATGGTTCGGCCGGGATGAGCGACGGCACGGACGAGCTGAGGAATCTGCGTCCGCGCAATGTTTACGGATATTCGAAGCATCTCTTCGATCAGTACGCAGCTCGAAACGGGATGTTTGATCGCATCGTCGGACTGAAATATTTCAACGTCTTCGGCCCGAATGAGAATCATAAGGGAGATATGCGAAGTTTGGTGAATAAGGCGTTTGACGAAATAAATGAGACGGGAAAACTGCGACTATTTAAGAGTCACAATTCGGTATACGCTGACGGCGAATTTGGCCGTGATTTTATCTATATTAAAGATGCGGTGGAAATGACTTTGCATTTTATGGAATCTGAAGTGGGCGGCTTGTTCAACATCGGATCCGGCCGTACCGCGACGTGGAACTCGTTGGCACACGCTACATTTGCGGCGATGGATCGGCCGTCTGAGATTGAATATATTGATATGCCCGAGCACCTTCGCGGGCGATATCAATACCACACACAGGCCGATTTGAATCGGATTCGCGAGGTTGAGTACTCGGCGGAGACGACCTCGCTCGAAGCGGCCGTTGCCGATTACGTGCAGAATTATCTGGTTCCCGGCAAGCATCTCGGCGATTGATTTCTCTGGGACGCAGGCAACTTGCCTGCACGTCACTGGCACGGCTGGCAGGCGAGCGTTCCAACATACAGATCTCTATGAATTTTCTGACAATCGCTTTATTTATCACGTGTCTGCCGACGGTATTGGTCGATTTTGCGATGCCAAAGTGGAAGGCGGAGCCGACTTTTCGTATCGAAGACGCCTATAAATGGATGTATCAAGCGACGCGCGGCGGCGAACACGCGGTTCCGAATGAGGCGACGGCTCGTGATTGGCTTGATGGTGAATGGAGTTCGATTGGTCCTCCGATCGTCAAGGAAGTGATTTGGGAGCCGCTTTGCCCGGGAGATGCGATAGGCCGGTTCAACCTCAGACCTTTCAAAGCCGCTGGCGGAAGAGCAGACGATCTGCTCGAAGCATTTCTAGCGAGCAGCCGCGAATATAGATCGGACGAAAAGAATTTTGTCGCCGCGTGGAACGAATTTGGCCGTCGATTGGCAAAAAAGGCAGCCGGAAATCTTAATAAAAAAGAATGGAAAAGGCTGGACGCTGAAATGAGGGCTAAGAGCTATCCGGCGATTCATCACAGCAAACCGTACGAGACCGCAAAATTTCCCGCCTACAGAATTCTTACCTTGAACGAAATGCATAAGATTGTTCTCGTCAAGAGATAAGTGAGGTTGCCTAACACTCGCGCCTCAAATAACATTTGCAAATAATGAAGATTTTTCACGGAACCGAGAACGCCAATATTCTGCGGCCGACGGTTTTGACGCTGGGAGTATTCGACGGGCTGCACCTCGGGCATCAGCGGATAATGGAGACCGTCGTCGTACGAGCGAAGACTGCAAATGCGGTTGCGACCGCGATCACGTTCGACCCGCATCCACGTTCTGTTCTGCATCCCGAATCGGCTCCACCGCTGTTGCAGACGCTCGATCAGCGACTCGCAAATTTTGCAGTACTCGGTATCGAACAGGCGATCGTTATAGCATTCGACAAAGATTTCGCTTCTCAGCCTGCCGAAGACTTCCTCTCGGCGATCATCCGCGACAGGCTTCAAGCAAAAGAAGTGTATCTCGGTAAAGGGTTCGCATTTGGCAGAGGTCGCGGCGGAAACATCTCTCTATTGAGAAAAATGAGTGAAAAGCTGGGGTTCGTCGCCGACGAAGTAGATGAGGTCGGGTTACGCGGTCGACGCATCAGTTCGTCCGCGATTCGCAATCTTCTCGTCGAAGGTCGTGTCAATATGGCGCGCCGAATGCTCGGGCGTCCATACGGCGTCGAGGGCGTCATCATTCGCGGCCTGCGTCGCGGCCACACAATCGGCTTTCCAACCGCCAATCTCAAACCGCACAATCGTGTCATTCCCCGCTATGGCGTTTATGCAACCGCCACTTTGATCGATGGAGCCTGGCGTAAAAGCATCACAAACATCGGTGTTCGACCGACATTTGAGAACGACGCTGAACCGTCTATAGAGAGCTACATATTCGACTTCGATGGTGATCTATACGGCGACGCGCTTCGCGTGCGTTTTCTGCATCGAATACGAGACGAGAAAAAGTTCAGCGGGATTGACGAGTTAAAGGCTCAGATCAAGAAGGACACTGAGCGGGCCCGGAACTATTTTCAGCATAAGGGCGTTAAGAATATGCTCGAAATTCTTTGATGATCATTAAAGTTCTTTCGCGTAATATGGACGGACAAACGGGTGGCGAATGGAAGATATTTTAGTTAAGAATCCTAGTGGAAAAGCGTTCGACATCGACATTGAGCCTAGTAACGGCACGAGGAGGCATGCGTTGGCCCCGACCGATGCGAGCTCCGTTACGGAGATCGTGGCCAGCGAGCCTCTTGGTAGCGAGCTCTTATCCCCCAAGACCACTAAGGCGGTGAAGAACTATACGGGATTCCGTGGCTACTGGCGTTTGTTTGAAATCACACGTGTGATCGTTCTGCTCTCGTTATATCTATATCTCGACCAATACGACCTGCATCGCGCACAACAGGACAAGCAAAAGCGGGGACGGATGAAAAGTGCCAGGCGCCTGACACGCCTTGCCGTATTTGGTGAAACGCTGTATGCCGTGCGTCTTTGGTTTCTCCAACGATTCACACTCTTACTTCGACGATTTTTTATCGGAAACACATCAAGCAAAGAAGCGAATCAGCAAAGACAGGCTGTCTGGCTAAAAAATAAGCTGATCGAGCTCGGTCCGACATTTATAAAGATGGGCCAGTCGATGGGCACGCGGGCCGATCTTTTGCCTTTGCCTTTCGTAGTGGAGCTGGGGACATTGGTAGACAATGTGCCGCCGTTTCCGAACGATGTCGCCATGCGGCGCATTGAGGACGAACTCGGCAAAAAGATTAGTGAAGTTTATAGCGATTTCGAGGTGCAGCCCGTAGCAGCTGCTTCACTTGGTCAGGTTTACCGCGCTTGGTTGCACACGGGTGAAGAAGTGGCGGTCAAAGTGCAGCGGCCTAATCTCGAAAGCACGATCAAAGGCGATCTCGTTATTCTAAAAAAGGTCGCCAAATTTGCGGAAAGGTTTCCGCAGCTCAATGAGAATGCTGACTGGTCAGGGATGCTCCGCGAATTCGACACGACGATCCACGAAGAAATGGATTACGCAGCCGAAGGGAAAAATGCCGAGCGGTTTCGTGAGAGCTTTAAGACCTGGTCGAATATTCACGTGCCGACGATCTACTGGCACGCAACGACCTCGAAAGTGCTGACGATGGAGTTTATCCACGGAACGAAAGTCACCGACTTGGAAGGTCAGGAGCGTCGCAATATCTCGCCAGCGAAGGTAAATCGCCTGTTGATAAAGACTTACCTCAAGCAGTTGCTCGAAGACGGGTTCTTCCATGCCGATCCGCATCCTGGCAATCTGCTCGTGATGCCAGATGGGCGATTGGCATTTTTTGATTTCGGAATGGTCGGCCGTATTACCCCGCAGCTCCAGGCAAAGATGATCGACGCTTTCTTTCACGTCGTCAGTAAAGACCCGGGCGGGATTGCCGAAGATCTGATCGAGCTTGATTTTCTCAAACCGGGAACGAGCCCTGAGATTGTCAAACCGGTTGTCGAAAAGATGTTTGAGTTTCATTTCAATCTGAAACTCAAGGACGTGAATTTTAAGGAGCTGACCTACGACCTGGCCGATGTCATGTATGACTATCCGTTTCGGCTGCCGTCAAATTTTACATACATTATGCGCGCCCTGATGACGCTCGAGGGCATCGGCATCATTACCGACCCCGAGTTCAATTTCTTCGAAACGGCCAAGCCCTATGCAAAGGAATTTATGCTTCGCCGCGAGGGTAAGGATTTCCGCAAAATATTTGTCGACAAGATCATGGGCCGCGACGAAGGTGGCAAGATCGACTGGGACCGCACTTGGAAACTCGCGAAGATGGCGTTTCGAACCGTTTTAAACTGAGACTGGCATATGACTGATCCGGCCCGGCTAAGAATCGTACACATCACGGAAGACTTTCCGATCAAGCAACTCGAATCATCCCATTGGAAAGAGGCGATTCCCGTTCCAATAACGCGATACTGGACAGGACATGATGCTCCAGCGGAGCGTCATGCCGAGGCTCGACTGCTTTGGTCCGACACCGCGATTTACGTCAGATACCAGGCCGTTCAAACCGAGCCGCTCGTCGTGAGTAGAACACCCGACCTAGCACGTAAAACAATGAATCTCTGGGATAGGGACGTGTGCGAGCTATTTATCGCTCCCGACAGTGAAAAACCAAGGCGGTATTTTGAGTTCGAGATTGGACCGACCGGGGAATGGATTGATCTGATCGTCGATTTGACCGGTACGGAAGTTGTTAAGGACTGGGACTATTTGTCCGGCATGCAAGGCGCCACGGCGGTTGAGAATGACAGCGTGATACTTGCGATGAAGATTGAGTGGAGCTCTTTTGGCAAACGCCCGGAAGTCGGAGATATCTGGCTCGGAAATCTCTATCGCTGCGTCGGAAGCGATCCGAACCGCGGATATCTTGCGTGGCAACCCACCCTCACCGCCGAGCAGAATTTTCACGTTCCTGAAAAATTCGGCGAGTTTGAGTTCGTGTAATCGCTCGTGCGAGGTCTCTCAGACCGTCATACCGCCATCGACAACAATCGTTTGCCCCGTAATATAACTCGACGCATCCGACGCGAGGAACACGGCGACTCCTTTCAATTCACCCTCTTCGCCGACTCGTGGAATCACATTGTTTTCCTGAATCGATCGCTCGTAAATGTCGATAACTGCGTCGGCTAGGCGCGAGTGGAAAAAGCCGGGAGCGATAGCGTTGACGCGAATGCCTTTTCTTCCCCAGCTTGCGGCAAGCTCCCGCGTCAATCCAATTAGCCCGGCTTTGCTTGCAGCGTAGCCAGCGTAGAATGGTCCATTGGCGGCTGAGGTGAGGCCCGCAATCGATGCAATATTGATGATCGAGCCGCTGTTTTGTTTTAGCATCTCGCGACCGACGGCCTGGGCGAAAAGAAAGCAGCCGGTCAAGTTTACGTTGAGAACTTTTTGCCACTGTTCGAGCGGCATTTCTTCCGGCATCGCCCCCCAGGAGATGCCGGCATTGTTTATCAAAATATCGACAGGGCCGAATTTGTCAACCGTCTCCGCTACAACCGCATTGACTTCCTCAGGCTTCCCGACATCGCAGGTTTTTCCCGCTACGTTAAACCCCTTGGTCTGAAAGGCATTCACCGTTTCTCCCAACCATTCAGCACGGCGTGCACAGAGCATCAGATTTGCTCCGGCCTCGGCTAGTCCTTCGGCCATCTCTTTGCCAATCCCACGCGAGCCGCCAGTTACGATCGCGGTTTTTCCGGTCAGGTCAAATAGCTCTTTGATATGTTTCGACATATGAATTTTCGTAAACAGTTAATCGCAAATACGTAGCGTAAACAACCGGCTTTCGACGATTTACGAATGACGCTCAGTTGCGATTAAATAGACAAATGGAGAAAACGCAGAAAGAACTGGCATTCTTGCGCGATCTGTTTATCGAGGAGGAATGGACAAAGCGGTTTACCCGTCTGGTCGACAAGCACATGGATCTCAGCGATTCGGAGAATATGCTGTATATCAATGCGGGCACTGGCGGACATGCGCTTGCGATTCACGAGCGGTTTGGCGAGAAGACCGCGGTTTTTGCAACATGCGAGAATGGCGATCTGCTGACAATCGCACAGGACAAGGCCGCCGCCGTCAGCTCCGATGTGGATTTTTCGACGCTCAGATTCGAGGATGACGCCTTTGACGCGGTCCTGGCCGACGCAAGCTTTGTCCCGGCCCGCGATCTGGGCGATTTTCTCGATAACGCTGTTCGAGTGTCTCGTACCGGCGGCGACATCGCGATCTTTATGCCGTCCGCGGGGAGTTTTGGTGAAATTTTCTCGCTGCTGTGGGAAGCTCTTTTCAATGCCGACCTGATCGAACACGGCCCGTTAGTCGAACAGCTTATCGCCGAGCTTCCACCCGTCTGGCGGATCGAAGAGCTTGGCGAAAGGGCGGGTCTCGTGAATATCAAGACTCAAACAGAGACCGAGGGTTTCGATTACGAGACAAGTGCGGAATTTATTGAATCACCCCTCGTTGCCGATTTTCTGATGCCCGTCTGGCTCAAACCGCTCGATGAATACGAAAAAGAGCGAGCCCTGAAGGAACTCGCTCTACTAATCGACGCCGAAGAAGACACACTTACATTCAGATTCTCGATTAGAGCAGCTTTGCTGACTGGTGAGAAGGCGTGATTATAGCTCGTCTTCTCGTATGGATGCCATCTTCATCAGGTGCCGCTGTAGTCCGATTTTTAGCATCTGATTCTTATGTATAGGTACCGATAATCTTACGTCGGTCCCTAACTTTCCGTATACATGGTGACTGCCCTGAACACGGAGGAGGCGCCAACCTAGTCGTTCTACAAGTTTTGAGAAATTCTTGCCGGAGATCGGCTTCATACCGCAATCTCAAGCAAACGGTCTGTCTTACTCATTTTTATCGTCGACAGATCGACGGCAAGACAACCTTCAATCGCTTCGTAAAGATTTGAAAGCAGTTCTTCAAAAGACTCGCCCTGAGTCGCACATCCAGGTATCGAAGGAACTTCTGCCCAATAGCCGCCTTCCTCCGCTTCGTGAACTATGACTTTCACTTTCATAGAATTTAAGACTGCTTGACTTGCTCCCGCCGCCGCATCTCTTCTGCGAGCATGTCGTCATTCATCTCAGAAATTTGCGGTGGGGCCGGACTCGCTGATCTCTGCTGCTGTTCGGCTTTCTCTTCTTCCTCAGCCTCACGAAGACCATCCTTGAATGCCTTGCGTGATTGACCCAAGGATTTGGCAAGTTGCGGCAGGCGCGTAGCCCCAAATAGTAAGAATAAAACCGCAACGATTAAAATGATTTCAGTTGTTCCAAAGTTCATATCGTTAACCCCGACTGTTAAGACGCTTGATTAGCCCCGTCAGTCTCATTGCTTTCATAATACCGCGATTCGTCCCGTGATTCACGCCAAATTCTTAATGCCTCGTTTTCATGCGATCCATAGCCTCAACAAGCGCTGAGGTTATACCTTTCTCCGATACGGAATGTCCGGCATCGTCCACGACAACAAACTCGGCTTCGGGCATCGCTTTGTGCAATTCCCAGGCGGAAGTGATCGGACATACTACGTCGTATCTTCCCTGAACGATGACCGTGGGAAGATGTCGGATCTTATCGACATTCTCAAGCAGATAATTTTCGGTGGGAAAGAATGAGCCGTTCATGAAATAATGACACTCGATGCGGGCGAGACTGAGGGCTTCATGAGCGCCTTCCCAGTGGTTCATCAAGTCTTTGTTGGGAAGGAGCTTCGATGTCGATCCTTCCCAGACACTCCAGGCGCGGGCAGCCGACAGGCGAATTTGTTCGTCCTCGCTGGTCAGACGTTTGTGATAGGCCGTAATGAAATCATGATGCTCATCCTGAGGAATCTCGTCGCGATAACGCTCCCAAAAGTCGGGGAAGATCTCCGACGCGCCGTATTGATAGAACCACTGCAATTCCTTCTTTCTGGTGAGAAAAATGCCGCGTAAAATAAGGCCGAGACATCGGTCGGGATGCGTTTCGGCGTATGCGAGGCTTAGCGTGCTACCCCACGAGCCACCGAAAACGTACCATTTATCGACTCCGAATTTCTTGCGAAGCGCCTCAATGTCGTCTATCAAATCCCAGGTCGTATTCTCACGCAATTCGGCGTGCGGCGTCGATTTTCCCGATCCGCGCTGATCAAAAAGAATGACGTGATAAACGGCCGGATCGAAAAATTGACGGTACATCGGAATCAGGCCGCCGCCGGGTCCGCCGTGAAGAAAAACGACCGGGATGCCATTTGGATTTCCCACGCGCTCATAATGGATCGTGTGAATATCGGAAACGCCGAGCATTCCCGAGTCGAACGGTTCAATTTCAGGGTAGAGTACTGCCATAAATGAATGATACGCGAATGGCCTCCGATGCAGAAGCCTGCCATCATTAGTCCCCCCATGTCAGTAGCCCGCACGTGAGTTAGGGCACGGTTGACAGTTTGCGACGTTGCCCTTACTTACGTGCGGGCTACTGACAGGTGCTCTCTACAAAGTTGTCGTACCAGAGCTGAAAAACAAGGAGCGTCCACAATTGTTTGTGATGGCTCGCTATCCCTTTCTCGTGCTCCGCGATCAACTTTTGAACATGGACGGGTTCGAACAAGCCCTGATTCTTCAGTCTAATCGGATCGAGCAGATCGTGCATCAAGGGATTCAGACGGCCTTTTATCCATGAGGCGATGGGAATTCCAAAGCCTTTCTTAGATCTAGTAAGTATAGATTTTGGCAACAGGCCCTCGACAGACTTTTTCAGGATATATTTGCCCTTGCTCCCGCGAAGTTTGTATTCGAGCGGTAGTGACGCCGCGAATTCACCTATTCGCGGGTCGAGAAACGGTGCCCTCGTCTCCAGACTAACAGCCATTGACGCACGGTCGACCTTGGTCAGAATACCTTCGGCCATGTAAAAATTCATGTCCAAAAACTGCATACGCTCGATGTCGCTTGTAGCGTCACATATATCGAGCAAATTTCGCGCATCGGCGTAAATATCGCCTGACGTTTGGGATAGAACGAATTCGGTCAAAAGCGGCTTTTGTTCGTCGATGGAGAATGACCCGAACCAGGAGTGATGACGCGTGACCGTGTCGTATCCAGCCGATTTTACAAACCGCTTTGCCTTGTAATCAAAGGAGACATTCTTTGACGAAACGGGTAGACGCCTGACAACCGGTTCAATGAATCCGGAACGTAGAAACTGTGGGATCGCAGCGTACGCGCCCGCCACTTTGTGGCCGTAATACATCGGATACCCGGCAAATATCTCGTCACCTCCATCGCCGCCAAGCGCCACCGTGACGTGCTTTCTTACAAAGCGCGCAAGCAGATAGGTCGGAATCAGCGAGCCATCCGACAGCGGCTCGTCGAGCCATGTGCCGATTTCGCTGATAAGGTCGGCCGCCTTATCAACACTCAACATCTCTTCGTGGTGGTCGGTACCGAGATGAGCTGCGACTTGACGAGCATATCGCGTCTCGTCAAACGAATCTTCGGCAAATCCGATCGAGAATGTTTTTACCGTTTCGCTCGCGTGCTGCGTCGCAAACGCCGCAACGGTCGACGAATCGACACCACCCGACAGCAGAACACCGAGCGGAACATCAGCAACGAGTCTCATGCGGACGGCGTCGGAGAGAAGTTCGCGTAGCTCCGAGGCTTTCGTGTCAATGCCGGCTCCGTTACGCCCCTGCTCAAGCGCAGGCTTTCGCCACGTCAAATTCCAGTAGCGACGCGTTTTAACCTCACCGTTTTCCACCGTCATGATGTGTGCAGCCGGTAGCTTTGCAATTCCTTTGTAAATGGATTGCGGGGCAGGAACGTAGTCGAAAGAAAGATACTGGCGGAGAGCGTCAAGGTTGAGCTCGGATTTAACC
>Ga0136640_10001130_pt1 | contig 10576 bp, 8 predicted proteins | sample AntDrymUQ8642106_2_FD_105498 | JGI IMG/M metagenome (GOLD analysis project Ga0136640, IMG submission 105498) | Polar desert sand microbial communities from Dry Valleys, Antarctica - metaG UQ864 (21.06) | ecosystem: Environmental > Terrestrial > Soil > Desert | place: Antarctica: Dry Valley...
CGCAGAAGGGCTTCGACGGGCACTCCTGTGGGGTGAGCGTCTCGATCGGCTCGCAGTCGCCGGACATCGCGCAGGGCGTCGACACCTCCCACGAAGTGCGGGTCGGCGGCAGCTCCCAGAGCGAGGACGAGGAAGCGGCGATCGCCCGGCAGGGCGCGGGTGACCAGGGCCTGATGTTCGGCTACGCCTGCGACGAGACGCCGGAACTCATGCCGCTACCGATCGCGCTCGCGCACCGGCTGGCCCGTCGGCTGGCTGGGGTGCGCAAGGACGGGACGGTGCCGTACCTGCGCCCTGACGGCAAGACCCAGGTGACCATCGAGTACATCGACGGCCGGCCGGTCCGGCTCGACACCGTCGTCGTCAGCTCCCAGCACGCCGAGGACATCGACCTCGACACGCTGCTGGCGCCGGACATCGCCGAGCACGTGGTCGCACCGGAACTGCGCGAGCTGGGCTTAGAGTCCGATGACTACCGGCTGCTCGTCAACCCGACCGGCAAGTTCGTCATCGGCGGCCCGATGGGCGACGCCGGGCTGACCGGTCGCAAGATCATCGTCGACACGTACGGCGGGATGGCCCGTCACGGCGGCGGCGCCTTCTCCGGCAAGGACCCGTCGAAGGTGGACCGCTCGGCGGCGTACGCGATGCGGTGGGTGGCCAAGAACGTCGTCGCCGCGGGCCTGGCCCGGATCTGTGAGGCGCAGGTCGCCTATGCGATCGGCAAGGCCGAGCCGGTCGGGCTGTTCGTGGACTGCTTCGGTACCGAGTCCGTGCCGCTGGACTCGATCAGCAAGGCGGTCACCGAGGTGTTCGACCTGCGCCCCGGCGCCATCATCCGCGACCTGAACCTGCTCCGGCCGATCTACGCCGCCACGTCGGCGTACGGGCACTTCGGCCGCGAAGGCGACGGCTTCACCTGGGAGCTGACGGACCGCGCCGACGCGCTGCGCGCCGCCGCGGGAGCGTAGCTGTCCCGAGCCGCTCCTCGGGCCTGTGATCAACTCGGGCTTATCGTTGGAGAATCGGACCGTGCGGCAACGACAACCCCGAACTGATCAAGGAACGGATGAGCCGTCGACTCGTGCCCGCCCAGCACGACCCGATCGCCCGGCTGGTGCTCGACGTGCCACTGGCGCACCTCGACCGGCCGTTCGACTACCTCGTGCCGGCGGAGTTGGCCGAGGCGGCCCGGCCGGGGGTGCGCGTCCGGGTCCGGTTCTCCGGCCGCCTGGTGGGCGGTTTCGTCCTGTCCCGCCACCCCGCGAGCGACCATAGCGGTCGGCTGGCCTACCTGGACCGGGTCGTCTCCCCCGAAGTCGCGCTCACCCCCGAGGTCGCCCGGCTGGCGCGGGCGGTGGCCGACCACTGGGGCGGCTCGTTGTCGGATGTGCTGCGACTGGCGGTGCCCCCGCGGCACGCGCGGGTCGAGGCCGAACCGGGGCCACCGCCGCCCCGCGTCGATGACGCAACCGTGGAGACGGGACGGGGGCCGGTGTTGTGGTCGGCGTACGACGCGGGACCCGCGTATCTCTCGGCACTGCTGGCCGGCCGTGGCCCCCGCGGGGTGTGGACCGCGCTGCCGGGGGAGGACTGGCCCGCGCGGCTGGCTGAGGCGGCACGGGCCTGTGCCGCCGGCGGGCCGGGCGTTGTGCTCCTCGTTCCCGACCGGCGCGATCTTGCCCGCGTTGACACCGCGCTGCGCGATGCGTTGGGGGAGGGGCAGCACGTCACGCTGTCGGCCGACCTCGGTCCGGCGCAGCGGTACCGGAACTGGCTGCGGGTAAGCCGGGCGCAGGTCCGGGTCGTGGCCGGGACCCGTGCGGCGGCGTACGCGCCGGTGACCAACCTCGGGCTGGTGGTGATCTGGGACGACGGCGACGATCTGTACGCCGAGCCGCGGGCGCCGTACGCGCACGCCCGGGACGTCCTGGTCATGCGGGCGCATCTCAGCGGCGCGGGTGCGCTGCTGGGGGCCGCGGCCCGCTCGGCCGAGGCCGCTCAGCTCGTTGCGACCGGCTGGGCGCGGGAACTCAGCGCACGGCCGACGGCGATCCGCGCTCGCGCCCCGGCGGTCAGGGCCATGGCCGACGACGAGGCGCTGGCTCGCGACGAGGCTGCGCACACCGCGCGGCTGCCCTCGGCTGCCTGGAAGGCTGCTGGTGCAGCGCTGCGGGCAGGTCAGCCGGTGCTGGTGCAGGTTCCGCGGCGCGGGTACGTTCCCGCGCTGGCGTGCGCCCGATGTCACTCTCGGGCGGGCTGCTCGGTCTGCGGCGGGATGCTGGGCCAGTCACGCTCGGGCCTAGCCCCGGGTTCGTCCTGCCGCTGGTGCGCTCGCCCGGCGACGAACTGGTCGTGTCCGGTCTGCGGTGAGCGCCGGATGCGCGCGGTGGTGGTGGGCGCGCGCCGGACCGCCGAGGAGTTGGGACGGGCGTTTCCGGGCGCCGTCGTGCGCACGTCGGGGCGGGACGCGGTGCTCGACGCGGTAGACGCCGGGCCGGCAATCGTGGTGGCCACACCGGGCGCCGAGCCGGTGGCGTCCGGCGGTTACGGCGCGGCGTTGCTGCTGGACGGGTGGGCGCTGCTGACGCGGGCGGATCTGCGGGCCTCGGAGGAGGCGCTGCGCCGCTGGATGAACGCCGCCACGCTGGTCCGTCCGGGCGGGGCGGTTCTGGTCGGGGCGGAGGCGGGGGTGCCGGCGGTGCAGGCGCTGGTGCGCTGGGCGCCGGCGTGGCTCGCCGAGCGGGAGCTGTCCGAGCGGGCCTCGTTGGGGTTTCCCCCGGCGACGCGGTTCGCGGCGATCACCGGCGTAGCGGCGGCGGTGGCGGACGTGCTCGCGGCGGCTCGGCTGCCCTTGACCGCTGAGTTGCTGGGCCCGGTGCCGGTCGATGCTTCGCGGGAGCGGATGCTGGTCCGGGTGCCCCGGGCGGATGGTGCGGCGCTGGCTCGCGCGCTGCACGGCGCGCAGGGGGTGCGCAGCGCCCGTAAGGTGGCCGATCCGGCCAGGGTCCAGCTCGACCCGCACGACCTGGTGTGATCAGCGTCGCTGATGCGGCAGTCGCGTCGTCTCCCTTGGCCACAGATCAGCGCCCAGGCGCAACGTTCACGCGACGCTGCGCTCCGGCGCCGCGGTCCGTCGTACGCCGTGCAAAACGTCGATCAGCTCGTCCACATCGCCCAGCTCGAAGAGGGCCCCGCTGGGGAGTCGGGACGCCGCGCCCGTGTGAGGCACTCGATGCCGGTTAGCCTGCGTACGGCACCAGGAGGCAACTCCCGGAGGCCGGGACGAGAGGAGCCGGAGTGCCGACGCTTGCGCATGCTTTGTCAGCGGATTCGCGTCGTCCGTGGCGCGCATCCGCTGACAACTCTTGGCGGCGACCGGCCGCGCTCGCGCATCACCCGGCGTTCGGGGCGGTCCGCTGAGGATCGTCTTCGCCGGTACGCCGGAGGCGGCGGTGCCGAGCCTGCGCGCGGTGCTCGGGTCGGACCGGCACGAGGTGCTCGCCGTGCTCACCCGCCCCGATGCGCCGACCGGGCGCGGCCGGCGGCTGTGGCCGTCTGCGGTTGCCGAGGTCGGCGCCGAACGTGGCCTGGAACTGCTCCGGCCGGCACGGGTGAGCGACCCCGAGTTCCTCGCCCGGCTGGCGGTCCTCGCTCCGGACTGCTGCCCGGTCGTCGCCTACGGCGGGCTGATCCCGGCGCCGGCGCTGGCCGTGCCGCGGCACGGCTGGGTCAACCTGCACTTCTCCCTGCTGCCGGCGTGGCGTGGCGCCGCACCGGTCCAACACGCCGTGATCGCCGGCGACGACGTCACCGGCGCGACGACGTTCCGGCTGGAGCAGGGCTTGGATACGGGGCCGGTGTACGGCGTACTGACGGAGCCGATCGGGCCACGGGACACCGCCGGTGACGTGCTGGCGCGGCTCGCTGCCTCGGGTGCCGACCTCCTGCTGGCGACCCTCGACGGGATCGAGGCCGGCCGGCTCGATGCCCGGCCGCAACCGGCCGAAGGCGTGAGTCACGCGCCGAAGCTCACCGTTGCCGACGCCCGCATCGACTGGTCGGCGCCGTCGGTAGCAGTGGACCGGCGGATCCGGGGCTGCACACCGGCGCCGGGTGCCTGGACGACCGTCGGCGACGAGCGGCTGCGGCTCGGGCCGGTCGTCCCGCTGTCCACAGTGGACGTACTCGGGCCTGGAGAACTGCGGATCGACCGCGATGGGGTGGTCGTCGGTACGGCGACCCGCAGTGTCCGGCTCGGTGACGTGCAGCCGCCCGGCAAGCGCTTCATGCCCGCGGTCGCCTGGATCCGTGGGCTGCGTACCCCCCCGGCGGTGCTGCAGTGAGCGTCAGCGAGCGAGGAGCGGAGCGAGCGGTGCGCGCAGCGCATGACGGCGGGCTGGCATGGAGCCGAGAGCGAGTGAGCATCGCAGTGAGCGTCAGCGAGCGAGGAGCGGAGCGAGCGGTGCGCGCAGCGCATGACGGCGGGCTGGCATGGAGCCCCGAGCTCGCGACGGCGAGGCGGGAATGAGCGGCCGGCGGCCGGCGTACCGGCCCGTGCCGACCAAGGACCCGCGACGGGTGGCCTACGACCTGCTGCGGGCGGTTGCCGAGCGGGACGCTTACGCGAACCTGACGCTGCCGGGCATGCTGCGCGAGCGTGGCCTCGACGAGAGGGACCGGGCGCTGGCCACCGAACTCGGCTACGGCACGTTGCGTGCGCAGGGCCTTTTGGATGCCGTCCTCGCCGCATGTCTCGACCGTCCATTGGAGACGGTCGACGCCACCCTGCTCGACGTCCTGCGTCTCGGCGCGTATCAGCTGCTGCGGACGCGGATCCCTACGCACGCCGCGGTGAACACGTCGGTAGACCTGGCCCGGACCGTCCTGACGCATGGGCAGGTGAGCGTCGTCAACGCCGTGCTGCGGAAGGTCTCGGCGTACGACGAGGGCAGCTGGCTGGAGCGGGTGGCGCCTACGATGGCCGACGACTCGGCCGCCCACCTGGCGCAGCAGTACGCGCATCCGGCCTGGATCGTGCGGGCCTACCGGGACGCGCTGGGCGGGGACTGGGCGGAGACGGCGGCAGCGCTTGCCGCCGACGACGAGCGCCCGCGGGTACACCTTGTCGCCCGTCCTGGCCGGATCGGCCGCGACGAACTGGTGGCGATCAGCGGGGGAGCCCCCGGTCCCTGGTCGCCGTACGCCGTCCGGCTCGAGGGCGGGGACCCCGGAGCGCTGGCAGCGGTGCGGGACGCCCGGGCGGGTGTGCAGGACGAGGGCAGCCAGCTCGCGGTACTGGCCCTGACCGGCACCGCCCTGGACGGCTCCGACCGGAGCTGGTTGGACCTGTGTGCCGGTCCCGGCGGCAAGGCGGCGCTGCTCGGTGCACTGGCCGCGGAGCGGGAGGCGACAGTGCTGGCACTGGAGATCCAGCCGCACCGCGCCAGGCTGGTCGAGCAGGCGACTCGGGGCCTGCCGGTGCGGACAGTGGTCGCCGACGGGCGGCAGCCCCCCGGCGACGGCCACGACCGGGTGCTCGTCGACGCCCCGTGCACCGGGCTCGGGGCGCTGCGCCGGCGCCCGGAGGCACGCTGGCGGCGGCAGCCGACCGACATCCCGCCGCTGGCCCGGCTACAGCGCGAACTGCTGACGGCCGGGCTCGCGGCCGCCCGGCCGGGTGGCCTGGTCGGCTACGTCACCTGCTCGCCGCACCTGGCCGAGACCCGGGCCGTCGTCGCGGACGTCGTCCGCCGTACCGGGGCGGAGCAGGTGGACGCCCGAGGTGCGCTGCCCGGCATACCGGATCTCGGCGACGGACCCGCTGTGCAGCTGTGGCCGCACCGGCACGGTACGGACGCCATGTTCATCGCCCTGCTGCGAACGCCCCGTCCGTGATCATCGGATTCAGCCGGTCCTGACCGGCGAAGCTCCATGATCATCGGGACGGCCGTCGTACAGTGACCGGCGTGCGGCAGCCGATGATCGCCCCCAGCATCCTGTCCGCCGACTTCGCCCGGCTGGGCGAGGAGGCGCGGGCGGTCGAGGGCGCTGATTGGCTGCACGTCGACGTCATGGACGCGCACTTCGTGCCCAATCTGACCCTCGGGCTACCCGTGGTGCAGAGCATGATCAAAGCCACGAGCATCCCGCTGGACTGCCACCTCATGATCGAGAACCCCGACCGGTGGGCGCCGCCGTACGCCGAGGCGGGGGCGCGCAACGTGACGTTCCACGTCGAGGCGGCAGAGAACCCGGTGCAGGTGGCGCGGGCGATCCGGGCGGCGGGAGGACTGGCTGGTCTCGGGATCAAGCCGAAGACCCCGCTGGAGCCCTACCTCGACATGCTCCACGAGTTCGACACCCTGCTGGTGATGACCGTGGAGCCGGGTTTCGGGGGGCAGGGCTTCATCGCCGAGGTGCTGCCCAAGGTGCGCAAGGCCCGCGACCTCGTCCAGTCGGGACACCTGACCCTCTTCATCGAGGTGGACGGCGGCATCAACGCCGACACCATCGAGGCGGCCGCCGAGGCCGGCGCTGACGTGTTCGTCGCCGGCTCCGCGGTGTACGGCGCTGACGACCCCGGCCGTGCGATCGCCGCCCTGCGACGGAAAGCCCGTGCCGCCGCCGCTTCCTCGCCGTGATCATGGGGTCTAGCCGCCCCTGATCGGCCAGATCCCATGATCATCGACGCGGGGTTGGACCCGCTCGCGGCCAGGAGCAGGACACCCGTGAGAGGATCGCGGTAGCAACACGCGTGCTCCGGGGTCGGTGCAATTCCGAACCGGCGGTGAGCGTCGACGCATGGCTTGTCGCGACGGCGCTCGACAGTCCGCGACCCGACCGCAGCCAGCGGCCGGTTGATCCGGTGAGATTCCGGGACCGACGGTGAAAGTCCGGATGGGAGGCAGCGCGCGGGGTCCGGCTCGCTCTCCGGCGCCGGCCCTGCTCGATCGCCCCGGCGCGCGCTCGAAGCGCGAAGGAGGCGGATCGAGGTGGCACCCGGCAGCATCGACGCGGCGATGCTGCGCGCCCTCGAACTGGGCCGCACGGTCCTCGGGCGCACCAGCCCCAATCCGCCGGTCGGCGCGGTCGTCCTGGACGGCGACGGTCAGATCGTCGGCGAGGGAGCCACCCAGCCGACCGGTGGCCCGCACGCCGAGATCGTCGCACTCCGGGCCGCCGGCGACCGGAGCCGCGGCGCAACGATGGTCAGCACGTTGGAACCCTGCTCGCATACCGGCCGGACCGGCCCGTGCACGGCCGCGCTGATCGAGGCCGGGGTCGCCCGGGTGGTGTACGCAGTCAGCGATCCGACGCCCGAGGCCGGCGGCGGCGCCCTCGCCCTGCGCGCCGCCGGCATCGACGTACAGCCCGACCGGTACGCCGACGAGGCAGCTGCCGGTGCCTTGCGGGCATGGCTGTTCGCGGTCGGCGCCGGCCGCCCGTTCGTCACCTGGAAGTACGCCGCGACGCTCGACGGCCGGGTCGCTGCGGCCGACGGCAGCAGCCGGTGGATTACCGGCGAGCACGCCCGCGCCGACGTACACCGGCTACGTGGAGAAAGCGACGCGGTCCTGGTCGGGTCGGGCACCGTGGTTGCCGACGATCCACACCTCACCGTCCGCAGCGTCAACGGTGAGCTTGCCGGCCACCAGCCGCTGCGGGTGGTCCTCGACCGGCGCGGCCGCACGCCGGCCACTGCGCGGATCCGCGACGGGGCCGCGCCGACCCTCGTGCTCGACAGCTGCGATCCGGGTCAGGCACTCAAGGTTCTGTACGGCCGCGGCGTCCGCTCGGTGCTGCTGGAAGGCGGTCCCACGCTGGCCGGCGCGTTCGTCGAGACCGGGCTCGTCGACCGGGTGGTCGGCTACCTCGCGCCGGCGTTGCTCGGTGCCGGGCCGGCCGCGCTGGGCTCGGCTGGAATGACGACGATCACCGACGCGCTACTTCTACATGTCGAGGACGTCGCCCGCGTAGGTGCCGACGTCCGCATCACGGCTGTCCCACGCAGGAAGGACTGACATGTTCACCGGCATCGTCGAGGAGCTCGGGGCGCTGCAGCGCCGCGACGACCTGCCCGGAGCGGCCCGGTTGACGGTCCGGGCCGACGTCGTGGTCACCGACGCCCGGCCCGGTGACTCGGTGGCCGTCAACGGCGTCTGCCTGACGGTCGTCCGGGCCGATGGCGACGGGTTCACCGCCGACGTCATGCAGGAGACCCTCGACCACTCCGGCCTCGGCGGACTCGCCGTGGGCGATCCGGTCAACCTGGAGCGGGCGGTCACCGCGCACACCCGGCTCGGCGGCCATCTCGTCCAGGGTCACGTCGACGGCACGGCCACCGTGCTGAGCCGCAGCCCGGACGAGCACTGGGACGTCGTGCGCTGCTCGCTCCCGGCACAGCTTGCGCGGTACGTCGTACACAAGGGTTCGATCACCGTCGACGGGGTCTCGCTGACCGTCAGCGCCCTGGGTCCGGACTGGTTCGAGGTCAGCCTGATCCCGACCACCCTGGAGCGGACCACGCTCGGCAGCCGGCGGCTCGGTGACTCGGTGAACCTCGAGGTGGACGTGATAGCGAAGTACGTCGAGAAGTTACTCGCGGCCGGCGCCGACCGATGAGTGCGGCGCAGACTCAGCCGGTGCGGCACGGCGGCTTCGGCACGATCGCGCAGGCCGTGGCGGACATCGCCGCAGGCAAGGCGGTGATCGTCGCCGACGACGAGGACCGCGAGAACGAAGGCGACCTGATCTTCGCCGCCGAGATGGCCACTCCGGAGCTGGTCGCCTTCATGGTCCGTTACACCTCCGGCTACATCTGCGTCCCGCTCACCGAGGCCGATTGCGACCGGCTCGACCTTCCTCCGATGTTCCACACGAATCAGGACAAGCGCGGTACGGCGTACACCGTCTCCGTCGATGCCCGGGAGGGCATCGGCACCGGCATCTCCGCAGTGGACCGGGCACGGACGATCCGGCTGCTCGCGGACCCGGACTCGACAGCGGCCGACCTGACCCGTCCGGGGCACTGCGTGCCGCTGCGCGCCCGCGAGGGCGGGGTGCTGCGCCGGCCGGGACACACCGAGGCGGCGGTGGACCTGGCCCGGATGGCCGGCCTGCGCCCGGCCGGCGTGCTCTGCGAGATCGTCAGCGAGCGGGAGCCGGGCGAGATGGCGCGTCTGGACGAGCTTGAGGTATTCGCGGCCGGCCATGGGCTCACGCTGATCACCATCGCGGACCTGATCGCCCACCGCCGGCGCACCGAGAAGCAGGTGCACCGTGTCGCCGAGGCCAGGATCCCGACCCGGTACGGCGACTTCCGGGCCGTCGGCTTCCGCAGCGACCACGACGACCGGGAGCACATTGCGCTCGTGCAGGGCGAGATCGGCAACGGCGAGGACGTGCTGATCAGGGTGCACTCCGAGTGCCTCACCGGCGACGTGTTCGCCTCGCTGCGCTGCGACTGCGGGCCGCAGCTGGACGCCGCCCTCGCCTCGGTCGCCGCCGAGGGCCGCGGCATCGTCCTGTACATGCGCGGTCACGAGGGGCGGGGCATCGGACTGCTGCACAAGCTGCAGGCCTACCAGCTGCAAGACGGCGGACAGGACACCGTCGATGCCAACCTGTCCCTCGGGCTGCCGGCCGACGCCCGCGACTACGGGACCGGCGCGCAGATCCTGGTCGACCTCGGAGTGCGCACCATGCGGTTGCTGTCCAACAACCCGGCGAAGCGGGCCGGGCTGGAAGGGTACGGCCTGCGGGTGCTCGGCCGGGTCCCGCTGCCCGTGCACCAGAACCCCGAGAACATCGAGTACCTGCGCACGAAACGGGACCGGATGGGGCACCTCATCGACGGCTTGCCGGCGGAGACGGTGCGAGCCACGGACCCCGGCGAGTGAGCCGCGAGGGGGCGCCCGGCACCGGCACCGTGGTCGCTGCCGGCTTGCGGCTCGGGATCGTCGCCAGCCGTTGGCATGCCGAGATCAGCGATGCCCTGCTGCGGCGGGCGCAGGACTGCGCGCAGGCCTGCGGAGCGAGCGCGACGGTACGCCGGGTCAGCGGAGCCCTCGAACTGCCCGTTGTCGCCCAGCGGCTGGCGAGCACGCACGATGCCGTCGTCTGCCTCGGCGTGGTGGTCCGAGGCGGTACGCCGCACTTCGATTACGTCTGCGATTCGGTGACCGCAGGGCTGACCAGGGTCGCCCTGGACGCCCGCATCCCGGTGGGCAACGGCGTACTGACCTGCACCACGACGGAGCAGGCGTGGGACCGGTCGGGGCTGCCCGGCAGCGCGGAGGACAAGGGCTGGGAGGCGACCCTCGCGGCGCTCGACACCGCACTGGTGCTGCAGAGCCTGGAAGGAAACCGATGAGCAAGACGTTCGACGAACTGTTCGCCGAGCTCGCCATGAAGGTCGCCGACGCGGCGCCGGGCTCGGGCACCGTCGAGGCGGTGCGGGCCGGTGTACACGAGGCCGGCAAGAAGGTGGTCGAGGAGGCGGCCGAGACTTGGATGGCCGCCGAACACGAATCCACGCAACGTGCCGCCGAGGAAGTAAGCCAGCTGCTGTATC
>Ga0136640_10001131_pt1 | contig 10576 bp, 4 predicted proteins | sample AntDrymUQ8642106_2_FD_105498 | JGI IMG/M metagenome (GOLD analysis project Ga0136640, IMG submission 105498) | Polar desert sand microbial communities from Dry Valleys, Antarctica - metaG UQ864 (21.06) | ecosystem: Environmental > Terrestrial > Soil > Desert | place: Antarctica: Dry Valley...
GAGGCCGAGCTCCTTCTCGACCTCGACCTCGACCCAGAGGCCCTGGCAGTCGAAGCCGTTCTGCCAGCGCTGATCCTCCCCGAGCATGGCGTGAAATCGCTGGAAGAGGTCCTTGTAGGTGCGGCCCCAGGCGTGGTGGACGCCCATCGGGTTGTTTGCCGTGATAGGCCCGTCGAGGAACGACCAGGTCGGCCCGCCGGCGTTCTGCGCACGCAGGCGCGCGAACGTCCGTCGCGCCCGCCACATGTCAAGGATGCGATGTTCCTGTGCGGGGAGGTCAGGCTGCGCCGGGAGGTGACGGAAGGAGGGGTCCGGCATGGGCCGTCAAGGATAGCCGACGGCCTGCCGCCGGTCGGTTCAGCCCGTGCTCTGCAGGCCGGCCGCGACGCCGTGGACCGTGAGCTGGACGAGCCGCAGGACTCGGGCATGGTCGGGATGGTCTGGGGGCATCGACCGCAGTCGGGCCAGTAGCCGCACCTGCAGCTCCGAGAGCGAGTCGACGTAGGGATTGCGAAGGGCGATCGCGCGCTGGAGGACCGGCGAGCCATCGAGGAGCCGAACGTGGCCCGTGATCCGAAGCAGGACTGCCACGGTTCGCTCGTGCTCGTTCTCGATGGTGTGCCAGCGACGTTCGTGCTCGACACCCCGGGCGAGTCCGGCGTAAAGCCTCGCCACGCCCATGTCCGCCTTGGCCAGACTCATCTCAGCGTTGTCCAGGATGCTGGTGAGGACTGGCCACGAGCGGTAGAGCCTCCCGAGCTCTTCCATGCCGTCCCGGCCATGGGCCTCACCATACGCTTCGAGCGCCGTCCCCAGCCCATACCATCCCGGTAGGTCGATACGGGACTGCGACCAGGCAAACGTCCAGGGGATCGCTCGGAGTGCATCGATCGATGGGGCATCAGCGTTGGCGCCCATCGCATCGCGCGACGCCGGCCGGGAGCCGAGCCGCAGGCCAGCGAGCTCGACGATGGGGGTGATGGCCCGAAAGAACGAGGCGAAACCCGGGTCGTCGTGGACGAGCGCCCGATAGGCTCGGCTGGATCGGGTGGCGAGCTCGGCGAGGATCGGTCCACCGACGGCGGCTCCCGCCTCGAGCACCTCATCGTGCTCAGCCATCGAGGCCATCAGGACCGCGGCACTCAGTTGCTCGAGCTGTCGCACAGCGATCGATGGGTTGGCATAGCGCGCCGCGATGACTTCACCTTGTTCTGTGAGCCGGAGACGACCGTCGATCGAGCCCGGAGCCTGACTCAGGATGGCCCGATTCGTCGGTCCGCCGCCGCGCCCGATCGCCCCACCCCGCCCGTGGAAGAGGGTCAATACCACGTCGTGTCTCCGAGCCGCCTCGACCAGAGCCGCCTGAGCTCCGTAGAGCAGCCAGGCGCTGGCGAGGAAACCCGACTCCTTGTTGGTGTCCGAGTAACCGAGCATCACCTCCTGGCGGTCGCCGCGGGCGGCCAGATGGGCGCGGTATGGCGGATCTCTCAGGAGCGCATCTAGGATCGTGCCAGCTCGTCCCAGCGCGACGGCCGACTCGAAGAGCGGGACGACGTCGATCTGTGGCGACCCCCCTTCGTCACCCGCGGCGTGTCGGGCGATCTCCAGGACATCGGTCACGTCGCGTGGTTCGGTGGCGAACGAGACCACGTATCGCGTGCAAGCCTCCGGCCCGAAGCGCGCCTGGGCTGCCGCGACGCTCCGAAAGGTCGTCAGGATTTCACTCACCGTGACGCCGGTCGAGATCTTGGTGGCCCTCGGCGCCCCCTTTCGGATCGCGTCGAGCACGGCGCGGTGGACTGCCGCGTGCTGCCGGATCTCGAGCGCGGCGAGATGGAACCCGAATGTACCGAGCTGCCAGCGCAGATCCTGGACCTCCCCCCAGGCGACCCGTTGGAGGCCATCAGCGACGAGCGCCTGCTGGAGTTCGATGAGCTCGGCGTCGAGCTCGCTCGCCGAGGCATAGCCGCCGGAGCGCGGTCCATTCCCCCCGGTCAGAGCGGCACGTGTCCGCTTCAGCCGCTCGGCGATGACGCCGAACCGCTGACGATACGGCTCGTGCGGAAAGCGCACGCGGAGCCTGCGGTCGGTTCCAGGCAGCGCCGGGTCGGCGCCGATCGTCTGGATCGCCGGCTTCCGGGCCCGCTCGTCGGAGGCCGTGGCGGCGATGGTCTGCGTCAGGCGGATGGCCACGGCCTCGTACCCGCGAAGGACATGGTCCGCGTGGATCCGTAACGTGCGCTCGGTGATGGCGGCAGTCACTGTCGGGTTGCCGTCGCGATCTCCGCCGATCCAGGAGCCCCACCGGAGGTAGGACGGAACTCTCGGCGGACGGGTCCCGCTCCACCCGCTGTCCGAGGACGAGGCGCTCATCCCGGCCTCGCGCGCCTCGAGTGACACCTTCTTGCCGGTTCCGACCGGTCGATCGAATGCGGCGTCGAACGCCCGGTAGAGCCGAGGAACCACCCTGAACAGGGTCGCGTCGAAGAAGGTCATCGCGCTCCGGACCTCGTCGAGCGGGGTCGGTGTGACAGCGCGTAGGTCGGAGGTCCGCCAGAGCAGCGTGATCTCCTCCCTCAGTCTGCGCCTGACCTCGCGGTCCTCGGACGGCGTGAGCCGTGGGTCGTCGAGACGCTCGAGGAGGCCGGCCGTTCGACGCAGAGCCACGAGGACCGTTCGACGGCGCACCTCGGTGGGGTGCGCTGTGAGGACGGGGTTCACGACGAGGCGGACCATGAGCGCATCGATCTCATCCTCCGAGCGGCCCAAGCGGCGGAGGCGTTCGATCGCTTCGGACACCGAGCCCTCGAGCATCTCCCCACGGGCGCTCCGCTCGCGTCGCCGGAGCGTCCGAACGCGCTGGCGCTCCTCGGCCCGTTTGATGAGCTGGAAGTAGAGGGCGAACGCCTGGATGACCGCCTCGGAACGACCGAGGTCGAGACTCGAGAACTCTTCGGCGAATCGGAGGCGCCCTTCTACGTCGTTGGTCCGGCGGAGGGCGATGGCACGGGTGCGGATGCGTTCGATGCGCTCGACGAGGTCATCGCCGGCCTGCTCGACGATCGTCTGGCCAAGGAGCGATCCGAGGAGCCGGACCTCGAGGGCGAGCTGATCCCGTGCGCCGGCTGAGCCGATGACCGATGACTCGGGCGGGGCATCTGCCCCGGTCACGTGGCCACGTCTCGACCGTTCCGTATCCGAGCTAGGACCTGTCCGCAACCTTCAGGACTGCCGAGCCTACGTACTCTTACCGGGTGAGTGTGGCGGCCATGCCGGCCGCGATGTCGAACGCAGGACAGGATGTAACGGCCCTGACGAACCCCCCGCCGCTGCGGATCCTGATCGTGGACGATGACCCGGCGATGGTCGGGGCTATCACTGCGCTCGTCGGCGCGGAGGGCCACCAGGTCATCACCGCGTACGATGGGCTGGCCGCCGTCAAGCGATTCCGCGAGGAGCAGCCCGACCTCGTGCTCCTGGACCTGGTGATGTCGGGGCCCGACGGCTTCGAGGTGGTGGGGCTGCTCAGGGCAGCCGGTGGTGCCCCGATCATGGTCCTCTCGGGCGAACGCGACGAGGCGGCCAAGGTCCGGGCGCTCCGCCTGGGTGCCGACGACTACCTGACGAAGCCGTTCGGCAAGGCGGAACTCCTCGCTCGGATCGCGGCTCTCATGCGCCGGGTCACAAGAGGTGACGATAGGTCGGAGACCGGAGCGGGTGGCAGGCTTGGGGCCGGCGCGCTGATCCTTGAGCCGGGCCGTCACAGTGCGCATGTCCGGAGTACTCCACTCGCCCTCACCCCGACCGAGTTCCGGTTGCTTGAGGCGCTCGTCCGTGCGGGCGGCGATGTCGTCTCGCATGCGCAGCTCCTGCGGGCCGCCTGGCCCACCGAGACGGACCCCGATCCGCTCTGGCTCAAGCCACACCTCGTCAGGCTCCGCTCGAAGGTCGAGCTGGCCGGCGGGCCCAGCATCGTCGCGCTGCGCGGTGTCGGCTATCGGATCGAAGCCGATGACGGCGCCGCCGATCCTGGGGCTCGACCAGAAGGTGCCGCCGGAACAGCTCTCATCCCTGGAGCGTAGGCAACGTCCCAGCGGTCGCCGGCAGCGGCCGCAGGTCGGCTCGCTCGGGCTCGGCCTGCGGCCGGTGGTCCTCGGCCATCGCGGCGGCAGCGCCAGCGGCGGCGGTTCGGACGACCGGTTCGACGACCCACAGGTCGGCGAGGAGCGCTGCCGGCAGGAGGTCCTGAGAGGCTCCTTCCAACATGCGGCCGGCGAGGGCGGACCCGGCGGCCCGATGATCGCTCAGCAGCCTGGCCACTTCCTGGACACGGGCGTGACCGTCCGGCCGCTCCGCGGCCACGGCGGACAGCCGGACGGCCCCGACGCTTCGGGCGTCGAGCGCACCGACGTGGAGACCGGCGGGATCGTATAGGTACGTTCGTCCGCCGGTCATGCCAGCACCGAAGTTGGCCCCGATCGGGCCGAGCACGACGACCGTTCCGCCGGTCATGTATTCGCAGCCGTGCGGCCCGATACCTTCGACGACGGCCTCCGCACCGCTGTTGCGGACGGCGAATCGCATGCCCGCCCGACCGACCAGATGCAGCCGGCCCTCCGTCGCGCCGTAGAGGACGGTGTTGCCGGCGATCGCCTCGGTCGAGGCCCGGGCGCCCAGATCGGGCTCTGGAACGACCGTGATCGAGCCCCCCGACAGACCCTTCCCGACATAGTCGTTGGCCTGACCGACGAGCCGGAGCACAAGGCCTGCGCCGGTGAACGCCCCGAACGATTGGCCGGCCGAGCCACGCAGCTCCAGGCGGATGGGGCCGCGCAGCTCCCCTCGGGCGAGCGCCCCACTCAAGGCGGCCCCGAACGAACGGTCGCTGGTCGACAGTCGCAGGCCCTCAGCGCTGACCTCGCCCTGGTCCCGCAGGGCAGAGACGAGAAGCGCCTCGAGAGCGGAGGCGGGCGCGTGTCGGTGAGAGCGGCCGGCAGAGGCTGGATCCGCGCGGCGCCCGGCCTCTGCGGGCCAGCGTGGCGCGGCGAGGGCCGGTCCTAGCTCGGTGAGGGCGCCGTGGACCGGCCGGAGTACCCGCCGAGCATCGCCTACCACCTCGCCCACCGACCGCGCTCCGATGGCCGACAGTTCTCGGCGGAGATCTTCCGCGAGTGCGAGCGCGAAACGCTCGACCTGCTCTGGCGTGCCTGCGAACGTCGCTCGGAGATCCTCGCGCTGGGTGGCGATGCCGGTGGGGCAGGTGTCCAGGTGACACTGACGGGCCATGTCACATCCGATCGCCACGAGGGCGGCGGTGCCGAAGGCGAACTCCTCCGCCCCCAGAAGGGCGGCGATGAGGAGGTCTCGACCCGTCTGCAGCCCGCCATCGGTCCGGAGCGCTACCCGGTCACGGAGGTCGTTCCGAAGAAGGACCTGGTGGACTTCCGCGAGTCCCGACTCCCACGGCGCGCCGACGTGCTTGATCGACGAGAGGGGCGAGGCGCCGGTCCCGCCGCTGTGGCCGGACAGGTGGATGTATGAGGCGCCGGCCTTCGCGACACCGGCCGCGATCGTGCCGATACCGCGCGACGCGACGAGCTTGACCCCGATGCGTGCCGTGGGATTGATGGCACGGAGATCCGCGATGAGCTGGGCGAGATCCTCGATGGAGTAGATGTCGTGGTGCGGTGGCGGGCTGATGTAACTCTGGCCGGGCTGGCCACGGCGCAGCGCGGCGATATACGGCGTCGCCTTCCGGCCGGGCAACTGACCGCCCTCGCCGGGCTTCGAGCCCTGAGCGATCTTGATCTCAAGCTGATCAGCTCGGGCGAGGTAGGCGGCAGTCACCCCGAACCGCGCCGAGGCGACTTGCTTGATCCGAGCGTCGCGCCGCTGGCCGGATGCATCGGGCGAGTACCAGGCTGGGTCCTCGCCGCCCTCGCCGGTGTTGGCGGCACCGCCCGCTCGCTGGATGCCGATGGTGAGGGTCTGATGGGCTTCTGGACTCAGCGCGCCGACGCTCATGGCAGAGACGACGAAGCGCCGGACGATACTGCGCGCCGACTCGACCTGGCCGAGCGGCACGGGCGAGGCCGAAGCGACCGGCCTGATCCGGAGCTCATCGCGAGGGACGGCAGCCGCGCCGATCGTGCGCCCCATCGCGCCGCGGTAGCGGCCGACAGCGACGTCGACGGGAGTGGGCCGGCTCTGGTCCCCGAAGCCAGCCAGGGCCTGGATCTCCTTGACCACCTTCGGCGCGAAGAGATGCGCCTCTCCGTCCGCCCGGAAACGGGCGAACCCCGGATCGACCAACCGCGACTCACGCCCGGGCGGCGGTGGGACCATGGCGAGTGCCGCTTCGCGTCGGCGGAGCTGGCGCTCGGCAAGCGCGGCGAAGGTCGTGCGGCCGGGCCAGGCAGCGGCGCTCGGGAAGCACGCTGCCACGACCGTCACATCAAGGTCCAGGGTGTCGATGAGCGCGCCGCCGATGTACGAGGCCACCGAGCTGATGCCCATCCGGGCGAGCGTCTTTCGGAGACCGGCCTCGAACGAGACCATGAGATTGCCCACCGTTCGCGCCGGCGTGAGCGCCTCGGCCCCGCGTGTACCCGCCAGCTCCACGGCGAGCTCGATGGCGAGGCGTGGATGGACCGCGGTCGCACCGACCGCCAGGACCATGGCCATGGAGTGCACATCCAGGACGTCGCTCACAGCGGCCACGACGTCGGTCCGGCCTCGGAGGCCGGCGTCGGTGAGCCTGCTGTGTGCCGCCCCCACCGCCAGGATCGACGGGATCGGTAGGCGGTCCATCCCGAAGTCGCGATCGGAGATGAGAACGAGCGACGCTCCGCCCTCGGCGGCGAGCACCGCCTCCGCGCCGAGACCATCGATGGCCGCCTCCAGTCCGGCTGTGCCCATCGACGGGTCCCAGGTGGCATCCAGCCGGCGAACCTTGGCGCCCGGGGCGACGAAGGCCGCGAGAAGACCTTCCAGGTCGGCCACGATGGGGCGCTCCAGCCGCAGCGTTCGAGGGTCTCGGGGTGGCCCGCCCAGGAGTGCCGGTCGGCGGCCGAGCTCGAGGCGCAGGTCCATGACGATACGTTCACGCTCGGGATCGATGGCCGGGTTGGTGACCTGGGCGAACGCCTGGCGGAGATGGTCAGCTACCGGCCGATCCAGGCGTCCGCGGCCGGGTGTCGGGGTGTCGTCGCCCATGCTCCATAGCGGCTCATGACCCTCCAGGGCCATCGTCCTGATGTCCAGCCTGCCGCGTTCGGCATCGAGACCGGCGAGGTAGCGCAGTGGAGCCGGCGTCACGGTGGCACGGCCTTCGCTTCCTCGGTAGCCGGCGAAGTCACGGTCGTCGTGCATCGGCCGCGGCGCATCGTGGATGGGCAGGGAGCGCAGGACCCAGCTCTTGGCCTCGGAGTCCTCGAGGATCGCTCGATGCGAGGGTTCGATCAGGAGCAACTCACCCGGACCGAGCCTCCCGCGTCGAACCGTCTCGGCAGGATCGAGAGGCACAGCGCCCGCTTCCGAAGCGAGCGCTACGATGCGGTCGCGGGTGACGGCGAAGGCCGCGGGGCGCAACCCGTTCCGATCGACGAGCGCGCCCACCCGCCGGCCGTCCGCGAAGACGATGGCTGCCGGTCCGTCCCACGGGGCGAGATGGCCCGCGGTCCGGCGCCGGAGCGTGGCCACATGGGGATGCGGTGCGCGTCGGAGCGCGACGGCCTCGGGGATCGCCGCGAGAAGGGCCGAGGCAAGGTCCCAGCCCGTCGTGGTGAGCAGCTCCAGCGCCTCGTCCAGTGCGAGCGAGTCAGAGCCATCGGGTGAGAGGAGCGGGCCTGCCGCGAGGAGTCGCGTGGCGACCGATCGTTTCACGCCGTCGCGAGCGCGGCCTCGCACCTGCTCGCGGTTGCCGCGAACCGTGTTGATCTCTCCGTTATGGGCGATCGCGCGAAACGGTTGAGCGAGACGCCAGACGGGATGCGTGTTGGTGGCATATCGCTGATGGAAGAGCGCGTAACCGACCGAGTGCGGAGCTGAGAGATCGGGGTAGAACCGGGAGAGACCGCCTCCGGTCACGAGGCCCTTGTAGACGAGCGTGCGACATGATGCCGACGGGACCGATAGCTCCGCCATGACGCCGCCCGCCAGACGAGCCGCCGATTCGAGCCGCCGTCTGGTCACCACGAGCCGCCGCTCGAAGGCGATGTCGCTCAGCGGCCGCTCGGAAGCGGATCCACCTGTGGCGGCGGGACGAGCGACGATGGCCTGCTGGAACGCGGGCCAGGAGGCAGCCGCGGATGCACCGAGAGCCGCCGGCTCCGTCGGCACTTCGCGCCAGCGCACGACCGGCATCCCGGCCTCGCCGAGGATCCTCTCCACCAGTGCGCGCGCGGAGGCGCCCGCGGCCCTCCCGCGAGGCAGGAAGAGCGAGACGACCGCCGGGTGGCCAGCCGCGAGGTCTCCAGCGATGAGTCCCAGCACCGTGCCTTCGAGCGGCAGAGCGATGCCCGTGCCGTCGCTGGTCTCGCCGTCGGCGCCGAAGGCGCCTCGGTGACCGAGCGCCGTCAGACCGGCTATCGCCAGCGGCAGGATCCGCTCGCCTGACCGGCCGCCACCGTCGGCCACGAAACCGACGCCACAGGCGTCGTGCTCGTAGCGCGGGTCGTAGAGCGGGTGCTGATCGGCGCGTCGTCGGGCCTGGGCGGTCGGTGACATCGCGTCAGGACCCGTACGCGGCTTCGCCGTGGGTCGATAGGTCGAGACCGACCTCTTCGTCACTCACGGAGATGCGGATCCCCAGGATGGCGTCGACGATCCTGACGATGACGAACGTCGAGATCCCGGCGAACAGATACGTCGCAGCGACGGCCACGAGCTGGATCCCGACCTGGCCGATGTTGCCTTCGATGGCGCCCGAGACGCCACCGATGGCGCCGACCGCGAAGATGCCCGTGGCCACCGCACCGAGCGTGCCGCCCACACCGTGGACGGCGAAGACATCGAGCGCGTCGTCGATCTTGAGCCGCTCCCGGAGGAGCGTCGCGCTGTAGCACACGCCACCCGCCATGAGCCCGATGGCCAGTGCCCCGCCGGCCGTGACGAAGCCCGAGGCGGGCGTGATCGCCACAAGACCGGCGACCGCTCCACAGGCCGCCCCGATGACGCTGACCTTGCGCTTGTGGAAGTAGCTCGCGAGGACCCACGAGATGGTCGCGGCGGCGGCGGCCGTGTTGGTGACGAGCAGCGCGTTGGCGGCCTGGCCGGTGGCTCCCAGCGCGGAGCCGGCATTGAAACCGAACCATCCGAACCAGAGCAGGCCCGCACCGAGGACCGTCATGGGCACGTCGTGCGGCTCCATCCGCTCTTCGGTGACGGTCCGCCGGCCGATCATGGCCACGACGAAGGCGGACACCCCCGAGGCGATGTGGACGACCGTGCCGCCAGCGTAGTCGAGCACTCCGAGCTTGAACAGCCAGCCGTCCGTTGACCAGACCCAGTGGGCGAGCGGCGAGTACACCAGGACGGACCACAGGACGGTGAAGATGACGAACGAAGCGAATCGCTTCCGTTCGGCGAACGCACCGGTGATGAGTGCCGGCGTGATGGCCGCGAACATGAGCTGGAACCCCGCGAACAGGACGAAGGGGATCGTCGTGCCGTAGACGGTGCTCGGTTCGAGGCCGACGCCCATGAAGCCGGCGAAGTCGAGACCACCGATGAGACCCAGTCCATCGACGTCCGGGCCGAAAGCGATGGTGAAACCGATGAGTACCCATACCACGCTGACGAGAGCAAGACCGAAGAAGCTGTGCATGATCGTCGACAGCACGTTCTTGCGACGGACGAGGCCACCGTAGAAGAGTGCGAGGCCGGGCAGCATGACCATGACCATCGCTGTCGCGACGAGGAGCCACGCGGTGTTGCCCGTGTCGATCGTGCCGGGCTCGGCGGCCGCTACGGTCGTTGGCGCCGCAGCCAGGATCAGGCCGGCCAGGATCCCCTGCCTGGTCCTTCGCATTCGCTGCTCCTCCGTTCGCTATCGGCATCGCCGTCGGACTCGTTCGAGTCTGCGGAGTGGAGTACGCGCGGGCCAGCCGGCGGACGGAGACGATACGGGTGCGATTCGGTATCCACGGCGGCCGGCTCAGCCGCTCGGAGTTGCACGTCGGTAGCGGCGCACAGGTCCATCGGATGAGCGGGTCGGGCGAGCCGGGCGGCGCACGTGGCAGGGGCCATCGGGGTGCCGTGGCGCTGCAGGTCCTATCATGCGCCCGATGCGACCGACCCCGCCCGCGACCCGCACTGCTCGCTCAGCCTTCGCTGCTGCCGTCTTCTCCGCGCTGCTGCCTGGGGCCGGGCAGGCTTACCTGCGCCAGTGGGGCCGCGGCCTCGCCTGGGTCGCGCCGTACGTGCTGCTCATCGCGCTCATCGCCGGCGTGATGGCCAACGAGCGCTCGTCCGAAGGGTTCCTGGCGCAGTTCGTGGCACCGAGTTGGCTGATGGGCACCCTGGGCTTCATCGTGGTCGATCTCCTCTTTCGGCTGGCGGCCGTGGTCGACGCCTA
>Ga0136640_10001132_pt1 | contig 10574 bp, 9 predicted proteins | sample AntDrymUQ8642106_2_FD_105498 | JGI IMG/M metagenome (GOLD analysis project Ga0136640, IMG submission 105498) | Polar desert sand microbial communities from Dry Valleys, Antarctica - metaG UQ864 (21.06) | ecosystem: Environmental > Terrestrial > Soil > Desert | place: Antarctica: Dry Valley...
CGTTGGTCGGCTCAAGGCACCCACCAGGGCGAGTGGCGGGGTTTCCCCCCGAGGGCCAACGGCCTCCCTCCGACGGGCAGACACGTGACGCTCGGCGCCACCGACATCTATCTCATCGCTGACGGAAAGATCCTGGAAGAGTGGAATACCCTCGAACAGTTGGCCGTGCTGGGGCAGATCGGAGCGGTACCGGAGCACGAATAGGCCGGGCCACAGCCGCGAGCAGAACAGGGTGCCAATCAACGGGGCCAACCGTCCGGACACCTGGACATGGAGAGCATGAAAAGCCGGTTCACTGGAACTTTTGGTGCAATTAAGCAGGCCTATGAGACCTGTTGCGAGGGTTGTGTCCGCGTGAGTGTGTAAAAAGCAGAGGCTGTTGACGAAGATGGCCACCGTGTGGTCCCTCTCGGAAGAGACCAAAGGTGCCGAGGGTCAGAGATGGCGGCTACTTCCCCTCGGTGTTGGAGCCACGTAGGAGGGGAGATGGCTTGGGCGGCGGTCGTCCAGGAGGCGTATGTGTATGGCGTCTCCACCCGCAAGGTGGATGAGTTGGTCAAGGCACCGGGCATGGGCGGCATCAGTAAGAGCCGGGTCTCGGAGTTGTGCGAGGAGCTCGACGGAGAGGTCGAACGTTTCCGCAACAGGCCTCTTGAAGGCCCGCCAAGCTTCGCTAGGGCGGGTGGTTTCCATGGCGGCGGTGATCGCCGTCGGGGTGAAGAGAGAAGACCGGCGAGCGGGGCGGACTGGAGCTTCAGGGCGATGGTGGATCAGGGACGGGGTCGACCGGTGGTTCTTTTGGACTCCGTTGTCGTTGAGGTTCGGGGGCTTCCGGGCGGGCGTCGAGCCTGTCGAGGCCCACGGTGTAGAGGTTGTACGCTTCTGTGGGGACGCCGGACACGGGGGAGAAGGCGGGCAGGGTCCTTAGTTTTTCGTCGAGCGGTTCGTCCGCGCGGACCATGAGGTAGTCCGGTTTGTAGCGGCGCAGGATGGCGTAGGATCTCTTGTCTAAGGGTGTGCCGAAGAAGAAGTCGTGCACGTCCAGGTAGCGTTGGGGGATCTCTATCTCGGAGTTCGCCTTCTTCTCCAAAGCTCCGCGGTCCCGGATCATGCCCTCCCCCCGCTGGCTGACGACGTCCAGGGAGGCGGAGTACGCCGGTACGATGTTGTTGGCGCTGTCGCGGGCCAGAAGTAGAGACGGCTCCTTCAGGTTGGCCTGGAGCCAGGGGTAGATGGGATCGGGGTCGTACTCGGCGGTCCGCGCCACCTCGAACCTCCCGTACAGGTCCACGACCTTCGTCACGGACGCCGGTGCCGCCGCCGCGGTGAGCAGGAGCACGAGCAGGAGCGGCACTACCCGGCCGACGCCCCGCCGCAAGCCGCCCAGGCGCTCCTCGGCGTATCGCAGCGCCTCCCAGACCATCCAGCCGCCGGTCAGGAGCGCCAGCAACGGTATGGGCCACGCGAGCCGCCACAGCAGGCCGGGGCCGACGACCTCGTCCCCGACAAAGGTCGCGACGGGTGGCACGTAGACCGTAACGGACACCGCGAGGAGCCCGCCGAGCAGGAGTTGGGCGGCGGGGTTATCCCGGACGCGCCGCATCAGGAACGGGACGCCGAGGACGCAAGCACCCAGGATCACGGGGTTCAGCAGCAGCCAGGGGTGCATGATGTACGAACCGTCGCCGAGCTCGTAGATGTGCCGCCAACTCTCGGTGACGAAGACCGTGTACTCGAGCACCTCCGGGGGCGTGGCGTTGATGTCCGCGGAGAAGAGCACCTCCGTGGGCGTCCGGGCTGCGAGCACGAGGAGCGCCGGCCCGAGCGCGACGCTCCACAGCGCGAGCGCCAGCAGGATCATCCCGGTCCAGGCGTCTCTCCGGCGCGGGTTCGCCGCCACGCGCACGACCCCGAAGCCGAGCATGCAAAGCCCGAGGGGCGCCAGGACCACAAGGTGGACGGCAACCATCGTCCAGCAGAGGGAGGCGAAGAAGACGAGGTGGCGGCGCTTGCGGGTCTTCACGAAGAGCACGGCGAAGAGGAGGGCCACCGGCAGGATCAGGAACCTCGCGGCGTGCTTGTCTTCGGAGATGCGGGCGGCGAGCTCCACCCCGATGTTGTGCACCGAGGCCTCGATGAAGACGACGTGGAAGAGGGCGAAGACGCAGCCGCAGATGACCGCCGCCCGTTCGTCCTCGAAGAGCGCCCGTGCCAGCGCGTAGACGGCGAGCAGGGCCACCACGACGAGCGCCGGGGTAAGGTAGCGGAGGGCCATCTCGATGGGGTCGATCCCTGAGACCCGGGAGAGGGCGGCCTGCTCCAGCAGCCACCCGTTCACCTTGACGCGGGAGAGCCCGCCGACGGCCTCCCCGAAGTACGGGTCCCGCAGCGCGAGCCCCTCCGAGACCGAGAAGTCCCGCACCCACGCCAAATAGACCCAGAAGTCGTCGTAGCTGCCCGGCACCCGCCGCGTGGAGACGAACGCCAGCACCGCGGCCAGTAGCCCGAAAGGCGCCCACAGCCACCCGCCGGAGGGCCCGTCCGGAGGATTGTCTTCGGTGGGAGATCCTCCTCCGCCGAGCGTCCGCCACAGCGCCCCGGCGAGGAAGACGGCCAGCATCGCGCCCGCGATCCAGAGGTAGGCTTCGATGCTCGCGTGCACGATCAGGAACGGCACCCCCGTCAGGCCGAAGAGGCCGGTGCTCAGGGCGAACGCCACCGGCACGATGGCGGCCCCCCTTACGTGCCCCGCGAGGAACCAGCCCGAGAGCAGCACCCCCGGCGCCAGGAACAGCGCGAGGCCGGCCGCGAACGGGACGATCGGGACGTGTTCCGTGACCTCCCGCAAGGGCAGGAGCATCAGCGCGGCCACGGCGCACGAGAGCAGGACCACGGCATCCGGCCGCCCCGCGCGGCGCATCAAGTCTTCTCTGGAACCAAAGTGCCAGGAGGGTACACGCCCGTGCCACCGCGCTCACGCGACCGCATTGACGACACGGGGCGCGGCGATTAGCCTGACGGCTTCAAGAACGCGGAAAGGCAGGCGGATTGCAGGGTCCGAAAGATCTCTCCCAGATCGGCGGGGTTGCGGAGCGCCTCGGCGTGAGCACGCGCACGATCAAGTACTACGAAGAGCTCGGCCTCGTCTCCCCGGAGAACCACTCCCCCGGCGGCTTCCGCCTCTATAACGCCTCCGATATCGAACGCCTGCAACGCATCCTGCGCCTGAAGGGAATGGGCTTCTCCCTCGCCGCCGTCCGCGAGTTCCTCGCCGTCCGCGACGCCGCCCAGGAGGCGACCCGCGAGAGGGTCCTGGCCGAGACGACCGAGCACCTGCGGTCCCGCGAGCGCGAGGTGGACGAACGTATCGCCAAAACCCGCGAAGACCTGAAGAACGCCGAAGCCCTGCGCGAAGAACTCCTCCGCGATATCTCCCTCTGCGAGTCTCGGATGCGCGAGTTAAAGAGAACCTGACCCCACCCGCCGGTCCCGTACGGAGGCGTGAACCCCTTTACCGAGACAACTAGACTTGTACGTTCACGTGCGGTATCGTCGATAAAAGTATGTCGGTAATCGGATGGATTCGGGGCGCGGGCGTTGCGGCGCGCGGCAGGCTCCGGCGGACGGAAAAAGAAGAGGTATCGGGCGCCCATTCTTCTGAGGAGGGGAGGGGGTCGTTTCTGGTGCTGCTCGCCTCGCAGCTTCTGGGGACGACGGCGTTCATGTTCGTGGTGCCGTTCATGCCCCTGTACGTGCAGGCGCTCGGGGTCGAGGACGTGGGGCACGCGGCGGCGTGGGCCGGGGTCATCAACGGGGCTTCGGGCGCGACGATGGCGCTGGTGGCGCCGTTGTGGGGGAGGTTGTCCGACCGGATGGGGCGCAAGCTCATGCTGTTGCGGGCGACGTTCGCGGCCGTGGTGGTTGTGGGATCTATGGCCTTCGTCACCGGGCCGTGGCAGTTGCTCGTGTTGAGGCTGTTGCAGGGTACGTTGACCGGCACCGTGCCGGCGGCGACATCCCTGGTTGCGGCGACCGCGCCGGCCGAGAAGGCCGGCTGGAGGCTCGGGGCGCTCCAGACCGTGATCTTCGTGGCGGCGGGCGTGGGTCCCGCGCTCGGCGGGATCAGCGCCGACTCGGCCGGTCTCCGGGCCTCTTTCTTTGTGGCCTCGGCCCTGCTCGCGGTCTCCGCCGTGATCGTCCTCTTCGGCGTGAGGGAGAACAGGCCGGTCGTGGAGGAGAAAATGGAGGATGCGGAGGAGACCAGGCCAGGCCGTTCCCCGCTCCCTTACAAGCTGCTGCTTCCAGGGCTACTCACCCTGTTCGCGGTTCACGTGGCGATAACGAGCGCTTCGGTCGCGTTGCCGGGGTTCATCGGCACGCTCGCGGGGGCGGCCGACAGGGTCGCGAGCCAGGCGGGTTGGATCATCGGCACCGGGGCCCTCGTGGCCTCGCTGGGCTCCCTGCTCGGCGGACGCCTCGCCGCCCGCTTCGGCGCCCGACGCGTCATGGTCGTCTCCCTGGCCCTGGCCGGCCTCGCCGCGCTCCCGCAGGCCCTCTCCGAGAGCGTCCCCCAGCTCTGGGCCCTCCGCCTCCTCGCGAGCCTCTTTATAGGCTGCGCCATCCCCGTAGCCAACCTCGCCATAAAGTCCGCAGCCCCCGCCGGCCGCCAGGGCGAGGCCTTCGGCGTCGCGTCTTCCGCCACATCGGCCGGCTTCGCCCTCGGCCCCCTCGGCGGAGGCCTGCTCGCCGCCTCCGTGGGCTTCTGGTCCGCCTTCCTCATCCCCGGCGTCCTCCTCCTGGCCCTCGCCATAGGCCTCGTACTCGCCTACGTCCCGCGCTCCGGCAGGGCCACCGCGGCGTGGAAAGCCCTGGTCGCCGGCATCACGAGGTGAGTAGGTTCTAGGCTTTAGGTTCTAGGTTTTGAGATTTAAGGCTCTGGCTTCGGCGTTGGTTCGCGCGCTCGTGTCGGGCGGCGGTGGTGGGACTTTCGATTCCGCCCGCGGAGTACCAGCCTGAGGGAGAGGGGCCGGGACAGAAGTCCCGGCCCCTCTCCGGCGGGTTGTCGGCTAGGGGCGCCAGGCAAGACCCGACACCTAGAGCCTAGAACCTAAAGCCTCAAAACCTCTAAGCTACCTCCACCGCGCCGACGGTTTCTGAGATCGGGGTCTCGGTTATGGTCCCGTAGGAGGTCGAGGCGTGGATGACGGTGCCGTAGCCGGTGAGATGCCGTAGCCGGCCTCGTCGAAGAAGATGATGTCGCCCGCGGCTGCCTCGGAGGGCACGCCGTATGAGTACTGGGCGACTGGGTCGTCGGGCAGGGACACGCCGAGGTTGGCGTAGACGGCCGAGGTGAAGCCCGAGCAGTCCAGGCCGTAGGCGCCGCAGGGCGTCCCGACGTAGGACTGCGCCGCCTCGCCGGCGACCGCCTGGGCGGACGCCTCCGAAGGCGTGTTCGCGGCGAGCACCGCCGACAAAACGGCGCACGAGAACAGGGCTATGATGATCTTACGCATGTGGAGACCCTCCTCCATTATTCGCTTGCTTGCAACCACTTGCTACTTACAAGCGGGGGATGCCATCAGAGATCTGCACGTCTTCAAGGCGCCGGTGACGGACCGGGTTGCTCCGGGACGGGTTGCCCGGGACCGGTTTTCGGCCGGCCCTTGGTCGCGCGGGGCGTCTTAGGGCCCGTGCCTGGCGACGGATGGCGTGGGCCTTGCCCCCGGCGGGGCAAGGCCCGGATAATGTGACCTGTAGCGGAAGCGAGAACCCAGGGAGCGTGAAGCTTGCACGTCTACAGCGACCCGGCCTCCGAGCGCCACGTCAACGAGCTCTCCGGCGTGGAGGTCCCATGGAGGTTCCCCGCCGCCATCGCGGGGATAGAGGAGGCCGAACGGGCGGGCCTCCCCGTCGAGCGTCTGCCCTGCGAGCCAGCCGGCGAAGACGCCCTGCTGCGGGTCCACACCCGTGAGTACGTGGGCCGGCTCAGAGAACTCTCCGACGCCGGGGGCGGCCACCTGGATCCGGACACGGCGCTCGGGCCCGGCTCCTTCGAGGTCGCGGCGCTCGCCTCCGGGGCCGCCTGCGCGGCGGTGGACAGCGCCTTGGCCGGGGAGGCGGCCTTCGCCGTCGCCCGCCCGCCGGGCCACCACGCCGGGGCGGGCTACGCCATGGGCTTCTGCCTCTTCAACCACGTCGCGGTGGCCGCCGCGCACGCCCGCTCCCTCGGGGTCGGGCGTGTGGCCGTGCTCGACTGGGACGTCCACCACGGCAACGGCACCCAGGACGTCTTCTACGCAGACGGGGAGGTCCTCTACCTCTCCGTCCACCGCAGCCCTTTCTACCCCGGCACCGGGGAGGCTGAGGAGGCGGGGGAGGGCGAAGGACGGGGGTTCACCGTCAACGTGCCGCTCCCGGGCAGGTCGGGGGAGGACGACTACGCGGCGGCGTTCGCCGGGATCCTCGTTCCGGTGCTGCGGGAGTATGGGCCCGAGCTCCTGATCGTCTCCGCCGGCTACGACGCCCACGCGGCGGACCCGCTGGGGGGAATGGGCCTCGAAGCCGACTCTTTCGCCCAATTCGCCGCCCTGCTCTCCGCCGCGTGCCGCGAGATGGGGGCGCCACCTCCCGCCTTCGTCCTCGAAGGCGGCTACGACCTCGACGCCCTCTCCCGCAGCGTCACAGCGACCGTGCGCGGGGCGTACGAAGTCCCGCCCGGCTGGGAGTACGAGGGCGGTGTCGGGCTGGTCGAGGAGAGCCGCGCGGCCCTGGCCCCCTTCTGGAAGAGCCTCCGGTAGGACGGGGATGAGGAAGCTGGCCGGCATGTTCGGCGCGGGGCCGCCCTTCCTGGACCGGAGGGACGCCGGCAGGAAGCTGGCCCGTCCCCTGATGCGCTACCGGGAGGAACACCCGGTTGTGTTCGCCCTGCCCAGGGGCGGGGTCCCGGTCGCCTACGAGGTCGCCCTCGCCCTCGACGCCCCGCTCGACGTACTCGTCGCGCGCAAGCTCGGGGCGCCGGACCAGCCCGAGTTCGGCATCGGGGCCGTGGCGCCCGGCGGGGTGCGCGTCCTCAACGAGGACGCCGTCCGGCGGCTCGGCATCCCGGAGGACTACCTGGATTGGATCACGGCGCAGGAGACCGCCGAGGTGGAGCGGCGCCTGCGGCATTTCCGGGGGGATCTCCCCGAGACGCCCGTCGCCGGACGCACGGCCATCATCGTGGACGACGGCCTCGCCACCGGCGTGACCGCCCGGGCCGCCGTCGAGGCATTGCGTCTCAGGGGACCGGGACGGCTCGTCCTCGCCGTCCCCGTCTGCGCCGACCAGACCGCGGAGTTTCTCCGGCCCGAGGTGGACGACCTCGTCTGCCTCCGGTGCCCACCCGACCTCGGGGCCATAGGCTTCTGGTACGCAAACTTCGACCAGACCCCCGACGAGGAGGTCGTCCGGCTGCTGACAGAGGCGCGAGGGAGATGGCCCTGATCCCGCAACCAACCGGTGGGAGGAGCCCCATCTCCCGGTACAATAGAAGGAGGGATCGGCCATCAGCTTTCGGCGGTCGGCTCCCGGTTTTGCCGAAAGCCGAGAGGTTCCAAAGGGGTGAGGCTTATGTGCGGCAGGTACACGCTGACGGTTCCCATCGACCAACTGGCCGCGGAGTTCGATCTCAACGAGGTCAGGGCTGACCTCTCGCCGAACTTCAACGTCGCGCCGACGCAGTCCGTCGCGGCCGTCGTGGCGGAGGGCGGAAGCCGGCGGCTGGAGTTGCTCCGGTGGGGACTCGTGCCCTCCTGGGCGGCCGACCCTGGGATCGGGGCGCGCATGATAAACGCCCGCTCCGAGACCGCCCCTGACAAACCCTCCTTCCGCAGCGCCTTCCGCCGCCGCCGGTGCCTGATACCGGCGGACGGCTTCTACGAATGGAAGCGCGAGGACGGCGGCAAGCAGCCTTTCTACATCCGCATGAAGGACGAGCGCCCCTTCGCCTTCGCCGGGCTCTGGGAGAGCTGGAACGATGGCGAGATCCTCTCCTGCACCATCCTCACGACGTCGGCCAACGATCTCGTCGGGGAGGTCCATGAGAGGATGCCCGTGATCCTGCCCGCCAGAGACCGCGACGCCTGGCTCGACCCCGAGGCCGAGAGGGAGGAGCTCGTCTCCCTGCTCAGGCCGTACCCCGGGGACGACCTCGAGACCTTCCCCGTCAGCCGGTTCGTCAACAGCCCCCGCAACAACGACGAGCGCTGCGTAGAGCCCGCCGCTTGAGCCTCGCGGTCAGCCCGGAGGTCGCTGAGGCAATCGAGAGGGGAGACCCCGTGGTGGCGCTGGAGTCAACCCTGATCTCCCACGGCCTCCCCCACCCGGACAACCTCGAAGTGGCCCGCGAATCGGAACGCCTGATCCGCGCGGAGGGCGCCGTCCCCGCCACCGTGGGCGTCATAGACGGCAACCCGAAGGTCGGCCTGGACGGCGTCGAGCTGGAGCTGATGGCAACCGCCGGCGACATCGAGAAGCTCTCCGCCAGGGACCTCCCCGTGGCCGCCGCCAAGGGCATCCACGGGGCGACCACCGTCGCCGCCACCGCGCACCTGGCCGCCCTCGCCGGCATAAGGCTCTTCGCCACGGGGGGCCTCGGGGGCGTCCACCGCGGGGCCCGGGAGAGCTGGGACGTCTCCGCCGACCTCGCCGCCCTCGCCCGGATGCCGGTGGTGGTGGTCTGCTCCGGCGTGAAGTCCATCCTCGATGTGCCGGCCACCCTCGAGTACCTGGAGACCTCGGGCGTGCCCGTCGTGGGCTTCCGCACCGGGCGGTTCCCCGGCTTCTACCTGGCCGACTCGGGGCAGACGGTGGACTGGTCGGTGGGGGACGAGGGGGAGGCCGCGCGCCTGGTCCTGGCGCTTGCCGAGCTCGGGCTCGGGCGCTCCGGCCTCGTCGTGGCCAATCCCCTTTCGGAAGAAGACCAGCTCGACCCCGAACTGCACGACCGCGCGTTGCGGGCGGCGCTCGAGGAGATGGGGCGGCGGGGGGTGCGGGGGAGAGACGTCACGCCTTTCCTGTTGGACCGTTTCGCGGAGGAGACGGGAGGGGAGAGCCTGCGGGTCAACAAGAAGATCATACAGGGCAACGCCAGGCTCGCCGCCCGCATAGCCGTCTCGCTCGCCGGGATCTCCTGAACGCGGCGGGCCCCAGGGTCCTGGTCGTGGGGGACTTGCTCTACGATATGCTCGCGAAGGCGGACGGGGAGATAACCCTCGGCACCGACACCTTCGTCCCGATCCAGTTGGCCGCGGGCGGCTCCGGCGCGAACGCCGCCGCCTGGCTCGCCCACTCGGGCGTCGAGACCCGCTTCGTCGGCAGGGTCGGCGGCGACGTCTTCGGCCGTTTCCTCGAAGGCGAGATAGGGCGGTCTGGCGTAAGGTCGTACCTGGCCCGCGACCCCTCGCTGGCGACCGGCAAGGTCTTCGTGCTCGTGGACGGGGCGGGGGAGCGGACCATGATCACGGACAGGGGCGCCGGCGAGGCCCTGAGCCCGGACGACCTCCCCGAAACACTCTTCACCGCAGGACACCTCCACCTCTCCGGCTACACCCTCTCCGGCGGAAGCCGCCGCGAGACAGCCCTGAAGGCCCTGCGCCTCGCCCGCGGGGCGGGCATGACCGTCTCCGTGGACCCCTCCTCCATCCCCCTGCTCGAGTCCATAGGCCCCGACCGCTTCCTGGAGTGGACCCGCGGCGCGGACCTCTTCTTCCCCAACCTCACGGAAGGCAAGATCCTGACCGGCGAGAAGGACTCGGACCGTATCCTCGAGAAGCTGCTGCCGTACTACCCCGCCGTCGTTCTCAAGCTCGGGCCGGAGGGCGCCGTATACGCGGATGCGGGCGGGAACCTGATCTGGGAACCGGCCGCTCCGGCGTGCGTAGAGGACACCACCGGGGCGGGGGACGCCTTCTCTGCGGGATTTCTGGCCGCGTGGCTGGACGGCGAATCGCCCGAGGAGTCGCTGCGAAGGGGCATCGGGCTCGCCGCCCGGGCCGTCGGGCGCGTCGGGGCCCGCCCGACGGTGTGACGTCCGGCGCCGCCTATGTCCGCGCCCACAGCCCTTCGGGGTAGATCCGTAGTACCTTCCCGTTCGTAGGTACTCTTGCCAGAAAAGCACGGAGAGGTAGCGATCTTGAGCATCGAAAACTTGATGAGGGAGTGGAGTAAGGAAATCGCCTGCGTCTTTTTGGCGGGCGCCCTCCTGGTCTTCGCGGCGGCCTGTGGCGGGGAGACGGCGGAGGATGCGCAGGGATCTTCCGACGACGGAGCCCAAAAGGAAGCCGCATCCGGAACACCCGCGGCGGAGGCGACGCGGGCCGGAGGGGCGGAAGAAACGACCGCAGCGCCGGCGGAATCCGGCGAGGCCGCGGAGCTCGCAAAGGCGAAGGTGAGCCCGAAGGAGATCCAGAACATGCTCCCCGCCGACGGCAAGCAGCCGGACCCGCCCAGGCCCGTGCCCGAGGACCCGCCCGAGGGCATCGAGGTCTACCCCGCCACCACCAATAAGCTCACGGAAGGGCGCATTGAATACGATC
>Ga0136640_10001134_pt1 | contig 10562 bp, 11 predicted proteins | sample AntDrymUQ8642106_2_FD_105498 | JGI IMG/M metagenome (GOLD analysis project Ga0136640, IMG submission 105498) | Polar desert sand microbial communities from Dry Valleys, Antarctica - metaG UQ864 (21.06) | ecosystem: Environmental > Terrestrial > Soil > Desert | place: Antarctica: Dry Valley...
ACGATCTCCATGAGCGTGCTCTTGCCGCACCCGCTCGGCCCCACGATGGAGACGAATTCCCTATCTCCGACTTCGAGGTCTATGCTCGCGAGCGCCTCTACTTCCTCGCCCCGGCCGCCGGTGAAGGTCTTGCGGACGTCTTTTATCTCGATCCGCACGAGTCTCTACTCCAGCTCGGCGGTATCGACCTGCTTGTCATCAGGCAGGAACTGCTGATCCAGCAGGTCGTCCCACTCGACCTCGTCGCCTTCTTCTAGAAGCTCGATCTCTCGCATCTCCCGGACGGCGGTGTTGAGCGATTCGGCGGTGAGAGCCGTCGAGTAGTAGGTGCTGGGATCTATCGCTTCGAGCGACTTGAGCGCGTCATCCTCCGGCACCTCCGAGTTCTTGGCCCACGCGGCGGCGGCCTTCTCCGGATCCTTGAGCGTGAAGTCTATAGCCTGCTGGTAGATCTCGATGAGCGACTTCAAAAGCTCCGGCTGCTGGCTGACGCTTTGCTCGGTGGCGATCATCACGAGCTGCGCGAAGTCCCCGACGTATTCCTTCGTCTGGAAGACGGTCTCGAAACCCTCCTCTTCGTTGGTGGAGAAGGCTATCGGTAAGAGCTGCGGCGCAACGTCTATCGCATCCTCCTTGAGCCCGGTCAGCGCCTCCGAGAGTCCGCCCATCGCCTGAAGCTCCACCTCGTCGAGCGGGATGCCCGCCTCCTGCAACGAGAGTACGATACAGCCCTGGGTGACCGAGCCCGGCTCGGTGAATCCAACCCTCTTGCCCCGCAGGTCCTCGATGCTCTTGATGCCCTTCTCCGGCAGCGTCACAAAGCTGATGTCCTGAGTGTTGGCTATCGCGCCGCCTAAGACCTTGAGCCCGGATCCCTCGTTGAAGGCGTTGATGGCCGCCGGCGTCGCCACCGCTCCGATGGGCAGCCCTCCCGTAACCACGTTCCGAACCGTCGTCCCGCCGCCGCTCGAACCCACGATCTCATCGAGCTTTATCTCACGCTCCTCAAAGAAACCCTGCTCGATAGCGACCGCCCACGGCACCGAATACAGCAGCGAAGGATAGTGACTAACCGATACGCTCACGGGCTCCGAGCTGCCGCCCTGCCCGCCGCCACTTCCTCCACAAGCCGCGAGCAACCCGCCCGAACCGGCGACCATGCCCGCTGTCTTCAAGAAACCCGCACGGCTTATGGCTGCGCCCTTGTACTCTTCCGCATGTTTCTCTCCTTATCCCCTAGCTCAAGAACACTTGGCTGTATACAAATATAGATGATTGATACGCTACCGGCAAGTCCGCTTCTGCCTTTATGCACTCCACGGTTTCTATTGCGGAAAGACATTTCCGTTGTTTTTCTTCTTGACTCACGTAGTAGCCGAAGTTACCTTGTATACAATCAAGTTCCTAGAATTAGCTTGAGGGGAGGGCGTTTATGGGTTGCGGCGGGTGTATGGCGCGAGGTGGAGGCTGCGGTTGGGCTTTTCTGTAAGAGAGAGCGCGGAGAGGCCGGGGGTTCTGGAGCGGTTGCGGCATCTGATCCTCACCGGCGAGTATGGTCCCAATGAGCGGTTGATCGAGGAGCAGCTCGCGGAGAGGTTGGGCGTGAGCCGGACGCCGATCCGTGAGGCGTTGACGATGCTGGAGGCGGAGGGGCTCGTCGAGATCGCGCCGAATCGGGGCGCGATGGTGGCCTCCTTCGGCGTCGAGGAAGTCTGGGACATCTACGACCTGCGGGCGGTGCTGGAGGGTTACGCGGCTCGGCGGGCCGCCGACCGGATCGAGGGCGCGGAACTGGGGCGGATGCGGGAGTTGACCGTGGAGATGGAGGGGCTCTCTGACAGAGGATTCGCCCAGCATGAAGAGGAGATCCGGCTTCTGGTAACTCTCAACAACGAGTTTCACGGCATCATCGTCGAGGCGAGCCGTAACCGGAGGCTGAGACGTCTGATCCGCCGCACCGTGGAGGTACCGCTCGTCTTCAAGTCGTTCTTCTGGTACACGCCGCACGAGCGGGTCATCTCGAACCACTACCATCGCCAGATCCTCGGTGCTCTGGAGGCTGGGGACGGGGAGCGGGCCGAGATAGTCATGCGCGAGCATATCTATGAGGGGAGGGACTTCGTCATAAAAGCTCTGAGCGAGGATCTAGGGGAGGACGCACGGTGAGCGAGGCGGATAACGGCGCTCGCCCGCTGGATGGTGTCCGCGTGGTGGAGATGGGCAGTCTGCTCGCCGGTCCGTTCTGCGGCCAGCTTCTAGGAGATTTCGGGGCGGAGGTCATAAAGGTAGAGCCGCCCGGCAAGGGTGACCCCATGCGCCTCTGGGGACGCCAGCGCAAGAACGGCCATACTCTCTGGTGGCCCATAATCGCGCGCAATAAGAAGAGCGTCACCCTCAACCTGCGCGAGGACGAGGGGCAGAAGATCGCGCGTAAGCTCATCGCCGAGGCCGACGTGGTCGTGGAGAACTTCCGGCCCGGCACGATGGAGCGTTGGGGACTCGGTTACGACGACCTCAGCCGGGAAAACCCCGGTCTCGTCATGGTGCGCGTCTCTGGCTACGGTCAGACGGGGCCGTACCGCGACCAGGCGGGGTTCGGGGTCATCGGGGAGGCGATGGGCGGCATCCGGCACATAACCGGCTACCCGGACCAACCGCCGCCGCGGGTTGGCGTCAGCCTCGGGGATTCGCTCGCGGCGACCTTCGGGGCGCTCGGGGCTCTCACGGCCCTTTACAACCGCGAGAAGCACGGCGGGCGAGGACAGGTCGTGGACGTGGGGATCTACGAGGCGATACTGGCGCTCATGGAGAGCACCATCCCCGAGTACGCGCTCACGGGCCACGTGCGAGGCCGCACCGGGAGCATCCTGCCGTTCGTCGCGCCGTCCAACATCTATCCTACGAACGAAGGCGATTATGTGCTCATCGGGGGCAACGCCGACACCGTATTTCGGAGGCTGGCGGGGGCGGTGGGGCATCCTGAATGGGCAGAGAACGAGCGATACGCTACACACAACGCCCGTGGCGAGAACCAGCAGGAGCTGGACGGCATGATCTCCGACTGGACGGAAAAGCGTACCGTCGAGGAGGTGATCGAAGTCATGGCCGAAGCCGGCGTCCCGGCGGGTAAGGTCTTCACCGCGAAGGACATGGTCGAGGACCCGCACTACGCCGCCCGCGAGAACATCGTCACCGTCGAGGATCCAAAGATCGGAGAGTTCCCGATGCAGAACGTCGTTCCACGTCTCTCCGGGACGCCCGGAGAGGTACGCTGGACAGGTCCTGACCTCGGCCAGCACAACGAGGAAGTCTACGGAGAGATTCTGGGGTTGAGCAAGGAAGAGCAGCGGACGCTGGCGGAACGGGGGATCGTCTGATGCGCGTCGAGATCGTGGACGTGGGCCCGCGCGACGGCCTCCAGAACGAGTACAAGATCCTCTCGCCCGAAGTCCGGGCCGAACTGTGCGACCGTCTCGCGGCGGTCGGCGTTCCGCGCGTAGAGGCCGCGAGCTTCGTCAACCCCAGGCGTGTCCCGCAGATGGCGGGTGCCGAGGAGGTGATGGCGGGCATAAAGCGCGGTCCCACCACGAGCTACGCCGGGCTGGTCCTCAACGAAAAAGGTTACGAGCGGGCTGTAGAGGCGGGCGTCGACGAGGTCCGCTACGCTTTCCCGGTCACGGAGACGTTCGCCGAAAAGAACCAGAACACGACCGTCGAGGACGCTACGAAGCTCGCCGGGCGTCTCGTGGAGCGGGCGCGGCTGGATGGGGTGCGAGTCTCCATCACCCTGAGCGCGGCCTTCGGATGCCCGTTCGAGGGCCGCGTCGCGCCGGAGCACGTCCTACGCATCGCGGCACGAGTTTCTGAAGCGCAGCCGGACGAGATCGTCCTCGCCGACACCATCGGGGTCGGGGTGCCGACACAGGTGCGTGAACTGGTCGAAGGAGTCGCGGCGCTCGGCGTGACGACCGGCTGCCACTTCCACGACACGCGCAACACCGGCATAGCCAACGCCGTAGCCAGCATCGAGAGCGGCGCCACGGTGCTCGATGCTTCGGTGGGCGGGACGGGCGGGTGTCCCTTCGCGCCCCGAGCGACCGGCAACATCTCCACCGAGGACCTCGTCTACACCCTACACGGCATGGGCTACGAGACGGGCATAAACCTGACGAAGCTAATCGAGGTGGCAGCGTGGCTCTCGAAGCAGCTCGGCAAGGAGCTACCGGGGCAGGTCTACAAGGCGGGCGACTTCGAGCCGGTGGCGGCGCGAAAGTGAGGCGTGATCTATATTGAGCGCGGAGGAGTCGATGCAAAACAGGCGTCGTAAAAGCGAATCTCGGAGAAGGAGATAAGGAGCAATGTCCGTACTCAGCAAGGGTGGTCGCATCATCACCGTAGCGGACGGCTGCTTCGGGTTCGTCTTTATCGAATGTGACCGGCATCAGACGCAGATTTATTCTGCTCTCGGGCAGGCAGACAGGGAAGGGGACCATGAATGAAGCTCGCGCTTAAAGTGATGGGAACGCTCTACCCAACCATGAGGTTAGGCTTGGCGATCGATCGTGGATAGGAACGGCGTTGATCAAGGGCAACCCGCTGTTCCCGTAAGGCGGGTGCTAACGTCCAGTATCGTCGGCACGGCCATCGAGTGGTACGACTTCTTTATCTACGGGACAGCGGCGGCGCTCGTCTTTCCGGCGCTGTTCTTCCCGAATTCCAGCCCGCTGGCCGGGACGCTGGCTTCCTTTGCTACGTTGTCCGTGGGCTTCTTCGCTCGACCGCTCGGCGGCATAGTCTTCGGGCACTTTGGTGACAGGATCGGGCGGAAGTCCATGCTCGTGGCGACGCTGCTGATAATGGGCATCGCCACCTTCGCCGTGGGCCTCGTGCCCTCCTACCAATCGATAGGCATCTGGGCCCCCGTACTCCTCGTCGTGTTGCGCTTCTTCCAGGGCGTCGCGGTCGGTGGCGAATGGGGAGGTGCGACGCTCCTGGCCATGGAGTATGCGCCGACCGGCAAGCGCGGCTTCTACGCCGGCTTACCCCAGGCGGGGGTGCCAGTGGGGCTCCTGCTCTCCACAGGCGTCTTCGCCTTCATGTCTGCGGTGCTGACCGACCAGCAGTTCGCTTCGTGGGGCTGGAGGGTGCCCTTCTTGTTGAGCGTGCTTCTGATAGGGGTGGGTCTCTTTATCCGCCTGAAGATAGCGGAGAGCCCGGAGTTCGCCAGGGTGAAAGAGAGCGCGACGGAGGCTCGGATGCCGATCCTCGACGTGGTGCGCACGTACCCGAAGAACCTCCTGCTGGCCTCGGGAGCACGGGTAGCAAACAACGCCTGGTTCTACCTCCTTGCGATCTTCATCCTCTCTTACGGCACTGCCGAACTGGGGCTGGACAGGAACACGCTCCTGCGGGGTGTGCTGGTAGGCGCGGCCATCGGCATGTTTACCATCCCCGCTTACGCCGCCCTCTCCGATCGGATCGGTCGTCGACCGGTGTTCATGGTAGGTGCGGCGTGCATGGCGCTCTTCGCCTTCCCGCTCTTCTGGCTCGTGGACACCGGGTCGCCCGTCTTGATACTGTTGGCGCTGGTCTTCGGCTTCAACGTCTGTCACGACGCACAGTACGGTCCGCAAGGAGCCTATATGTGCGAACTCTTCGGGACCCGCGTACGCTACACTGGCGCTTCCTTAGCCTACCAACTGACCACGGCCTTCGTGGGTGGCCTCACCCCGTTGATCGCTACCGCCCTGCTCGCCTGGACCGGCGGTGAGCCCTGGCCCGTGGCAACGTACATGATCGTGCTGGCGCTCATCTCCTTGGTGGCCCTGTACCTGTCACCCGAAACCTACAGGATCGACACCTCCGAAACGCAGCCCGAAGAACGTCAATTGATACGAGAAGCAAGAGCGAGGCCCGGAGGCTAGGTGGTGACGCTCGCCAACCGTTTGCGGATGAGTAAAGCGCCGTGGCGGAGCGCGAGGAGCTTTCCAGGAGTTCCGGACAACGATCAGCGAGAGTGGGATGATCCCTTATGAGCGAAACACGAACGACGCAGGAGATCTATGGGCAGGCTCGCCTGGGACAAGCGTTCTCTTTGGGCAAGCGTCCGGCGGTGCTGGTCGTGGACTTCAGTCGAGGCTTTACAGATCCGGAGTGCGCTCTGGGCGCGGACATGGCTGCCGAGGTCGAGGCCACCAGGCGCGTCGTCGACACCGCCCGCGAGCAAGGGCTGCCCGTAATCTTCACGACCATCGGCTTCGAGCCCAACCTCAAGGATGCAGCGCTCTGGATCCAGAAGATGCCCGCCCTCGGGGAACTGCAGATCGGTGGCAAGTGGGTCGAGCTGGACCCGCGCCTCGAACGCCGGGAGGACGAGACGGTGATCCTCAAGAAAGGAGCCTCGGCCTTCTTCGGGACGAACCTCTCGGCCATCCTCGCGACGCAGAAGATCGACACGGTGATCCTCTGCGGCGCTACGACGAGCGGCTGCATCCGGGCGACGGCCGTGGACCTCTTGCAGTACGGTTACCCGGCGCTGGTGCCGCGTGAATGTGTCGGGGACCGAGCGACGGAGCCACACGAGGCCAACCTCATCGACATACAGGCCAAGTACGGTGATGTGGTTCCCGTCGGAGATGCCATTGCGTATCTGGAGCAGTCCGGCCAGGGGGCTGACGTCGTGTGATTCTGTAATGCGAGGCCATCGGCGACCGCAATCCAAAAGCCCACGAAGCCAACCTCTACGACATCGACGCCAAGTACGGTGATGTGATCTCCACCGAGGATACGCTGAAATACCTGAAGGAGTTAGCCTCCGCCCACGCTCGATGAACGGACGGTTCGGAACGTAAACCGGCGAAGCTACTTCTTCGGGTAGAGCCAGAAGGAGAACAGGCGGGTCATGCGGGGCATGACGACGTAGGTCATCATGGAGACCATTATCACGGTGAAGACCAGCGTGCGGAGGACTGCGGGGGCGTTTCCGAGCAGGGGTTGGAGCAGCATGAAGACAAGGGTAGCCAGAGGGAAGACCGCGATCCAGGTGACCACCGCCATCTTGTAGCGGGGTGGAGGCGGAGCGCCGTTTTTCGAGGGGAGCGTGAACCACGTTTCGAGGCCGGTCAAGACCTGGACTTTCGGCTCCTCCTTGATGAGGTTCCGCGCCCACTCGTTCCAGCGGCGGCGTTCGCTTGAGTTCTGCCAGAGGTCGAGGTTGCTGGCGTGATCGAATTTGAAGACGATCTGGTACTCATCATCCGCATCGCTATTGGGCCGGAAGATGTTGGACCCCAGATACCCATCAAACCTACCAGCCTCGGCTGTGATCCCGGTCGCCCACTCCTCGAACTCGTTCTCGCGCCCCGGCTTGACGCGCCGTGACGCCACCGCCGTAACCGGCGGGTCCTCGGAGCCGGCGAACATCGGTTGTTCGTTGCCGTTGTTCAAAAACGCCGCCCCGTAGATTGTTCAGCCAATCAGAACCCATTAAAGCTTACGAGCGACCCACTCGCCAGCCCGCGCCTAACCAGAATCCGAAACGTATGCTCTGCACGGAGCACCGCGCCCTTGCGCGCGGGCAATCAATATACTGGCTTGGGCTCGACGTCGCCGGTCTGCCGGCGCAGCTTTGGATAGCTTTCTATGATCGGAGTCGACACGCCGAAGACCCGCGCGACCTCCCACCTCGGCATCAACGGTCGCCAGCATGCCTACTTCTTAGGTTCTTCGAGTGCGGTTTCGTGCTCGAAGTCTGACACGCCGATCAATTTTCATGCAAGCCGCTGTCAGTTGAGTGAGGTGCCGGACACGGGCGAGGCCGCCGGTACGAGATGCTCGTGTGAGTGACCCGTTCCAGCTCGGCTTGTGTGTGGATCCGGTATATCGTCCGGCTACTTGCCTCTGTTTCCCTACGTCTGCTTGGCCGTCTCGCGGTCGATCTGCTCTCTCACCTCCGGTGGTGGCCCCTGAATGTACAGCACCGCGCCCCAGGACATGAAGATGGCGGGGTCTCCCGCGTTTCGGCTGACTTCGATGCCCAGTGGTCCGTAATCCGACAGCAGGAACGAGGCGGTCACGGCTTCTGGCGGGCCCTTGACCGCCCTGGTGGGATCGTCGGTATCCAGGTTGGGGCCGGACATGTACGAGATAAACACCCAGTACCCCAGCCACTCCGAAAGCACCGGCGTCTTTTGCGCCGTTCCCGAACCCTGCTCCATCTTCTACCTCCTAGTCGAGGAGCGCTCTACGCACCCCGTATTTCCTCCGTTGGATCCCTCTGATCTAGTATTTCGAGGCGCGTTCTCCCGGTCTAATACGGCCTCTCGACCCACACGGGTTCGGGCGTGATCTCCTCCTCCGGTTTTCCACCGGCATCCTTGCCCCAAGATTCGGTCTCCTGTATCGTAACTTGCTAAGGGATGCGGCGTTTATCTGCGCGTTGCAGGGAAAGGAGACAGCTACAGGCACCAAAGACCACTCAGGCACAAAGATGCCAGGAGCAGCGCAGTCCCTATTTGAATGCGACTACGACTCCAGGGACAACGATTTAAGGAATGTTGCGTCCGGGCGGGGTCCCGGAGCCACATAGGGTAAGGAGGAGTTCTTTTGTACGAGAAAGATGGCGAGAAGTATTTCGTGGTGGATGAACACATCCACTTCTGGGACGCGAGCCCGGAGAATACGACCAATAAATACGGCGAAGGCTTTATCAAGTGCTTCTATGACTACCACGCGAACCTGAGCCCCGATGAGTACACTTGGTCCTTCGAGAAGTACCGCAAGTACTCCGAAGAGGACATCATGCACGACCTCTTCGAGGTGGGGCACGTGGACGTAGGTATCCTCCAGTCCACCTACCTCACGGACTTCTACGACAACGGGTTCAACACCATCGAGCGCAACCATCCGCTCGTGGAGAAGTACCCGGGCAAGTTTCTCTCCAACTTCGGCTTCGATCCCCGCAACGAGGAGAAGGGCCTGGAGATGTTGGAGCGCGACTTTGAGAAGTACGGCTCCAAGGGCGTCAAGCTCTACACCGCCGAGTGGAAGGGCGAGTCCCACGGCTGGAAGCTGGACGATCCGTGGTCCCTCAAGCATTTGGAGAAGTGCGAGGAGCTTGGGATAAAGAACATCCACGTCCACAAGGGGCCGACGATCTGGCCGCTGAACAAGGACGCCTTCGACGTAGCGGACGTGGACCGCACCGCGACGCTGTTTCCGGACCTAAACTTCATCGTCGAGCACGTGGGGCTGCCACGCCTTGAGGACTTCTGCTGGATCGGGACGCAGGAGCCAAACGTGTACGGTGGACTCGCGGTGGCGATGCCGTTCATCCACGCCAAGCCCAGGTACTTCGCCCAGATCATCGGGGAGCTACTGTACTGGATCGGTGAGGACCGAATCCTGTTCGCCAGCGACTACGCGCTCTGGCAGCCGGGATGGCTGGTCGAGAAATTCGTCGATTTCCAGTATCCAGAGGACGCGGAGTTCTCGGACTACGCCGAGATCACGCCGGACATCAAGCGCAAGATCCTCGGCCTCAACGCTGCGGCGCTCTACGACATCGAGGTTCCCGAGGAGATGCAGCTCGCCACCGCCGGCAGCGCCACCGGTCAGATCGCCGCCGAGCCGGCCTCTCCGGCCTGATGCCGACCCGCGAAGCGGTCCTGGACGCCCTCTCCGGCGTCCGGGACCCCGAATTGGACGAACCGATCACCGACCTGGACTTCGTCTCCGGCCTTGAGATCGAAGACGGTGCCGCCTTCGTGCGCCTGCGTCTGCCGACCTATTTCTGCGCCCCAAACTTCGCCTACCTGATGGTCGCGGATGCGAAGGCCGCCGTACTATCGGTGACAGGGATCGAGCAGGCGAAGGTCGTCCTCGACGACCATTACGCTTCGGACGAAATCAACGGCGGCGTCAACGAGCATCGCGGCTTCGACGGTGCTTTCCCGAAGAAGACCGAGGGCGACGACCTGGAGGAACTACGCACCACGTTTCGCCGCAAATCCTTCGTCAGCCGGCAGGAGCAACTATGCCGGGCGATGCTCTCGGACGGCTTTACCCCGCTGGACCTCTCCGGCATGTCCCTGCAAGACGTGCCGCCGTCTCAGGAATTCGAGACCTATCTGGAGCGGCGTGCGGAGCTTGGTCTGGATGTCGGGCCGGATGCGCCGCTCGTCGTGGACCCGGATGGCCATAGGGTTCCGAAAGAGGCGGTAGTCCAGCACCTGCGGTTCGCTCGGACGGTTCGGGTGAGCATCGAGGGGAACGCGAGCCTGTGCCGGGGATTGCTCGCCACCCGTTATGGAATCCCGGAAAAGGAGGAGGTCAAACAATGAAAGCAGCCAGGCTATACGAGTACGACGCGAGCATCCCAACGGAGAGCTTGAAGGTCGAAGAGATAGAAGAGCCAAAGATAGAAAGTCCGCTCGACGTTATCGTCAAGATCGGAGCGGCGGGGCTCTGCCGCACCGACATACACGTCATCGAGGGACAGTGGGCGCCCATCCAGGATACGGACGGCAACCTCTTGCCCTACGTGCTGGGCCATGAGAACTCCG
>Ga0136640_10001135_pt1 | contig 10558 bp, 10 predicted proteins | sample AntDrymUQ8642106_2_FD_105498 | JGI IMG/M metagenome (GOLD analysis project Ga0136640, IMG submission 105498) | Polar desert sand microbial communities from Dry Valleys, Antarctica - metaG UQ864 (21.06) | ecosystem: Environmental > Terrestrial > Soil > Desert | place: Antarctica: Dry Valley...
CTCATGCGGGCCTATTCGATCCTCGAGGATCAACTTCGCCACGTCCACCTCTCGGACTCCAACCTCGAAGCGGGCCGCGACGAGCATCGCCTCCCCGGCAAGGGCCGACTCCCGCTCAAGCCCTTCCTTGCCGCGATAGGACGAAGCGATTATCCGGGTGCCATCAGCCTAGAACTCAAGCCCTGGCCGCTCGGGACGCCGGACCCGAAGGTCATACTGGAACGCATGCGAGGCGCGCTGCGGTTCACCCGAGAGGGGTTGGACGGACGCTAGATTGCTCGTCTCGCCGCACGTGCTAATGTTCGGGTGTGAGTTCCACTCGCATTAGTCGTCATGTGAACGCGCCCCGTGCGATCGTCTATCGTACGCTTCTCGATGCGCGCGCGGTCGCGATGTGGATGGTGCCGACCGGCATGACCAGCCACGTGCATGCGTTCGACGCCCGCGAAGGTGGCTCGTTCCGGATATCGCTCACATACGACGCGCCGACCGGGACTGGCAAGACGACCGCGCGCACCGACACGTACCACAGCCGCTTCGTGAAGCTCGTGACGAACGAGCAGGTTGTCGGAGTGGTCGAGTTCGAGACCACGGATCCCGCGCTGCGCGGCGAGATGACGATCAAGATCTCGCTCGCCGATGCAGACGGCGGCACCGATGTCCTCGCCATGCACGACTGGCTACCGCGCGGCCTGCCGACCGCCGACAACGAGGTCGGCTGGCGGTCGGCACTTGCGAAACTCGCGGCGCTCGTCGAGGCGGGCTGAGCCGCGCCTCACGGCTTCTCGCAACCTTCGCAATCGTTTCAGCACTCACAGCAGAAAGATGAGGATGGCGACCGATTGCCGCTTGGTGTCGGAGGGGGGACTCGAACCCCCACGTCCTTTAAGGGACACTAGGCCCTCAACCTAGCGCGTCTACCAATTCCGCCACTCCGACGAAGAGCCGACTGAGTATACGAAACGCCCCCGCGAGGGTCAACGTCGCGGGAACTTTCGCCGCGCCTTGTGCTAAGTTCTTCGCGTGAGAAGCAAGTGGATATCCGTCTCGATCTTTGCCGGGTGCGCGGGCGTCCTTGCCGTCTTTTGTGCTGTTGCTCTTCGCAGGAAGAGTGCCACGCCCGGAAGGCTCGGTCAGTCCCGCTCCTGGCCGGCCGGGTTCGCCCACCGGGGGGCATCGGCGCGGGTGCCGGAGAACACTCTGGAGGCTTTCAGGGAAGCGGTCGAGGTTGGGGCGCGGGCTTTGGAGCTCGACGTTCACATGAGCCTGGATCGTGAGATCATCGTCCTCCATGACGCATCCGTGGACCGCACTACGGACGGTTCGGGGCCGGTAAACGCGATGCCGCTGGCGGAACTGAAGAAGCTCGACGCTGGATACCGCTTCACGCCAGACGGGGCCACGCATTCGTACCGTGGGCGGGGAATTCGAGTGCCGACGCTCTCGGAGGTATTCCGGGAGTTCCCCGAGGTAGTGGTGAATTTCGAGATCAAGGCCCAGGCGACCGGCATCGAAGAGGCCGTGGTGCGGGAGATCCACAAAGCGAATGCCGGTGATCGTACGCTGGTGACCGCCGAGAAACACGGGATAATCCGCCGGTTTCGGAAGGTTTCGGACAGCGAGATCCCCACGGCGGCTTCGAGGTTCGAGCTCGGGGTTTTCTACCTCCTGAGCCAACTACGGCTAGAGTGGATGTTCCGGCCTGCATACGCTGCCCTGCAAATCCCCGTCCGTCACGGAATGCTGAAACTGGCAACGAAACGTTTTCTGGAGGCGGCCCACTCCCGTAACGTCCGGGTGGACGTGTGGACGGTGGACGATCCGGCGGAGATGCGGCGTCTGCTCGACCTCGGCGCCGACGGCATCATGTCCAATCGCCCAGATCTTCTGTCGCGGGTGCTGGATGAGCGGCGGAACGAGGCTCAGGCGAAACTCACGAGCCCCGCCGAGATCACGCCGAATAGGGTGTAGCCCGACCCGAAGAGCAGGAAATGTCTGGGGTCCCGTTGCGTGGGCGCGAGGTAGCGCAGCACGTACCGCTCGAACGGGAACAGCCGAACCGTCTTCCTCAGCAGCGCGTTGTACTCACGGTAGAACGCCATCATGTGCAGGCCGCCCGCCGCCGTGATGCCACAAAAAGGCACCGCCCAGAGCTTCGATGGGTAGAGGCTCAGGACAAACGGCGTGGCGAGGACGAGCGCGAGCCAGATCCCCTGTATGCCCAGGTACGTGAGCCAGGCCGTCTTGATGCGGTATCGGTGAGCCATGTGGGTGGCGAAATTCTATCCTGAGCCGGGACGCGGGACACTCGCAGCGATCCACCGGACCTGTCTGTAAACTAGACGCACGAAACCAAAAGACTGGAGACCCATGATAAAAGACTCCATAATCGCCGACCCTTCGCTGGCCGCTGAAGGCCACAGGAAAATAGACTGGGCGGCCCAACACTGCCCGGTCCTGAACACCATCGCAAAAGAACAACTCTCCGACGGCTCTCTCCAGGGCCGGAAGGTCTCAGTCACCGTCCACCTCGAAGCGAAGACCGCATACCTCGCGGTGCTATTGCACGAGGCCGGGGCCGAGGTCACCGTGACGGGTTCCAATCCGCTATCCACCCAGGACGCCGTGTCCGCTGCGCTGGTGGAGCGTGGCATCCGGGTGTTCGCCACGCACGATCCGAGTGATGAGGACTTCGAGCGGTACATCCACCTCTCGCTTGAGACGGAGCCGGATCTTCTCCTTGACGACGGAGCTGAACTAGTCGGACGACTCATCACCGATCACCCCGAACTGATCGACCGTATCGAGGGCGCCACGGAGACCACGACGACGGGCATCCTGAAGGTGAAGGCGATGACCGGCGAGGGCGTGCTGCCTTTCCCGGTGCTCGGCATCAACGAAGCCCGCATGAAGCACCTCTTCGATAACCGCTACGGAACCGGGCACTCTTCAATCGTCTCCCTGCTAGCTAACACCAACATGTTCCTCTCCGGGCAGGTCGTCGTGGTGATGGGCTTCGGATGGGTGAGCCGCGGCCTCGCCAAGTACGCCGCCGGTTTCGGGGCGCGGGTCGTCGTGTGCGAACCCGACCCGGTGAAGCTCCTCGAAGCCCACGCCGAAGGCTACGAGGTTATGAACTCCATGAAGGCTGCCGGAGTTGGGGACTTCTTCCTCACCGGGACCGGAAATTTACGGGTGCTGCGGGGCGAGCACTTCGAGCGCATGAAGAGTGGGGCGGTTCTTGCGAACGCCGGTCATTACGATCACGAGTTCGACGTGGCGGCGCTGCGTAAGATGGCCGTCGCAGAGCGCGAGGTCCGCGAGAACGTGACCGAGTACGAGCTGGCGGATGGGCGCAGGCTGCACGTCATCGCGCGGGGGAGGTTGCTCAACTCAGGGGCGGGGGACGGGCATCCGATCGAGATCATGGACCTCACCTTCGCCCTGCACGCACTGGGCATCCATCACCTCGCAAGCCACGCCGGGGACTTCCCGCCCGGCATCCAGCCTCTCCCGACCGACCTCGACGAGCAGGTCGCCCGCATCAAACTGCACACGATGGGCGTCGAGCCCGAGACGCTCACTGAGGAACAGGTCCGGTACCAGCAAAGCTGGCGATAGGAACGGTTTAGCTTGGTCCACCTGAGGCTGATGCGGGAGGGCGACGCCGAGGCGGCTTACAGGGTCGCCTCATCCGCCTTCGCTGAGAATGATGCGGAGGTCTTGAACCGGTCCGAGGAGGAAGTCGAGCGCCGGATGGCGCGTTACGGGAATTTCCTGAAATACGACCCGGACGGATGCTTCGTGGCGGAGGAGGATGGGCGCGTCGTCGGGGTGGCGATAGCCGTGCGGCGGGAGGGGCTGTGGGTCCTCTCGCTGTTCGTGGTCGAGAAAGGGAGTCGTGGTTCCGGTCTCGGAGGTGAGTTGATGACGGCGGCTCTGGCTTACGGTGAGGGTTGTGATGCCGGCATGGTCGCCTCTTCCACCCATCCCGCCGCGATGCGGAGCTACGCGAACGCCGGGTTCGTACTGCATCCGACCTTCACCGCGAAAGGAAAGGTCCGCCGCGAGAACGTCCCGGATACCCCGAACGTGCGCGAGGGCGGCGCGGAAGACCTCGCGCTCGCCGCCGAAGTGGACCGGCAACTGCGCGGCGCGGCGCATGGTCCCGACCTGGAGTTCATGCTCGGAGCAGGAAAGATGCTGGTGTCGGACGGTGAGCACGGCAGAGGATACGCTGTCTTGCAAGACGGGGGCCTGTGGCTTCTCGGGGCGACGAATGAAATGACGGCCTCGGAATTATTGTGGGCTTCTCTGGCGGCGCATGGATCGGATGAGGAGGTGGAGGTGCGTTGGATCACGGCCCCGCAAGCCTGGGCCGTGCAAGTCGTACTAGCCGCCGGGCTCGACCTCCATCCTGACGGCCCCATCTGCATCCGGGGAAACCCCGGTCCCCTGAAGCCATATCTCCCGAGCGGACCATATCTTTAGCATGTCTCGTACCATCACCATCCGCTACACGAATTTCCGCGAATGCCCCAACTGCGATGGGCGTGGGGACGACGGATCTTCGTGGCGGCCGCTGGAGTGCAAGCGGTGCAAGGGACACGGAAAGCTCGTAACGGACGTGGAACTCCAAGACTCGGCGCGGGGGATACTGCCGCGTTCGGCCTACGACTTCAACGCTTTGGGCGAAGTCTTCCTGCTGGACTTCGAGGAGGATGAAGAGATAGAGGTCATTCGTCCCGCTGACCTTTAGGGTCCATGTGGGCCATCATCCTGAGGCCCTGGGCGAGGACGGCGGCGATGCCGATTCCCAGCACGTCGTAGGCGATGCCGTAACGGGTATAAGCGGGGCGCGCGACGTCGCCGAACTCCTCCCGATAAGCGCCGGGATCCCCGACAGCGGCCCAGTCGAAGGCCAGCGGGAAGAGAGCCCATTCGATCAGCGTGGCTACCACCGCCATGACGATGGCCGCCACCACCCCCCACCATCCACCCTGGAAAACAAGCACCCCGGCCAGCGCCAGTAGTGCCACAAGGTAGGTCATTAGTATGAGGGGCTCTCGCCCGGCTTCCGCGAATGCACTCTGGAACGAGAACACATTCGCCCCGAAACCAAAGATCGCCGCGGCGAAAGTGCAGCCCAGGGTAAGCACCACCAGGGATATCTTGTCTTTGCTCATGGGGGGATTATAGCTGTCAGCATTTCAGCATTTCAGGACTTGGGATTTGGCTCTGCGAGATCCTGCGATTTCTGCTCGCCTAGAGAAGCTACTCGTGGCGCAGGCGATGTCGACTGAGTTTCTTGCCCTTCGTACTGACTGGCTGGCCGGCTGACAAGCTTCTCAAGAACCGCCTTCGCGTCCAGGCGGTTCTTGAATGGGATGACATCGCTTTTCGCGGCTTCGGCGAGGGCTTCGGGGGATGCCCCGAGGTTTTGGGAAGCGGCGATGAGGATGCGGTGCCCCCGGCTCCGAGCCTCGCGCAGCAACGCGACGCGCTCGATGAGCTTGCGCTCGGACCAGAAACCCAGGATCTCCAGATGCACCTGCTCCCCGGACTCGTTCTTTAGCGTGAAGTCCGGCACGAGCGCGGTCTTGAGTTCCGGGAATGGCAGCACGCCGGGTCCATTCCCCAGTTCCCAGCCGCCGGTGTCTTTTGCCCGGTCCCACGCCCGGATGAACGCCTCCCGCACGTCGCCATCGCGGTCGCGCAACTCCTTCGGCCCTGCGAGGTGGCTGGCGAGGCCGGGTGAATCTGAGTCGAGTTCTAAAACGGCGTCGCGGCCCCGCCATTCCACGTCGGCTGAGAGCTTCCAGTGGGAAGTCAGGAGCAGGCCGGGGAGGAGCTTGGCTAGCCGGAGGCCGTACTTGCGGGTGGAGCCGAAGATGGAAAGCGGGCCGTCGAGGCGCAGGCGGTAGCCGTTCTTGCGTGGTTCGAGGTCGTAGATCAAACGCAAGAGCTTGACGTAGTGGAAGACGAGCCGGGCGTCGGCCTCCGCCCCGAGGTCCACCACGAGCGACCGCGCCGAGTACAACACGCCCTGCGCCTGCGCGACGTTGTACCGGGTCACCAACTCCTCCGGCGAGGGCCGCTCGAACGTCTCTAGCAACTGTGCGCTCCGCCGGTCGGCGTACATGAGCGTGGCGGTGTCTTCGAGACCGGTCTCAGATGCAACTTGCGATAGCACGCCGTCGCGGGTCGGGGTTTCGAGGAGGCCGGGCTCTTCGGCTGGTGGCTCCGGCAGCGCGGAGGCCAGCTCGAAGACGCGGGTGCGGATAGTGTACGGGTCGGCTGCGGTCGGAGCGGACCATTCCGACCGCTCCTCCAAGAGCTTCGCCAGAGAACGTACGATCTTGAAGCCCCGCCGCGTATCTAGGCCAGGCCCCATCTCCTCTTCCGCCGCCGTCAGTTTTTCTTCCAGTCCGGCCCGTGGTCTGTTCGCGTGCGAGGCGTACAGGTCACACAGTTCTCCGGCGATGGCGAGGGCTCGTTCGTCTGTCTGGGAGAGACGATGGGGGACGAGTCTGCCGCGCACCACTCGGGCCATGATGTGCTCGCCGCGCAGCATCAGACGACGGGCTCGCTGGCGAATCCCTCTCTGCGGCGGCGGGAGGAAGATTCCTCGCCGGTCTCGGAGGTGACTAGCTCGTAGAGGATGGCGCGTTTGTCCTCTCCTGGCCGGAGGATGCGTCCGAGGCGCTGGACATATTCGCGGCGCGACGCGCTTCCGGCGAGGATGATGGCGACGCCCGCGTCGGGCACGTCCACGCCCTCGTTCAGTACGTCAGAGGCGATCACGGCCCGGTATCGTCCCTCCCTGAAACGGTCCAGGATCTCCTTGCGTTCCCTGGCCGGAGTCTCGAAGGTTATGCCGGGAATGAGGAACCGTCTCGACAAGGCGTACACTTCCTCGACGCTTTTGGTGAACACTATGCACCGGTCGTCCCAGTGTCGCCGCAGCAGGGTTTCGAGCGTCGCCACCTTGCGCATCGCGCCGCCCTGTATCTCGCGGCGGCGGCGTGCGGCGAGCAATGCTTCGCGTCCGCCGGAGTGGCTCGTGGCGGCGACCATGATGAACCGCTGCCAGTCCTCCGGTGAGCGCATCGGGAGGCGATGTTTCTGGAGAAAGTCCCGGTACACGGCGTCGGCCTGAGCGTATTCGTACCGCTCGTGGACCGTCAACTCGATGGGGATGCGGATCAGCTCGAAGGGCGCGAGGTACGTCCCCGCCAGGTCCTCCGGCGAGCGGTGGTAGACGATGGGGCCACATAGCTCCGGCAAGAGGTCATGGCCGCCGTCGGGGCGCTCGGGGGTGGCGGTGAGGCCCAGGGAATATGGGGCGAGGAGCATCTTGGGGATCACCGCGTTCTTTGGCGCTGGCAGATGGTGTACCTCGTCGTAGACGGCGAGAGCGAATCGGTCGCCGTAGCGTTCCATGTGGATGTATGCCGAATCGTAGGTGGTGACGGTCAGAGGTGTGATCTCATGGTAACCGCCGCCCAGAAGCCCGACCGTAATCGACGCCCCGAAAGCGTCCGATAGCACCGAGTACCACTGTTTGAGCAATGCCAGCGTCGGCACCACGACGAGCGCGCTCCGTCCGGCCTTCTCGATGGCTCGCATCGCCACCGCCGTCTTGCCAGCCCCGGTGGGCAGCACCACGACGCCCCGGAGGTTCGCCCTCCGCCACGCGGCCAAAGCCTCCCGTTGGTACGGACGAGGCTCCATCGCAACCCGCGACTCGAAAACGACATTCTCGAAGCGGGCGGCATTATCCAGATACTGTGTGCCCGATTCGCGCAACGCCAGCGCCGTCTCCCGGTAGGCGTTCGCCGGGGCTCGCCATTGGCGGGTGCGTCCATCCCAGACGAAAGGCTCGGGGGCCGGATCGTCCGGTGGAAAACCGCCGGCCAGCAAGGTGCCGGACTCGTAAGACAGTTCGATCACATCGAGAGAAGCATACCCGAGAACGCCGGTCCCCTCAGCGGTAAACTGCGGCCCGTGGAGGGAAGAGCCAGACCAACGGAGCCCGCGTTTAGAAAGCCTGGCCTCATCGGAGATGCCAGACGTAAGTTTCTCTTGCTCGCCGTTGTGACGGGTGGTGTCGTGGCTGCCCTTGCCGGATGCGCTGCGGACGAACGAACCGCCGAACGGACAGTCGAGCGTTCACGAAGCGGAGGAGAGGAGACGACAAGCGCGACGGAATCCAGCGTCGAAAACACAGGCCAGGAAGATGGCAAAGAGAACAGCGGAGTGATGGAGCGAATGAATTTGCGGGAGATGGTGGGGCAGATGTTCGTGGTCTCGGTGGGCGGGACCGGGATGGATCGGTACGTCGAGGAGATGGCGCGGGAGCGGAACGTGGGAGGCGTGATCCTCTTCGAGTACAACATGGAGAGCGAGGCACAGACCCGAAAGTTCGTCTCTTCTTTGCAGAAGCTATCGTTGGAGACGGAGCCAGCCGTCCCGCTGTTCGTGGCCGTGGATCAGGAGGGGGGTGATGTCGCCCACGCCCCGTGGGTCGCGCCGCAACCGGCGGCGGCGGAGATCGGGGCTCGTGGGGACGTGCGAGAGGCCCGCGCCGTGGCCGAGACGATGGGACGCCAACTCCGGCGGGCAGGCGTCAACACGGACCTCGCGCCCGTCGTGGATACGGGGTTCGGGGCCGCCATAGGGAGCCGGTCATTCGGAGAAGATTCTGACCTCGTCGCCAGGATGGGGGCCGCTTCTGTGGAGGGCTTCGAGAGGGCTGGCGTGGTCTCGGCGGCCAAGCATTTCCCCAACCACGGCCCTGCGGTCACCAACTCCCACGAAGGGCTTCCGGTCGTCCCGCACGACATGGCGACTATTAGATCCCAAGATCTGCCGCCGTTCCGGGCCGCGGTAGAGGCCGGGGTCCCGATGGTGATGATGGGGCATCTCGTCTATCCGGCGATAGACCCCGAGCGGCCGGCTAGTCTCTCGCCCGCGGCTTATCGTCTACTCAGGGAGGACCTGGGTTTCGATGGCGTGATCGTCACGGACGACGTAGCGATGGCGGGGGCGACGGGCGGGGGGACTCTGGCGCGGGCGGCGGTGCGGGCGGTGAAGGCCGGGGCTGACCTGCTCATCGTCTCCAGTCCGCAGCCGCAGCAGGCCGCCGCCTATGACGCCGTGCTCGCGGCGGTCGAGGATGGGGAGATACCTCGGGCGCGCATCCGAGCCTCGGTCGAGCGCGTGATGGAGGTCAAGGAAAAGTATCCTCTTTACCGGGCTGAGGGCGGGTTGTAGAGTGGGAACCACAAGTTAGGGTAGAATGTCGCCAGCAAGTGGGGATACAAACCGCATCGGCCGGGTAGTCGGGCGGACAAGGTTATAGGGGCGTTCGGGACGTTCCCGGAAGGAGGAGTGAGATGGCGGAAGTCACCCTTGAGGACATGACCAAAGTCTTCGGCGAAGACGTGGTCGCGGTCAACAAGATGAGCCTGGACATCCCAGACGGGGAGTTCGTCGTGTTCGTCGGGCCGAGCGGCTGCGGAAAGTCCACGGCTTTGCGAATGATCGCGGGCCTCGAAGACATCTCGAGCGGCAAGGTATTCATCGGCGATAACGTGGTCAACGACCTGCCGCCGCGCGAACGCGATATTGCGATGGTCTTCCAGAACTACGCACTGTATCCGCACATGAACGTGCGCGAGAACATGGGCTTCGCCCTCAAGCTTCGCAAGATGGACAAGGATGAGATAAATCGCCGCGTCGAGGAGGCGGGCAGGATGCTCGGCATAGAGCGGTTCTTGGACAGGAAGCCAAAGGCGCTCTCCGGCGGCCAGCGCCAGAGGGTCGCGCTGGGCCGGGCCATCGTCCGCGAGCCGAAGGCTTTCCTGATGGACGAGCCGCTCTCCAACCTCGACGCCAAGCTGAGGGTTCAGACCCGAACGGAGATCGCCAAGCTGCACAACCGTATCGGCACCACCACCATCTACGTCACCCACGATCAGACCGAGGCGATGACGATGGCCGACCGCATCGTGGTCTTGAAGGACGGCCTGGTGCAGCAGGTAGACCACCCGCAGGAGATGTACAACAAGCCTGATAACGTGTTCGTCGCCGGCTTCATCGGCTCGCCGGCGATGAACTTCCTCAGCGCGCGCCTGGAGAAGGACAACGGCGGCTACGTCGTCACCTTCGGCAAGACGCGCATGCCCCTGAGCCGCGAGGCCGTCGGGGAGGCCAAAGAACGCGGGTCTGAGCCTGATAGCTACGCTGGCAAAGAGGTCATCGTCGGCATCCGTCCGGAGCACATGGAGGACTCCGAGACCGAGGAGGCGCAGAACTTCGAGGCGGCGGAATCTAGCGCGATGGAGATCGAACCGCAGGTCATAGAGAGCATGGGCTCCGAGAAGAACGTGTATTTCGGGGTCCCAAACGAGCAGGCCGCCCGCCTGGGCAGCGTCGCGGAGATGAGCGGCGATGAGGGTGAAGGTGGGAACGGGGCCGGTGGCTCTCCCGACGAATCGAGCGACCTCATGGTGGCGCGGGTCTCAGCGGCGAGCGTCGCCCGCACGGGACAAAA
>Ga0136640_10001136_pt1 | contig 10546 bp, 10 predicted proteins | sample AntDrymUQ8642106_2_FD_105498 | JGI IMG/M metagenome (GOLD analysis project Ga0136640, IMG submission 105498) | Polar desert sand microbial communities from Dry Valleys, Antarctica - metaG UQ864 (21.06) | ecosystem: Environmental > Terrestrial > Soil > Desert | place: Antarctica: Dry Valley...
CGACGTAGCAGCCGATGGGTCGGCATCGGGCCGGATCGCCGGTGTTGGATGGCGCCAGCGGCACCACCAGGACTTGGCCGGCGACCTCGGCGACCATCAGCCAGGCGGCGGGCGGCTTGGCGGGGTAGAACAACGGATCATTGGCCCAGACGTCACCGATGTCGTCCACTCCCAGCCGCGGGTGCTTGAACAGATGCCCCGCCTGGTGGTCGATCTCGAAGGGCCAATCCTCGTCGAGGCGGTCGACGTCGAACCGGTCCACCAGACGACTGTATTACAAACGACTACAACATGCTACGGACCTGACTGGCTTCGTCCGTGTCCCGAGCCTCCCAGCCCTCACAGGCCGGGCGCCATGGCCGCGGGCTAGGGCAGTCGCAGACGCAGTTCCGGGACCGGTTCAGGCACCGCCGTGCCCACACCGTGCCCACACGGTGCCCACAGAAGGCTCAATTTCGACCGTCGAGACTCATCGCCAGTCAACGACAAAACCGCAGGTCAGCGGCGAGTTGATGGGTTTTGGCGCAGGTCAGCCGAGTGCTCCGGGGGAACTTTTAATCCGCGGGTTCGGGGTTCGAGCCCCCGGGGGCCCACCCTCCTGACCAGCACGTTATCCATTTTGGGTCTTGCGGTCAGAGCCCATGCCCAGGTTACCGGCCGTGGGTCCCCGAGCCGGGGATGTGGCGGCAGTTCGACTGGGGTGCCGGCCCGCGGATCGGCGGGCGGGGCACGAACCTGTTCTGCGGGTGGTTGGCCTGGTCCCGGTTTCGGGTGGTGATCCCGAGCTGGGACCGCACCCTGGGCACGCTGGTAGCTTGTCTGGACGCGACGCTGCGGACGATCGGCGGAGCGCCCACCTATTTGCTGACCGACAACGAGAAGACCGTCCAGGCCCACCCGGCGCTGCGGCACCGGTTGTGACGGTGCCCGCCGGTAGACGACGTCCAGCGCGTGACCGTGTGCAGCCGGTTGCGGTGCTCAGCGCCCGGCGGGCGGACCGGGGTGCTCAAGGAAGAAGCGCAGCATCTCAGCGGAGGCGTCCGGACCGCGGGCGTCGGTGTAGGAACCGGCGGGACTGCCGCCGGACCAGGCGTGCGCCCCGCCGTGGACGGTCCACTGCTCGGCGACGATCCGGCCGACGCGGTCGCGGTGGACGCTGCGGCTGTAGCGGTGGCCGCCGGCGGTCCCGCCCCGCGTCGTCACCGGAGGGGTCGCCGGCCGGGTCACCGGCGTGCAGGAGGCGATGAGCCGGTCGGCGTTGACCGGGGCCACCGTGGTGTCCCGGTCCCCGTGGAAGACGATCAGCGGCACCGTGCCGGCCGGCCCGGGGGAGCCGCCGCTGCGCATCGCGGTGAATGCCGAGGGGACGTCGCGCGCGCTGCGGTAGGCCAGCCCACTGTGCACGCCGGCCGCGGCGTAGAGGTCCGGATACATCGCGGCCATCACCGCGGCCATGGCGCCGCCCGCGGAGAGCCCGGCGACGTACACCCGGGGCCGGTCCACGACGAACTCACCCATGAGGTGGCGGGTGATCCCGGCCAGGATGGCCGGCTCGCCGGCGTCGCGGCGCTGATCTGCGGGCCGGAACCAGTTCCAGAAGCCGCCCTGGTTGGCCGCCCGGGACTGCTCCGGGTAGGCGACGAGGAACGTGTGCCGCTCGGCCAGTTCGTTCATCCGGGTTCCGGCCGCGAAGTCACGGGCGTCCTGGCTGCCGCCGTGCAGCATGACGACGAGCGGGACCGACGACTGGGCGTATCCGGTCGGCACGTAGAGGTCGTAGGTCCGCGTCCCCGCCGGGCCGGTGTGCGTGCGACGGCTGACTCCCCCCGGCGTGGGCGGCACCGCGGTCACCGGGGTGGTCGGCCGCGCTGACGCCGGCGCCGGGACCGGCGCCCCCCGCAGGCCCCGCTGGATCACCGCGGTCGCCTCGGCCAGCCGCCCCGCGCGGGTCAGCCGCAGTCCCTCGGCCATGGCCGTGTTCCGGTTGTTCCTGATGGTCAGGTCCTCCCCGTCGATGTCGTCGTGCACTGCGTCGCGCTTACTCTTGGGCCCACCCAGTCACACCGTCCTGGGGGCCAACGCCTCCTTGACCGCACGGGGCGCCCGGAAGGCCCCCAGCACCTCGACCGACGCGATGGTCGCCAGGGCGAGCTCAGGGCTCACGTCCTCGGCGAGGGTCGCCAGGCCCAGGACACGAAGGTCCACCATCCGCCCGGCCGCACGAATCTGCTCCAGCTCGCGGCGACCGTAGAACTGGGTACCGAGGGTGAGGGTGCGGCGGGCCACGGTCGTGTCCACCACCACGGACCGCGTCTCGAGCTGACGGCGGATCGCCGTCCGGATGAAGTCGGTGCGGTTGGCGTAGAAGCCCTCGTCCACGAGCAGGTCGATCTGGCCGAGGTCGACCGGTCCAATGTTGATCGTGATCTTCTCGCTGCGGTCGACCTCGGCCATGCTTACCCCCATCAGCACTGTCCGGCGTCCCATGCACCATCCTTACACCATCCAGTGGGATGGTCAATTCGGGCGCTCACCCGCGCCGGCCGGGCGCTGCCTGCCACCGATGAAGGGGTTCTGCCATGCAGCCGTTCGTGCTCAACGGCAACGACCGGATCGTCCTACCCTCCAACGTGCTTCCCGAGCTCGACCTCTCGGCCATAGACAGCCTCGACCAGCTCGACAGCGTCATCCGGCGCGACTTCGAGACCAAGAGCCCGACCGGAACCGACATCCTGCGGAAGATTGAGGCCGGTGGGTACGGCAGCCGGTACGAGCTGATGCGCGATCTCGCCCTCAACTTGTTCTGGACCGGGCGCTTCGCCCTCACGATGTACGAGAAGCGGCCGACCCGCTGGGGCGACGTGCCACGTCGGCGCAATGACGTCTTCCTGCCCGTCCTCACCCCCTGGGAGGACGGCGAGCACAAGATCGCCGCGGTCCACGACGCCTACGCCGCCCTGCCCGCCAGCTGGGACGCCGCCGCGGAGGACCGGATCTTCGCGATCCTCTTCGACGTGTTCGGACACCGCCGGCACCACGCCAGCGAGCTGTCGGCGATCAAGCCCACGGTGGCCGAGATCCTCTCCGATCCCCGCAACCTCACCTTCCGGCTGAACGGGCACGATGCTGACTTCCCGACCTTCGGTTACGACGACATCATCGACTGCGCCGAGGAGGCTCCCGAGCTCGAGGCGCTGCACCGCTGGGCAATGGTGCTGCACAACCAGTACCCGTGGGACCGGGCCGCGGCCGAACTGGTGGAGGTCGGCCGGCTGACCGACGACGACTACGTGGTCGTCCTGCACCCGCGCGACCAGGAGGTGCGACTGTTCCTGCGCCGGCTGGCCACCGGCGTCGCCGTAGCTCCCCCGGTCGCTCCGGCACTGGAGGCGACCCAGCCGGTGCGGCCCTATCCGGCGGTGAACGTACGCGCGCACTTTCCGGTCCTTCCGCGGATCGAAGCGTTGGCCGTGGTGCACGGCGAGCAGGTCTGCACCAACGAGGACCTGATCCGCAACGCCGCCTACAACTGGTCGCCGATGACGGCCGCCGACATCCTCGACAAGACCGGTATCGAGCAGCGGCTCTACACCTCGCGCAGCCTCGAGGAGATCGCGCTGTTGGCCGCCCAGCGCGCCATGGCGCACGCGGGCCGCGGCCCGGAGGACATCGGAGCCGTGCTGGTCTGCACCTGCACGAGTACCCGGATGATCCCGTCGGTGGCCACCTGGATCTCCGGGCAATTGGGGATCCAGCAGACCCACGCCTCCTACGACATCGTGGCCGCCTGCGCCGGGATGCCCTACGGCCTGGCCGATGCCACCCGGCTCCTGCAGGAGGTGCAGCGCCCGGTCCTGGTGGTGTGCGTGGAGAAGTTCTCCGACAAGATCGGCAACGTCCGGCCGTCCCGGATGATCTTCGGTGACGGGGCCGCGGCCATCGTCGTCGGGGTGGCCCCGGCCGGTGGGCCGCCCGACATCGAGTACCTGCAGACCTACGCCAGCGGCCCGGTCTCGGAGGTCAACTCGATCATCTGGCCCAACCCCGACTTCGACAACAACATCACCGTCTACGGCCCCGAGGTGAAGTCGCTGGCCGGGCGTTACCTGACGCAGATGATCGGCGAGCTGACCGCGCTCCCCGACCCGGACGGCCGGGCCGGCTCGCTGCTGGACAGCATCGATCTGGTCGTGCCGCACCAGGCGAACAAGACCATGGTGAGTCAGCTGGCCCTCAAGGCCGGCCTGTCCCTGGACCGCCTCTACTTCAACATCGCCCAGGTGGGGAACGTCTCCTCGGCGAGCATCCCGCTGGCCATCCACGATGCCGTGCGCGACGGCGTCATCGCCGCACCGATGCGGATCTTCGCCCCCGGTTTCGGGGCCGGGGCGGTGGCCGGGTACGGCGTGATGCGGATCGACCCGGCCGTGGTGGCCGTGTCCGGGCCGGCACCCCAGCGGACCCGCAGGGCCGGACCCGCGGCCCCCGCGCCCCGCTCCGCGCGCTCGCCGGACGACGTGCAGCTCGCCTTCGGGTGAGCGGACCCTCCACTGATCGGGAGCCCTCCGGTTCAGGAGGCTTCGGCCAGCGCCTTCGCGATGAGGGTGGTCTCCTCGTCCAACGACGCCGGGTGGTAGTGCCCGTGCTCGTCGAGCACGCCGATCTCGGTGAGGTGGTCGCGGACGGCCTCGGCGGTGATGTCGGGGAGCACGACCCCCTGCGTCTCGGCCACGAAGATCCTGGCCACCCGGCCCCCGGCCACGGAGTAGATGTTGCCGTTGACGGCGCAGTCCTGGTGGGCCAGGTAGGCCACCAGCGGGCTCACCGACTCCGGTGAGACGCGGGCGGACAGCTCGCCGAGCAGGTCCTCGGTCATCCGGGTCGCGGCGATCGGGGCGATCGCGTTGACCTTGATGCCGTGCCCGGCGCCTTCCAGGGCCAGCACTCGCGTGAGCCCGGCCAGGCCGGCCTTGGCCGCGCCGTAGTTGGCCTGCCCGAAGTTGCCGAACAGACCCGAGGCCGACGTGGTGCTGATGATCCGGCCGTAGCCCTTCTCGCGCATCAGGCGGAAGGCCGGCTGGCCGACGTACAGGGCGCCCTTGAGGTGCACGTCGAGGACGGCGTCGATCATGGTCGCGTCCATCTTGTGGAACGCCTTGTCCCGCAGGATGCCGGCGTTGTTGACCAGGATGTCGACCTGGCCGAAGGCGTCCAGGGCGGCCTGCACGATGGCCGCGCCTCCCTCCGGGGTGGCCACGCTGTCGTAGTTGGCCACCGCCTCGCCGCCGAGCGCGGTGATCTCGTCTACGACCCGCTGCGCCGCCGACGAGCCACCGCTGCCGTCGACCGAGCCGCCGAGGTCGTTGACCAGGACGGCCCCGCCGCGGCGGGCCAGCTCCAGAGCATGGGAGCGGCCCAGTCCGCCGCCGGCGCCGGTGATGATGGCCACGCGTCCGTCAAACCGCATCTCGGGCATGCTGGAGAAGCCTCTCTGTCCTGGATGAGCCGCGGCGGGTGCCGCGGCCTGATACCTACGTTCAACGTCGGTGGTGCGTGCCGCCGGTCAGGCGCTGACGAGCCGCGGCTCCCGCAGGACCCGGCCGGCCAGGAACGGCTCCACGATCTCGACCAGCGACCCGGCCTGGCCGGCGCGTTGCAGGTCGTGTCCCGCCGGGAGCACGACCAACTGGGCGCCCGGGATGCGCCGGGCCAGCAGCGCGCTGTTCGTCGCCGGGACCATCCGGTCGCGCGCCCCGCAGACGACGATGGTGGGCACCCGGATGGCGCCGAGGAACGGGATGCTCGACCAGCAGGAGATAGCCAGGATCCGCCACAGCGTCCCCACCGAGTCGGGCCAGGGCCACGGGTGGGCGGCCGGGCGGGGTAGCAGCCCGCGGAGAGCGCCCCGGTCGGCCGGGGTCGCGCCGATGCCGCAGGAGGTGGACGCTAGGACCAGCCGACGGACCCGCTCCGGGGCGTCGACGGCGAGCTGCTGAGCCACCGCGCCACCGTGGGAGAAGCCCAGCACGTCTGCGTCGTCCAGGCCGACCGCGTCGAGCACCGAGACCGCGAGGCGCGCGAGCGCGGACATCGACAGGGGCAGACGTGGGGTCGGGCTGGACCCGACCCCGGGGGCGTCGAAGCTGACCACGGTGCGCCTGGCCAACGCCCGGGTGACCGTCTCCCAGCTCTCCAGCGGCCGGGTCAACCCGTTGAGCAGCAGCAACGGCGGGCCCTCACCCTCGACCCGGACCCGCATCCGGCGGCCATCGACGTCGACCAGGTCACCCTCGCGCTCCCGCACTCCCGGCAGAGTCACGCCCGGGTGCGCACGTAGCTGCCCGGCGCGGCCTCGATCGGGGGGTGGGCCTTGCTGCCGAGGCGGCGCGGGGCGGGCACCTTCGGGCCGCCCTGCCCGGCGATCCAGGTGGTCCAGTCGTCCCACCACGTGCTCTCGTGCAGCGTCGCCCCGTCCTTCCACTCCTGCGGATCGGACGGCAGCGCGTCGTTGGTCCAGTGCTTGGCCTTCGGCCCCGGCGGGTTGACGATTCCGGCGATGTGCCCGGACGTGCTCAGCACGTACCGGTTGTGGCCACCGAACAGCTGCGTGGTCTTGTAGCCCGCGACCCACGGGACGATGTGGTCGTCGACCGCGGACAGGACAAAGGTGTCGACGTCCACCTTCCCCGGGTCGAGCTTCTGTCCGGCGATTTCGAACTCCCCACCGGAGAATTCGTTGTTGAGGTAGCACGACCGCAGATACTCGGAATGCATCTTGGCCGGCATCCGGGTGCTGTCCTTGTTCCACACGAGCAGGTCGAAGGCCGGCGGCTTCTTGCCGAGCAGCCAGTTGTTCACGACGTAGCCGAACACCAGGTCGTTGGCCCGCAACGCGTCGAAGGTGTGGGCCATCTTGTCGGAGTCGAGATAGCCCTTCTTGGCCATCTGCTTCTCCAGGCCGGCGATCGTGGCTTCGTCGGTGAAGGTGCCGAGCGCCCCTGGACTGGAGAAGTCGGTGAGGGTGTTGAGGAACGTGGCCGACTTGATGGAACGGTCGCCGGTCCCGGCGTTGTGGGCTAGCGCGATGGCGGTGAGCGTCCCGCCCAGGCAGACCGACAGGACGTTGACCTCCGGTGCGCCGGTGATCTCCCGGACGACCCGGACGGCGTCAAGGGGTCCTTGCCGCAGGTAGTCTTCGAAACCGAGGTCGCGCATGGAGGCATCGGGATTGCGATAGCTGATCGCGAAACAGGTGTGCCCGTGCTGGACGGCCCACTCGATCAGTGACTTACCGGGAGCCAGATCCATGATGTAGTACTTGTTGATCCACGGCGGGCAGAACAACAGCGGAACGGCGTGCACTTTTGCGACCTGCGGCTCGTACTGGATGACCTCGATCAGGTCGCTCCGGTAGACGACCGAACCGGGAGTGGCGGCCATGTTGACGCCGACCTCGAATCCGGATGCGTCGACCTGCGAGGGCCAACCCCCGTTGTGCCGGATGTCGCCCAGCATGTTGCGGGCGCCCCGGAGGACGCTCTTGCCGCCGGTGTCGAAGGCCGCGCGCATGGCCGCGGGATTGCCCGGCAGCAGGTTGGTGGGGGCGAGGGCGTCGACGATGAACTTCGCCGCGAACCGCGCCTTGACGTCCTGGGCGGCCTCCAGCCCGGCCGCGTCGAGCAGCTCGGTGACGAGCTGGGCGGCCAGCAGGTACTGCTGCTCCAACAGGAAGTACAGCGGGTTCTCGGCGTAGGCCGGGTCGGCGAACCGCTTGTCCCCCTTGACCGGGGAGGCCGGCCCCTCGCTCGGACGTCCGATCGCTCGCCCGGCCGTCGCGCGCACGGCCGCGGCCATGCCGACCACCAGCCGGGCGTGGGCCGCGGCGGTGCCCATCGGGTTCTTGACCATCCCGGCGCCGGCCGCGGCGAGCGAGCGCAGGAACGCCACTGGATCCGCTCCGACCAGGGGGTCCTCGGCAATGCCGAGCCGATCCAGGACCGAACGGCCCGCGGTCTCGGGACCTTGAGTGGGTGTCACGGCGTCGCTCTCCTCTGCGGTCGGGGAGCCCCCGGGGTGCACTCCCCAGGGGCTATGACTCTGCCTCGGTTTCCTCCACGTAGCTGCGGTACACGCTCAGCAGTGCCCGGCGCTGCGCTTCTGTGAGCCGCCGGTCGTGCCGGATCGCGGACTCGGTGGCCACGTCGTCGGGCCTGCCGGTGGCGTTGACCAGCCCGGCCTGCTCGAAGAGCGTCTCCGCCGACATGTTCAGCGCGTCCGCGATCGACTTGAGGACGCGCACCGACGGCTCGTGCAGACCGCGCTCGACCTGGCTCAGGTAGGGGTTGGACACCTGGGTCAGGACCGACAACTGCCGCAGCGACAGATTGGCCAACTGCCGCTGCCCGCGGATGAAGGCACCCAGCATGCGCCGGGGTTCGTCCTCACCTGCGGTCGTCAACGCGTCGTCCCGTCGGTCGTGGCTGGAACTGGACGCTCACCATACGTATCAAGTGCTTGGCATTGCAAGCACTTGGCACCCGGCTACATGTCCATGCCGCCGTTGACGCCCCAGACCTGACCGGTGATGTACGCCGAGGCGTCCGCGGCCAGGAAGTGGACCACCCGGGCGATCTCCTCGGGACGGCACAGGCGGCCCAGCGGGATCTGAGCCTTTATCTTGTCCAGCACCTTCTCCGGGACGCTCTCGAGCATCTCGGTGGCCACGTAACCGGGGGTCACGGTGTTCACGGTGATGCCCACGCCGTCGTCGACGAGCTTGCCGGCCCGACCGAGCAGGAACGCTGCCTCCTTCGCCAGGGTCTTGGTCAGGCCGAGCAGGCCGGCCTTGGAGGCGGCGTAGTTGGCCTGGCCGATGTTGCCGGTCTCCCCGATCACCGAGGAGACGAAGATGATGCGGCCGGTCCCGCGTTCGACCATGTGCTGCAGCGCCGGCTGGGCCATGTAGAACGAGCCCGACAGGTTCACCGCGATCACGGTGTTCCAGTCCTCCACCGACATCTTCATCGCCATCTTGTCCATGGTGATGCCCGCGTTGTTGACCAGGATGTCCAGTCGACCGTGCGCCTCGAGCACCTCCTGGACCACCCGGTGACAGTCCTCGGGGTGCGAGACGTTGCCCTGGTGGACCGTCGCGCGACCCGCACCGGGGAAGTCTGTCTGGATGTCGGTGAGGAAGGACTCCGCGCGTTCGCGGTTGCCGCTGTACCCGGCCGCCACCGACGCCCCCTGGCTGGCCAGGCTCCGGCAGATTGCGGCGCCGATCCCCCGGCTGCCCCCGGTGACCAGGGCCACCCGGCCGGCGAGCTTGTCTCCGGCCCGGCCGCGCGTGCCTGTGTCGGAAGAGGCGGTGTCGGAAAGGGCTGTGTCGGAACTGGCTGTGTCGCTCATGGGAGTTCCTCTCAGGATTGCCGCTTGATCGCCGCCACGACCGCTTCGTCGTGCGGCCTGGCCTGGCCCCGGGACGCAGCACATGGCGTGCGGCACGGGGCGTGCGGAAATCCTGCCACGTGTGACAGATCCCACGACCGGTCACCGAGTGCTTGACATCCCTAGCAAACCACGTAGTATCTCAATCGCAGGTATTCCTGTCGACCCGAGGAGAGTGCGCAGATGACCATTCAGGACACGTACACCAACACCGTCCGCCAGGCCCAGGACACCTGGTCCGGCATGCTGGAGTCGATCATCGACAACCAGCAGAAGGCCTTCGGCCGGCCGGTGAACCCCTTCGCCCGCATGGACGCCGGTGCCGCGATCGACCAGATGTTCGACTTCTGGAACAAGACGCTCGAGGTGCAGCGCGACGCCGTCAAGACGCTGGCCGGCGTCACCGCCTCGGTCGGCGAGACCGTCCGGGCGCAGGCCCAGGCGCAGGCCCAGTCGGTCGGCGAGATGGTCCGCGAGCAGACCGAGACCGCGACCCGAGTCGCCCGCGAGCAGCTCGACCTGGTCACGCAGGCGGCGCAGGAGCAGGCCGCCAAGGGCTACGAGGCCCTGACGAAGGCCGAGCTGCAGGACGAGCTCGACCGTCGCAACCTGCCCAAGACAGGCAACGTCGACGAGCTGCGCGCCCGCCTCGTCGAGGATGACCACAAGAGCGTCTGACCACCGCGACCCGGGTCACGCCCGGATCGTGAACGCCGACAGTGCCTTTCCCGCGCACGGTTCGCCTCTCCTCGTGAGTGGCGGATGTGCCGCAGGGGAGGCACTTCGTGCGTTGACGCCCGCCGATCCGGTCCGGCGAGGGCTCAGGGCAGCAGCCCGGCCAGCCAGTCGTCGTACAAACGACTACAGCATGTGACGGACCCGACGGGCATCGCCCGTGTCTCGGGCTTCCCGGCCACATATGCCGGGCGCCGCGGCGTGGAACTAGGGCAGTCGCAGATGCGCATCCGGGCCAATTCAGGTACAGCCGTGCCCACACCGTGCCAACACGGTGCTCACAGAAGGCTCAATTTTGACCGTCGACACTCATCGCCGACCAACGACAAAACCGCAGGTCAACGACGAGTTAGAGGTTTTGGCG
>Ga0136640_10001137_pt1 | contig 10545 bp, 14 predicted proteins | sample AntDrymUQ8642106_2_FD_105498 | JGI IMG/M metagenome (GOLD analysis project Ga0136640, IMG submission 105498) | Polar desert sand microbial communities from Dry Valleys, Antarctica - metaG UQ864 (21.06) | ecosystem: Environmental > Terrestrial > Soil > Desert | place: Antarctica: Dry Valley...
CGGCCCTCGCCGCGCTGGCGCTGATGGCTGCCGGCGCGCAGGTCGCGTCGGCGGCGGCCGGCGGGCAGATCGCCCCCGAGCAGCAGCTCGTGACGCTGCTCTCCGTCAAGCACGTCCACGCCCAACCGGTCTTCGGCAGCGCCTCGCAGGGCGCCGTGCTCGACCAGCGGCCGATCACCCTCGTGCGCACGACGCTGCCGGTGCTCGCTCAGACGACGGACGACGAGGGGCGAGCCTGGCTGCGCGTGCGGCTCCCCGGCCGCGTCTTTCATCGCAAAACGCTGCCCCCGACCGGATGGATCACCGCCTTCGACACGCGGCCGTCGACGACGGGCTGGCACCTCGTCATCGACATCGGCGCGCGCCAGGTGATCGCCTACCACGAGGGTGCGCAGCGGCGCAGCTTCCGCGTGATCGTCGGCAAGCAGTCGACGCCCACGCCACGCGGCGACTACTTCGTCGAGGAGACCATGCGTCTGCCCGCCGGGCATGTCGGCGCTCCGTTCGCCCTCGCCGCGAGCGCCCGCTCGCCCGTCTTCCGGGAGTTCATGGGCGGCCCCGGGCAGATCGCCCTGCACGGCGTCAAGAACATCGGCGGAAAGATGGGGACCGCCGCATCCAACGGCTGCGTGCGCATGACGAGCGAGGCGATCATGTGGCTCGCGCCGCGCATCCAGGCCGGCGTGCCGCTCACCATCCTCTGAGCGCATCAGCAGCCCGGAATGACGTGCTGGATCGAAGGGAAGCGCGCGAAGTCGCGGTCGAGGCTTGCCACGGTGCCGTCGTGCTCAAGCGCGATTGCAGCAATAGCCGCATCGGCGATCAGATCACCGGTGGCGTCCGCCTCAGCCGTCCACGATGCACGCCACGCCGACAACGACGACAAGTGCAGCCAGGACTCGCTTCAGGGGTTCTCTCTGAATGGAGTGGTGCTGTGGCGGCGACTGCGACGCGACATCACCGCGGCGAGTGCGCCCAGCGCGCTCAGGGCCAGGAGGGTCGGAAGCCACAGCCCCATGCCCTCTGATGAGCCGGTCACGGCGCGCCCCAGCGTGGCGACGCCCCCTTCGCCGCCGGCGTTGCCGCGCGGCAGCGCTACCGCGGGAACGGGCGGCTTGTCGCGCGTGCCGGCGGCGGACCCCTCGCGCTCGGCGAGCTCGGCCGCCGCGCGGCCGTCCGGGCCCTGACGCTCGAGCTCGGCGCGTGCACCCGGGCTCAGCGGTGAGCGATCCGTGTCGCCGGTGGAGGGCCGGTTGCCTCCGGCCCCGGGAACGGTCTCGAGATACTCGTCGACGCCGGAGTTGCCGGGAGGGGCGTTGACCTGCTGGGCGGCCGCCGGCGTGGCCAGCGACAGGACGGCGAGCAGCACGAGAACGACTGTTTTGCGTGTACGCATCTTGATCAACCTACGGCCGGGCGGTCGGGAAGCTGACAGCTCACGTCGTCCACGAGGTGCTGATCACGTCGCCGACACGCCCCCGGATGCGCGCTGCGCGCGGGACGCGCACGCTGAGCGTCGTCACTGCGCCGGAGCGCACCGGACGGGTCGCGACCGTTCGCCACGAGCCGCCCACCCGGCGCTGGACGCGCAGCACGCCGTCCGCCGGAATCCGAGCCCAGACGCTGACGCGCGCGCCGCGGCGCCGCGCCGTGAACGGGAAGCGAAAGGCCCGGGCGGCTGGCTTGGCCGCACCGCCGCGCGTGAAGAGCCCAGACTGGTAGGTCGTGTCGAACGGCGGGCCGGCCTGGTCGCGCAGGCGGAACCAGGCGATCGTGTCGACGCCCTGGCGCCAGAACAGCTCGAACGCCTCCGACAGCCAGCGTGCATGGCGCGCGGCCGGAACGCCCTGGGGATCCGGCGGGCTCGAGTCCCAGGAGAACTCGGTGACCCACAGGCGGTGGCGCTTGCGCGGCAGCGCGCGTCCCGTGCGCTCGGCGCGCCGCAGCGCCACCGTGAGCTTGTCGAGATCGGGAACGGAGACGTCATCGACGTTCAGCGCGCGACGGCGGGGTCCGCCGACCGAGTAGGGATGGTGGGCCAGCACGTCGAAGCGGGCGGGGTTCGGGCACCGCACCGGGCGCATCGCGCGACCACGCAGGCAGAGCACCTCGCGCCAGAAGCGCGCGGGGGGCATGCGCTGGCCGCCCGGCACGGGATCGCCGAAGGGCGCCGTCCCCGCGCTCACCACGAGCGCCCGCGGCGCCCCAGCCCTGATACCCGCGTAGAAGGCGTTGAGCATCCGGCGGTAGTGAGCCGGAGACGCGGGTCGCAGCCCCGCCCGCTGCCGGTCCACTGCGGCGTCAGGTGGTTGGAAAGGTTGGGCTCCCCCCACGCCTGGAACGCGGCGATCGCCGGCAGCGGGCTGCCGGGCCGCAGCGGATCGGGAAGCGTGCCGCTGTAGCGACCGGCGAGCGCGCGGGCGAAGCGCCCGTACTCGGCGGGGTCCGGACGCCACGTGCCCGCGTCGGCGTCGGCGGGCGCGCCCGCACCGATCGCCCAGGCCGGCGCGGAACTCGTCAGCAGGGCGATCCGCCGTCCGCGCGCGGCGAGCGCGCGCACCTGCGCGTCGAGCGTCGCGAACCGGTAGGCGGGGTCGGCGGGATCGGCCGGATCGAATCCCGGCGGCCGCTGAGCGGGCGCGAGGCTGCTCCAGCTCGCACTCAGCAGCACCAGCTGCGCGCCGACGTCGACGGCGTTCTGCAACCACGGATCGCCCGGCTGCGGGGCCGCTCGGTCGCCGAACGGCGCGTCGGCGATGCCGAGCGTCAGCGCCCGCGCCTGAGCGACCCCCGGGGAGGCGAGCAGGCCAAGCGTGGTGGCCAGGAGGATCAGCCGGCGCAGTCGGGGCATGTTCTCGAGGTACGCGAGCGCGGCTTGCCGGCTGACGTCAGCCCGCAGGGCCGGGACTCGTATCTGCTGTCGATGGAGCACGCCGCCCGGCACCTCACCGCAGTCAGAAGCCGCCTCGGCGTGCGCGCCGACCTGCCCGCCGCCGGCGCGTGGCTGCTGGCCTTCGCGCCGGTGCTCTACCTGGGTTTGCGGGGCGGTGGCTACGACGCCGTCGTGCGCGGAGAGGTCGGCATCGCCGTCTGGTGGCTGCTCGGCGTGGGCGCGCTCGCGGGCCTGCTGCCGGCCCTGCGGCCCGGCCGCGCGACGCTCGCCGTGCTCGGCGCGTTCGCGCTCTTCACCGTCTGGACCGGCCTGGGCATCGCGTGGTCAGACAGCGCCGAGCGCAGCGTGATCGAGTTCTCGCGCGTCCTGACCTATCTCGGGATGCTCGGCCTGGCTGCCTGGGCGCTCGACGCCCGCACCGCGGTCAGCGCGCTGCACGGCGCGGCGGTGGCCTGCGCGGCCGTCGGCCTGCTGGCCGTGCTGTCGCGCATCCATCCGAGCTGGTTTCCGGAGGACGAGGTCGTCACGTTCCTGGCGCTCGGCCAGCAGGCGGGCGCGCGCCTGAACTATCCGCTGAACTATGCCGACGGGCTCGGCTCGTTCATGGCGATCGGGATCCCGATCCTGCTGGCCGCCGCGGCGACCGCTAGGACGATCGCCGGCCGGGCCGTGAGTGCCGGCGCCGTGCCGATCCTGCTGCTGGCGCTGTATCTCAGCGGCTCGCGAGGCGGGTTGCTCGCCGTGGTCGCCGGCCTGCTCGTGTGGATCGCGCTGGCGCCCGATCGCCTGCCGCGGCTGGCGACGCTGGGTTTCGCGGGCGCCGGCGGCGCCGTTTTGATGGCGGCGGCAGCCGACCGGTCGGGCTTTCGCGACGGCCTGCTCACCGCGGTGGCCAACGAGCAGGCCGACGACATGCTCGTCTACCTCGTCGTCGTGTGCGCCGGCGTCGCGCTGCTGCAGGGCGGCCTGTCGCTCGCCCTGCGCTACGACGCCCGCCCGGGCTGGAGTCGTCCATCGCGTGGCGCCGGCCTGCCAGTGCTGGCGGCGATCGCGGTCGTGGCCGCGGGCGCCGCACTGGCGACGGGCGCTCCCGGCGCGCTGTCGGACAAGGTGCGCGAGTTTCAGAGCGCCGAGCGGCCGACCACGGCCGGCAACGACGTCTTCGGGCGCCTCGGCGACCTGTCGGGCAGCAACCGCTACCAGTACTGGCAGTCGGCCGTGCGCGGCTGGGAGACCGACCGCCTGAAGGGCATCGGGCCGGGCGGGTTCGAGCTGTGGTGGGCGCGCGACGGCGAGATCCCCGAGTTCATCCGCGACGCCCATTCGATCTACGTCGAGACGCTCGTCGAGCACGGCGTCGTGGGACTCGCGCTGCTGGCGGTCGCCCTCGCGCTGATGCTCGGCGTCGGCGCCGCCGGGGCACTGCGTCGCGGACCCGAGAGGGGTCGGACGGTCGCGGCTGGGGCGACGGCCGGGGTGGCGGCGTTCGCCGCGGGCGCGTCGGTCAACTGGAACTGGGAGATCAGCGTGCTTCCGATGCTTGCGGTGCTGCTGGTGGCCGTGGCGCTGGCCGCCGGGCGCAGGGAGAGTTCGCAGCCCAGCACGAGCCCCAGCCCAGCCCAGCCCCGCGCCGGGCGTGGCCGCGCGCGACGATCGCGCTCGCGGCCGTCGCCTGCACGAGCTGGCCATGCGCCTGGAGCGCGAACGAAGGCGATCTGTGCGGCAGCGAGCTCCTCGGCCACCTCGTCTTACGTCGCGAACGTCACCCCCAAGACGACCGGAGACCCTGAAACTGTGCCAGACCGCCCGCATGCCACCAGAACAGCACCGACGTCAGTTTCTGCGAACGGCAAGGTTCATTTGAAGGTCGGGATCGTGGGTCTGGGCTACGTCGGCCTGCCACTGGTCGTCTCGTTCGCCGAGGCCGGCGCCGGGGTCCCTTTGGATACCGACACCGCAGCGCGCTAGCATTTTGCGACATGAAGACGCTCTACCTTCGCAACGTGCCGGATGACGTCAGCGAGCGTCTCGCGTCGCTTGCAGCTCGCGAGGGCTGTCGATCTCGTCATTTGCGCTGAGAGTCAGCCCCGACCTGATCTCGAGGTGCGCCGCTGGAGGCGGTCTACGCGATCGTCCCCGACGACAAGGCGCCGCGGCGTCATGACGTCTCGCTGGCCGCGTGAAGGCGGTCATTCTGGCTGGCGGTCTGGGCTCCCGCTTGAGTGAGGAGACCACCGTGAAGCCCAAGCCGATGGTCGAGATCGGGGCCAAGCCAATCCTCTGGCACATCATGAAGATCTATGCCGCGCACGACGTGGAGGACTTCGTCGTGTGCCTCGGCTACAAGGGCTACGTCATCAAGGAGTGGTTCGCCAACTACGCGCTGCACACCTCCGACGTGACGTTCGACCTGCGCTCCGGGGAGATGCAGGTGCACCGTTCGACGACCGAGCCGTGGCGCGTGACGCTCGTGGAGACCGGCGACGACACGATGACCGGCGGGCGCCTGAAGCGCGTCCTGCCCTACGTCGGCGACGAGACCTTCTGCGTGACCTACGGCGATGGCGTCGCCGACGCTGGGACGATTGCGCGTTCGCGATCCGGTGGCCGGACGCGCCGCCCGGGGGGCTGACGATCTCCGCGCGCGACGCCGGCTACCCCGACGTGCCCGGACCATGAGCGCATCGCCCCGCGTGCTCGTCACAGGAGCAGGCGGGTTCATCGGCCGCCACGCGCTCGCGCCGCTCGCGGGGCGCGGCTTCGAGGTCCACGCGGTGACGCGCCGCGATCCCCCGGCGCCCTCCTCGCCGGACGTTCGCTGGCATCGCGCGGATCTGCTCGCGGCCGGCGGGCGCGACGCGCTGCTCGCGGCGGTCGCGCCGACGCACCTGCTGCACCTGGCCTGGTACGCCGAGCACGGCCGCTTCTGGACGTCGGCCGAGAACCTGCGCTGGGTGGCCGCCACGATCGCGCTCGTGCAGGCCTTCGCCGAGGGCGGTGGCCGGCGAGCGGTGCTCGCGGGCAGCTGCGCCGAGTACCGCTGGGGCGATCGGGGCCCGTGCATCGAGGGCGTCACGCCGCTTCAGCCGGCGACGCTCTACGGGACGGCGAAGCACGCGACCCGCGCCGTGATCCAGTCGGCCGCGGAGGAGCTCGGGATCGAGTTCGCGTGGGGCCGCGTCTTCTTCCTCTACGGCCCCCACGAGGCGCCCGGCCGGCTCGTCGCCTCGGTCGCGCGGGCGCTCGTCGCCGGTGAGTGCGCCGCCACCGGCGACGGCACGCAGATCCGCGACCTGCTGCACGTCGCCGACGTCGCCGCCGCGTTTGCCGCGCTGCTGGACAGCGGGGTACGGGGCGCCGTCAACATCGGCTCGGGGGAGGGCCGGCCGCTGCGTGAGGTCATCGATGCGATCGGCGCCGCGACCGGCCGCGCGGACCTGCTCGACATCGGGGCGCTGGCGCCGCGGCCGGACGATCCCCGCGAGCTCGTCGCCGATGTCGCGCGGCTGCGCGACGAGGTCGGCTTCAGTCCGGCGATCGCGCTGCGCGACGGGATCGACCGCACCGTCGCCTGGTGGCAGCGCGAAGCCGGCAGGCGGAGCCGAGGGCCGTGACCGCATAGCATCAGCCTCGTGGCGCCGCTCGTGGATCCGGATTTCTGGAAGGACCGCGCGGTGCTCGTCACCGGACACACGGGCTTCAAGGGCGCATGGCTCTCGCTGTGGTTGCAGTCGCTCGGCGCGCGCGTGACGGGCCTCGCCGACTGCGTGCCGACGCAGCCGTCCCTGTACGCGCTCGCGCGCGTGGGCGATGGGCTTCACGATGTCCGCGCGGACATCCGTGATCACGCCGCCGTGCTCGACGCCGTGACGCAGCATGCGCCGGAGATCGTGATCCACATGGCCGCGCAGTCGCTCGTGCGCCGCTCGTTCGCAGATCCGCGCTCGACGTATGAGACAAACGTCATGGGAACGGTCAACGTGCTCGAGGCGGTACGCGCCACGCCTTCGGTGCGCGTCGTCATGAACGTCACCTCGGACAAGTGCTACGACAACGATTCTTCCCGCCCGCCTCGCCCCTTCGTCGAGGATGACCCCAAGGGCGGTCACGACCCGTACTCAAACTCTAAGGGGTGTGCCGAGCTCGTCGCGCACGCGTACCTGTGCTCGTTCTTCGCGCCTGGGGTGGGCGGTTCCACATGTACGACGCGGCTCGGTTCGGTGCGGGCCGGAAACGTCATTGGCGGCGGTGACTGGGCGGACGATCGCCTCGTTCCCGACATTATGCGCGGGGCGCTGCGCAGCGAGCGGATCCCGGTTCGCAACCCGCAGGCGGTACGTCCATGGCAGCACGTGCTCAATCCGCTCTCGGGCTACCTGCGGCTCGCGCAGGCAATGTACGGGTCGGATGATCACCAGGGCGGCTGGAACTTCGGTCCGGCGCTCGACGACGCCCGCCCCGTGCGCTGGATCGCCGACCGCCTGACGGAGCTGTGGCCCGGTGAGCTGCTCTGGGCGCTCGACTCCGGCCCGCATCAGCACGAGGCGCACTTCCTCGCGCTGGACTCGTCGAAGGCCCGGGAGCGGCTCGGGTGGGCGCCGACCTGGGACCTCGAGCAGGGCCTCGCGGGCGTCGTCGACTGGTACCTTGCCCTCAAGGACGGCGAGGACATGCGCGCGGTGACGCTGGGCCAGATCGCGGCCTTCCAGGCTGGCCACGTGGCCCGGCTCGGCTCGGCTCACTGATCCCCGACTCACTCGATCCGCTCGTACGCCAGGCTGCCGGCCCCGGGCGCGGCCTCCGACTCCAGCCGATCCATGCGCGTGGTCTGCGTCGCGGTGACTCGCGGCGTCCTGCGCGCGAGCGCTGTGCACGCCGGCCCGCCGGGCTGAGCGCTCAGGCGCCGCCGAGCAGTCGCGCCACGTCGTCCGATGTTGCTCAGGCGATCCGTCTCACTGCCGGCACCCTCTTCGTCAGCTCGCGCTGCGCCCCCTGGCTGGTGTCTCACGCGTGATACTTTCGCAGGATGGCCAACGTGACGATTCGGGAGCTTCGCAACAAGGGCGGAGAGGTCGTGGAGCGCGCCTCCCGCGGCGAGCAGATCACTATCACCCGCGCGGGCAAGCCCGTCGCGTCTCTGCGTCCCCTGGACATGAACGCGTTGGCTGCCGACGTTCTCCTTGCACGGTGGCGTCGTCTTCCGCCAGTCGATCCCGCCGGCCTGCGCGCTGACCTCGACGCCATCCTGGCCGCGGAACTCTGATCGTGCGCCACGCCCGGGGAGTGCTCGACACGTCGACCGTGATCCTGCTGCCGCAGATCACGGACACCTCGACGCTGCCGGTCGAGCCGCTCATCACGGCCGTGACGCTCGCTGAGCTTTCGGTCGGCCCGCTCGTGGCAACCGACGAGCGCGAACGAGCCGCGCGCCAGGCGCACCTGCAGCAGGCGGAGGCCGACTTTGACCCGCTGCCCTTCGACGCTGCGGCAGCTCGCGCTTTCGGACGTGTCGCCCTGTCGCTGCGCCGAGCCGGTCGCAAGCCGGGTGCGCGATCCTACGACGCGATGATCGCCGGGACCGCCCTGGCGAACGACCTTCCGATCTATACGGCGAACGCGGAAGACTTCCGGGACATCGACGGACTCGATGTCGTCGCGGTCGAGGTGCCGCTCTCCCAGCCCTGACCAGCGCCGGTGAAGTACGAGCACCCCCGCCGGCTGCAGCTGCGGCGCGCGCGCAGGACTCAGAGCGCCGGCAGGCACGAGTTAGGATCCGCTGTGTGGCGATAGACCAGCAGCGCCGCGTGCAGCAGGCTGCCGCACAAGCGCACAGCGCTCAGGATCGCGGTGATCATGCGGCCGCAAACGAGGCGTGGCACCGGTACGTCCTGATCGAGGATGCATTGCGCGATCCCCAGGATCTGCTCGACGAGGGCGTGGCGTTGAGCAAGGTTGCGATCGATCTCTGGCTGCAGCGTTGAACGACTTCGCCGCGGCGCTTCGAGATCTCAACGAGTGCGGCGTGCGCTACGTCGTCGTGGGTGGCCTGGCGGTCATCCGTCACGGAGTGGTGCGGGGGACGAAGGACGTCGATATTGCGGTTGCGATGGATGACGACAACCTCGCGCAGCTCGAGCAACTCGTCGAGCGTTGGCACGCGACGAATCCGGACGGCGCCCCCCTGCGGACTGCCACGCTGGTCGCCGGCGGCATGCTGGCCTTGCGCACACCGCACTGCCTGGTCGACATCTTGTCCGAACAGCTTCTTCCGGCCTCGTTTGACGACGTGCGGGCGCGGGCTGATGTCAAACGCATCGACGGCGTCGAGGCAGCCATCTGTTCGTTCGATGACCTCGTTGCGATGAAGCGTGCGACCGGCCGAGGCACCGATCTGGTCGACCTCGAGCGCCTGCGCGACGCGCATGGCGAGCTCCCCGACGACTGAACTGAGATGGGTCTAAGCATCTGAGTATGGCTACCAGGCGAACCACCGTCGCCGCCGAGAGCGAGGACTTGGCCGTGCTGGAGGGCGAGGCGCGCCGCCGCGGCGTTCCCCTCGCTCACGTGCTGCGCGAGGCGGTCGAGCGAGAGGCCGGCAGGCTGCGCGGCGGCGCCAGGCCGCGCTTCGGGATCGTGTCCGGGGATGGTCGCGCGACGCAGACGATCGCGGCCGACGAGGATGGGCCGGCGCGCCGCGCTGGCCGCTCGTAGGTGGCGCTCGTCCTCGACACGGGTCCGATCGGCCTTTGGGCGCGCTGCGCGTGACCTGCGCAGGCGCTTGTAGCTGCTACGGTTTGGGCTATGTCGCTACATGGCCATGAGTACGAGGTAGGCGTCCGCGAGCTTCACGATCGCCTGAGCGAGCATCTCGAGCGCGTCCAGCAGGGTGCCGAGGTGCTGGTCACGCGCCGTGGCCGCCCGATCGCGCGGCTGTCGGCCGTCGATGGCGAGGGTCCCTTGGCCGATCTCGTGAGGCGGGGTCTCGTCACGCCGCCCAGCCGCGTGCGTCGCGCGCGTCAGCCGCTTGTGACGGCTCGCGGGTCGGTCTCCGATCTCATTGCCGAGCAGCGCAGCTGATTTTCTACTTCGACACCTCGGCGCTCGTCAAGCTCGTGATCGTCGAGGACGGCTCGGAGCTGGCAGTCGAGCTGTGGGACCACGGGTGCCCGGCCGTGTCGAGCGTCCTGTCCTATCCGGAGGGTCGCGCGGCGCTTGCCGCGGCGCGCCGCGGCGGACGTCTCACTGCCAACGCCTTCGGCCGTGCGCTCGAGCAGTTCGAGTCCTTGCACGGCGAGCTGTCGCTGATCGGAGTCGATGTACAGCTCGCACGCCATGCCGGACAGCTCGCGCAGGAGTTCGCGCTGCGCGGCTACGACGCTGTCCGTCTTGCGAGCGCGCTCGCCGTCGGCGACGCCACGACGCTCATCAGCTGGGATCACGATCTCCGGCAGGCCGCCCTCCGATGCGAATGTGCGATCGCTCCCGCGGACTGATCGTTCAGCCGAGCAGCGCGCTGACGTCGACCGCGGGCGCGTCGGCGAGCAGCGGCCCGATCGACGCGCCGTCCGCGAGCACAACGGATTGCGCAAGCGACGCAGCGCGCTAGCATTTTGCGACATGAAGACGCTTTACCTTCGCAACGTGCCGGATGA
>Ga0136640_10001138_pt1 | contig 10543 bp, 5 predicted proteins | sample AntDrymUQ8642106_2_FD_105498 | JGI IMG/M metagenome (GOLD analysis project Ga0136640, IMG submission 105498) | Polar desert sand microbial communities from Dry Valleys, Antarctica - metaG UQ864 (21.06) | ecosystem: Environmental > Terrestrial > Soil > Desert | place: Antarctica: Dry Valley...
CTCAGGCATCATCACGACTTCACTTCTTTTATCGACGCGAATTTCTTCGGCAAATTCGGCGAATGTTTTGGCGTTCGTTAAATTTAAAACTGTGTTCGGTTTGCAGCCGTGCCGGTCGCCGCCCGTCACAATTGGGTACCCGAGCGCTTCCGCCATTTCGATCACTCTTTTATTTTCCGACCATTTGCGAAAACCGTTGACTTCGAGCGCGTGAATCCATTTGCCGTGTTCCTTTAAAAATCTTTTGAGCAGAATGGCGTGCTTTTCCTTGCCGACCATTTCAATATCCCAAATCGGATGATTGAGAACGATTAAAACCTCAGGCAAAGCGTTGAGCATTCTGAACAATTCATGCAGCTTTTCCGCCGTTTGCTCTTCTTTGTTAAATGTATAATCGAGCAGCGTTTTAGATAGCTCAACCGCCTGCTGTTTCGGGAGATTATGAACGCCGACGTGAAAAAATCCGTATTCAAATGGCACCGTCCATTCGAGCGAAATAGGCGCGGTTTCGTTTGAATTATTTTTGTTAAGTTCGAGGTTCGCGTCGATGCTGTCGTGGTCTGTGACGGAAGTTATCGCGTCAAGTCCGGTGCGATTGATTTGTTCTTTTTCCGAATCAAAAACTTCCTGTGCCGTCAGCGGCGGCGACCAGTAGCCGCTCGAAAAATCCGGGTATCTTCCTTCACGCTCGTGATATTTGACGCGCTCTCTTTTCCAAAAATAACGAATAACCGGCAGCTTGTCGGCATAATGCGGCACAAATTCGAGCAATTCCTTCGAATGCTCCGTATGACAATGGAGAGAAATGCCTGTCGCGGCTTCTTTACCCAGGTTTTTAGGCTGATGCAAAATATGTAATCGCGTTTTTTTAAAATTCATTCTATCTCCGCTCGTCCCCAAATGTTCGTCGTAACTAAATCAATAAAAGTATCAAATAGTCCGCGCAAAGTAAATTCATCAGATGTTTAATTGTTGTAAACTGTTGCTTTTATTCGCGTTGATGATTTGACGCGAAAATTAAAGGGTGATTTTGTAACTCCAAATTTAGAAACAAATAAAAGATTCGCGCAAATAAATATTTTTTGTTGCAAGAGTTGTCACAAACTTCTAATCAGCGGTGTTTTGTAGATAGAAGAAAAAAATACTATTTGAACTCTAAATAATCCAAAAGGAGAAAAATATATATGTCCTGGTTATATTCCATCATTTTCGCCGGTCTTATAATTTCATCAAACGGCGGCGCGCCGCAGAACAATATTGATAATTATTCGGAGGCGAGCGTTAAAACCGTCTCTGAATTTGACGAAACAGAAAGATTTGAGCGCACATACCCGTTCAGCGCGAGCGGCACAGTCAGCGTTTCAAACGTTAACGGCTCGATAAGTATCGAAACATGGGATCGCAGTGAGGTTAAACTCGAATACGTCAAAACCGCCGACACAAGAGAAAGTTTGTCGGAAATTGAAGTCAAAATTGACGCGCGTGCCGATGTTTTCAGCGTCGAAACCGATTACGGCGATTGGCGTCGCAAGAACTCTGGCGGACGTAGAAATTACGGCAAACAGTATATTGAATACCGTTTGGTTGTGCCACGCAATGTAATTTTAGACGACATTGAAACAGTCAATGGCTCGGTCAACATCATCAATGCCGGAAATTCAACCAAAGCCTCGGCAGTAAATGGTGAAGTTCGCGCCACTAATTTGCGCGGCGCGGCAAATCTTTCGACCGTCAACGGAACGGTTGTCGCCGATTTTGACCGTCTGGAAGCAAAAAGCAGAATTTCATTAAATACGGTCAACGGAACGGTTGATCTGACTATTCCGTCTGATTCCGACGCGACCGTCAAAGTTAATACGGTCAACGGAAACATCAGCAATGATTTCGGGTTGCCGGTTCGTAAAGGCGAATATGTCGGACGCGATTTATACGGCAAAATCGGCACGGGCGACGTGCAGATTCGGCTTAACAGTGTCAACGGCGCGTTGTCTGTCAGACGCAAAAATGATGGTCGAAATCTTAATCCGGCGACGAGTTTACTAAAAGAAAAAAGTGAAACGAATTGGGATGAAGACTCAGAAAATGATTCGGATATCAAGCCGCCAAAGCCACCGAAACCACCCAGAACACCCAAGCCGCCGAAATCCCCGCCTGTAAATATTGAAATCGATAATGACGAAATTAATGAAGCAATTAGAGAAGCAGTTAAGGAAGCCGAAAAGGAAATTCGCAATATCAAACCTGAACTCGACAAAATAACTCAGGAAGGTCTTAAGCAGGCACGGCTTCAAATAAATTCCGAGCGGATGAAGGCACAAATTAAACAGACTCAGGAAAAATACAAAGAAACATTCGCACGGATGTCGAACGCAAACTGGTCGCTCGGCTCGCCAGACATCGAAAAAAAGAGTGAAAGTTTCGTGGTTAAAGGAACACCGAAAGTGACGATTCAAACCGGAAATTATACGGTCTTCGTGCGCGGTTGGGACAAACCTGAAGTTCAGTATGCAGTCACTCGCATCTCAAAAATTCCAAACGACCAATCACCCCTCGATTTAAAAGCGACACAGAACGACTCGGACATAAACATCAAAGTTGCAAACGAAATTAACACACCGAACAAGGATTTTTTTTATGAAATGAACCGCGCCCGGATCGAAATTTTTGTGCCGAAAAAATCCAACTTGAAAATTGTCACGAGCGGCGAAATCCGGCTCGAAGGTATTTCGGGCGAAATTGACTTGCAGGGCGCAGACGAATCGATTGACGTGCGCGATTCGGATGGTAAAATAACGGTCGGAACAGCTGACGGAAGAATTCGCCTGATCGGATTTCGCGGCGCGTTTGACGGAAAAACGACCGATGGAATGATGAATTTAGAAGGCGATTTTCAAAATCTTTCGGCGCAAACTGTCGACGGCACAATCATTCTAACGCTGCCCGAAAACGCCAACGTCAATATCGAATCAAACCGCAAAGACATCCAGAGCGACGGCGTTGCGCTTAATTATATCGGTGACGGAAAAAGCACATCGATGTGGAAAATCGGCAGCGGCGGCAGTATTTATAAACTTTATACCACCGCCGACGGAAAAGTTTTTGTCCGCAGCGCGTCTAAACTGAAAATAAATTAACGCAAAATTATTTTGGGCATGACCAAACTTTTACATAAAATTCTGAAACCTATTGATGGAACTTTCGTTTTAATCAAAAGTAGTAAATTTTACCTCAAAATTTCAACCAATTTTTATACCTTTAATAAATTCAAGTATGCGAAAGTTTTGCGCTTTGCTCGTTATAATATTTTTTTCAGTCTGCACGCGGGCGCAAAATAGTCCGGCGACACCAACACCTAACAATCCGGAACAACCAGTTGTTAAAGAACAAACTCCGGCAGCTAATTCGCCAAGTATGCCGCAGCGCATCGTTCAAAATGAGTCAACAGATGGATTGGCAGTTGAGGCGGGTAGAAAATCTCCGTTTAATTTACCGCCGGAAAAAAAGAATCCGATAAAAATTGCCAGGTTTTCAGCTTCGCCAAATATTGATGGAAAACTCGATGATGAAGTGTGGAAATCGGCGCCTGTGCTCAAAGATTTTCTGCAAACTTCACCGGGCGATAATGTGGCGCCTTCAAAACCGACGGAAGTAATGCTCGGTTACGACGAAACAAATTTCTATATTGCTTTTAGATGTTTTGATGAGCGAGATAAAATCCGTGCGACTTTAGCCGCCCGTGATAATGTTTTTGGTGAAGATAACGTTCGCGTCTGGCTCGATACTTATAATGACCAGCGTCGCGCATACATCCTTGGATTTAATCCGCTCGGCATTCAACAGGACGGAATTTTTACTGAAGAACAAGGCTCGGATTTTTCCGTCGACATCGTAATGGAATCAAAAGGCGTAATCGAAGACTGGGGCTGGTCTGTAGAAGTAAAAATTCCGTTTAAATCCCTGCGTTATTCAGCCGGAAAAGGGAAAATGTGGGGCTTTAACGCCGCCCGCAACATCGATCGCTTTAATGACGAACTCGATTCGTGGCTGCCGGATGACCGCAACATTTCCGGCTTTCTGATCAAACATGGCAAAATTACCGGACTTGAAAATATTAAAGTCGAACGAACGCTCGAGATCGCGCCGAGCATCACCGTCTCAGAAAGCGGCAGACGAAAACGGACAATTTTCGGGTCGACCGTCAGCAATCTCCCGCCGGGGGCTCTGATAGATCCGGGGCGTTTTGTCAATGAGGGATTAGACCAGGACATCGGCGTTAATTTCAAGCTCAATATTACGCCGAACGTCACGCTTGACGCGGCTTACAATCCTGATTTTGCTGAGATCGAAGCCGACGAACCGGTCGTTTCGGCAAACCAGCGCTTTCCGATTTTCTTTGAAGAGAAGCGTCCGTTTTTTCTTGAAGGGTCGGAAATTTTTCAGTCGCAGCTGCAAACTTTTTATTCAAGGACAATCGTTGACCCGGACCTCGCTCTAAAACTTACAGGGAAAACAGGCAAAAACTCGTTCGGCTTTCTTCTGGCTTCCGATAACGCGCCGGGAAATTATTCGGAAGAAGAACGCAGCGACCCAATTTTTCGACCAAGTAGAGAGTTTCTGGACAAAAACGCTTATTTCGGCGTTGCTCGTGTTAAGCGTGATTTCGGCAAACAAAATAATGTCGGTTTCTTCGGCACAATGCGAGTTTTTCCCAGACAGAGAAATTTTACAGGCGGTTTTGACGGAACTTTTAAGCTCACTCCAAAACTTGTGACCAACTTTCAAATTGTCGCTACTCACTCGCGCCGCAGCTTTTACAACGCGGAAATTAATCGCGCTCCGTATCGCACGGGTAACGGTTTAGGTTATTTCTGGAACTTGGATTATACGGCGAAAAATTTCGGTTTTATCATCAAAGCTGAGGGACGTTCGCGCTTCTATCGCGCCGACGCGGGATTTACGCGCCGTGTTAATATTAACAACGTTTTGCTGGGCGCCCGCTTCAGCACTGATTCAAAACCAAAAGCCAAATTAATTCGCGTTGATGCGCGTCCCTTCGCCCGGCTAAATTACGATTGGAAAGGACGTTCGCAGGATATTAGCATCGGCTCAAGATTTCAATTTCAAATGCAAGGTAATTTATCTGTCGGCACCGAAATGGGCGTCGGCTACGAGCGGATTTTTGAAGAAGAATTTGGACCGCGTCGGACAGCAGTAAGACGCGGCGCATTTTTCGGGGCGCCGGAGCGTTCGGCATATCAGCCTTATCTTAATTTTAACGTCAACAAAACAATCAGCAAACAACTTGCCGTCCGCGCATTTGTTGGGACAACCTGGAACAATTTCGATTTTGATTTCGGCAACGGCATCGGGAACGGTTTTGAAACCAGATTTCCGCGTGTCAGCCCGGCATTTTCAGATTACTTAAACAGTTCGGATTATTTGGAATATTTGCGCGTGCGAGCGATAAATCCGATTGACCCGAACAATTTTCCGCCGAACGTGCCGCCGCTCGATCCCGGCAGGGGACAATCTTTCGATTTGCAAGCCGGTTTTACATACAAACCAATTAACCCGCTCAATATTTCGTTCGATTACACAAAAAGCAATTTAACGCGCTATGACACCGATCAAGCCGCATTTGACGCGAACATTTTTTCTTTGCGTTCAACTTATCAATTTACGCGCTTTATCTTTGCGCGGATGCGGATTGATTATAATTCGCTCGCCTCAAATGCCAGCGGACAGATGCTCTTTGGTTGGAATCCGAGTCCCGGAACGGCGATCTACGCCGGTTATAACGACAATCTGAATTACAAAGGCTTTAACCCTTTTACAGGACAACTCGAACCGGGCTTTCAGCGAAATAACCGGACGTTTTTTATTCGCGCCGCTTACTTATTCAGAAAAAGTTTTTAAGTTGCAAAATTGTACCGGATAAAGAAAAAGACTGTTTTGAAAACAGTCTTTTTTCGATGGGCTTTTCAGAACCGTCTGCGGTAGCGGGCGGTTCTGACTGTAAGCATTATTCAAAAACTTTTGTGGCTGGTGTAATCGTTACATTTTCGGCTTTTACCGGAATCGTGTAGGTCGAAATTACTTTATCCTCCGCCAAAATTTCCGAAGGCTTTTCGGCGGCATACGAAACAGTTCCGGGTTTATTGCTGACAATTGCGTCGCGCAAGCCTTTCGCGTCTTTGGTAATCATCACCACGCGCATATTGTTTGACGACAAGTGAGCTTTAATCGCTCGATTAACATCATCTAAAGACAATTTCGACAAAGCCGTTTTCATCGATTCGTTATAGTTTCCGGTGCCGTAAAAGCGGCTGTCAAGCGCGTACCCGAGTTCAGCGTCTTTTGTCTGCGTCAGGATATTGACGTACTTAATCAAAAAGTCGCGAGTTTCTTCAAACGTCTTTTGGTCTAAACCATTTTTGACTAATTTATCAAATTCAAAAAGCGTGGCGCGAAGCGTAAAGTTTGCATTAGACGGCTCGACGGGACGAATCCAAATCTGGAAAATCTGCTGCTGCCGCGCTAAGTTCGGGTCAGGCTGAAATTGAAACATTCCGCGCGGAAAATACTCGATGTATGCGTAATCGCCGTAATTCAGCCCGCGTTTTTCCCGAAGTTGTCCGTAGAGATAGCTGTTGGAAGAACGATGTTGTCCGAAATACGACGTCACCAGCGAAAGCGCGGCGTAATCTTTACTTGCCCGATTAACGGCGATCGGAAATCCGAGCGAAATTGCTGTCGCGCGTGTTTCGCGCTCAACTATATCGATTTTTAAATTGGTTTCGAGCTTCGGAGCGGAGATTTTTTTGGCTTGTTTTCTGCCCTTTGAAAGTTTTGCGAAATCATCTGTCATTCTCTTTGAAAATTTCGTATCAAATCCACCGGAAAGCCCGACAACTAAATTAGCCTGCGTGTAATTTTTCGTGTAAAAGTCGCGCACGTCCTGCAAAGTAATGCTCTCCAAACCGCTAATTGTGCCCATACTGTGATGCGCGTATGGGTGCCCGGCATAGATAATGTTGTAAAGTCGCTCTTTGCCTAGTTCTTCGTCGTTTCCTTCACGGAGGCTCGTTTTCAGAAAATTGATCGCGTCTTGTTTGAGGCGCGAGAAATCTTCTTCGCGAAAACCCGGCTCAAGCAACATTTGACTAATTAGATCGTAATATTTATCGAGATTGTCAACATGAGTTAAACCGTTGAATGTTGTCATTTCCTTATCCGACTGCCAGCCGAAACCGGTCGCCATCGGATAAAACTGTTCGACAATTTGGTCATAAGTCAATCTTTTGCTGCCGCCCTGCGCGAGCATCGCGGCGGTTAGGGACGCTAGACCCTCTTTACCTTCCGGGTCATCAACCGAACCGGTCAAAAATTGAATGCGTGTGGAAATGATCGGAGATTTGCTTGGCTGAAAAACGGTTGCAAAATTTGAATTCATCGGTTTTGGAGCGGTTTTAGAACGCTTCTGAGCGTGTGCGAAAGTTGTCAGCAAAGGCGAAAAAATCATTAGCATCACAAAGATTTGGAAATAATACAGAAAAAAAACATTTTTCAGTTTTTCATTATTCATCATCACTTGCCTCCCGTTTTCTTCGCCGTCAGAGTGACAACAGTTTGATTATTTTCAATAAAATATTTACCGGCAAAAAAGCGTATGTCTTCTGGCGTCACCACGTCGTAAAGCGCGAAAACCTTGTCGATCGTTTCCGGGGAACGGCGCAGCGCGACATATCTGGCGAGCGTTCCGGCAATCGCGTCGTTGCTGTTCATTCCGAGCGAAAAACTGTAACGCAGGCGCTTTCTTGTGTCGTCCAATTGTTTTTGCGGAATCAATTCCTTGGTGTATTTTTGGAAAACTTTGACAATCTCGTCACGCACGTAATTTAAATCTTCGTCCTTTTTGATTTGCGAAAAAACCGTAAAGAGTTCCGGATCGAGATGATTATCTGCGCCACCGTCAATCCAAACCGCCTTCTGCTCTTTGAGAACGAGTTTTTGATAAAGATCGGAATTTTCGCCAAAGGCAACTAAACTCAACAAATCGAGCGCAACTTTATCTTTTTCGGTTTCGGAAAATGCGGGCGCGCGGTATGCCACCGCCACGTGCGGAAGAGTCGGCGAATCCCAATCGATATGCTTTTTGCGAGCTTCTTTTTGAATCGGCTCGACCGGAATCTGTTGGCGATATGTGCCTTGTTCCCAATTTCCCCAGTAGTTTTTGACCATCGGCAAAAACGTCTCGCGCTTTACGTCGCCGACAACGACAATCGTCGTATTTTCGGGACGATAAAAACGATCAAAAAACTGGAGCGCGTATTCGTATTGATTCGGATAATCTTTTATGTCTTTTAGATAACCCATCGTCGTGTGGCTGTATGTATGATTTCGAAATGCCGTTTCGCGCAGAACTTCATACATCTTAAAAGTCGGCGCGGCGCTGTTTTTATTGTATTCGCCTAAAACCGCTCCGGCTTCGGTTTTATACTGGTCAACCGAAAACTTCAATTTTTGAAATCGGTCGGCTTCGAGCCGCATAATCTCGTCTAAATTTTCTTTGGCAAAAGTTTCGTGATAAACGGTGCGGTCATCCGATGTATAAGCATTGCTCGACGCGCCCGCTTTTTTCATCACTTCGTCAAATCTTCCCGGAGCGAAATTTTCACTGCCGCGAAACATCAGATGTTCAAAGAAATGCGCGTAACCGCTTTTGTTTTCTTCAACTTCGTTGCGCGAGCCGGTGCCGACAACAATGTAGAGCGAAATTAAGTTCGGATAATCGGTTGGAACGGTAACTACGCGGAGTCCGTTCGGAAGATCATCAACTTTGTATTCATACGGAAAAACTTTTCGCGTTTGAGCTGAAGTAACAACGGCTGAAACGACGAAAAACAAAGCGCAAAAAAACAGAATTTTCATATTTATCCTCAAGATCCAAGCTACTGACAATTAGAAGATTCTACTTGAAAAAAGTTTTCTTCCAAAATCATTGGTCGATTTAAAAATTCCTCTTGTAATTTCTCAAGTATTGGAGTATAAATCATAGCTGACACATCATTTCTAGCATTTTCAAAGGAGATTAAAATGAATTTTAATAAAAGTTTGATAACTGCTTTTGTAAATTTTTCACTCGTTTTTGTTTTTTTCCTAAGTCTTTCCTCCCAAACCGCCTTTGCCCAGGATTCAAAAATCGCTCTTCAGCGCGGCTTTCGAACCGGTTATTCGGACGGGTATATGTCCGGCTATCGGGACGCCATCGACAACCAGGCGAAGAATTACCAAAAGCACAATGAATACGCCAAAGCTGACCGAGCATTTAATAAAGATTACGGTACGCTCGACGATTATCGGGACGGTTATCAGCAAGGTTTCGAAAGTGGTTACGAAACCGGTTTTGAAAAACGCTCGTTCGACGCGGTTATTCCGGCGCAATTAAATAGGCGGGGCGTTAAGACTGTAGCTTTAAATACGACTGCCGAAACGATAACCGCTAGCACAGACATTCAGCCAAGCGATACTTCAGAGGTTACCGCGCAGAATCCAAATTCTGAAGTTGCGCCGGTGGAAACAGTGAACAGCAATTCTGAAAATTCGCAAGCGCCGGCAATTGCCGTTAAACCCGAGTATACAGGTTCCGCGCCGAGCGGCTCTGATCCGCTTTTGATTCTCTCTGAAACCGAGCTGATTGTTGAATTAATCGGTGATGTCGGCACCGAAAAAAATAGTGAAGGCGATAAATTTCAAGCCCGCGTCATCTCACCAAACGAAATTAACGGCGCGATTGTGGAAGGCAGAATTGCAAAGATTCAGAAGCCGGGCAGACTAAAACGACGAGCGGAATTTCTTTTATCGTTCGACCGAATCGTTTTATCGGAAAATCGCTGGAGCAACTTTAACGCGATTTTAACCGAAGTTCTGCCGATCAAAGGTGATAACGTCAAGCGGGTTGACGCGGAAGGAACCGTCGAAGGCAAAAGCTCGGTGAAAGGCGATTCCGCAAAAGTCGGCGCGGCTGCTGGAACAGGTATCGTGATTGGCGCGATTGCCGGCGGACCGGTCGGAGCGGCGGTCGGAGCGGGAGTCGGAGCGGCTTTCGGTGTCGGTGCAGTTGTGGTTGAGCGCGGCAAACACATCAAGCTTGATAAAAACCAACAACTTCGCATCAAGACATCTTATGAAACACAAATTCGATAATCTTTTACGAGTTCGTGTTTTGTTCGATGCGATGCGAAATTGCGGTATTTGGAATAATTTTCGGCACAAAACGTAAGCCGCAATCTGTGCCGCTTTGAATCCACGAAATTCTGGGCAAATTCTTTTATTCTCCTTTGAGATTTTGCAGCGAATTTCGTGGAACTTTTTTATTTGTGATAATTGCGCTTCTTACTGATTTCGGCACCTCTGATTATTTTGTCGCGGCGATGAAAGGCACGATTTTGTCAGTAAACCCACAGGCAAAGATTGTTGACCTAACGCACGACATTCCGCCGCAAAATCTGCAGTCGGCGAGTTTTACGCTCCAAGCTTGTTA
>Ga0136640_10001139_pt1 | contig 10539 bp, 7 predicted proteins | sample AntDrymUQ8642106_2_FD_105498 | JGI IMG/M metagenome (GOLD analysis project Ga0136640, IMG submission 105498) | Polar desert sand microbial communities from Dry Valleys, Antarctica - metaG UQ864 (21.06) | ecosystem: Environmental > Terrestrial > Soil > Desert | place: Antarctica: Dry Valley...
GTGGTCGGTGATTTAGCCGGATTTGCGGCGGCGGTTTTTATGCGCGGTCTCGCTTTTCTGCAAATCCCGACGACTTTGCTGGCGATGATTGACTCGTCGGTCGGCGGGAAAACTGCCGTCAATACCGCTTTCGGAAAAAATTTAATCGGCGCGTTTCATCAACCGCGCGGCGTTTTGATTGATGTCGAAACTCTGCAGACTTTACCGCGCCGGGAACTGACCGCCGGATTTTGCGAAGCCGTCAAACAAGCCGCGATTGCCGACGCGAATCTTTTCAATCAAACTGCCGGATTTTTAGAAAACTTCTCGCCCGGTAAATTTAAAAAGTATTTTTCCGACGTAAAATTCGTTCCCGCTCTCGAAAACTTAATCGCCGCCCAAATCGCTTTCAAGGCGCAAATCGTTATGCAGGACGAAAGGGAAAGCGTTGAAAGAAGCGATGGAAAATCGCGCAAAATCCTGAACTTCGGACACACGCTCGCCCACGCGCTTGAAAAAGTTACCGATTACAAACGATTCAAACACGGCGAAGCGGTCGGCTGCGGAATTTTATTCGCCGCCGAGCTGTCAAAAAAACTTGAAATTTTAGATGAAAATGAATTAAACTTGTTGAACGACGTTTTGCTTCGGGTCGGGAGATTGCCTGACACGCGAAACATCAGCCTCGAAAAAGTCTTTGAAGCCTTCGCTTTCGATAAAAAAACAGTCGGCAATTCGCTGCAATGGATTCTTCTTAAAAAAATCGGCGAGCCGGTCATCGTCGAAAACAAAGACATTTCAACTTCAACCATTTACGAAACGCTGAAAAAGGTTTTGCACGAATAATCTGCTCTGAAAGTTTTACGAAATTAGAGGATTACGCCAATGACGAATAACAAAATGAGAAACAAAAGTTGCGAAACGGGCAGCGCGAGCATAAAGTTCCTGGCTGTTATGCTGGTTATATTTTTAATCGGACACGCCGGTTATAATTACATTCCGGTTGCTTATCAAGGAGAAAGTTTCAAACAGGATATGCAAACGGCAGTCGTGCAGGGAATGGCGGTGCCGCCCGGCATCACGCCGGTTGATATGGTGAAGGGAAAACTGCAAAGAGCGATTGTCACAAACAACATTCCAGCCGACGCGGTTGTGCAGGTTAAACCGACAAAAGACAGCGTGATGGCGCAAGTCTCTTATACAAAGCAAGTCAACATTCTGCCGTTTGGACTATACAAACACAAATATCAATTCAATAACACCGCCACGCCGACCGGATTCTTATTAAAAGACTAAGGCATTACGCAATAACTGCCAGACTGCGCGGAGTCCGCAGCGATTGTAATTGCACGAGACCGACGGGCGCGTTTGCCAGCCACGTTGTCGGGCAAACGCCGCAGGTGGTGCATTTTTCCACCGCCGGACACGGTTTGCTCGACAAAGCCGCCTGGGATTTTTCGCGTTCGGTTTTCAGAAATTCAAACGACAAGCCCGAATCTACGATTGACCACGGCAGAAATTCCTCATAGCTGCGGTTTCTCGAAGTGTGAAATCTCGCGTCAATTCCCGTTTCGCGCAAAGCGTCGTTTAAATTTCCTTTCATTCGCGCCGCCGCTTCGATAACTTTCGCAACGGTTCTATCGCCCGAAGAAAATAACGCCTGCTCGTGAGCGATTCGCGCCGACATCATCCGCACTTCGACATTCGGAATGCGCGACAAGTTTTTCGCCGTCCATTTGAGACGGTTTTTTAATTCCTTTTCGTCGCAAACCGCGTCCCATTGAAAAGGAGTATTCGGTTTCGGAACTAAACCATTCAAGCTCGGAATAATTTTTCCGGCGCGTCCGAATCGTTTTCCGGCTTCGAGCATTCGGTTTTTGATTCGCTCGACGAGAACAATCATTTCTTCCAAATCTTCGTAAGTTTCCGTCGGCAGTCCGACCATCAGATAAAGTTTGACGGTCAGCATTCCGCGGTCGAAAACCGCGCCGCAGATATCCACGATTTCGTCGTTCGTCAGATTTTTATTGATGACGCGCCGAAGTCTGTCCGAGCCGGTTTCGGGCGCGACGGCGATTTGCTGGTCGTTTGATTCGACGAGCGCATCAAGCAGTTCTTCGGAAATCTGGTCTAATCTCAGAGACGAAACCGAGATGCGATAATCCATTTTTCTAAGTTCGCTGAGAATCGTAGAAATTTCGGGATGGTCGCAAACGGCGGTTGAAACAAGTCCGATTTTATTTGTCTTTCCGCGCCACTCGCTCGCTTTCGCCAAAATGTCTTTTGCCGGAACAACGCGCGGCGGATAATAGTTGTAACCAGCCCAGCAGAAACGACAGCCTTGCGAACAGCCGCGCGAAATTTCAATCAGCAATCTATCGCCCATTTCCGCTTTCGGCGACCAAACGGCAGTCGAAGGCGCGAACGTATCTTGATTCATCAAAAAATCTACGACTTCGGTTTCGCCGCGTTTGATAGCGCGGCGCAGAGTTCCTTCCTTCGGATTCGCCGAAGCCAGAGCGCGTCCGACACGCTTCGGCACGCCGGTTTCTTTCGGCAGATAATCGAAAACCGTGCCGTCGTCGTTGTAAATCACGTCGTATAAAGACGGCACGTAAAAGCCGCGCCCGATTCGCGCCAGACTCAAGAGAATTTCATCTTTCGTTTCGTTTTCGGTAATTGCGTCAACAAGTTGAAAAGCTAAAATCTCGCCTTCGCCAACGGCGATAATGTCCGTAAAATCGGCAATCGGTTCGGGATTCAAAAACGAAGCCGCGCCGCCCATCACGACGAGCGGGTGAAAATGATTTCTATCCTTCGACCAGACGGGAATCTGCGACATTTGCAGCATTCGCGCCATATTCAGATAATCGGTTTCAAATGAAATCGAAAATGCGACGACATCGAAATTTTTAACCGGCGTTTGCGTTTCCAGAGAAAGAAGAGGCGTGCGTGATTTTTCATATTCCTTCAACTCTAAATCGTCGGGCAGAAAAACCCGCTCGCACGAAACTTCAGGAATTTTATTGAACAGTTCATACATCGTGTGAAGTCCGAGATTCGCCATTCCGACGGCGTGAGTATTCGGATAACACAGCGCGATGCGAAGCGACGCGCCGCGTTTGACGATCACGCCTTCTTCGCTTTCTAATTTCTTTTTGTAACTTTCGATAATTCTTTTCATTTTTTAATCAAACAACTCATCAACCGGCATCTTCCAGCCGGGAAGCGCGGGTTCGGCATCCGCCGTTGCGCCGCGCCGGAAAATTCGCGGTTCGTGCGGGCTGTCGCGGTGATAGGACTTAACTACATCATCGCTCAACAAATCCACATCCCAAACAATTTCTGTTCCGGCGGCAAAATAATCACGGCGTTTTTCTTTGATGCGTTCTTCAGCTTTCGCGCCGTAATCATTTTCGCTGCGCACTTCGACGGCGAAAAGCGGCGCGCCTTCCAGAAATTTCATTCCGGTTTTTTCGCCGACGTGAAACGCGGCATCGGGGCTGAAAGATTTCCGGTTCGGCAGATTTACTTTGAACCCGATATTATCAGGAATCGCGTAGCCCTTTTTAGTCAAGCGTTCATAATCTTTTAATCTCGACGCGGTATTAAAACCCGCGCGTCCCGGCTCAAAACCCGTCGGCGGCATAATTACAATTCTCCCGTTCACAATTTCGGCTTTTTCTTCCGTCGCGCATAGTTTTTCGTAAAGCTCTTCGGTCGTCAAATCGCGCCTTTTGCGGGACAGATTTCTTTCTAAAGTTTTTTCTGCGGTTAAATTCATCGCTCGCCTCCAAACGCCAATTTGCGGTTGATTAGTTATTATCTCCGACTTTAATGGTAAAGCGCAACAAAAGTTCCGCTTTACCACCTTATTAAATCTTTTGAAAACCTTGCAATTCGGAAAAAAGTGTGTCACTTTTGAGGCTTCAAATCAACAGAGCAGTTTCACTCAAATTTTCAGGAAGAATGCGCTCTTCGTGCAGTTGTTCCCGGCAAAACTTTACACCGGCGCATTTTAAAATAAGGAATCAGAAAATATGAAAAACCAAATCCAACAATTATGCGCTAAGTTTATGGTCGGTTTTTTGCTTGTCGCTTTAACCACGCCGCTTTACGTCGCGGCGCAGGAAGACGAGAAAGCGAAAAAACAAGCTGAAAAACAACAAAAGAAAGAAGCCAAACAAAACGATAAGGACGAGAAACGGGTCGAGAAACAAGTCCGCAAGTATGAGGAAACCCGCACCAAAGCAATAGAAAAATACGGCAGAGATGCCGAATTTAAAACGGATATTGATTATGAGTTTCGCCGCGTCCAGCGCGAACACGCCAAACACGCTTTTGAAATGAACACGAGCGATACGAGCGACGAGGTGACAACCTACACGGGCGACAAAATCCCGATGGACGATACCATTTACGACAATCTGCTCGCGCAGGATTACGTCAACCGCGTCGGGCAATCGCTCGTCCCGGCGAACTCGGAAAAGCGTTACGGCTTTAAAATCACGCGCTCGCCGATGCCCGACGCGCGTTCGCTTTCGACCGGCACGGTTTATGTTTCGACCGGCTTGCTCTCGCTCGTTGATAACGAAGCGCAGCTCGCCTACGTTCTTTCGCACGAAATCGCGCACGTCGAAAAAGACCATTGGAAAGAAGACGTGATGGTGGCGAAATACATCGAGGAAGCCACGAAAGACCAGCAGCGCAGAGCGAGCATTTTCGGCGCGATTGCCGGCGGCTTAATCGGCGGTATGGCGGGCGGCAGAGACGCGGCGTTTATGGGAGTTTTTATCGGTTCGGGCGTTGCCCAGAACGTCGCCAAGCTCGTTGACCGCAAAGCGTTCGTCTGGGCGTTGGCGCAGGAAGACGAAGCCGACCGCTCGGCGATGGAGTATATGCTCAACCGCAATTACGACGTGCGCGAAACGCAGACATTTTATCAAACTTTGAAAACCGTGGCAATTGAAGACCCGCGCATCGAACTCGACAGCTTTGCCGACCGCGAGCGCACTGAAGAACGCCGCAAAACCCTGAACGCCGTCATCGCCGGAACGCCGACTTCCAGACTTTCTTCGACGCTGATCGGAGCGACGAATCTGAACGGCAAGGCATTGTCAATTGACCGCAACGCCAATGTCGTCGTCAGCCGAATGGCGAAAAACGAAATCAAAATGTCGGACGACATCAAAGCGAAAGTCGCCAACGGCGACCTTATCGCGGGCGACGGCGAATTTGAAAACATTATGGCGACGCTCAAACGCGACAACGGGATTTCCGCTTTTTACTACGATATGTATAAACTCGCGGCGCGGAATCTGAGCCAATCGCTGGCGATTCGCTCGGACGACGCGACCGGCTATTTTTATTACGGCAAGGTTTTGAAATTAACCGCTCGCAAAGCGGGCGAAAAAGAAGAAGCCCTGCAAATGTTCGCCAAAGCGATTGAATATGACAAACGCGGCGTTAATCCGCAATCGCGGCTTTATTTCGCTTTGACGAAAATGAGCGGGCGCACGACCAACAATATCCAGGAAGTCAGCAGCGATTTGAGAGGATATGTCGAGATGTATCAAAAGATGCACGGCGGAGCTTTGCCGCCGAATATGGAAATGATTTACGGCTATCTGCAGGAAGCGGGCGACTCGAATTGGGTTGCAACACCGATTGTCAACGTCAGGACGATGACGACGACTTCGACAACCGCGCCGACTCGCAAGCCTTAAATCATTGACAGCGCATCAGGCAAATTAAAACGCGGTCGAACAATTCGGAGTGCCAACCGTTGATTGATAGCTGATGGATTTTCCCCGAACAGACGGGATTCAATCTATCAGCTATCGGTTATCATCTATTAGCTATTCCGAATCGTTCCGCCCGCTTCTGATTTGCGAATTCTTCGACTATCTGAAAATCAAATCTTCAACCCAATTTCAAAAATTAAGACGATATGTTGAAAGACAGCCGCCATCGCAAACTCATTTCAGCCTTTATATTTTTAATCGTTACCCCGGCATTTGCTCTGTCGCAAAACGTCTCCTCGCGCGAGCCGTTCGTTTTGGAGATGCCGGAGATTTCCGCCTCGCGCTATACCGCGCCGGTCATTCGCCTGCCGATGAAAGACGTGCCGACGCTCAAATTTCGCGTCGTCGAGCCATTCGCCGGCGATATTAATTACGGCAACATCGTCGTCTCCATTAACGGCGAAGGCATCAACCGCGGCTGCAATAAAAGCCGCGACGTGCAAGGCAAAGTCGTCGTCTGCGGCAAGCGCGAAGACCGGATGGGCGGCTACGTTTTGAACAACGGAAAAAACGTCATCGAAATAAAAGCGACCGACAGCAAGAGCCGCGATTTCTACGCTTCCTACGTTTTAGTTTTAGGCGACAAAACGGCGGCGGTTGAAAAACCCGATTGGACAAACGGCGCGGCGGAGCGATTTACGGGCAGAAAATTCGCCGTCCTCATCGGCGTTTCCGACTATAAATTTCAGGACGCGGGACTCAAAAATCTGAGTTACGCCGACGACGATGCCCGCGCCGTCGCCGAATTTCTGCAATCGCCGACGGGCGGCGGTTTTTCGTCCGCCGATATAAAACTTCTGCTAAACCAGGACGCTTCGCTCATCGCGGTGCGCTCCGCCCTGCTCGACACTTTTAAGCGAGCCAAACCGAACGATTTGATTTTCGTCTTCATCGCCGGACACGGCGCGCCCGACCCGCTCGCCGCGCAAAATCTATACTTTCTGCTGTCCGACACAAAAGTGGTGAATATGGCGCAGACCGCCTTTCCGATGAACGAACTCAAACAGATGCTCGACACGCAGGTTTCGGCGCAGCGCGTCGTCGTAATGATTGACACCTGCCATAGTGCGGGCGTGAATCAAAAAACAAAATCAATCGTTTCCGGCAGGCAGCTCGAACAGGAAGGCGACGAAAACAACATCTCGAATTTTTTCTTAACCAGCCAGCTTTTCAAACAAACCGGACGCGCCATTTTAACTTCGTCGGATGTCAACGAAGTTTCCCAGGAATCTTCAAAATGGGGCAATCACGGCGTTTTCACCTGGGCTTTGCTCGACGGTTTGAAAGGAAAAGCCGACCTGAACGGCGACAAATTGATAACGGCGGGCGAGATTTTCCAATACACCCGCGCCAGCGTTCAGAAGGCGACGAGCTTTCAACAAAATCCACGCGCTCTACCTGGTTCAAATAAAGATCTGACACTGGCTTTTGCGGGGAAATGACTTTTATCTTATGTCGAAAAAAAATTTATTCAAACAGATGTTTTGGGCAGTAATTTGTCTCTTTGCAATTACAAATCTAACGTGGTCGCAGGAAACCAACGACGCGGCGAGCCGTTCGATAAACTCGCTCGATTTTCAAGCGCAGCGTCCGAAAACCGTCGGCGCGAAGGCTGGCGGCGGGGCTTCTTCAAAATCAGCGACGAAAGTTTCCAATGCCCGGCGGCGAAAGAACATCGCCGTCGTCAGCAACGCCCGGCGGCGTTATAATCTGGTGAAAAGAATCGCGGCGGTTAAACCGAAAATCTCGCCGCCAATCAAAACGGGCGATTCGACTAAAAATCCCGGCAATGCAAATCCGCCTCTGAAAAATGAAGAACTCGGCGTGACGTTCTGGCGGATGCGCCCGCTCGAATCGGATGAAGAAGACGCGCCGACCTTTCCCGTGAAGATAAATAATCAAACGGAAAATTGGACGGCAGAGCGCGTCGGTTCGACGACGAAATTTCAAAAAGGCGACCGCGTGCGTTTTACCATCGAGTCTTCGCGTTCGGGTTTTTTGTATATCGTCAACCGCGAGTTTTACGCCGACGGCACGAGTGCCGAAGCCGATTTGATTTTTCCGACCTTAAGGACGCGCGGCGGCGACAATCGCGTCACGGCGGGAAGTTTAATCGAGATTCCGGCTTCGAGCGATTCCGTTTCGTATTTCACCGTCAAGCCGAAACGCGAAGATTACGCGGGCGAAGAAATTCTCGTGATAATTTCGCCGCAGAAAATTCCCGGCATCGAACCCGGTCTGCGGGCGCAAACCATTACTCGCGCAAAGGTGCAGAAGTGGCTGGAAGATTGGGGCGCGACGGTTGATATTTACGATGCCGAAGACGGCGAAGGCATCGCTTACACGACAAATGAAGCCGAAGCCTCGACCACCCAAAGCCGCGCTCTGACGCAGGAAGAACCGCTTCCGCAGACGATTTACCGTGTGCAGGCGCGAGCCGACGCGCCGCTGCTCGTGCCGTTTCGGATGCTGGCGAAAACGCCTTGAAAACTTTCAATCAATTTATGGCTCTCGATTCATAAAAATATGCTGACCAGCGGCAGGAAATTAGACAATCGTTATCTCGTCCGCGAGGAAATCGGGAGCGGCGGTTTCGGCGCGGTTTATCTCGCCGAGGACACGCGCTTTACGGGCAACAACCTGGTGGCGATAAAAAAAATCTCGCAGAATAACGAGCAGACAGCTAAGGCATTTCGTCACGAAGCCAATCTTTTATACAACTTGAGCCATCCGAATCTGCCGAAGGTGACGAATTGCTTTCAGGAAGACGAAGCGAATTTTATCGTGATGGATTATATCGCGGGCGAAGATTTGATGGCGCGGTTGAAAAAGGGCAAACGCTTTTCGGTCGCGGAGGTTACAGAAATTGCCGACAAGGTTTTGGACGCGCTCGAATATCTGCACTCGTTTTTGATTTTTCACCGCGACATCAAGCCGCACAATATCAAGATTGACCCGAACGGAAAGATTTTCCTGCTTGACTTTGGGACGGCGAAAGGGCATCTGGATGAGACGACGCTTTCGCTGACCGAACAGAGCATTACGGGCTACACGCCGTTTTACGCGCCGCTCGAACAGGTTTTGCGCGTGGACGCGAATTCCTATTTGCTTCTGCAATCAATCGGATCGCCGAATCTGGAACGGTTCGTGCTGAACAAAACCGATGCGCGAAGCGATATTTACAGTCTCGGCGCAACCGTCTATCAACTCTTGACAGGCTTTTCGCCCGAACGCGCGACGGCGACGATTCGCGCTCATCTGGTCTGGTCCGGCAAGCCCGACCCGCTGCCCGATTGCCGGAGTCTCACGGCGGAAATTTCCGAACGGCTCGGCGCGATAATCAATAAATGTCTGGAGATTGACCCGGAAAATCGTTTTCAAACGGCGGCGGAGCTTCGCGCGGCTCTGAAGAATTTGCAATTTGCCGCTTCCGATTCGGATAAAACGACGAGAGATTTCGCGCCGAATCCAATTTTAGAAACGCAGCCCGGCGCGGTTCAGGTAACTCTCGAACAAACAAAACGCGCGACTGCCGAACCGTCGGAGATCGCATCCGCGCCGTCCGTCGCCACGCTTTTTCAGAACAATGAATTGCCGCAACAGAGAGCGAAAAACAGAACCGGCGCATATATCGGTTTGCTCGTTTTGGTTTTGGCTTTGACAGGTTTTGGCAGCTGGCTGGCGTGGCGCGGTTTTTCAAGCGAAACTGCGAAACAGCCTTCGGCGGACAACCAGCCGGTCGCAAAAAATTCCCGAACTTTAAGCTATTCGCTGCTCGTCCAAAAAATGCGCGACGGCAAAAAGTTTCAAGAGCCTTTTGAATCGAGCGGGCAAGAAATTTTTGAAAGCGGGTATCAATTTCAGATTCGCTTAACGTCGCCCGCCGCCGGTTTTTTGTATGTTTTCGGCGAGGGCTTAAACGCGCGGGGCGAGAAAATCGTTACCATCAATTTTCCCACGCCGGTGAAAAATAACGGGAAAGCTGATGTTGCGGCTAATCAAAGATATGAGAGCGGATGGAATGAATTTCAAGGCAAGCCCGGCACGGAAAATTATTGGATAATTTACAGCAGAGAGAAAAACCAAACTGTCGAAAAAGCCCTCGATAATGCTTTTGCGAATAAAGGAATTGTTGCCGACCGCGAGACGAGTAACAATTTGAAAGATTATTTGGACAGTGCGAAAAACACGAAAGCGACGGCTTCAAAAGACCTGGGAAAAAAACTTACCCGCATTGATTTTGAAGGCGACTCGCTGGCGTTTCTGATTGGGCTTGAGTATCGCTGATACGAACCGCAAAAGTTGAAATTATTCGAGTTTTTCCTCAGCCACTTCAGCCTTTAAATTTTCGTGTTTGATTCCGACGCGCAGACGACGGTAGATGCTCATCATCTGGTTTGCCAACCAGGGAATCGCAAAGAAAGCCAAGATGTATCCGCGCCAGTCTTCGATCAATAACTGAAAACCCGTCAGCAGTAAAATTAAAAGCGTCGTCCAATGGCTGAAGCAGTATTCGCAGGTGAAAACGTAGAAAAACTTGCGCCTGAGAAGCGAGCCGCAATTATCGCATTGGTCTTTACAATACTCGCGCCATTCGCCGAAGATTTCCTCCTGCGTCACCGTCCAGGCGATTGAGCCGACAACCATCGAGAGAATTACGAGCCAGAAAATTTGCGTTGTTATTAACATCTCTTTAAAGCGATTTTGCGGCTTGCGCCCGTAAAAAGCAATCGCAAACCGCAAATCTAAAATCACA
>Ga0136640_10001140_pt1 | contig 10538 bp, 9 predicted proteins | sample AntDrymUQ8642106_2_FD_105498 | JGI IMG/M metagenome (GOLD analysis project Ga0136640, IMG submission 105498) | Polar desert sand microbial communities from Dry Valleys, Antarctica - metaG UQ864 (21.06) | ecosystem: Environmental > Terrestrial > Soil > Desert | place: Antarctica: Dry Valley...
CGTTTGCCGCTTCGTTCGACGGTAGGGCAAAGCCGATGCCGTTGTAGTCGCCGGTCGAAGTGGCGATTTGCGAATTGATGCCGACGACTTCGCCGTCCATATTCACGAGCGGTCCGCCGGAGTTTCCGCGATTGATTGCCGCGTCGGTTTGAATAAATTTTTGAAACTGCGAAGCGTAAGGCGTTTCGCGTTTTGTCTGCGAGATAATTCCCGCCGTGACGGTTTGCGCCAAGCCGAACGGCGAGCCGATTGCCAAAACCCAGTCGCCGATTCGCGCCCGGTCTGAATCGCCGAGTTTGATAAACGGCAAATCGCGCCCGGCTTCGATTTTCAAAATCGCCAAATCCGTTTCGCTGTCCGTGCCGACGATTTTCGCCGTGTATTCTTCGCCCGAATGAAGGCTGACGATAATCCGCGAAGCATCGTCAATGACGTGCGCGTTCGTCAAAATATAGCCTGCCTTGTCCACGATAAAACCGCTGCCGACGGCGGACGACGGGCGGCGCGGAACCATCCGGCGATAAAGCTCCATCAAATCGTCGTCGCTGCCCGCGCCCGGCTTTTCGCCTTTCAGCGTGACATCGGCGGGAACTTTGCCTTTCGTGTCAATGTTGACGACCGCCGCCTCGACGCGCTTGGAAACTTCGGCGAACGAAGCCGAAAGCATTTCCGGCGTGACGACGGCAGGTTTCGGAGTTTCGGTAACGGTTTGAGCCGACGAAACTTCGGCGGCGGCGGCGAAAAACAAACACGCGAAAATCAAATGCAGAAAACTTTTTCGGCGGCGGCGCGAAAACAAATTTTCGGATTTCTTTCGGTCATCGAACATAAATCTTTCTCTCCTTAAAATGCCGAACGCGGCGAGTAAAACTAAGCGACAATCGGATTATAACAAAAGCGAATTGCGAATGACGAACAAGCGAGATTTAAGATTTAAGATTTAAGATTTGAGATTTTGAATCTTAAATAATTTGTCAATTCGCCATTGAAAGTAGAATTTTCATCACGCCTTTACGCCCGGCTTTTTCGATTGCTTTCACGCCGCCGCTCAAAGAAAATTCTTCACTGATGAGACTTTCGACATCAACCGAATTGTTTTCCAGCAAATCCAGAGCGGGCTGAAATCGTCCGCAGCGCGAGCCGACAATTGTTATCTCATCCACCACGACGCGCCACGCCTGCCAGCTTGCCGCGCCGTGAAAAGTTGATTTCAAAACGAGCTTGCCGCGCGGTTTTAATAAATCGAGTGCCAGATTAAAACCCGATTCCGAACCGCTCGCTTCGACGACGACATCGAAATTTCTCTTCAGCTTCAAAGCGTTTTCAAGTAAAACAGTTTCGATATTACGCGCACGGGCGAGCGCGAGTTTTTCTTTATGCTTTCCGACAAGACGGACGCGGCGGCTGCTTAACGATAATGATTGAGCGCACAAATTTCCGAGTTTGCCGTCGCCGATAACCGCAACTTTTGTTTCGGGGAAAATCTCGACTTGCTCGGTAATTCCGAACGCCGCCGCCAGCGGTTCGACGAAAACCGCCTGCTGATTTGAAACTGCATCGGGAACTTCCAAAAGATTGCGCGAAGGCAAATTTAAAAACTCCGCGTGTGCGCCGTCGCGCCCGACGATTCCTAAAACCGTTCGTTCCGGGCAGTGCCGCGATTCGCCCTGCAAACAGTTTTCACATCGCCCGCAGCCCGCGTTGATTTCGCCGACGACGCGCTTGCCGATTAAATCCGTCGCGTCCGTCGCCGCTTCGACTACGCCGACAAATTCGTGTCCGAGCGTTCCCGAAAAACCGGCGTAACCGCGCACGATTTCCAAATCGGTATTACAGATTCCCGATTTCAAAACGCGCACGACGGCTTCCGGTTCTTTCAGCGGTTTGGCGATGTCGGCGAGCTTTAACTGATTATTTTCAAACCGCAGGGCTTTCATAAATTCGTCAGTTGTCCGTCGTCGGTGGTCAGTTGCAAATTTTATCGAAAGCGACGACTGCGATTAAACGGGCAACTGACAACGGACTCATGACAACTGACCGATTTTTATTTGTTAACGTAATAAATCTTCAAATCTTTTTCGCTGGTAATCAGCCATCTGCCGTTTATTTTACCGAACGTCAATTGCTGCTGAACTTTGCCGGACGAGAATTTTTCCGCGCCTTCAAAATTCCATTCTTTGTCTAAAATAACCGTCGCTTTTTCGCCCGAAGCGTCCGGCGTAACCTTCATATTATCAATGTTGACATTGATTGTGTCGTAAGCGGCAAAAGCGCGCGTTCGGTCGGCGCGAACTCGTGCAACACTAACCCGTCCGGCTTTGTAATAATCAACCGTATCGGCATATTGGCTGATGTGCGCGTCGAGGTCGAGATTTTCGGTCGTGTTTTTCCACTCGTCAACGACATCCTTGACATCGTTCGTAATGGCTTTGGTTTCTTCCGGTTTAAGGGTCGGCTGCGGCGTTGGCGCGACGGTCGGCGAAGTGGCGGCGAGATTGATGTTTTGATTCGCCGCGTTTGCGCCCGGCTGACGATTTGGCGGCGCGGTGTTGGGGTTCGCGGCGACTTCGCGGCGATTGTTTTTGAAATAAAGCCACGCGCCCGTGCCGCCGATTCCCACTAATAAAATCGTTCCGAGAACCGTCAGCGCGACGATTGTCGCCGTGTTCGATTTCTTCGTCGTGTGCTGTTCGACGATAACCGGCTGGCTCGCCGGCGACCAATCCGCTTGATTGGTTTGATAGGAACTCGGCGGTTCAAAACGTATCGGCTCGACTTGCCGGGGCGAAGCGTCCATTTCCCTGTTGGCGGAAACAATCGTTTCCGCTTCGATACTATTATCGGTCGGCGCATTCTGATTCGGGAATTCCGAAAGCGGCGTTCCGTCCTGCAGACAAAATTGCAGGCTGTCATCGGCGTAAGTTGTTTGGCAGTTCGGGCAGTATTTCATAATTTTTCATTATGATAATAAATCGAACTCGTTCAATAGTAAATAACCTAACGCCGATCGGCGTAACGCCTGCTATGACGCGCCCTTTGCCGGAGAGTTGCAAATGTAAGTTCTCGGCGCGGCTGAAACGCTTGAAATTATTTTTGTGAAATCTCAAAATTCTGTTAAAATTTCCCAATTATGAGCGAACCGATTCAAGCAATTTATCAAAACGGCGTTCTGCGTCCCTTGCAGCCGCTCGATTTGCCCGAAAATAAAACCGTCAACATTACCGTGCTTGATGAAACATCGAATGGCGCGGAAACAATCCAGGAAAAAGCCGACAGAGTTTTGCGCGAAGCCGGTTTAATCAGCCCGCTCAAATTTCCGGTTACTGAAAAAGATATTCTCTCAGAGGAAGAAAGGCGGCGGTTGGGAAAACTTTTTTCCGGCGAAAAACCTTTAGGCGACTATATTGACGAAGACCGCGAGGCGCGCGGATGAGTGAATTTTATTACGCCGACAGCAGCGCGTTAATCAAACGCCACATTTCTGAAACGGGAAGTGCCTGGATAAAGCAGGAATTCAGCCAGTCGAGCGGAAACGATGTCATCACCTCAAAACTAAGCGTCGCCGAAGTATTAAGCGGACTAAACCGCCGCAAACGCGAAGCAAGTATCTCGACGGCAGACTACACAAAGTTTTCCAAAGACTTTACGGCAGTTTCCCGATTCCAATACAGAATGATGGATTTAACCGACGCGGTTCTGCTCGAAGCGCAAAGGCTACTCGAAACTCATCCGAGCGAGAAATTTTACTTCTTGTTAATGATAAAAGAGCAAATTTTTCGGCTGAAATTTTAGATGGTCATTCCGAAGTTATTGACTTAGATGATGATGAGGCAAGCATAATTGAAGAACTTATAAAAAATCATTCTTTCGATTAACCAACCGCCTTTCACATCTTTTAAAGCAACCTGCGCCGTGATAAATCTAGGAGCGACGAATCTATCGAAGCGAGTTTGAACGCCAATTTAAATAAAATTTTACGTCTGTTTCGATCCTCATAAAACTATGAACAATAAATTTTTCACGCGGATGTTTTTCGGTTATTTGACGCTTGGGCTGTGCTTGATTTTCGCGGGCGCGCAGATGGGTTTTTCGCAATCAATTTACTTTCCGCCAGCGGGTGATGGCGGTTGGGAGCGGCGCACGGCGGAACAGGCGAAGATGGACGCGGGGCGATTGAAGGAAGCGGTTGATTTCGCCGTCGGAAGCGAATCGAAGATGCCGCGTAATCTCGAACTCGCGCATTATCAAACTTTCGGGCGCGAGCCGTTTGGCGAAGCCGTCGGCGCGTTTAAAGAGCGCGGCGCGGCGACGGGGATTATTATGCGAAACGGCTATATCGTCGCCGAATGGGGCGAGCCGTTGCGGGTTGATATGACGTTCAGCGTGACAAAAAGTTTTGTTTCAACCGCCGTCGGTTTGGCGTTTGACCGCCGGATGATAAAAAGTTTACAAGACCGCGTGAGCGAAACGGACGCGCCCGTTGTCGTTTATAACGGCGGGGAAAAATATGACGACGCGGAGCGATTCGGGAAATCTAAATTTACCGAAATTTTTGCAACCGAACACAATCGCAAAATCACCTGGGAACATCTTTTGCGGCAGACGAGCGATTGGGAAGGAACGCTCTGGGGCAAACCCGATTGGGCGGACAGACCGGACAAAGATGCGGCGAATTGGCTGAACCGGAAACGCAATGAACCGGGCGCGGTCTACGAATACAATGACGTGCGCGTGAATGCGCTGGCACTCGCCGCGCTGAACGTCTGGCGCAAACCGCTGCCGCAGGTTTTGAAGGAAAACGTGATGGACGAAATCGGCGCGTCGAATAGTTGGCGGTGGCTCGGTTATGAAAATTCCTGGGTCGTGATGGACGGCGCAATCGTCCAATCGGTCAGCGGCGGCGGGCATTGGGGCGGCGGAATGTTCATCTCGGCGCGTGATATGGCGCGTTTCGGATTGTTGAGTTTGAATCGCGGGCGGTGGGGCAAAAAACAAATTCTCTCCGAAGCGTTTTTCAAACAGGCGACTACGCCGACCGCCGCGCAGCCGACTTACGGTTTTATGAATTATTTTCTGAACACCGATAAAAAATATCTGCCGAACGCGCCCGCGTCCGCCTTCGCGCACGTCGGCAACGGGACGAACATTATTTATGTTGACCCTGAAAACAAATTAGTCGTCGTGGCGCGGTGGATTGAGAACGGGAAGATTGACGAGTTCGTTCAGAAGCTGAACGCGAGTTTGAAATAATGCAGGTTGCACTCGAAAAGAAAACTTGCCTGCCAGCCGCGAGTTGTAAAGTTCAACCATCAGACATTATTGGAAATAAGGAATTTTTGGGCGAAGTCGCTGCCGTTCGTTATTCGCTGTTCGCTGTTCGCTGATATTCATTGGAAAACAGCGAACAGCAAATAGCGAATAACGAATAGTTTTCAACCTTCAGCTTGTCTCCAATAATATCTGTTTTATCAAAACCAGCCGCCTTTTATATCTTTCAAAACAACCTGCGCCGTGTTGTGACCTGAGGCGGCAAACACGCCGCCGCCGGGATGCGTTGACGCGCCGGTTAAATAGAGATTTTTGATCGGCGTTTTGTAAGCGGACATTTCCGGCAGCGGGCGAAACAGAAACATCTGGTCGAAATCCATCTCGACGTGCATCACGTTTCCTCTCAATAAACCGAGCCGCTGTTCCAAATCGAGCGGCGATTGGACGAAGCGGTCAATGACGGAATTTTTCACGTTCGGCGCGTAGGAATTTACCACGTCAATCAATTTATCGGCTTCGCGTTCCTGAATGTCCTGCCACCGTTCGCCGTTCGATAACTCATACGGATAGTATTGCCCCCAAATGAAAAGCGTGTGTTTGCCCGCCGGCGCGAGCGTCGGGTCAACCGATGAAAAAGTCATCGCCAGCGCGCCGGGATTTTTCGACGGAACGCCGTTTAAATAATCGGCGTAACTGCGGTCGAGATACGAGAGCGTCGGACACATCAACTGCAAGCCGTGATGACAATCAGAAGATTTTCCGCCGTTCGGTGCGGCGGTGTAATCGGGAAGTTCCGAGACGGCGCAGCGGACAATCATTCCAAAGCCGTTTCCGATGCGGACGTTTTCGATGCGTTCGGCTAAACTGTCGGGCAGATTTTCCGCGCCGATAAGTTTTAAAAATGTCGTGTGAACGTGCGCGTTCGAGACGATGCGCTCGGCTTCGACGCGCTCGCCGTTTTGTAAAACGATTCCGCCTGTTTCATTATTTTCGACTTCTATTTTTTCGACTTCCGCATTCAGCAACACTACGCCGCCGTGATGTTCCAGGCATCGCGCCATCGCCTGCGTCAGCGCACCGCTTCCGCCGCGCGGACGTTTTACGCCTGAACGGTGAATCATCGAATGCCAGCCAAGAAAATCGCCCGTCGCGGCAGCCGACGGCGGCGGACCGGACTGCGCCGCGAGCCACGCCATCGCCGCCCGCAAGCCTTCGTGTTTGAAAGTTTGTTTGACGAGCGCGCCGTAGCTCGTCATCAATTTACGAACCATATCCGCCGGATTCTGCGACTTCGTGCCGAAAATCATATGTCGTCCGAGATTCATCATCGTCGGCGGTTTCAGGAACGCCTGAAAAACTCCCTCGTTTAATTTGCCCCATTCGGCGACGAATTTTTTGTATCGGTCGGCATCTTCAGGCGAAACTTTGGAGATTGATTCACAGGTTTTATCAACGTCTTTCCAAAAATAAATCGCGCCTTTCCCATCTGCCAGCGGCGCAAATGCAAACGGGTCGCAGTCAATATATTCGAGACCGAATCGTTCGAGTTCCAAATCTTTTACGACCGGCGTGAGGTGAATCATAATATGCGCCGATGAGCCGACATCAATTTTGTAACCTTCAATCAAATCATCCTCGGTGCAGACCGCGCCGCCGACGATGTGACGGCGTTCAAGCACAATGACTTTTAAGCCCGCTTTGGCGAGATAACAGGCGCACGTCAAGCCGTTGTGTCCGCCGCCGATGACGGCGACATCGTAAGAACTTTTACTCATAAAATTATTTTGCCATAGAAAAGATTGAGCCACGAGTAACACGAGTTACGCGAATGAAAAATAAAAATAATTTGTGTTGACATTGTGATTCACCGCTGATTTTTCTTATCGAAGGAAAAAGTTTTATAATCAAACGACATAATCTTTAATTTGAACAAAGGGAAGGATAATTATGACAAAAAGTGATGAAGGAAAAACCGTTTCCTACTGGGAAGCGAGCGAGAATTTAATAGAAAAAAGTTCGCTTGACGAATCAATTGCAACAGACGTTTGCATAATCGGCGGCGGCATTGCGGGTATGACAACCGCTTATCTTTTGACGAAAGCAGGAAAGAAAGTGGTCGTTATTGACGACGGCGCGATTGGCGGCGGCGAAACCGCGCGGACGACGGCGCATTTGTCCGACGCGATTGACGACCGTATTTATCGCATCGAAGAATGGCACGGCGCGGAGCGAGCGAAACTCGCCGTCGAAAGTCACGGCGAAGCCATCAGCCAGATTGAAAAAATCGTCGCGGCGGAAAATATAGATTGTGATTTTATGCGCGTGGACGGTTTTTTAATCGAAGCCGAAGACGGCGAAGACGATTTGCAGAAAGAATTGGAAACGGCGCATCGTTTGGGCTTTACGCAAATTGAACGAGCGGAGCGCGCTCCGGTTAAAGATTTCGATACGGGGAGCTGTTTGCGCTTTCCGCGACAGGCGCAGTTTCACGTTCTTAAATATCTTGCCGGCTTGGCGCAAGCCGTCGAACGCGGCGGCGGGCGGCTTTTTTCAAATACAAAAGCCGTCGAGTGGACGGGCGGAGACGCGCCGGAAGTGAAAACTGCAAGCGGTCAAATTGTCAAAGCCCGGCAGATTGTTTTAGCCACCAATTATCCGCTGATGAGCAAGATGTTCGCTAAACTTCCGGCTTATCGAACTTACGCTATCGGCGCGCGAGTGCCGAAAGATTCGGTCGAACACTGCTTGATTTGGGACACGGCTGACCCATATATTTATGTTCGCACGCAGCCGGAAGACGATTATGACGTTTTGATTGTCGGCGGCGAAGACCATCGCACGGGACAAGCCGACGACGCAGACGCGCGTTTCGGACATCTGATTCAATGGACGCAGAAACGCTTTCCGGCGGCGACGGAAATTTTATACAAATGGTCGGGACAATTTTTAGAGACGCACGACGGACTGGCTTTTATTGGCAAGTATTCGTCAAGCGAGCCGAACGTCTATTTGATAACCGGCGATTCGGGAATGGGAATGACGCACGGCACAATCGGCGGAATGCTCGTGTCAGATTTGATTTTGGGACGGGAAAACGCCTGGACGGAAGTGTATGAACCGTCGCGTCTCGCCACGCAGTCAATCGCCGAAGCCGTGCCGGAAATTCTCAACTCGACCGCGCCGTATGTTGATTGGCTGACGGGCGGCGACGTTTCTTCAACGGACGAAATCAAGAACGGAATGGGCGCGATTATCAGTCACGGCACGACGAAAATCGCCGCTTACCGCGACGAAAACGGAAAGCTGTTTGAGCAGTCTGCCGTCTGCACTCATTTGGGCTGCATCGTGCGGTTTAACTCGCTTGAGAAAACCTGGGATTGCCCGTGTCACGGCTCGCGTTTTTCGACCGACGGGCAGGTGATAAACTCGCCGGCGATTGCGCCGCTCGGTGATATTGAAGAAACTTCTTAGCGACGGAAAATTTAAACAGGATGAACGGGATCAGCTAAATGGTTTATCCTGTCCATCCTGTTATCCTGTTTGAATTTACTCGGCGGTAATCAAAGCCTTAATCTCATCAATTTTTTCCAGCGCAGCTTCTTCGCCCGCTCTGATAAACTCGTCCATCCTGCCGATTTCGTCCGGTCTGAGGTGCGCGATTTGCGGAATGATGACGACATCGGCGCGGTAGTGGTGGGCTTTGGAAGCGGCGCGGAGAAGCATCATCGCCGATTGAAAAAAGATGCCGAGCAAGGTCGAAGGTGAACCCCAATATGTCGCGCCCGAAGCCAGCACGTCAACCGCGATGACGATTTCCGCGCCGAGTTTTTTGACGGCTTTCGTCGGCACGTTCGAGACCACGCCGCCGTCAATCAATCGCCTGCCTTCGACTTCAACCGGAACGAACACGCCGGGAATCGCGCAGCTTGCCCGAATCGCCGTCGCCAAATCGCCCGCGCCCGTTAATACTACTTCTTTGCCCGTCTCCAAATCACAGGCGACCGCCGCGAACGGAATCGGCAAATCTTCAAACTTTCGCACGGGAAAATGTTCGTTGATAAACGCGCCGAGCGAGGCGTTCGACAGCAATCCTTTCGGCGAAAAAGATAATCCGCTCATCCGAAACCAACTGATTTTTCTGGACATCTTGACGATCTCCGCCGCGCTCAAACCGCTGGCGAAAGCCGCGCCCGCAAACGAACCGGCGGATGTTCCGGCGATGAAATCTATCGGGATTCCGTTTTCGGCGAGAACTTTTAAAACGCCCAGGTGAGCGAAGCCGCGCGCCGCGCCGCCGGAGAGTGCGATGCCGATTTTTTTTCGAGCCATAATTTTAATTGAGAAGTGAGAGGTGAGAAGTGAGATATAAAAACTTTTATCAGTATTCAGTTCTCATATCTCATATATTATTTCTCACTTAAATTGATTTTCGCTTATGAAAAACTTAATCTCATTTTAACATCAAATATGACCACCCAAGAATCCCTTCAATTTCAACGTTCGCCGCTGGTTGCGGATATTGCGGCGGGCGAGCAGGTTTGTCCGGTTTGCGCGCGCGAGGCGAAAAACGAGTTTGTGCCGCTGATGGCTTTGCCCGACGCTTTGCAAAATCTGATTCGCGCCAACGCGCCCGACACGAACACATTTCAAGCCGTCTGCGCCCGCTGCGTCCGATTGTTTGAACGCGCTAAAGAACATATTTTGAGCGACGCGGCGATGAAAAAAGACGGCTCGTTCGTTCTCTCGACACCGCTGCGCCTCGATTCGGACGAACGATTTACGGGCAAAAACGTGACGATTGCGTTTCTCGATTCGGGTTTTTACCCGCACGCGGATTTAACCGAACCGGCAAATCGTATTCTGGCTTATCAAAATATGAACGCGACCGACGGCGAAGTCGCGTCTCTTTGGCAGCCGGACGTGGCGAGCTGGCACGGAATGATGACGAGCGTCGTGGCGGCGGGCAACGGTGGTTTGTCAAACGGTTTCTATCGCGGCATCGCGCCGGAGGCAAATGTCGTTTTGGTGAAATTAGCCAGAACGGGTCGCATCACCGAGCAAAATATCCAAGACGGTTTAGAGTGGATTTTGACGCACCGCGAAAAATTCAAAATTAAAATCGTGAACATTTCAGCGGGCGGCGATTTCGAGCAAAGCTATCTGCACGATTCTTTGTCGCAAGTTGTCGAAGAATGCGTCGCGCAAGGTTTGACGATTGTCTGCGCCGTCGGCAACGCCGGACATCTGCCGACGCATCCGGTTTTTCCGCC
>Ga0136640_10001141_pt1 | contig 10536 bp, 7 predicted proteins | sample AntDrymUQ8642106_2_FD_105498 | JGI IMG/M metagenome (GOLD analysis project Ga0136640, IMG submission 105498) | Polar desert sand microbial communities from Dry Valleys, Antarctica - metaG UQ864 (21.06) | ecosystem: Environmental > Terrestrial > Soil > Desert | place: Antarctica: Dry Valley...
GCAAAGCGAGTTGCCCCACCAGATACAACGCCACGGTGATGACGAGCAGCAACACGAGCGCCACCAGCCCAACGATGGAGATGAACAGGACGCGCAGCCCGACCGAATCCGTGGCGGAGACTATCCCGAGGATGCTCTCTTCTGTGCGACATGTTGGCGCTTGATTTCTTAGAACCACAGCATCTAGGGCCACCATCCGGATTTTGGCGCAACGCCCGTTTACAGTAAAGAAAAATAAGGTATAGTAAGGTATAAGTAGTAAAAGCAAGCTAGGCTAGGCCCGTTAGGTTTGGTGCAATGCTCGGAGGATTCGAGCCGAACTGCTAGCGAGAGGTTGGTTGGGAGGTAAGGCCCTGGTGAGCGAGGGTTCCAGGGACAAGGATCTGATAGGTGTCGAGGAAGTGGCTCGTCGCCTGGGTCTGGTGCCGGCCACGGTGTGGCGCTGGTGCCGGGAAGGGAGATTGCCTTGCATAAAAATGGGCAAGAGTTGGCGTATCCGGCCCGAGGCGCTGGAAGACTTCATCCGCCGCAGCGAGCGTCCGGCTACGCTGGAGGGGGAACTAGGGTCTTTCTTGCGGGTACCCGACAATGTGCTCGCCGTCGCCCAAAGCCCCGAACTCTCGCACCGGCTGGACGCGGCCTTTCTGAAAGTGGCCGAAGCCCGGGATGGACTACTGGTCAAGTTTTACGGCGACGAGGTAACGGACGAGGACGAACTGCGCGAGCGTCTAGAGAAGGGGGGTCTGGATGTCTGGCGCCTGGAGAGAGAAGGCCGCTTTTACCTCCTCAGAAAGGAGCGAGACGCTTCGGTGGAGCGGGTGGAGAGGCTACGCCGACTCCTCTCCGACGAAGCGGATGCGGGCCTTACCTTATGGGTCAGCTTCGACTGGGCCGAACGGGCAGATCCAGAGACGACGCTGCGCCAACAGCAGGCCCTGACGGAAGCAGTCAACTCCGGGCGGTTGGTAGTCAAGACGGCTCTCATGGAGGAGGTTGCTACCGGGTGGCCGTCGAACATGCTCCGCAAGGTACAGGCACGCCACTCGGGCACGATATGGCTCTCGGAGGATGGTCTGGTGCTGAGTCGGACAAAACCACTAACCGGAATCTGAGGATCCGAGAGTGACAAGTCCGCAAGCGACCCCCCAGGAAGGAAGAGGGTGAGAAAATCCGCGAACAGGCGTAACTCTGACTTATCCGAGGCCAGAACCGGAAAGCAAGGATTTGCGAGGAAGGAGAAAACGTGACCGAAGGAACGCAGGAGCAGCAGGCGCAGCAGCAGACGCAGCAGACGCAAGAGGAACAGTATCTGCAAGAGGCCCAGGACTTCTTCGGGCAGTCAATGGGCAGGATAAAAGGCCGGATGCAGAGCGACAGCGCCCAGCTCGAAAGCATGATGCAGCAGCTTCCAGAGGAGTCGCAGGCCCAGGTCCAGGAGATGACCGACTCCTACGCCCAGTTCGAGGGCATCATGGATCAGTCGGCCCAGGACGCGGGCATTCAAGACGCGATGGACGAGGCGGCCCAGGAGGCCAGGCAGACCGCTGACGAAGCCTCGGGCCAGGGCGAGGAACCCGCCGACCAGGTGCAAGAGATGGCCGGCGAGGCAGCCGGCCAGGCGCAAGATGCAGCCGGTCAGGCTACCGATCAGGTACAGGATACAGCCGGTCAGGCTACCGACCAGGCGCAAGAAGCGGCCGGCGAGGCTACTGACCAGGCCAGCGAAGTGGCGGAGAACCTGCCCGAGGACTTCGAGGCTATGGGCGAGCCGACCACCGATGAGGAGGGCAACACCGTCCAGCGCGCCCAGGACGATCAGGGCAACATCATGGACTACACCTTCGACCCCGAGGGCAACCTGGTGGACGAGGTCGAAGTGGACGAAGAGGCCGAGGATGAGACCGAGGATGAGGCCAGCCAGATGGCGGAGAGTCTGCCCGAGGGCTTCGAGTCCATGGGCGAGACCACCACTGACGAGGAAGGCAACACCGTCCTGCAAGGCCAAGACGCTCAGGGCAACATCGCGACCGTCCAGCGCGCTCAGGACGATCAGGGCAACGTCGTGGACTCCACATATGATTCGCAGGGCAACCTGACGGACGAGACCGCGGTGGACAATCCCCTACCTCCTTCGCCCACGTCTTCTAGCACGACCCGGCCCTCCTCGGATGAGGATAGCTCCGAAGACTCTTCGTGGTCTGACAGTGACACGACGACGGTCGAGGAGCAAAAGGGCGGTGAGGGACTTCTGGGCGGGGGTCTCCTAAACTTGGAACTCCTCGCGCCCCCGGAGAGCACCACGACCACCATGGAGTCCTCCGACTCCGAGGATTACGATGAGTCCTCATCAGAGTCGTCATCACAAGGAGGGGAATCCCAGGGGGGAGAGGAAGCTCAGCAGGAAGGAGGCGGCGGCGAAGAAGGCGGCGGTGGTGGACCGGTGGATCAGGTTCAGGACACCGTGGGCGGCCTGACCGGCGGCCTTACCTGAGGTCGAGCGGCGGTGGAGATCTCGCTGGGTTTCCCGTGGCCCTGTGGTAATGGGGTAGGCGGGGTTGATACCTGTCGGCCACACCGCTCCGGCAGAGAGGCCGCGGGTCGTGCCCGCGGTCGAGGAAGGGGTGGCAGCCCGGATGGAGGCAAGCCGTCCGAGACGAACAGTCAGTAAGCGAAAGTCAATGAGAGGAAGGGAGACGAAGTGAGCGAAGGACAGAACCTCCAGCAGCAGATGCAGGACCAGTACCTGCAGACGGCCCAGAATTTCTACGGGAACTCTATGGGCAACATCAAGGGCAAGATCCAGAGCGACCGCGACCAACTCGAGCAACTGGCCCAGCAGATCCCGGAGGGCGACGCACAGGCACAGATCCAGGAGATGATCGACTCCTACGCGGAGATCGAGAGCCCGCTCGATCAGTCGGCCCAGGACGCGGGAGTGGAAGACGCGGTGAACGAGGCGGCCCAGCAAGCCCAGGGCACCGCCGAGGAGCAAGGGGAAGAGCAAGCCCAGGAAGGCGACGGACAGGGGCAAGAAGAGGCTGCGGGGCAGGTCGCCGACCAGGCTGGACAGGCTGCCCAGGGAGCGCAAGAGGCAGCGGGCGGAGCCGCCCAGCAAGCACAAGACACAGCCGGACAGGCTGCCGGGCAGGCTCAAGAAGCCGCCGGTCAGGCCGTTGACCAAGCCGGTCAGGCCGCGCAAGGGGTCCAGGACACCGCAGGTCAAGCCACCCAGCAGGCGCAAGACACCGCCGGACAGGCGACCGACCAGGCAGGACAGGCGGCGGGCCAGGCCCAGGAGGCAGCCGGAGGGGCGGCCCAGCAGGCGCAGGACACCGTGGGCGGCCTGACCGGCGGCGGTGGAGATGAAGAGGAGGAAGGAGGAGGCGGCCCTCTGGGAGGGGTCACCGATCAGGTCGGGCAGGCCACGCAAGGTGTGCAGGACACCGCCGGTCAGGCCACTGACCAGGCCGGTCAGGTAGCGGATCAAGCCCAGGACACTGCGGGACAGGCAACTCAGCAGGCGCAGGACACCGCCGGACAGGCGACGGATCAGGCCGGACAGGTGGCCGGGCAGGCGACCGATCAAGCCGGACAGGTAGCGGGACAGGCTCAGGATGCCGCTGGAGGAGCGGCCCAGCAGGCGCAGGACACCGCCGGACAGGCACAGGAAGCTGCTGGACAAGCGGCAGGGCAGGCTCAGGAGACTGCGGGTCAGGCTGCTCAGCAGGGGCAGGAAGCCGCGGGGCAGCAACAGCAGGAAGGAGGAGGTCAGCAGGCCGAGCAGCAACAGCAGCAAGGCGAACAGCAGGAGGAGGAGCCGAACGCCACTAACGCCGCCACGCAGAAGGCCCAGGAGATGGGCGTGGATCTCTCCCAGATAGAGGGTTCCGGCGCTGGCGGGCGCGTCACCGTCAGGGACGTGATGGGCGCTGCGAACCAGGGATGATGGAGTAACAAAGAGTATCGGATGAACCGACCAACATTGATCTACTGATCCTTGAAAGCGCCGGATATGGAGTTCATTTGCCAGTGCCCTCCAGGGCCGCCTCCGTATCCGGCTGAAAGTACGGCACAGTCTATACGGGGAGGTATAGGTTATGTACGGGGAACGTGAGGATTCCGCCAAGGACGCAGGGAGGCGCTTTCGCGGGAACACCCGAAATGAGGATGCGATGGTCTACGGAGACCGCGCCGATCCGTTTGGAAAATTGAAGAGGGCCCACGAAACCTACAAGGCCTACAAGATTCTCGACGCGCACTACGAGAACATCGGCAAGGTAAACGATCTCTTTGAGGATGAGAGCGGTCGGCTGCGCTACATCGGCACCAGGGTGGGACTGTTGGCGATGAAGTCCGCCCTGATCCCAATAGAGATCGTCAGGGTAAACGACAAGCGCGGGACCGTACAGGTCTCGGAGTCCGAGGACCAGATCGGGCACGCGCCCAGCCTCGGAGATCACGAGGAACTGACGCCCGAACTGGAGGATCGAGTACGTAGCTATTTTGGTCTGAGAGACCTGCGAACCTACGACCGGGAACTCCCCGGCGCACCGCCTCGGGAACCCTTGATCACAGACAGATTCGCCCCCGACGGGAGAATCGATGTGGAGCCGGGGGAAAGAGAGCGTAGCAGGTATGAGGGACGCGGCATATTCAGCGAGCATCTGCCGGAGCTAGAGGAGTTCGACCAGCAAGGGAGTGATCTTGCGGACGAGGTGAGGATTCAACGCCCGGAGGAGCTTGGGGCCACCGTTCGCGAGCGGGAAGCCGGTAGCACGAAGGACCGACAGCGGGTCTGCACCGACCGCGAGCAGGTACAGGTCCCTAAACAGCGCGAAGAAGACGACGCTGAGGATACCGGGGACAGACCGGAAGCCACGGAGGCCGCCGAGCGCAGGGCTCGGGAGCTGGACGTGGACCTCTCTACCGTGGAGGGGACAGGCGCTGGTGGCCGCATCCTCGTCAAAGACGTGGACGCGGAATGGCAGGACAGGATAGAGGCTACGGAAGCCGCCGAGCGCAAGGCTCGAGAGCTGGGTGTGGACCTCTACGCCGTGGAGGGGACAGGCTCTGGCGGTCGCATCCTCGTTAAGGACGTAGAGGCGGAGTGGCAGAACAAACCGGAAGCCACGGAGGCCGCCGAGCATAGAGCTCGGAGGTTGGGCGTGGACCTCTCTACGGTGAAAGGAACGGGCTCCGGTGGCCGCCTCCTCGTCAGGGACGTGGAGGCGGAAGGACGAAAGTCCGCGCAAGGAGCGCAGGAAGCTGCGGGGCAGGCTTCCTGGCAAGCACAAGACGACGGCCAGCCGGCAGACGAAAGTGACAATGAGCTAGAGGATACTGGGGAGGGCGTGGGAGAAGCTGTCGAAGACGTTGGCTCGGGTGCTGAATCGGCGGTGGAGGACATTGGCAAGAGCGCTGGACGAGCCGTGCAACAGGCCGGCGAGGGTGCCGATCAAACCGCCAGGCAAATCGGCGAAGACGCAGGCCAGGCCGTTGGAGAAGCCGACAAGGGCCAGGCAACAGGCGAGGTCGGCCAGGGTACCGAACAAGACGCACAGCGAGCTGGCGAAGGGACCGGACAGGCCGCCAGTGAGGTTGGACAAGGCGCTGGTCAGGCTGCTCAAGGAGCCGGTGCGGCGGCGGGACAGGCCGTGGAGGGAGCGAGCGAAGTTGCCGGGCAAGCCGCCGAAGACGCGAGGCAGACAACTCAAGACGTAGGTGATGCTGTCAGGCGAACCACGAAACAGGACGGTGATGAGGAGGCTCAGGCGACAGACCAGGAGGCCGGTGACATGGCCGATCAGGCCGTAGGCCAAGCTGACCGCGCGGTTCAGCAGACGACCGGCCTAGCCGGGGAAGTGATGAAGGGCGTACAAGACACTGCAGGCCAGGTGGTGGACCAGGCCACCGGGACGACGGAGGATCTTGCCCCGAGCCCCCAGATGCCCGGCGAGCACACCACCAGTGAGGAGAGACAGACCGTGCGGCGTACCGTGGATAAGCCCGAATATATCATCCAGAGTACCCTGGATGAGTCCGGCAATGTGCTGGACGAGGAGATAATGGGCAACGCCGGCGACTTTCCGGCAGAGGAGGGCTACGAGGAGTACACCAACGAAGAGGGACAGACCGTGCGGCACACCGTGGACGAGTCCGGGGATGTCATCGAGAGCACCTTAGACGAGTCCGGTAACGTGCTGGGCGAGGAGATAGTGGAACGGTAGTAGGCTACCCGAAAGCGACGACCAAAGGAGAGGCGATGGAGGACAAGGCCAAAAGCGGTTTGTAAACCTCGGCGCCGATCCTCAGCCATACCGGGGATCGATACCGAGGCCGCGCCGCTCGCAACCGGTTCGTCGAACTGACTGCAAGGTCTCTGAGAGGTGTCTGGGAGAAGATCTACGGGCAAGAACGCCGAGCACGGCACGAAGAAACCATCGAGAAAGGGGCAAAAGGATGTCGGAAAGAAAGGCTTACCACGTAACGCCTCACCCAGAGGGAGGATGGAAGGTCGAAGCCGAGGGGGCCACTCGGGCTTCGAGCACCCACCAAACGAAGGAAGAGGCCGTGGATAACGCCAAGGAGTTGGCGAAGAGCCAGGAGCCCGGCCAGGTGATCATCCACAGGCGGGACGGAACCATCGAGGCGGAGCATACTTACGGGTAAGCCCTTCGTCCGGGTATCGGTTCTGATGTAACTATCGGTACAAAAAATAGAGCACCGCGCATCGTTCGTTCCGCAAACGGGCGTGGGTTAGCCAATCTACGCCCGGATTTTCCAGAAGGTGGGTGGACAAAGGCGCGAAAGCGTCGCACGAAAGCCCCGCGAAGCGAGGAAGGCCAGCGGAGAACGGTCGGGAGGCTGTCGCCGAAGCCAGATTTGGGCGATGAGGCTCACATGTTGGGGGTTCTGGGGCAACGTCACCCCAGAAGTTGTGCTGCGAGATACCGGAAAGGGTTAGTCGCTATACTATCAAACGTGGAGGGTGGCATTAAAGAAACCTATTACGATACCGCCCCGATTGCGAAGGTCCTAAAGCTTCCAGATCGAACGGCGGGAAACGCGCTCGAAGACCGGGCGCTGGAGTTCTTGCGCGCGGTGTACGAGACCGCCGAGGGCTCGGGCGCGAAACCCGTGGAGATGAAACGTCCTGCCCGGCGCCTGGGGCTGGAACGGAGAGTCGCCGAGAACCTCACCTTGCGCCTGCAGGCGCAAGGCCTGCTCAGGGTGGTGAGCATGGCCAATGGCCTGCTGCGGCTGACGCCCGAGGGCGTGCGCGCGATCGAGGATGCGGGGAGCGGCCTCCCGGACCCGGCGTCCCGCTCGGGAGACGGCTTCGCGGACGTGCAAACGCCTCCGGTCCTCGACCGGGCCGCCCGGCGGGAATCGGAGGAACTCTTCGGTCCTCTCAAAGAGGCCCTGGATCGCCTCGACCTCGCCGGCGCGCTCGACGGGGAGCGACGTTCGGAACTTGCGGCGGAGATTCACACGATCGAGGCCCAACTGGACTCCCCCAGGCCGAAGCGGCGGATCGTGGCGCTGGCCCTGGAATCCATCAAGAGCATCGTGGGATCCGAAACCGGTGGCGCGGTCGCCGAAAGGATCTCGTGCACCATCGAAGCGTTCCTCTCGGATGAAGCGGGGCGAACTGCTCGGGAGACCGGCCGGTCTGCCGGGCCACCCGATCGGGCAGATCAACGAGGCGCGGACGATGCCGCCAGGGAGCCTTCTACCAGAGGGGCGAGCCAGGCCATGCAAGGAGTGGCGGACCCGGCCGACGGAGCAGCGGGCCGAACGGGACAGGAGGCGCGGGGCACGGAGAACGTTCCGAGGTGGGCAGCAGGCCGAGCCACGGATCGAGACGATCGGGCCGAGCGGATCGTCGGCGGGGCTGGAGGGTTCGCCGGATCGGGTGGAATGTTCGGCAAGATCACCGACGAGGCGGGCCGGACGGTGTGGCGCAGCGTGGACGAGTCCGGCGACGTTGTGGAGACCGTCCTCAATGAGGATGAGGAGATCGTGGCCGAGGACGTGGTCGGCGACGTCGCCGACCTGCTGATGGAGGGATACGTGGACGAGGAGGGAGGGATCGTAAGCCGGGAGAGGGCCGAGCCGGAGGACGACTCCGAGACGCAGCCGGGCGAGGACGAGAGCCTTCACGACCCGCGGATTCTTCTCGGTACCCAAGAGACCGGGGAAATCTCGCAACGGACGCAGCAAATCGGTGGAGAACAGCGGCAGGCCGAGGGCCAGGACTCACAGGACCTGGATCAGCGGGTCCGGTGGCAGACCGTAGATGGCGCCCGGGACTTCCACGGTGGGCCGATGAAGCAGATTGAGGGCCGGCTGCAAAGCGACCGCGCCCAACTGGAGAGCCTGGCGGGGCGGATCCAGGAGATGATCGCCGCTTACTCGACCGTGAAAAATTCGCTCGATGAGGCGGCCCAGGACCTGGGAGCGACGGACGCGGTGAGCCAAGCCGCCCAGCAATCACGAGAGGCTGCGGACGAGCAGCAGACCGCGCAGGGGGAGACCGAGCAGGCCGAACAGGACGCGCCGGAGACGCGGGAAACCGCTGACGAGTCTGGAGAGGTCATCGGGGCCACCCCCGATGACTCCGGCAATCCGGCGCAAGAGGACGCGGCGGGCGCGGTCGAAGGCGTCCGCCGGCAAGACCGCAGTGACCAGCGAGAAGCCCGGGAGCCGGACTCCTCCCGAGAGGGAGTGTCAGAATACGCGCCCGTCACGCGCACGGAAAACGCCGAAGACGAGGAAACGACGACGTCATCTGGGGGGGACGGATCTCGCGAGCGTCCCGACGATGCGCTTCCAGAGCGAGAGTACGGCGGCTACGCGGCGGATCGGAACGAGCAAACCGCCGGGGAAGAACCGGACGTGCTGCTGGACGTGCCGGTGCTCAACGTTGACGAGATCAACCTGGGTCTGGACGAGTTCAGGGCTCATGTGTCGCTCCGGACGGAGGGCCCCGGCGAGGGCGTCGGCCAGGCGGTCGAAAGCTCCGCTTCGGGCAGCCAGCTGCTCGGGAAGAGCATAAACGACGCGGGTCAGACCACGCGGCGCGCCGTGGACGAGTCCGGCGACATCGTGGAGTCTACCCTGAACGAATCGGGCGAGGTAGTGGCAGAAGAGATAACGACCAACGTGGCGTACCTTCCCACCGAGGAAGAATACGTAGACGATGAAGGACGAATCGTCAGCTGGGCGAGGGACGAATCGGGCAAGCTCGTGGAGCGTTTGCTCGACGACGAGGGAAGCCTGACCGGCGTCCGCGTCGTCGGAGAGGACTAGACGGACGCGGGACCGGACGGCATGAAGAGAGGAACCCGGCGACGGAGAGCAACCCAGGCAGGCGCCAGGCGCGGGCCGCGTCACGGTCAAGGACATGACCAGCGCCACGAACCAGTAATCAACTACAGCCGGGCCACCGGCAGCCTGAGATGCTCCACCAGCAGGCTCTCTTCCGGCACCCACACGGTCGAAATAGAGGCCACCGCGGATGGAGGGCGCAAGACGGCCAGGAAGAGTTGGACTTTCACCGTAAAGCGATAGGGGCCGGAAAAGAGAGGCCGGTTCGGGCGCGAGACGCGCTGGCAAAGACAAACGAGATGTCACCGGAGTCGCCGAGAGTTGGTGGCGCCGTCTCTCAGGAAACGGAGTCGGTATCGATCCCCCTGCGCGTCAACTCCCCTTCCAGGGAGAAGCATTCATCCAAAATCGTGTGCTGAAGTTTGTCTAGAGGAGGAACAGAAGCGATGTCGCCCAACTGCCACAACTTGCGGAACTGACCCAAGAGCATATCCTGCGCTTCCTGCCTGGAGGTCTTGTAGTTCCGTATCAATTCTTCATCACTCATATCTTTGTAATCGATCATGTCTCCATCTCCTCCCAACGCAAGAGTCACCTAAACTTCCCGCTAATATTAGACGCTCATCCTCGCGTACACCAAACTTCGGCAGTAGTGCGCGTACACAAAGGCATTGACCGTGGATTTCCCCTCTACCACCGCCGGTACCCTCGGTGATCTCGGAGTTGGAAGGACAAACATCCCCCTCTCTAGTCGAAGCTCCAGCCGGAGCCTGTCCAGCTCCCTGCTGACCTGTTTGGAAAAGGTTGAACGTGATGCCCACCCGTGCTGGCTGCTCCTCCCGAAGGAGATGGGACCTTCGCCGGCGGGAAAAGGCGAGTCTGGTTCCCGGTCTACCCCACCCGGCCCATGAGGCTCCGAGGAAATTCGTTCTACGCCGGAGGCTACGGGGTCCTCGCCCAGGATGGACCCCATGAGGTCTTCCGGCACTTTTTTCTCTTGCCCATGCCTTCGCTCACCCTTTTCGCGAGCCGCTGTGCCAGGCGGGCCCTTCACCGCCCTCTGGTCTTCGCGTGGTGGACAATGCGCCCGTCACCACCGCCACCTTGCCATCCAGCTTCGCCATGTTGGAACCTTCCTGTTAGCTCACGGCGCGTACTTACCCCGATGTGCTGGGAGAATATTCTCCTCGCGGCGGTTGTTCGACC
>Ga0136640_10001142_pt1 | contig 10533 bp, 8 predicted proteins | sample AntDrymUQ8642106_2_FD_105498 | JGI IMG/M metagenome (GOLD analysis project Ga0136640, IMG submission 105498) | Polar desert sand microbial communities from Dry Valleys, Antarctica - metaG UQ864 (21.06) | ecosystem: Environmental > Terrestrial > Soil > Desert | place: Antarctica: Dry Valley...
CGAGCGAGCGCTCATAGCGCACGGGATCCTTGATCGAGGAGATCCGCCGCCCTTGCGGCCGCGGCTCGATGCGTCGCCGTTCGAGATGCGTCGTGCCGGCTTGTCGCAGGCGCCCGAACGCGTTGACGGCGGAATGGAACGTCCCCGCCGACGGCCTGCCGCCTGCGCGCACGAACCCGCGCACCACCAGCGGCACGTCCTCCGGGAGCCCCTGGACGGTGAACAGCACGCCGAGGTCATGGGGGATCGAGTCAAAGCCGCACGCGTGCACGATCCGCGCGCCGCTCGCGACGGCCGCGGCGTGGTGGCGCAGGTACATGCGGTCCACGAACTCGGGCTCTCCCGTCAGGTCGGCGTAGTCGGTTCCGGCACGCGCGCAGGCGGCGACGAGCGGCTCGCCGAAGCGCAGATAGGGCCCGACCGTCGTGGCGAGGACGCGGGTCGATTCCGCGACGGCACGCAGCGAGTCGGCGTCGTCGATGTCGGCCCGCAGCAGCTCGAGCGCCGTGCAGGCGGGGTCGATCGCCGCGAGCCGCTCGCGCACGTCCGCCAGCTTGTCGGCGTTGCGCCCGGCCAGCGCCCAGCGGATCCCCGCGGGCGCGTGGCGCGCGAGGTACTCGGCCGTGAGGCCGCCTGTGAAGCCCGTGGCGCCGAACAGGATCACGTCGAGCCGGCGCTCCTCAGGCACGTTCGGTTACCTTGCGCGCGTGGCGAAGCAGAGCAAGCAGCCCGGGCAGCGCATCGGCGACCTGCTGCGCGCGCCCAGGGGCGCCGTCGACCTGGGCGCCATCGACACGCGCTCCACACCCGGGTTCAGCGGCAAGAAGGCCGATGCAGAGCCGCTCCAGCCCGCGCTGGCGGAGCGCATCGCCGTGCTGCAGGAGCAGCTCTACGCCGAGGGCCGCAGCGGCGGCTCGCGCAGTGTGCTGCTCGTGCTGCAGGGGATGGACACGTCCGGCAAGGGCGGCACCGTCGAGCACGTGGTCGGGCAGGTCGACCCCGGCGGCGTGCACGTGATCGCTTTCCGCAGCCCGACGCCGGAGGAGCTCTCGCACGAGTTCCTCTGGCGCATTCGCAAGGAGCTCCCCGAGCCGGGCATGCTCGCGGTCTTCGACCGCTCGCACTACGAGGACGTGGTCGCGGCGCGCGTCCGCGGGATCGTCGACCGTCGCACCTGGGCGCGGCGCTACTCGACGATCAACCGCTTCGAGCAGGGGCTCGCCGACAGCGGCGCCCTGGTCGTCAAGTGCTTCCTGCACATCTCCCCCGAGGAGCAGCGCGAACGGCTTCTGGCGCGGCTCGACGACCCTACCAAGCACTGGAAGTACCGCCCCGGCGACCTCGACGACCGCGCTCTCTGGGGTGCGTTCCAGGACGCCTACGGCGACGCGATCGAACGCTGCAACACCGATGCGGTGCCCTGGTACGTCATACCGGCCGATCGCAAGTGGTACCGCAACTGGGCGGTCAGCAGCCTGCTGATCGAGCGGCTCGAGGAACTCGGCCTCGGCTGGCCCGCCGCGAAGTTCGACGTGGCGGAGCAGAAGGCGCGGCTGAGCGCTTGAGCCCGATGGCCTGCAGCGCGGCGCTCAGCCGCCGCAGAACCGGACGCTCAGCCGGCGTGCGGCCTGCGCGCCGAACGACATGTCCACGCGCCACAGTCGCGCTCGCTCGCCCGAGGCGAGCGTACCGGCCGCGAGCGCTAGCGCCGTACGGTCGGCCGCGACGCTGACGCGCTGGCGGCCGTCAGTCGCGCCGGCAGGCCCCAAGCGTGGCCGCCGGCTGAAGAAGACCGCCAGCCGGTACTCGTCGCCGGCGAGCGCGTCGAGCTCCAGCGCGACGCCGCAGCGCAGCGGGCGGTAGGTCAAGCCGGCGTTACGCAGCGACCCGAGCGCGTTGCGGAACTCTCCCGTGACCTCGACGATCCCGGAGTCAGCGACTTCGATCGCGTGGCCGAAGAAGTGGCCCGGGCCACCGTTGACCAGGATCGGGCCGGCGCTCGCCCGCCCTGCGAGCTCCGTGCGCGGACGCTGGGGTACGAGCTCGCGCCAGCGCCCGCCGACGCGCCGCAGGGCGTACGTGAGACCCGCGTCGTAGCGCAGGTCGCCGCGGTAGCGATCGCTGCCGCTGCGTGAGATCTTCACCGCGAACCAGGTCGCCCCACGCCGCACCACCGCCAGTCGCCCGCGACCCTGCGAGACCGTCTTCGCGAGCGAGAAGTCGGCCGGCAGCCGGCCGGGCGAGCGCTCGCGCGGGCGCAGCTCGAGCGTCCAGTTGAGCAGCATCAGCGCGAGCCCGCCCATCGACGGCGCGCCGGCATAGCCGTCGAGCGCGCGCCAGCCCGGCCGCAGCGAGTCGCCGATCGCCGGCACGATCGCGACGCCGCCGCGGCCGATCGGGTACGCGCGCTCGAGCCGCTCGAGCGAGCGGAAGGCGACCGTGCGCGCGACCGCTGCGACGGCAGGCGTCGAGTCGGGTGACCGCGCCGTGTACGCCGCGGCGTAGGCGGCGCCCGCCGGTGCCCAGACCTCCTCCTGGGACCGCCCGAAGTAGGCCAGGCTCCCGTTCGGGGCGATCATCAGCGCCGCCGCCCAGACGCCCTGTTGCAGCACCCGCCGCGCGGCCGGTTCGGCAGCTCGCCCAAGCAGGTGCACGGCGCGCGCGTAGAGCCCGAGCGAGAGACCGTGATAAGCGAGCGGGTTGTCCGGCGCATCGGACAGCACAGCGGCGCCGCGCTGGGGCAGCAGCGCGGGGATGCGCACGTTGACGAGCTCCCGCGCCAGCCGCCGCGCGCGCGCCGCGTCGCCGCCCAGCACCGCCCCGGGGACGCTCGAGCGCAGGCCGGTCCGTTGCAGCTCCAAGACGCCGACCGCATCGACGAGCCAGTGGTTGTAGTAGCGATCGACGTGCTGGAGCTCGACGATCCTGACGCGTCGCAGCCACGTCTCCCAGCGCCTCCGCTCGCGGGCGAAGCCCGGGTCGCCGGTGAGCTCGCGCCGGGCCAGGTTGTAGGCGGCGGCGACGGCGAACTGCTCGAACACGCTCGGGCGGCTCGGGCGGCGCTCGGGATCAGTCGCGAAGCTGATCGCTCGGATCCCCGTCTGCACGAGCCGCGGGTCGCGCTCGCGCACGCCGGCGTCGATCAGCGCGTAGCCCCCGACGGCATCGCCGTACCGGGTTCCGGCGTGCAGGCCGAAGGCGCCGGGCAGCTCGTCGGTGTAGTCGCCCAGGCGCCCGCTGGGCTCCTGCACGGCGGGCCACGGCGCCGCCATGGCACGCGCCAGCGACACCCACCGCGACGCTTCCGCAGCGTCAGCCGCGCGGTTCGCGCGGCGATCACCGGCGGGCGCGGGGCCGCGCAGCAGCCCGAAGGCCAGCACGATCACGAGTGCGCCGGCGCCTACGATGAGCGCCGGGCGCGCGCCTCTCATCTTGCGAGCCTACGCAATTCGCACAGCGCGCTAAGGATCCAGCCTGGCGCACCGATACAACAGTCATGCCGCAAACTGGATCCATGCTCCGAGACCACCCCCGCGAGCTGGCGCTGACCGCCGCGCTCGCGCTGATGTCGGCGCTGGGGCTCGCTGTGGCGCCCGGCGCAGCAGCAGCGCCGGACCGCTCGGACCTCCAGAACACGCGCCTGATCTCCAAGTCACTCGCGGGCGGCGTGCCCGACGGGCCGTCGACGAATGCCGTCATCTCCAGCGACAAGCGCTATGCGCGACTGATCGCCTTCGAGTCCGAGGCGACCGATCTCGTGAGCGGAGACTCCAACGGCGTCAAGGACCTCTTCGCGATCAAGCGCATCGGAACGATCGCCAACGAGGGCGCCCCGTGGCACGGCGGCAGCACGATCCTCGTCTCACGCGGTCTCTACGGAGCCCCGGCCGACGGCCCGTCCCACGGTGCCGCCGTCTCGGGGGACTACCGCCACCGCGGGCGCTGCATCGCCTTCCTCTCGGCGGCGACGAACCTCGTCAGCGGTGACACGAACGGGCTCGTGGATGCGTTTCTCGTCCGCAAGGCGGGCATGCCCGCCATCCGGGTGTCGCTCCCGCAGCGCTCGCAGGCGCTGCTGGACTCGACGGCAGTGGCGGTCTCCGGCGACTGCACGCGCACGTCTTTCGTCAGCGGCGGCAGGCTCTACACGCGCAAGCGCGCCAAGTCGGGCCGGGTCAAGGTCAAGCAGGTCGCCACCGCCGGTCCGGTCACGCACATCTCCTACGCGGTGGGTGACTCCAACACGCTCGCCTTCGACACACCGGCGGGGGTCTACCTCAGCCGCTTCGGAACGCGCCGGCCCAAGCTCGTCGCGGCCGGTGGGTCAAACCCGGTGTTCAACGACCTCAAGCGGAGCACGCTCGCCTACGAGGGCCACCGCGACGGTCACAGTCAGATCATGTACAAGGACCTCGGCGACGGCGAGCGGGTCATCTCGGATCGCGGCGGGGCGCTCGGCGACGGCAACTCGCACGATCCCGTGATCGGCAACTCCGGCTACTACGTCGCCTTCGAGTCCGAGGCCGCCAACCTCGCGGTCAACGCGCTCGGACGCCCGGGGGACTTCAACGGCTTCGCGGACGCCTACCTCTACACCGATGTGCGCAACCTCACGCTCGTGCAGTCGGTCGAGGAGAAGGCCGTGCCGCTGGCCGGCGGCGGGCAGAATCCGTCGATGAGCTACTACGCGAACTACGTCCTGTTCGACTCACCGGCGCCGCTCGGGATGGGCGCCAGCGCGAGTCAGATCTTCATGCGCTATCTCGGCCCGGTGTAGTCGCCGGTCCGATCGCCGCGAACGTCCGTGAGCACCCCCCATAGGGTGCACTCATGGACGTTCAGCTCACCGCGGCGACCACCTCCGCCAGCGCGCGGACCGAGCGCTCCGTGATCGGGTCGACGACGAGGATCGCCTCGTCGGCACCCGCCTCGGCCAGCTCGAGCAGGTGCGCCGCGATCCGGTCCGGGGTCCCCGTGACCGACGGCGCCTCGGGCGTGACCGGGCGCTCGCCGCCCGCCCTTCCCGGTGCGACGAGCACGCAGGCACTGCGCTCGATCGCCTCCGTCGCGCGGCCGGCCGCGCGCGCCGCCCCGCTGATGCGCTCGCTGAGCGCAGCGAAGCCCTCCGGGCTGTTGCCGTAGTCCGCGAACCAGGTGTTCCAGGCGTCCGCGTGCGGCAATGTGATGCCCAGCACACGTGGCCCGTTGCTGCCGATCATCAGCCGCGGGCGCACCACGGGCGGCGGCAGCAGGACCGCGTCCTCGGCCTGCCAGAAGCGCCCGGCGAGCGTGACGCGCTCGCCCGCCAGCAGGCGGCGCACGATCGTGAACGACTCCTCGAAGCGCGAGACGCGATGATCGAAGGGGATCCCGAAGGCGCGGAACTCGTGCTCGTTCCAGCCTGCGCCGAGCCCGAGCACGAAGCGACCGCCGCTCAGCTCGTCGATCGTCGCGGCCATCTTGGCGATCAACCCCGGCGGGTGGAACCCTGCGCACGCGACGAGCGGGCCGAGCCGCACGCGCTCGGTCGCAGCCGCGAGCCCCGCCAGCCGCGTCCATGCCTCCCACGGCCCACGCTCGCGCCGGCCGTCGCCACGGTAGAGCAGATGGTCGCCGAGCCAGATCGAGTCAAAGCCGCAGTCCTCCGCGGCGCGCGCCATGGCGAGCAGCTCGGGCCAGCGCACGTCGCGCTCGACCTCCGGCAGTTGAACCCCGACGCGCACGCTTCGCAACACTACGATGCGACCGCGAGCGAGCGCCAGGACCCCCAGAGGGTCGCGCGAAGCTGCCGGCCCCGGGGATCCGTCGGCGTGCTCCTCGCGGCCGGCGGCGCGCCGTAACACGCCACGCGCCACGGCGGGTTACGAAGTTGTTTATCCTCCGCGGCTGTGTTCGCCTATCTCGACCCCGGCACCGGGAGCATGCTGGTCCAGCTTCTCGTGGGCGGGGTCGCCGCGGCAGCCGTCGCGGCCAAGCTCTATTGGTACCGGATCCTGCGCCTGCTCCGGATCCGCAGGGACGAGCCCGAGCCGGAACAAGAGCACTGAGCGCCGAGCCCGGCTCGTTCCGCGACCATGAGAGTCGCGTGTTCACGACGCCCGACGGCGTGTTCCGCGTGCTGAGCGAGACCGGCCTGGAGGACTGGCAAGCGCTCGCGCGATCGGCGCTCTGGAGCGAGCTGCGCGACGAAGGGCGCGTCGTGGCCACCGAGCCGGCGCAGTCCGGCGCGCTGCCCGACCTGCTCGCGGGGACGCCGGCCGGAGTCCTGCGCCACGAGCGCGTGCCGTTCATCTCGTTTCCCTACGAGTGGCCGTTCGCGATGCTCAAGGACGCCGCGCTGCTGCAGCTCGATCTCTGCCGGCGCGCGCTGCGCGAGGATCTGGCGCTCAAGGACGCGTCGCCCTACAACGTGCAGTGGCGCGGCACCCGCCCGGTGTTCATCGATGTCGGCTCGTTCGAGCGCCTGCGCCCGGCCGAGCCGTGGGCGGGCTACCGGCAGTTCTGCATGCTGTTCCTGTACCCGCTGATGCTGCAGGCCTACAAGGACCTGCCGTACCACGCGGCGCTGCGCGGCTCGCTCGACGGCATCGCGCCACACGACGCGCGCGCGATCCTGGCCGGCGAGCGCTTCCGCAAGGGCGTGATGGCCAACGTGCTCCTGCACGCGCGACTGGAATCCCGCCACGGCGCCGCCGAGGGGCGGGCGGTCAAGCAGGAGATGAAGCGCGCAGGCTTCGGCAAGGAGCTGCTGGCGGCCAACTTCGGCAAGCTCGAGAAGCTCGTCGGGGGGCTGGAGTGGAAGGCCGGCGAGACGGCCTGGACCGGATACGGCGAGGACAACACCTACGACGACGCGGCCGCCGGGCTGAAGGCCGAGTTCGTGCGCGAGGCCGCCGCGCGCCGGCGCTCGGCGCTGACGTGGGACGTCGGCTGCAACGACGGCCGCTACGCACGCATCGCCGCCGCCTCGGCGGACCTCGTCGTCGCCTTGGACGCCGATCACGCGACGGTCGACGCGCTCTACCGGCAGCTGCGCGCGGAAGGGCGCGAGGACATCCTGCCCTTGGTGATGAGCGTCACCGACCCGTCGCCCGACCTCGGCTGGCGCGGTCGCGAGCGGGCCTCGCTGGAGCGCCGCGGAAAGCCGGACCTGGCGCTCTGCCTCGCCGTCGTGCATCACGTCTGCATCGGCGGCAACGTGCCGGTGGGAGAGTTCCTGGACTGGCTGTGCTCGCTCGACACGGCGTTCGTGATCGAGTTCCCCGACCGCAGCGACCCGATGGTGCAGCGACTGCTCGGCGGCAAGCGCGACGGGAGCAACCCCGACTACGAGCACGCGACCTTCGAGCGCGTGCTCGCGGAGCGCTTCACGGTCGAGCGCAGCGCGCCCGTGTCGGAGACCCGCATGCTCTACGAGGCCCGCCCGCGGGCGTGAGCTGCTCGGTCGGCTTCCGGCGGGCCGCGCTGCATCTCGGCGGGTTGTGGGCGCTGGCCTTCGCGCAGCCGCTGTTCGACCTGCTCGGGCGCAACGCGCAGTTCTTCGTGGCACGCGGGAGCACCACCACGGACATCCTGGCGCTGGCGCTCGCGTACGCGCTCGTGCCGCCGCTGGTGGGCGCCGCGGCCGTCTGGGGTCTGGGCAGGCTCCGGCCCGCGCTCGGCCGCGCCGCGTTGCTGGTGCTGGTCGCATTGCTGGTGGCGGCGCTGCTGCTGCCCCCGGTGGGCGACCTGCTCGCCGGCTCGTGGCTCGCAATCCCGGGCGCGCTGGCGCTGGGAGCCGCCGCCGCCGCGGTGTACGCCCGCATCGCCGGCGCGCGCACGTTCGCCACGGTCCTCTCCCCCGCACCGCTGATCGTGCTGATCGTGTTCCTCGTCGTCTCTCCGGTGCGCGGGCTGCTGTTCCCGGACGAGCCGCGCGCCGCGGGCGCGACGCCGTCGCGCTCAGCCACCCCGATCGTGCAGATCGTGCTCGACGAGCTGCCGCAGACGACGCTCACCGGCGCCGACGGGCGGATCGACGCGGAGCTTTTCCCGAACCTCGCCCGGCTCGCGCGCGGATCGACCTGGTATCGCAACGCCACGACGGTCGACGACCTCACCACGGAGGCTGTCCCGGCACTGCTCACCGGGCTGCGCCCCAAGGCGGGCTCGCTCCCGACGGCGCGCGACCATCCGCGCAGCCTCTTCACGCTGTTCGAGGGCAGCCACGAGCTGACGGTCGTCGAGCCGATCACCGACCTCTGCCCGGAGCGCACGTGCGACAAGGGCCGTGCCGGGTTGATCGAACGGCTGCGATCGCTCAGGTCAGATCTCGAGGTCGTCGCCCAGCACCTGCTGCTGCCCGCGGACCTGCGCGACGGGCTGCCGGCGATCGACAACGTCTGGGAGGGGTTCGAGACCGGCTCGGTGACGGGTGCGGGCGAGCTGCGTGGCGGCAGGAACCTCAAGCGCGGCGTGCTGGCGCGGCTGGCGCGCGACGACGCGACCGCCGGGTTCGAGCGCGCGATCGCGTCCCTGGACCGCCAGGGGCCGCGCCCGCCGCTGGTGTTCGTCCATTCGACGCTCCCGCATGCGGCTTGGCGCTTCCTGCCCGACGGCCGCCGGTACCCGATCGAGGGCAAGGAGTTCCCCGGCCTGGCGAGCAAGGGCTGGGTCGGACCCCAGTGGCAGGCCGATCAGGCGTTCCAGCGCCACGTGCTGCAGGTCCAGTACACCGACCGGCTCGTCGGCGCGCTGCTGGACAAGCTGCGCGCCCGCGGGCTGTACGACGAGGCCGCGATCGTGGTCACCGCGGATCACGGCACGGCGTTCATGAGCGGTCAGCCGCGCCGACCCGCCAACCACGCGAACGTCGGTGTGATCGCGCCCGTCCCGTTCTTCTTCAAGCGACCGGGGCAGCGCGAGGGGCGCGTGCAGGACGGCCCGGTGCGGACGCTCGACGTGCTCCCGACGATCGCCGAGGCTGCCGGCGTCACGCTGCCGTGGAAGGTCGACGGCGTCCCCGCGGACGAACGCGCGGTCGACCCGTCAGCGCCGGTGGACGTCTCGCACGCAGGTGAGCCGGCGGTGACGGAGTCGCTCGCCTCGGTTATCGGGAAGCGGCGCCGGCGCGATCAGCTCGAGGCACGGCTGCTGCGCAACGGCCTCTACGCGGTCGGGCCGCGGCCCGACCTGATCGGCCGGCGGGTCGCGTCGCGCGAGGGCGAGCAGCGGGTGCTGGCCGATCACGGAGCCGCGGTGCTGCCGTCGTTCGTGTCGGGCCGTGCGGACGGCCTGGCACCTGACGCGGAGCTTGCCGTGGCGGTCAACGGCCGCATCGAGGCGACGACCCGGGTCTACCGCCTGGATGACCGCTCGCTCTACGCGGCGCTCGTGCCGCCGTCGTCGCTGCGCGACGGAGCGAACTCGGTCGTCGCACTGGAAGTGCTGGCGCGCGGCGAGCTGCGACCGCTCGGCTGAAGCCCGCGCTGGGCACGCAGCTCGGCCTTGTGCGCGCGCTTGCCGGCCTGGTACTCGGCGAGCGCCGCGGCGGAGTCGACATCACCGAGCGTCGGGTGGGCCGGCACCAGCGGCTCCGCGAGGGCTACCCCGAACCGCTTGGCGAGCACGGCTCCGAGCGCCTTGACCTTCATCTCGCCAAAGCCGGGCAGCGCCTCGATGTTCGCCTTCAGCTCGGCGGTCGAGGCGGCGTCGGTCCAGACCCGTGCGGCGTCGCCGTCGTAGCGCTCGGCGACGTGCGCCGTGAGGTCGCGTACGCGCCTCGCCATCGAGCCGGGGAAGCGGTGGATCGCGGGCCGCTCGCGAAAGATCGGCTCCAGGTCGGCGGCGGCGATGCTCTCGGCGTCCAGGGTGCCGAGCCGCCGGCGCAGCACGAGCGGTCCCTCGAACGCCTTCTGCACCGTCACCTGCTGGTCGAGCGCGAAGCCGATCAGCAGCGCGAGCGGGTCACGCGCGATCAGTTCGTTGGCCTCGTCGGAGTCCGTGAAGTGCAGCCGCTCGGTCACCGGGTGATCGTAGCCGAGCGGTCACGGCACGCGGTGTCGCGGCAGGAGCGCGCGGGCCGCGTCGAGCAGCCCGCGGTCCAGTGCGCGCGGCTCGAGCCGCCGGTCCGCCGCATAGGCGTCCTGAAGTCCGCGGGCGACCTGCTCGACCGTCAGTCCGGGCAGCGCCTCGTCCAGGGCACCGGCCCTGTCCGGGACGACGGGGATCTCCAGCGCTGCGTAGACCGCCTCGATCGCTGTTCGGAGCGCAGGCCCGCCGGCGGTCACGACGACCGCGCTGGTGGCTGCACCGTGCCTGACGATCCGCTGCGCGATGCCGGCGACCTTGAAGCGGCCGCCGACGTTGACGCTGTGCGCCCCGGCGCAGTACTCACCCGGCAGCTCGCCGACCCGCGCCTCCGCGCCGAGTGCCGCGAGCGCATCGCGCACGCGGCGCGACTGGTCCTCGAAGCGCGCCGTGAGGCCGGCGGTCGCGTCGCGCTCGCGGGTGACGTGCTCGAGCACTACGGAGCTCGCGTCGAAGAGGGCCGCG
>Ga0136640_10001143_pt1 | contig 10528 bp, 14 predicted proteins | sample AntDrymUQ8642106_2_FD_105498 | JGI IMG/M metagenome (GOLD analysis project Ga0136640, IMG submission 105498) | Polar desert sand microbial communities from Dry Valleys, Antarctica - metaG UQ864 (21.06) | ecosystem: Environmental > Terrestrial > Soil > Desert | place: Antarctica: Dry Valley...
AAGCGGCTCCGGGACAAGGGCAACCTGTTCTGGGCCTTCGCCTAAAACGTGGCTGCCCTCCCCCTAGCAGCCGTGGGCATGCTCAACCCGCTCATCGCCGGAGCGGCCATGGCCTTCTCCTCCGTCCTTGTGGTCCAGCAACAGCTTGCGGCTGCGCCGCTTCCAGGCAGCCGCGAGCTGAGGCCCGCGCCGCTATCTACTATCCGGTTTCGTAGAATGTCCGGAGACCGTAGACCACCAAACGATTGTGAGCCCGCCATGCCCGCAGCCTCTCGCGCCCGCCGTAGCCCGATGCTGGCCCGACTCGCAGTGGCCGTCGCCGTAGGAGTACTTGCCTCTGGCTGTGCCTCCAACACCGACGGCGGGTCCTCCCAGCACGACGAGCCAGGCTCGAGCGGTCAGACAGCGGAGATGGAACACATCCACGGCCTCGGTATCGACCCTGCCGACGGCATGCTGTACGCCGGCTCGCACTACGGACTGTTCCGGGTACCGGATGAGGGCGCACCGACCCGCGTGTCCCCGATCCAGGACTTCATGGGTTTCACCGTTGCGGGCCCCAACCGCTTCCTGGCCAGCGGACATCCCGGTGAAGGCCAGGATGGGCCTTCCTCCGTGGGGTTGATCGAGTCCACCGATGGCGGGAAGTCCTGGCAGCCCTTGTCGCTGTCCGGCGAGGCCGACTTTCACTCCCTGGAGGTGGTGGCCGAGACCGTCTTCGGCCTCAACTCGATGACGGGGGCGTTCATGGTCAGCATCGACGGCCGCGACTGGCAGACCCGGTCGACCGCGCCGATTGTGGACTTCGCTGTCAACCCAACGGACACCAGCGAGGTGGTGGCCACCAGCGAGCAGGGCCCGGCACGCAGCCAGGACGGTGGGAAGACGTTCCAACTGTTGTCCGGCGCGCCGCTGCTCGTTCTCGTCGACTGGGCCACCGACGGCACCTTGCTCGGCATGGCCCCCGATGGCGCGGTCCATGTCAGTACCGACGGCGGCGCCACATGGAAGGCACGCGGCCGTCTGGCTGGTGCACCCGAGGCGCTGCACGTCCAGGACGCCGATGATGTATACGTCGCCGCGGGCGGCGCGGTGTGGGAGTCCACCGACGGAGGCAACAGCTTCACACAACGACACGGCACGTCATGACCCCCGGCGCAGGGTTTCCCCGCTCAACGGCCGCGGTGACCGCGATCACCGTGACTGCGGCCCTTGCCGCACTGTCCGGCTGCGGCGGTGCCGAGCCCCCTCTGCCGAACTTCGCCAAGGGCGGAGGGCCCAGAGTCCAAACCGGTCGAGGTCAAGGGCATCCAGCCGTGCTCGTCACTGCCGCTGGGCGGCCAGCACGCCGAGGACGACCTGCTTCCGGACCTGAGACTGCCGTGCCTCACCTCGGGGCGGCAGATCGATCTCCGCGACCTGCCGGGACGCCCGGTGCTGGTAGACCTGTGGCCCACCTGGTGCAGCCCGTGTCGAAAGGAGATGCCACAGCTACAGGCCGCCTACGAGCGGTTCGGTGACCGCGTCGCGTTCGTCGGGGTGGACACCCAGGACTACCCCGAGGCGGCGGGCGAGTTCCTGGAGGAGGTGGGCGTCACCTATCCACAGCTGGCCGATCCCGATGCCGAGCTGCTCGGATTCACCCGGATCCCGGGACTGCCCGGTCACCCTGCTGCTGGACGCCGACGGCGTGATCGTCAACCGTCACATCGGCGAGCTGATGAGGCTGACATCGCGGAACTGATCCAGAAGGTCGCCTGATGACCACGCCTGTGACGCAGTCGCAGTGGCTCCGGCTGCTCGCGGAGCCCCGGGACCGTCACCGGTGGGTGGGTCACGCTGCTCGCGGTGGCAGGCCTGACCATCGCGGCGATGATGGCGGTGCTCGGGCTTCCCCCGGTCGACCCGCACGGCCCGCTGCATCACCTCGGCATCATGAGTCCGACCTGTGGTGGGACTCATGCTGCCCGCTTCACCGCCCAGGGCAACCTGGTCCAGGCCTGGCGTACAACCCGCTCGGAATCGCGGCGGTCCTCGGCGCCGTGCTGGCCGTGCTTACGAGCCGTGCTGGGAGGAGCCAACGGGAAGGTGGGTGAACGTGACGATGTCGTGGACGCCAAGGCGACGGCGGATCGCGATCGCAGTGGATCGTGCTGGTGATCCTGCTCCAGGTGCGTCAGCAGACCCATGCGGACCTTCTCATCGCAGGAACCTGATCGGTCGCATCCGCCATATCCGTGGGCGCCGGGCCCAACTCGGAACGCGCCGCACCGAATAGCTACTATGTTGCCTCGTAGACGCCCATCCAGCGAAAATTACTCCCAGGTGCAGCCCCTTCCCTCCCGACCCGACACCGCCCAGGGTCCCGCGGCGCTGACTGCCACCTGGCGCCGACGACCCGGTCGAGACTGGCATCTGCGAGCTGGAGCCGCTTCGGCCGGATCGTCGCTGCGGCGCTCGTCGCGGCCGCGGTGCTTCTCGGCCCCGCCCCGGCGGCCGAGGCGCACGCGACACTGCTCTTCGCCACACCGGCGGTCGAGGGCGCAGTACCAACCTCCCCCGAACAGGTCCAGCTGGTCTTCGACCAGGCCGTGCTCCCCGCCGAGTCCGCGTTAGAGATACGCGGTCCGGCCGGCACGAAGGTCCGGCTGGGTGACGCAACCTCGGGGGAGAACGGGCGGACCGTGACCGCGCCGGTACCGGAGGAGTTGGCTGTCGGTCAGTACGTCGTGGACTGGACGGTCACGGCCGCGGACGGCGACACGATGACCGGTGCGTTCCGGTTCGCGGTGGGGTCCAGCGCGGGCCTGGCCCTCTCGCTGGGCGGGTTGGTGGGCGCGCGGCTGGTGCGGCGATCCGCCTCGGTAGGGACTGCCCAGGGCGATCCACGGCCGTGGCTGCTGCCCGGCAGCCTGCTCGGCTTGGTGGCCGCGCTGGGTCTGGCGGTCGCCTTGCTGCGTGACGGCTCGATCGCGGCCGGGCTATCCGGGCTGTGGCTGCCGGAGCTGCTGGACTCGACTCCCGTCAGGGTCGCCGTGGTCGAGGTGCTCGGCTTCACAGCCGCCGGCGCCGCGGTCCTGCTGCGCCGGCACACGCTGGCGGGCCTGGCGCTGGTCGCGGTGGCCGCGGCCGAGGGCTTCCGGGCACATCCCCAGACTGTCAGCCCGGGCTGGGGAGCGTTCCTTATCTTCGTGCACCTGTGCTCCGCCGCGGTGTGGATCGGTGCGCTTGTGCACGTGGTGCGGGTCGGGCTCTCGCGTCGTGCCCGGGCACTGCCGGCGGTGGCGGCGGTGGCGGCGGTGGCGGCGTACGCCCGGCTGGCGCTGTGGCTGTTCCTGCTAGTCCTGGCCACAGGGACGATCAGCGCCCTGGTGCTGGCGGTGCCGGCCGGGCTGAGCGACACCCTGTTCGGAACCACCTACGGGCGCTGGCTGCTGGCCAAGCTCACGCTGGTCGTGGTCGTCGCCGGCGTGGCGCTGTGGGCGCGCCAACACCTCAAGAGGCGTCCCTCGCTGCCCCAGCCGGGCCGGGTCGCGCGCGTGGAGGTGGGGGGCCTGGCCGGAGTTCTGGTCGTCTCAGCGCTGTTGACGTCCCTGGCGCCACCGGTGCGCCAGGACCTCGAGTTGCCGTTCCCGCCCCCGCCGGTCGGCCCGATCTCCACGGCAGGTGGGCGCGCGCGGGGTGGATCGGCATCGGGGTCACCGCCTCCGCCGGCCAGCTGCTGATGCGCCTGTCCACTCCTGACCTGGACGCCGCCGAAGACGGGGTGGACACCACCCGGTACGACCTGGTCGCCAACCTGACAAACTCCGGCGAGTCGGCACCTCGGCCCGTCCCGTTGCGCCGCTGCGGCGTGGGCTGCTTCGTCGCACCCGTCGAATGGCAGCGGGGACAGCACACGATCACACTCAAGGCGGACTCGCCCGAATGGGAGGGCGGCACCACCGCGCTCACCGTGGCTTGGCCGGCCCGCCAAGCCACAGCCCTGCTGCGCCGCACGGTGCGGATCATGAGCGCCATCCCCGAGCTCGCGCTCTACGAGCGAGTCACCAGCAACAGCGGCCTGGGCCAAGAGGTGAGACTCCAACTGTCCGGCCCCGAGCTCCTCGACTCCGATCCGTACGGCTCCGGCGTGGCACCCACCGTGGTCGTCCTCGGCCGGAACCAGCTAACCGGTGAGACGGAGATGGCGCTGGCCTACCCCGGCGAGGGCACCTACGTGCGCCTCACCCTCGACCACCACGGCCGGATCGCGCGGGAGACGCTGGCCGCGCCAAAACACCTGACCACCCGGACCATCGTCTACCCCGAGGACGAGCACGAGCACCAGCAGGACCACGAGCACTGACGCACCCCACACCGCGGACCAGGAAGCCGAGCAGACCAGTGGGCACGAGCAACAGACGCACCCCCCGGAGCGCAGGACCCGCCGTCCTGCTCGTGCTGCTCGGGCTGGTCGCCGCCGGGTGTGGCGCCTCCTCGACCTCCCAGGGGTTGGGGTACATCACCGCTGACGGCGTGGTGGAGCAGATTGAGGCTGCCGACCGACGCGAGATGCCGCCGTTCGAAGGCGACACCCTGGACGGAGGACACTTCGACACCGACGAGCACGCCCGCGCGGTGCTGGTGATCAACGTGTGGGGCTCATGGTGCCCACCATGCCGGGAGGAAGCACCCGCACTCCAGCGGGTATGGGAGGAGACTCGCGACCGCGGGGTGCAGTTTATCGGACTCAACATCCGTGACAACGACGCCGCTGCAGTCGCGTTCGAGCGCGAGTTCGACATCACCTACCCGAGCATCACCACCGCCGACTCAGCCCCCCCCCCACTGCTGACCCTGGGGTCCTTTCTCCCTCAGAGGGCCGTTCCGAGCACCGTGATCGTGGACCGAGACGGAAGAGTGGCCGCCAGAGTGGTGGGCAAGACCACCTACGCCACCCTGCGGGACCTGGTCCGTGACGTGCTCGCCGATGACCGGCCTTGACGCCACCCGCTAAACTACGAAGCAGGTTAGTAGAGCGAGGCGGCAAACTCGCCCCACGACGAAAGGAATCCCGCGATGGAGCAGCTGTTCTACGCCATGGCCGTGCTGGCGTGCCCGGTGGGAATGGGCCTAATGATGTTCTTCATGATGCGTCGCCCGAGCCAGCCCACTTCCCCGACCTCGGGGGGTCAGGACGAGCTCACCCGGCTCCGCGCGGAGATCGACCAGCTCAAGGCCGCCCAGAGGGACCGCTCGGGTACCGGATCGGAGCTCTCGTGACCGAGCTACTCATCCCCGGGCTCGTCGCGGCGGCGGCCCTCACCTTCACCTATCTGTTCTGCATCCGCCCGATGCGGAACGGGGGGTACTGCGGCATGCCAGGCATGAGCCAGCCGAAGAGTTGCTGTGACACCGACGCCGATGCGGAGATCCAGCGACTACGCGCCGAGGTGGCCCGCCTGCGCCGCGACCTGAGCATCGAGGAATCGGCAAGCAACACCTCCGCCACCGACTCGAACCCGACGGTCAAGCAGTCACGCTGACCGGGCAGTAGGCCTTGGTCGCGACCGCGAAGGCCGGGGCGGCCATGAGCACCACGGGGAGCGCCAGCACGACAGTCATGCCGGCCAGGGCCATCAGTCGGTGCACCATGCCGAAAGGCCGGCTCGGCGCGACCAGTCGCTGCACCCGCGCCGCGGCGGTAGACCCGCCAGCCCCGAGCAGCCCCACCGGAGCCGGGGCACCGGCCAGGTTCAGCAGGGCGTGTGCGAGGCAGCCGCGGTCCGCGGACTGGGTGGCAACGTCGTCGGCGACCATCTCCACCAGGCGAGGCACCTGGTCCGCGGCCGCGGCGAATAGGGGCACGAACCGGAACGCATCCCGTAGCGTCATGGCAGTGGCCACGACCAGGTCGTGCCGGCCCTGCAGATGGGCCTGCTCGTGGGCCAGGACCGCCTCCAGCTCGTCAACCCCGAGCCGCGCCAGCGCACCGGTGGTGACCACCACCTGGCCACCCCGGCCGGGCAGGCAGTACGCCGCCGCCTCGGCGTGGTCGAGGACCAGGATGCCGGTCGCCGAATCATGGTGCGCCAGGATTGCCAGACGGAGGCGCTGAGCTCGTCGAGCCCGGGCGACGCGGATCCATGTGCGCGTGACACACCAGGTGATCCGGCTCGAAACCACGACCACCAGGCCCAGTCCGCCCGTGGTGGCGAGGGCGCCGGCCGGGGTGGCGTACTGCTCCCGCAGCAGCATGGTGCAGGTGTGCAGGAACTCGGCCAGGTTGATGGTGAACGGCATCACCGGCATGGCGGCGCTGAGTCCAGCCAGCAGGACGGCCGCTACCGTGGAGGCACTCAGCGCCTGCCAGGCCGCGATCCCGGCACGGGGGAACCGTTCCGGCCAGCAGGCTCGCCGAAGCAGCGTGGGTCCGATGGTGGCCATCGCCGCCGCGTAGGCAAGGAGCGCAACCGTTGGGATCATGCGCGGCCCCGCTTGTCTGCCATCTGGTCGATGGCGGCCTTGAGCTCGTCCATCTCGTCGGCGGAGATGCTCTCGACGAAGTGCAGCAGGGTCGCCGCGCGGTCGCCGGCCGCGGCGAGCACCTCCTCCATGATCTCCGCGGTGTGCTCCTCGCGGCTTCGCATGGCCCGGTAGGCGTAGGCACGCCCCTGCCGCTCGCGGCTCAGGAACCCCTTCTTGTGCAGGTTGTCCATCACCGTCATCACCGTGGTGTAGGCCAGCGGCCGGTCCTGCTGCAGGTCCTCGAGCACCTCACGCACGAGCACCGGGCGATCGCCGGCCCAGACCCGCTCCATCACCGCAGCCTCGAGCTGCCCCAACTGCCGCATGCCACACCTTCCTGCTGATGCCACCTGGTGACCCAGACCCAACCCAACGACTCCTATGGTGAATAGTAGAGGGATCGGGGCTGATGGCTGATGTGTGGCCGCCTCCGTCAATGAGTGTCGCACCTGAGGCCATGCCGGGTCGAAACGGAAGGGACGCGCGAGATGGTGGCCGCATCGGTGGGCGAGGGCGCCCAGAGCCTGATCCTCGAGGGGCCGCTGCTCTTGGCCGGGTTGGTGGCGATCGCGGCGGGGGCAATCTCGTTCTTCTCGCCGTGCTGCCTACCACTGGTCCCAGGGTATCTGGCCTACGTGGCCGGGCTGGCCGGCCAGGACGCCCAGACGCTCGCCTAGACGCTCGCCCAGGAGGCCACCGGGGCATCCCGGCGGCCACCGGGGCATCCCGGCGGCCACGGGGGCGTCGCACCGCAGCTCCGGCCACGGTCACGCATGGAGCCCCGCCGTCGTACGGTCTGGGGCTCGGTGCTGTTCGTGGCCGGGTTCTCGGCGGTGTTCACTAGTTACGGCGCCCTGTTCGGATCACTGGGATCGCTGCTGATCGAGCATCAGGACACCGTGGTTCAGTCCTCGGCGTGCTCACGATCCTGCTGGGCCTGGTGTTCACTGGGGTGCTGTGGCGGGTGCAAGTGCTGAGCCGGACCTTCCGGCTAGCCTACCGGCCTCGGGCTGGGGTGGCCGGCGCTCCCCTGGTGGGTGTGATGTTCGGGTTGGGCTGGACCCCGTGCATGGGCCCAACGCTGGCGGCAGTACTCACGCTCGCTACCAGTAGCGGCAACGCCGGCCGGGGTGCGGCGCTCTCGTTCGCCTACGCCGCCGGGCTGGGCGTCCCGTTCATCCTGGTCGCGGCCGGCAGGCAGCGATTCCTACGTACCGTGGGCTGGGCGCGCCGGCATGCGCGTACGATCACCCGGATCGGTGGCGCGTTGCTCATCGTCCTGGGTCCGCTCCAGGTCACCGGGATGTGGACGATGCTGATCGCGGATGCAGGGGCTCATCGCCGGCTGGCAGGTTCCGCTGTAGCCAGCAGCAAGGCTGCAAGGCCGGCGCGCCGTCCCGGGCCGATCGCTTCCCCGACGGGAGGGATCGACAGCGAGTCTCACTCGGCGGGTGGCATCCGGCCGTCGCCCATCAGCTCGTGCATCCGCAGCATTCCGGGGTTGCCGTCCATCATCAGCTCGTGCATCCGCTGCATCCCGGGGTTGCCGTCCATCATCAACTCGTGCATCTGTTCCATCCCGGGAGGCGGTGAGGGGTCTGGCTCGTCGGCTGCGGCCGCGGCTGCCGCCGCCAGAACGGCGGTCGCGGTCGCGACAAACCCAACGGTCAGGGTGCGGATTGTGATGCGCATGCAAAACCTCCACTCGCTCGACTTACTATCGTTCATAGTAACACTTGGCTGGGGGCAGCCTCGCCCCATGCGGTCACGCGCGCACGGCGAGGAGGGCGCCGGTCACGATCAGGCCGCTGGCCGCGATTGTGACGAGGCGTCCGACGGGCGTCCGGGTTTGACCCGGAAGCGGAACAGAATCTGTCGAGCCAAGGTGTAGCCGGCAATCGCGGCGACGAAGACGGTGCCGGGTCGCTCGGGCGGCGCGAGCAGCATGAGGCTCAGGGCGGCCAGCCCGATGGCGAGTCCGACGCCAACGTGTGGTTCGACGTCATAGCCCGCGGCGAGGGGGACTCCCGGATGCGCGTCAACGCGGTCCGCTTCTCCCCCTGCGCCCGCACCGCATGGAACAGCCACAGCCTCGGCCAGACCCTCCACGTCACCGAAGGCATCGGCATCGTCGCCACCCGAGACCAGGTCATCATCATGCGGCCCGGCGACACCGTGCACGCGCCACCCGGCGAAGAGCACTGGCACGGCGCCCTCCCCGACCACTTCATGACCCACCTCGCCATGTGGGAGGACGACGACGCCACCTGGGGCGACCACGTCACCGACGACGACTACGACGCCGCAGCCGCTCAAGCCAAGCCATGACCCAGCCGTCCTCCTGCAGGTCATGGTGATCGGAGCCACCGGGAGCATCGGCCGTCTGATCGTCGAGGAAGCCCTCGACCACGGTTACCAGGTCCGAGGCCTGGTGCGAAGCGAGGACCGCACGAGCCTCCTGCCACCGGGTGCCGACGCGATAGTCGGCGATCTCACCCGACCAGGTCACCGCTGGCGGCGCCACCGAACTAGGACAGTGTGTCGGTCAGCTGTGGACCTGGATTCTGGGGCGAGGACCTGCCGCGCACAGGTAGTCCCGAACATCGAGCCCGGCAGATCGGGACGTTGCCCCCATGCGCCGGGACGCGGGGCACGACCAGTCTTCGGCGCATGAACCAGATCCCTCGCAACACCCTCGTCCCGGCCGCGCTCCTCGCCGGCCTCTAACCGAGGCCCAGACCGGTATGGCCTTGCGCAAGACCGCCGACGTTCGGACATCCGGAGCTGCTGGCCACCTAGCCCGGGTGACAACTGACCCCCAAGCTGGGAACATCCTGGAACGTTCGGCTCCACACGCTCCGAGCCGAGGTCGTCGCGGACACTCCAGACACGGCCATGACCCATTGGCAGCGCCAGCCGCCTGAAGCAGATCACCGCCAAGGTCGGCAACCCCGCCCTGTCCGCCTCGGTGGCAACCCTGACAGGGGCGGTACTCAAGGCGTTCGGTCTCGGCTGACCGTCCGGCAGATGGAGGGAATCGTGGACCACCGTGGACAACGGGGTCATTTGCGCGTCCCTCGCCTCGCCAGCGAAGCGGCTCAACTGCCCATGAGGCACCCATCGTCGGCCAGGGTGCACAGTGAGTGAATGCACAAGGTCATCCGCGCATGCCTAACACCAACGCAAAGTGGTAGATGATGCTAGAACCGAGCACGCCACGCGGACGGGAAGTCAAGGAGCGCATCGTTGCGGTGGCTGCTGCGCTGATGTATAAGCGCGGCATAAACGCCGTCAGCATTGAGGACATCGTGACGGCTTCGGGCACCGGCAAGGGCCAGTTCTACCACTACTTCTCCAGCAAGGAGGAGCTGACCTCCGAAGTGCTACGGCACCAACTCGACCAGGTCCTTGACGAGCAAAGTCTCGTCCAGCTCGACACCTGGCAGGGCATCCACTCCTGGTTCGATGCGCTAGTGGACATGCAAGAGATCCGACGGAGTTCCGCGGATGCCCGTTGGGGTCAATCGCGAGCGAGGTGCTCGACCACGGTGAGCACCTGCGCAGCCGAGCCGCGGACGCATTCTCTCGCTGGGAGTCCGTGCTGGCAGCCGGACTCCGAGGCATGCTGGCGCGGGGTGCACTTCGGCCTGATGCCGATCCTGACGCCCTTGCGGAGGCGACAATCGCCATCTTGCAGGGTGGTTACCTGCTCACCTCGATCAAACGCAACGTGCGCCCGATGCGCAGCGCCGTCGCTGCTGCGAGCAGCCACCTGCACTCCTCTGCGTCTCCCTGAGCGCTGTCCCTCCGAAGGCTGCAAGCGATCAGCGGACATGCCTTCGATAGTCGGCCCAGGCGAAGGCGAGTCGTTCGATGCCGACATGGAGAAAAGTGGGTTCGCAGGCGAAGGACAGCCGGAGCCTGTCGTGATGCGCGGCACGGGCGGAGCACAGCTGGCCAGGGAGGACGGCAACCCCGTCGCGCAGGGCGACATGGGCGAACTGGCCGGCGTCGCCGG
>Ga0136640_10001144_pt1 | contig 10528 bp, 10 predicted proteins | sample AntDrymUQ8642106_2_FD_105498 | JGI IMG/M metagenome (GOLD analysis project Ga0136640, IMG submission 105498) | Polar desert sand microbial communities from Dry Valleys, Antarctica - metaG UQ864 (21.06) | ecosystem: Environmental > Terrestrial > Soil > Desert | place: Antarctica: Dry Valley...
GTCGGGCGTCATCTGCGAGGTCATGAACGACGACGGCACGATGGCGCGCGTCGACGACCTCGTCCGCTACTGCGCGCGCCACAAGCTGCGGATGATCACCGTCGCCGACCTGATCGCCTACCGCCGCCGTTACGACAAGCTCGTCGAGCGCGTCGTCTCGACGAAGCTGCCGACGGGCTTCGGCGAGTTCCAGGCGGTCGGCTACCGCGAGCTCGTCGGCGGCAAGCACCACGTCGCGCTCGTCAAGGGCGAGATCGACGGCGCCCACGACGTGCTCGTGCGCGTGCACTCCGAATGCCTCACCGGCGACGTCTTCCACTCCCTGCGCTGCGACTGCGGCGAGCAGCTCGAGTCGGCTCTGGCGATCATCGAGAGCGAGGGCCGCGGCGTGCTGCTGTACCTCGCCCAGGAGGGACGCGGGATCGGCCTGCTGAACAAGCTCAAGGCCTACAAGCTGCAGGAGGGCGGGATGGACACCGTGCAGGCCAACCTCGAGCTCGGCCTGCCCGCCGACCTGCGCGACTACGGCATCGGTGCGCAGATCCTCGTCGACCTGGGCTTGAGCTCGATCCGCATCCTGACCAACAACCCGAAGAAGATCCGCGGGCTGGAGGGCTACGGCCTGTCGGTGACCGAGCAGGTCCCGATCGAGCACATCCCCAACCCGCACAACGAGGCGTACCTGCGCGCCAAGCGCGAGCGCATGGGCCACACGCTGCACCACCAGGGCCTCGACGTCGACAAGGAGATGCTCCACGACGAGGGTGAGCGCGACCACGGGATCGAGCGCGGGTGAGGTTCGCGATCGTCGTCGGCCGCTTCTACGAGGAGCTGGCCGACCGCCTCGTCGCCGGGGCGACGCGGGTCTTCGAGCAGTCCGGCGCCGAGAGCGTCGACGTCTTCGGCGTTCCCGGCGCCTTCGAGCTGCCGCTCGCGGCGCTGATCGCCGCGGAGACCGGCCGCTATGACGGCGTCGCCTGCCTCGGAGCCGTCATCCGCGGGGAGACGAGCCACTACGACCACGTCTGCGAGGAGGCCGCGCGAGGCATCCAGGACGTCGCGCTGCGCACCGGCGTGCCGTGTGGCTTCGGGCTGCTGACCGTCGAGAGCCTCGAGCAGGCGATCGCACGCTCCGGCGGGGGCAAGCGCGACGAGGGCGCCGACGCGGCTGAGGCGGTGCTGGCGCTCGCGCGGATGCGCGCCCGCCTGCGCAGCCAAGGGTCCCTGCCCGGACCATCGAGCGCGGCCGGCGGGTAGGCTGCCGACATGCCCCTTGACGAGGCCGAGGAGATCCTGGCGCTGACGCTGATCTTCGTGGTGCACGTGGCCGGCGGGCTGATGCTCGTGTGGGGCATGCTCGATCGCGGCGCGCCGGGCAGGCGACCCTGGTCGGGCTGGTGGCGTCGCGACGACGGGCCCGGCGATCCGCCTGAAGGTCCGCCGCCGTCGCCGCCCCCGGGGCGCGCGCCGCTGCCGCTGCCGGACGCGGCGCCGAGCCGCGTGCGACTGCGCGACGAGACGCCGCTGCGCGACGCGCACCCCCGTCCTTCGCGCCGCCCGCAGCGCCTGCCGGACCCTGTGCGCACGCCGCAGCGCCGCTAGTAGTCGTCAGCCCTCGTCGTCCTTCTTGCCGTTGCCCTTGCCGCTGCCCTTGCCATTGCCGTTGGCTGCCGGGCCGTCGAGCTTGGCCTGGGCGTTGTCGAGCTCGGCTTGGACCACCTCGCGCTGGTTGGGGATCTTCAGGCGCTCCTGCAGCACGGTCACCGCTTCCTCCGGGTTGCCCGAGCGGTTGAGCGCGACCCCGAGGTCGTACAGCGCGAAGGCGTACGGCAGCCCGCCGGCGGGGCGCAGGCCTTCGACCGCGGCCCTCAGCGGCTCCACGGCTTGGGCGTGATCGCCGGCGGCGACGAGGTCGTGGCCGCGCCGGGCGAGCACGGTCGGGCTCGCGCCCTGCGTGCTCGTGCTCGGCGTCGACTTGGCGGGAGTCTCGGACTGACCCGAGGGCGCCGCCGTCGTCGTGCTCTTCGCCCTCTCGGCCGTGGGTTGGGTCGAACGGCGCTCCGCGCTCTGCTTCGGGTCGCCGCCGCTTGACAGCGCGAGCACGAGCGCGACGACCGCGCCCGCGAACACGATGGCGGCGAGGATCGCCGGCGACGGTGAGCGGCGCGGTGGCGGTGCCTCGCCGGGCGGCGGCTGGGGCGAGGGCCTGGAAGGCGCGGCGACCGGCTCGATGCGCCGCGGCGGCGCGGCCACCGGCTCGATGCGCCGCGGCGGCACGGGCACCGGGATCGGGACGGGGGGCGTCGGCAGGCGCGGCGTCGGCGACGTGCCCGCGATCGCCTGCGTCGGCTCGACCTTCGCGCCGCCCTCCAGCGCGCTCTGGATCGCGCTCACGAGCTCGGAGGCGGTGCGCGGGCGCCCCTCGGGGTCCTTTGCCAGCCCGCGCTCGAGGACCGCGTCGAGCGCCTTGGGAAGCTCGGGGGCGGCAGCCGAGGCCAATGGCGGCTGGGACTGGGCGTGCTGCAGCGCCTGCGCGGTCGGCGGTCCGCCCGTGAACGGCCGGCTGCCGGTCAGCAGCTCGTAGGCGACGACGGCCAACGCGTAGCGGTCGCTCGCAGGCGTCGCCGGCCGCCCGAGCGCCTGCTCGGGCGAGATGTAGGCCGCGGTGCCGAGCACCTGGCCGGTCTGGGTCATCTGCGTGTCGTCGGCGAGCCGCGCGATGCCGAAGTCGGCGACGGCGCAGCGATCCTGAGCGTCGAGCAGGAGGTTCGCGGGCTTGACGTCGCGGTGCACGATGCCCGCGTCGTGCGCGACGTCGAGGCCGCTGGCGGCCTCGCGCAGCCAGCGCATGGCGGTCTCCCGCGGGACGCGCTCGCCGGCGTCGCGGGCGCTGCGCAGGCGGTCGGCGACGGTCCCGCCGGCGAAGTACTCCATGACGATGAACGCGTCGTTGTTGTGCTCGCCGATGTCGAAGATCGTCACGACGTTCGACTGGTCGGAGACCTGCGCGGCCGTCCGCGCCTCGCGCTGGAAGCGCGCGCGGGCGCCGGGGTCGGCGGCGTATTGAGCTGCGAGCACCTTGACCGCGACGATCCTGCCGAGAAGCAGATCCTCTGCCTCCCAGACGGAGGCCATGCCGCCGCTGGCGATATGCCGGGCAACGCGGTAGCGCTCCGGCAGCTCGATCTTCGAGGCCAGGGCCATCTGGCACGACCTACCCGCCGAGCACCAAGGCCCAACCCTCTCGCCGCGGACCCCGCGCGGGAGGACCGTCTACACTGCACGACGCGATGGCCAAGGTCTGTCACAGCTGCGGGAAGGGTCCGGCGTTCGGTCAGAGCCGCAGCCACTCGATGGTCGCCACCAAGCGGCGCTTCAACCCGAACCTGCAGAAGGTGCGGGTCTTCGTCGGTGCCGCGCCCCGCCGGGTGTACGTCTGCACCCGCTGCCTCAAGGCCGGGAAGGTCACGAAGGCTCGGTGAACGGCTTTCGCCGTTCGGTCGCCGCAAGCGGCGACCTGCCGGCGACGTAACACCTCGATGTCGGATCAGAGCCTCGTTCGCTTTCGAACGGTCCTCGACGGTGCCCTCGCGCACCTCGAGTCGCGCCGCCAGGAGATCAACGACCTCAACGTCTTCCCCGTCGCCGACGGCGACACGGGCGACAACATGGCGCTCACGCTGCGTGCGGTGCTCGCCGAGCTCGACCGCCTCGCGGCCGTGTCGTCATCGAAGGTGGGGGGCGACCGCCTGATCGACGACATCGGCCGCGACGAGATCGTCGAATCCGTCGCGCGGGCGGCGCTGCTCGGCGCCCGCGGCAACAGCGGCGTGATCCTCTCCCAGCTCATCCGCGGCGCCGCGGAGGAGCTCGTCAGCCGCCCCGGCGAGCTCGTCGACCCGGTCCTGATCGGGGCCGCGATGGCCCGCGCCGCGCAGCGAGCCTACGGCTCCGTCCGCCAGCCGGCGGAGGGAACGATCCTCACGGTCCTGCGCGACATGGCGACGAGCGTTGCGACCGAGCTCGCCCACATGGGCGACACGCGCCTGGGGGCGGAGGGCGACCCGGCCGTGCAGAACGCGCTGATCGCCGACGTGCTCGAGCGCGCGCTGCATGCCGGAGAGGAGTCGGTCCGGCGCGGGCCGGAGCTGCTCGCCGTGCTGCGCGAGAGCGGCGTCGTCGACGCCGGCGGCCACGCCCTGACGGTGATCGTCGCGGGCATGATCGCCGCGCTGCGCGGCAGCGACGCACCGGCCGTCGCCGTGCAGGCCCCCGCTCGCGTGAGCCTTCCGCAGCACAGCTCCTCGACGCACCGCTACTGCACGAACTTCGCCGTCACGGGCCGCGACCTGGATCCTTCGCATTGGAGCGAGCCGCTCGAGGCGATCGGGGACTCCGTGCTCGTCGTCGGGGATGCGGCGACGCTCAAGGTCCACGTTCACACCGACGATCCCGAGGCGGCGACCGCGCTCTTTGTCGGCGTGGGCGAGGTCTCGCACCTCGACGTCGCGGACATGCACGCGCAGGTGCAGGCCCGCTCGGACCGCCTCGACGCGATCCGGGGCGCCTCGCGCTCGGAGCCGGTCGCCGAGCAGCGCTGCGGCGCGCTGGCGATCGTCAGCGGCGCCGGGATGCGCGCGCTCTACGAGAGCCTCGGCGTCTTCGTGCTCGATGGCGGCCACACACTGAACCCCTCGACCTACGAGCTGCTCGCGGGCATCCACGACGTCGGCGCGCAGGAGGTCGTCGTGCTGCCCAACTCGCCGAACGTCGTGATGGCGGCGACGCACGCCGCCGAGCTGTCGGAGAAGGTCGTGCGCGTCAGCGCGGCGCGATCGCAGCAGGCGGGCCTGAGCGCGGCGCTCGCGCTCGATCCCGCGCGTGACGCGGCGCAGAACGTCGCCGCGATCGATGCGGCGCTCGCGGGGCTGCGCACGGGCGCCGTCGCGCGGGCCGCGCGCGCCGATCGCGAGGGACGCTTCGCGGTCGGCGACGCGGTCGGCTTCGTTGACGACGCGATCGTCGCGTGGGGCGCCCCGGAGCCGACGCTGCGGACCGTCCTCGCGCAGCTCGCCGAGGGCGCCGAGCTGCTGACCTGCATCGCGGGCGACGGCGCGCCGCTCGACGAGACCGCCGTGCGCGCGCTCGGACCGGGCGTCGAGATCGAGTGCGAGGTCGGCGGGCAGCCAAGCTACTGGTGGCTCGTGGCGGCGGAGTAGGCCGTCGCAAGCGGTCCGGGGCGCCGATCATGATCTGAGGATGGCCACCGCCTTCGCGAGCGCCGACGAGCTCGATCGCGAGCAGCTGCTGCGCGCGCCGCTGCGCTGGCCGCGGCCGTCGCAGCTCGCCGGCCCGCTGAAAGTCTTGCCGCCGAAGGCCGCGGAGGCCGCGGAGCAGCTCGGCCTGCTGACGATCGGCGATCTGCTCGAGCACCTGCCGCGCGATCGCCGCGAGGCGCGGACGATCGCGACCCTGACCGCGGGCGAGGGTGCCACGGTCCTCGTCGACGTGCGCTCGATCGCCAGCCGCCCCGTGCGCCGGCGGGGGATGAAGCCGCTCGTGGAGGCCGTCGTCGCCGATGAGACGGGGATGATGAAGGCGACGTTCTTCAACCAGCCGTGGCTGGCGCGCAAGTACCCGACGGGCACGCGCCTGATGCTGCACGGCAAGCTCGCCGCACGCAACGCCTTCCGCGTCGAGGGCCACGCGCCGACGGCACACAGCACCGGAGCCGACACAGGCAACGAGGTCGCCCACTACCCGGCGACGATCGGCCTGTCCTCGACGCAGATCCTCGCGCTCGTGCGGGCGCACCTGCCGGCCGCGCACGACGCCGTCGAGCCGCTGCCGGCCCGCATCCGAAGCGCCGGACGGCTGCCCGATCGCCCGGCCGCGCTCGTCGCCGCGCACGTCGGCGACCTCGACGGCGGGCGCCGCCGGATGGCCTTCGACGAGCTGCTGCTCGCGCAGCTCTCGCTGCTGCGCCGCCGTGCCCAGCGCCGCGCATCGGGCTGTGCGCCGCCGCTGGACGGGCCGCCGGACCTGACGCGCCGCTGGCGCGAGCAGCTGCTGCCGTTCGAGCTGACGGGCGACCAGCGGGCAGCGATCGCCGTGCTCGACTGCGAGCTGGCGCAGCCGCGCCCGATGCAGCGCCTGCTGATGGGCGAGGTCGGCTCCGGCAAGACCGTCGTCGCGCTGCACGCGATCCTGCGCGCGGTCGAGCACGACTCGCAGGCCGTCTTCATGGCGCCGACGGAGGTGCTCGCCGAGCAGCACTTCGCGACGCTGCAGGCGCTGCTGCCCGGCGAGGCCGTCCGCATCGCGCTGCTGACCGGATCGACGAGCGCGTCGCGGCGCGCGGACACGCTCAGCAAGCTCGCCTCGGGCGAGCTGTCGTTCGTCGTCGGCACGCACGCGCTGCTCGAGGACGACGTGCGCCTGCGCAGGCTCGCGGTCGTCGTCGTCGACGAGCAGCACCGCTTCGGCGTGCGCCAGCGCGCTTCGCTGGACGCCAAGTCGCCGGCGGGCCTCGTGCCGCACGTGCTGCACATGACCGCCACCCCGATCCCGCGCACGATGGCGCTGCTGCGCTACGGCGACCTCGACATCACGACGCTGCGCGAGCTCCCCAAGGGGCGCCGGCCGATCAGGACCGAGCTCGCGTCGACAGACGCCGAGCGCGCCGACGCCTACGAGCGCATCCGCTGCGAGCTCGACGCCGGCCGCCAGGCGTTCGTCGTCTGCCCGCTCGTCGAGGAGTCCGAGGCGCTCGCCGCGAAGGCTGCGACCGCGGAGTTCGAGCGCCTGCGCGGCGGCGAGCTCGCCGACTACCGCGTGGCGCTGCTGCACGGCCAGATGCGCTCGCGCGACAAGCAGCAGGCGATGGCCTCGTTCGCGGCCGGCGGCGCCGACGTGCTCGTCGCCACGACCGTGATCGAGGTCGGCGTCGACGTCCCCAACGCGACCGTGATGCTCGTCGAGGGCGCCGAGCGCTTCGGCATCAGCCAGCTGCACCAGCTGCGCGGGCGCATCGGCCGCGGTGAGCACGCTTCGGTCTGCCTGCTCTTCGGGCCCAAGCAGGCCGCGCGGCTGCGTGCCCTGCAGCGCACGTCCGACGGCTTCGAGCTCGCGCAGGTCGACCTCGAGCTGCGCGGCGAGGGCGAGATCGCCGGCACCCGCCAGTCGGGCCTCGCGCAGTTCCGCTTCGCGCGCCTGCCCGAGGATGAGGCGCTCGCCGAGGCGGCGCGGTCCTGTGCCGAGGGGCTGCTGCGCGCTGACCCCGAGCTCGGGGCCGCCGAGCACGCGCTGCTCGCCGACGCGCTCGAGGCCTCGCCCTACGGCGAGGCGCAGCGTCAGCCGCTGCCCGCGTGAGGGTCGTCGCCGGGCGCTACGGCGGGCGCCGTCTCGTCGCGCCCGCGGGCGACGCGACGCGGCCGACGAGCGACCGCGTGCGCGAGGCGCTGTTCAGCGTGCTCGGTCCGGGGGTCGCCGGCGTGCGCGTGCTCGACCTGTTCGCCGGCTCGGGGGCGCTGGGCATCGAAGCGCTCTCGCGCGGGGCGGTGGCGGCGGTCTTCGTCGACCGCTCGCAGCCCGCGATCACGGCGATCAGAGCGAACCTCGCCGCGCTCGACATCGAGGCCGACGTGCGGCGCATGCAGGCGAGCGTCGCGCTGCGCGCTGCGGCCGACCGAGGAGAGGCATACGATCTGGTCTTCCTCGACCCCCCCTACAAGCACGCCGCCGGCCTGGGGCGGGAGCTCTCCGAGGCGCTTCCGGCGGTGCTCGCGCCCGGGGCCTGCGTCGTCAGCGAGAGCGACCGCCGCGAGATGCTGGGGCTGGAGCTCCCCCTGTCCGACGAACGCCGCTACGGCGACACCGTCATCCGCATCCATGCCACCTGACCACCGCATCGCCGTCTGCCCGGGCTCCTACGACCCGATCACCAACGGGCACCTGGACGTCATCTCGCGCGCGGCCCACCTCTTCGACGAGGTCGTCGTCGGGGTCGTGAACATGCCGATTCGCAAGGGCAAGACGCTGTTCGGCATCGAGGAGCGGCTGGCGTTCATCGAAGAGGCGACGTCGCATCTGCAGTCCGTGCGCGCGGTCTCGTTCTCGACGCTCGTGGTCGAGTTCGCACGCGAGCAGGGGTCGAAGGTCATCGTCAAGGGATTGCGCGCGATCTCGGACTTCGAGTACGAGTTCGAGATGCATCAGCTCAACCGTCTGCAGGCCTCGGATATCGACACGCTCTACCTCATGGCCAGCCCGCAGTACAGTTTCCTCAGCTCGAGTGGGATCAAGGAGCTGGCCATGTTCGGCGGAGCCATCGACGGTCTCGTGCCAGAACGTGTGGCAGCACGCTTGAAGGAAGAGCTCGGGCGCTAGCGAACTGAGGGGTGTTATGGACGTCCTCGTGCTCATCGACAAGCTGGATGACTTGGTGCACAACGCCAAGCTCGTTCCCATGACTGGACAGGTTCGCGTCGACAAGGATGAGATATACGACATCCTCGACCAGATGCGGGCGACGATCCCCGAGGAGATCAAGCAGGCGCGCTGGATCGTCAAGGAGCGCCAGGAGATGCTCGCCGAGGCCAAGCGCGAGTCCGAGCGGGTCGTCAAGGAGGCGCGCGAGCGCCAGGACCAGCTCGTCGGCCAGGAAGAGGTCACCAAGCAGGCCGAGCGCGCCGCCGAGGACATCGTCGAGGATGCACGCGCTCGCGAGCGCGAGATCCGTCTCGGCGCCGAGGACTACGCCGACGAGATCCTCAACACGCTCGAGGTCAACCTGTCGAAGTTCATCGCCGCCGTCCAGCGCGGCCGCGAGCGCCTGCAGGGCAAGGACGAGCCGGCCGAAGTCCGCTAGACCGCCGCCCGGCCCGCTACTCCAGCTTCAGCTCCGACAGCTTCGCCCAGCGCGGGTCCGGCTCGCGCTCGTGCGCGTGCTCCGGCCCGGCGCTGTTGAGGTCCGCGCCGCAGATCGCGCACAGGCCCGCGCAGTCCTCCCTGCATAACAGCTGTGCGGGCAGCGCGAGCACGAGCGCGTCGCGCGCCCAGGCGTGGACGTCGAGCACCTCGTCGGCGACGTAAGGGCTCGACAGCTCCTCGCCGCCGCCGGGCTGGTCGACCTCGCGCGAGTCGACGGCGGCCTGTGGCTGCGCGGGCTCCAGGCAGCGCATGCACGGCCCTCGCAGCGAGGCCGCGAACCGCAGCCGCAGCGCGTAGCCGCTGTGCGTCATACAGGAGATGTCGAGCACGGCCGCCACGATCGCCGGCTCGATCTCGTAGGCCTCGCCCGCGAAGCGCAGGGCGTCGAGCGTGACCTCGAGCTCCATGCGCCGGCCCTCGCCGGCGGTCAGGCGCAGGCGCCCGAGATCGAGGCTGTCGGTTCGCGCCGGCATGCGCTCCGAAGGCTAATGGGTCCCGCCCGCGGCACCGGCATGCGCTGCGGCGGTCAGGGCAGGCGCAGGTCCGCAGGCAGGGCGCCCTCGTCGATCAAGCCGTGGATGTCGGCTGCCCGGCGCGGGTTGAGGAACACGTGGCGCTGGCCGACGCTCGGCTTCTCGACCAGCAGACCGGCTTGCAGCAGCGCCTCGCCGACCTCGTCGGCGAGCGCGCGCTCGTTGCCGGCGAAGCCGCGCGCGAGGTGGCGGTAGTCGGTGTGGTAGCCGCCCCATTTGCCCATGCCGTTGAGGCGCTGCAGGATCCGGCGCGCGATCCGCCGCGCGGGGTGCGGGTCGTCGTGCGGGCGCGCGGCGGCGGCGTCGTGCGAGTCCAGTAGCGCGAGCACCGCGTCCTCGTGCTCGGCCAGCGAGGCCGGGTCCGCGGGGCGTCCGCCCAGGCGCGCGATCGTCTCCGCGCAGCGCAGCGACTGGGCGATCGGCGCGCGCCAGTCGCCGGCGTCGCCGACGACGTCGCCCGGCAGCGCCAGCGCTCGCGCGCGCAGGCGCGCGACGTCCGCGACCTGTTCGTCGAAGGCCACGGCCGCGAGCTCGGCGTCCTCCGCGGCGGCGGTCGGCAGGCGCAGCGCGAGGTGGCCCTCCAGCGCCCCTGCCCGCAGCAGCAGGTCGCCGGGGCCGCGCGGCGCCGGCGGCTGGGCGATCTCGACGAGCGCGCCGATCGCGGCGGCGACGACGAGCCACGCGCGCTCGCCGACCGCGTCGGGATCGGCGCGCAGCGCCGCCGCGACCGGCAGGACCGCGATCAGCGCGTCGCCGCCGGCGGCGAAGACGACCGTCACCGGCTGCTCGCGACCCGAGCGCGCCAGCGCGAGCTCGCGCTCGGAGCGGGCGAGCTCGTCGCGCAGCAGGGCTCGCAGCTGCGCGCTGCGCTCGCGCGGGGCGGCGGTGCCCCCGGCATCCTCGAGCGCGATCGCGAACTGCTGCATGACGTTGAGCCTAGAGCGGCGTCGCGCCTGGCCCGTGCGGTCGGGGCCTTTGCCTCGGCCGCCGGCGCGCCCACCGCGTAGGGTCCAGCCGGTGTCCGAGTGGTTCGAGCATTTCGGTTTTGCGGAGGTCGGCGAGGA
>Ga0136640_10001145_pt1 | contig 10525 bp, 10 predicted proteins | sample AntDrymUQ8642106_2_FD_105498 | JGI IMG/M metagenome (GOLD analysis project Ga0136640, IMG submission 105498) | Polar desert sand microbial communities from Dry Valleys, Antarctica - metaG UQ864 (21.06) | ecosystem: Environmental > Terrestrial > Soil > Desert | place: Antarctica: Dry Valley...
ACCGCCCTCCCCGCGCCCGTCGAAGCGCCCGAGGGCGGGCCCGCCGACGACGCAGGCGCGGACGACCCGGTCGCGACGCTCGCTCGCGAGCGCGACGAGTACCTGGAGCTCGCCCAGCGAGCGCGCGCGGAGTTCGAGAACTACCGCAAGCGCTCTGCGCGAGACCTCCGGGACGCCGAGCAGCGAGGCAGGGCGCACGTCGCCCGCGGCCTCGTGCCCGCCGTGGACAACCTCGAGCGCGCACTCGTGGCGGCCGGGGTCGAGCTCGAGCCGTCCGACAACCCGGGCGCCACGGACCCGGCCAGCAGGGAGGTCTCGGCTCACGAGGCTCTCGCCGCCGGCGTGGCCCTCGTGCACCGCGAGATCGTCGGCGCACTCCGGGCGGCAGGAGTCGAGTCGTTCGACCCCCTGGGCGAGCGCTTCGACCCCGTCTTGCACGAGGCCCTCTCGGCGCGTCCGGCCACGGACGGCGAAGAGGCCGGGCACGTCGCCGAGACGCTGCAACGCGGCTACTCGCTGGGCGACGTCCTGATCAGGCCGGCGCGCGTGGTCGTCACCTCCTAGGAGAAAGACATGGCACGAGACCTCTACGAAGTGCTCGGGGTCGACCGCAAGGCCTCCGACGACGAGATCAAGAAGGCGTACCGGCGGCTCGCCCGCGAGAACCACCCGGATCGGAACCCGGACGATCCTGCGGCCGAGGACCGCTTCAAGGAGCTACAGGGAGCCTACGACACGCTTTCGGACTCGGCCAAGCGCCGTGAGTACGACTCGGGCGGAGGGCCGTTCGGCTTCGACCCGCGCGGATTCGCGGGCGGCGCCGCGCAGAACCTCGGCGACATCTTCTCCTTCTTCACCCGCGGTCGCGGCGGTGAAGGCCAGATACCCGGACGCGACCTCGAGACCGAAGTCTCCCTCAGCTTCGACCAGGCGATGCAGGGATCGGAGATCAGCGTCACCGTGCCCAAGCAGGCGGCCTGCACTACCTGCGGCGGCAGCGGCGCCAGGCCGGGCACCAGGCCCGTCACCTGCCCCCGATGCGAGGGCCGAGGCGTCGACTCCCAGAGCCAGGGGTTCTTCTCGATCTCCCAGCCCTGCGCGATGTGCGGCGGCCGGGGCGAGGTGGTCGAGGAGCCGTGTGCGACCTGCCACGGCTCCGGCCTCACCGTGCAGCGCAAGCGCTACCGCGTGAAGGTGCCGCCCGGCGTGCACGACGGCAGCCGCATCAGAGTCGCGGGCAAGGGCGAGGGCGGCCCAATTGGCGGCCCTCCGGGCGATCTCTACGTGAGGGTGCGGGTGGCCCCCTCCCCGGTCTTCGGCCGGCGCTCGGACGGCCACCTCGAGGTGCACGTGCCGATCACGATTCCCGAGGCCGTCAACGGAGCGACAGTCGAGGTGCCGACGCTCGACGGCACGAAGCGGATCAGGGTGCCGGCCGGCACGCAACACGGAACGGTCCAGCGCCTGCGGGGCGAAGGGCCGCCGCGCACGGACGGCCGCGGCCGGCGCGACATCCACTACCGGCTCGAGATCGACGTTCCTCACGACCTCACGCGGGCGGGCAAGCGGGCCGTCGACGACCTCGCCGACGCTCTCAACGGGCACGACCCGCGCGAGCGCATACTCCGTGCCGCGAAGCCGACCGGCGACGGGGAGAACATGGAGTCATGACTCCAGGGGCCTCACCGCGCCGCACCCGGACGACGATCCGAGTCGAGTCGAGCCGGGGTGTCTTCATGATCTCCGTGGCCGCCGAGCTGGCCGAGATGCACCCGCAAACACTCAGGATGTACGAGGCGCGCGGGCTGATCACGCCAAAGCGCTCGCCGAAGAACACGCGGCTCTACTCGCAAGACGACGTGGACCGTCTCCGCCGCATCCAGCGGATGACCGTCGAGGAGGGGCTCAACCTGGCCGGCGTCGAAACCGTGCTCGAGATGGAAGCCGAGCTGGAGCGCACCCGGCGCGAGCTCCGGCGGCTACGCGAGCAGTCGGCGGAGCTCGAAGGCCGGATGGAAGCGGAGATCGAGCGCGCGAAGCGCTCGCTCAAGGCCGAGATCGTCCCTTACCGGGCTTACGAGGGCAAGGGGATCCAGCCCGTCAGGATCCCCGTCCGCCGGGGTAAGACCGGGCCCGGCTCCGATCGGTCCTGAGGAGCTCTCGGGCGATAAGGCGAATCGTCTCCTCGCCGTGGTCCATCGAGGGTTGCCCGTCGGTGAGAATCGCCAGCGAGTAGCTGCGCTTTCCCGAGTCCACCCGGGCGACCTGGTGGACCAGGTCGCCCAGCTCGGTCGGGCGCCAGCCGCCTTTGAAGCGCACAGTCGCGCCCGCCGGCGCCGCCTCCGGGATGCCCCACGACTGCTCCGGGATCACGGACGCGAGCAGGCGGCTCCCCTCTTCCCCTCCCCCCAGGTCGAGCAGACGGTTGAGCCTGCCCGCGAAGCCGGCCATGTCGGCGGCGGTGATCTGGGCGTTTGCCCAGTACCCGTAGACGTCGAACCGCCGCATCCCCGCGAGCTTCGCCACCTCGTAGAGCCCCTCGTCGCCGACGCGCCCGTAGATCACGTCGGCGGCGGCGTTGTCGGAGAACGTGATCATCGCTTCCAGCAGGCCCTGGGTCGACTCGTCGAGCGGCAGATCGGCGGCCTCCAGGCGCCGCAGCTCGGCGACCAGGAGCATCGCCTTGACGGTGCTGGCGGAGACGTAGCGCCTCTCCTCGCCGAAGCCGAGCTCGCGCCTACCGGGGCCGATCGCCGCGAACGACACCAGGCCGCCACGGTCGCGGGCGATCTCCTCCGCCGCCGCCAGCGCGCCTCGCGCAGGCCAGACCGGCCCGCTCTCGCGTGGGCTGGGCGCGGCGGCGAGCGCCTGCGGAACCTCGAAAGCGCCGGCCGCTATCGAGCGCACGCCGTCGAAACGCACGCCGGCTCCCACGACCCCGACGGCGCTCGCGGCCATTGCTCCCGCCATGGCCAGCGCCAGCGCGAAGCGGCGCGGCGGCTTCCGCGAAAGCAGACGCCTGCGGATGCGCGCCCGGTTTCGCGAACGCGGACGCGAACGTGGTTCGAGCCGCTGCCCCTTCGCCCGCTCGGTGCTCGCTGCGAAGTCGCGCTCGATCGCGTCCAGCCCGTGTTCGTTATCGCCTGTCGGGTTAGGGCCCAAACGAGCAGGGTAGGCGGTGGAGCCTGCGATCGGTGACCCTCTTGTGAACGCGTTGCGCTCCGCCCGGCGCTCCAGCCTCGATGCGGCGGAGGGCGTGGTCGCGGCCGGGCTCGCCGCGGGCCGGCTCGCGATCGGCGCGGGGATCTGGCTGGCCCCGAGGCCGACGCTCAGGGCGCTCGGCCTCGGCGAGCTGGACGCCGCCGCGCTCACTCTTGCCCGGATCGCCGCGACTCGCGACCTGGCTCTCGGCGCTTGGATGGCGTCCGCCGCAGGCGACCGCCGGGCGCTTCAGGCACCCGCGGTTGCCGTGACCGCCTGCGACGGCGGCGACGCGCTCGCCTTCGCGCTTCTCGCCCGGCGCGGCGGCGACGCGGCCGGGGCCGGCCTCCGAGGACTATCGGCCGCGGCGCCCGCCACTGTAGCGGGACTGTGGCTCCTGAAGCGCCTGCGGGAAGCGTGACAGAATCTGTTATTTACACACTTAGATTTCTTTGCAATAACCGGCTTAGTTCGCTATCCTGACGCGAGATGAGAACCGACCGTCTGACAGTCAAGGCGCAGGAGGCGATCGCCTCCGCCCAGCGCCTCGCCGACGCCTCGCGAAACACCGAGGTCGTACCGGCGCACCTACTTCTCGCCCTGCTCGAGCAGGAGAACGGCTTCGCGCGCGCCGCCCTCCAGAGGCTTTCGTCGGACCCGCGTGAGGCGACGGGCCGCGCCCGCGCTGCGGTGGCCGCTCTCCCCACGCTCAGCGGCGGCGGCGGCTCCGAGCTGCGACCGTCGCAAAGCCTGGTCCGCGTGCTGGAGCGGTCCGAGAAGGAAATGGCTGCCCACGGAGACGACTACGTGACCGTGGGCCACCTGCTCTTGGCCCTCGCGGCCAAAGGGTCGCCGGTCGCGGGTCTCCTGCCGGAGCGCGAAGCGCTTGCCCGCGCCGTCGCCGAGACACAGGGCCCTGGCCGGGTCACCTCGCCGAACGCCGAGGACATGGCCGAAGCGCTCGAGAAGTTCGGGCGCGACCTCACCGCCGACGCTGCCCAGGACAAGCTCGATCCGGTGATCGGCCGCGACGAGGAGATCCGCCGCGTGATCCAGGTGCTTTCGCGCCGCACCAAGAACAACCCGGTCCTGATCGGGGAGCCGGGCGTCGGCAAGACGGCGATCGCCGAGGGCCTCGCGCGGCGAATCGTCGACGGAGATGTCCCCGATTCGCTTCGCGACCGCAGGGTGATCGCACTCGACATCGGCTCCCTTCTCGCGGGCTCCAAGTACCGGGGCGAGTTCGAGGAGCGGCTCAAAGCGGTGCTCGGCGAGGTGCAGGCGGCCGACGGGCGCATCGTCCTCTTCATCGACGAGCTCCACACGATCGTCGGCGCAGGCGCTGCCGAGGGTGCGGTCGACGCGGCCAACCTCCTCAAGCCGATGCTCGCCCGGGGCGAGCTGCGCGCCGTCGGCGCCACGACCCTCGACGAGTTTCGCAAGCACATCGAGCCTGACGCAGCGCTCGAGCGGCGCTTTCAACCCGTTCTCGTTGGCGAGCCGAACATCACAGACGCGATCGCGATCTTGCGCGGCCTCAAGGAGCGCTACGAGAACCACCACGGCGTCCGGATTGCCGACTCGGCGGTCGTCGCCGCCGCGACCCTGTCGGAGCGCTACATCGCCGACCGCTTCCTCCCCGACAAGGCGATCGACCTGATCGACGAGGCCGCATCTCGTCTGAAGATCGAGATCGACTCCGTGCCGACCGAGATCGACGAGGTGAAGCGGCGCGAGACCCAGCTCGAGATCGAGCGCCAGGCACTTTCGAAGGAGAAGGACGCGGCGTCGAAGACGCGCCTCGCCGCAATCGAGATGGAGCTTGCCGGCCTCGGCGAGCGCTCGTCGGAGATGACCGCCCGCTGGCAGAACGAGAAGTCCGCGATCGAGGCCATCGAGGCGGCGAAGTCGAGCCTCGCGGAGGCCGAGCGCGCATTCGACCGCGCGCAGCGCGAGCCTGATCTCGCTCGCGCCGGAAAGATTCGCTACGGCGAGATCCCGGAGCTCGAAGACATCCTCGCCGCGCAGGAGGCGAAGCTTTCACAGCTCCATGCTTCGGGCGCCTCGATGCTCACCGATGAGGTCTCCGACCAAGACGTGGCCGAGGTCGTCGCCAAGTGGACCGGCATTCCCGTCTCGCGTCTCCTCGAAGGCGAAGTCGAGAAGCTGATCCAAATGGAGGCGCGCCTCCACGACCGCGTGATCGGTCAGGACGAGGCCGTCGTCGCGGTCTCGAACGCGCTGCGCCGCTCGCGCGCCGGGCTCGCCGACCCCAACCGCCCGATCGGGTCCTTCCTCTTCCTGGGCCCCACGGGCGTCGGCAAGACGGAGCTCGCGAAGGCACTCGCCGAGTTCATGTTCGACTCCGAGCAGGCGATCGTCCGCATCGACATGTCGGAGTACATGGAAAAGCACTCGGTCGCCCGCCTGATCGGCGCGCCTCCGGGCTACGTCGGCTACGACGAGGGCGGCCAGCTCACCGAGGCCGTGCGCCGTCGCCCCTACGCGGTGATCCTCCTCGACGAGATCGAAAAGGCACATCCCGACGCGTTCAACGTGCTGCTCCAGATCATGGACGACGGCCGGCTCACCGACGGCAAAGGGCGCACCGTGGACTTCACCAACTCAGTGCTCATCATGACCTCGAACGTGGGAAGCCAGGAGATCGCGACCGAGCAGATCGACGAGCGCATCCGCGAGCGGATCGAGAACGTACTCGCCTCCACCTTCAAGCCCGAGTTCCTGAACCGGATCGACGAGACGGTGATCTTCCACCGGCTCTCGCGAGACGACATCGGCCGCATCGTCGAGCTTCAGGTCGAGCTCCTCACGGCGCGGGTCGCCGAGCGCGGCATCGAGATCGAGCTCACGGACGACGCGCGGACCCTGCTCGGCAACCTCGGCTTCGATCCCACCTACGGCGCCCGCCCCCTGAAGCGCGTGATTCAGAGAAGCCTGGTCGACCCGCTGGCGCTGAAGCTCCTCCAAGGCGAGTTCGCCGAGGGTGGCCGCGTCAGGGTCGTCGCCGAGGACGGCGCGCTGGCCTTCCGCCCGGCGCCTGCCGCGGTTGCCGAAGTGGCGTAGACCTCTCGCTTCTCAGACGCGCGCGTCCAGCCAGCGCACCACGTCGCCGATCACGCGGTCCTGCTCCGGTTCGTTCAGGATCTCGTGGTAGAGGCCCTCGTAGCGCTCGAAAGACTTGTCGGCCGAGCCGAGCGCGTCGTGAAGTCGCTCGGACCCGTCGAAGGGCACGAGCAAGTCCTCCGTGCCGTGCATCACGAGCACCGGCAGGCGCAACGACGGCACGCGACGGGCGAAGTTGCCGACGTTCGACGTCAGCTCCGCGACCGTTCGCGCCGGCAGGTTGCGCCGATCGACCAGCGGATCTTCGTCGTAGGCGCGGACCACGTCGGGATCGCGGCTCACGGCCTCCGCGTCCACGGGAAAGATCCCGAGCTTCGGGGCAACGCGCGAGAGCGCCGACGCGGCGAGCCGCTGGACGGGGTTCGCGGCGTCCGAGTTCGAGAGCGGCGCGCTCAGGATCAGGCCGTCGAGCTTTCGTTCGTGCTCCAGCGCGTAACCGATCGAGATGCCTCCGCCCATGCTGTGCCCGAGGAGATAGAGCGGCGGGTCCGGGTGGCGCTCGGCGGCGAGGTCGACGAGCTTGTCGAGGTCCGCGATCACGTTGGCGAAGCGATCGATCAGGACACGGTCGCCGCCCGAGCGGCCGTGCCCCCGGTGGTCGATCGCGTAGGTCGCGTAGCCCGATGCGGCCAGCCGCTCCGCCACGTGGGAGTAGCGGCCCGAGTGCTCGGATACGCCGTGGGCGAGCACCACCACCGCGCGAGGATCGCCCGGCAGCCACGCCTGCCAGTAGATCTCGACTCCGCATTCGCCTTCGAAGCGTGCCTCCTCGCGCGCGGCGCTCGTCCCCTCGGCCATCGCAGCCCAGCCTAGGGGCTGGACGAACATGGTGCGCGGGGCTCGAGGGCCGGACCCCGCCTACACTCCAGCCGCGTGAGCGACGACTTCGAGCCGGCGCCCTTCATCGTCGGCGTGGGCCGCTCTGGGACGACCCTCCTGCGCCTGATGCTGGACGCGCATCCACAGCTCGCGATCCCACCGGAGACCCACTTCCTGCCCACGCTCGTCGAGCGCTTCGGACCGGGCGCGACGCCAAGCCCTGACGAGCTTGTCGAGGTGGTCCAAAGCCACGCGGGCTGGCGTGACTTCGGCCTCGAGCCCGACGAGCTTCGCGCGGCCTTCACCGCCGCTCCCGGCGGCGCCGCGGGGGCGATCCGCGCGTTCTACCGGGCCTACGCCGGCCGTCACGCCAAGGCGCGCTGGGGCGACAAGACCCCCGTCTACATCGAGAGCATCGGCGTGATCGGGGCCGCGCTTGGAGCCCAGGCGCGCTTCATCCACCTGATCCGAGACGGCCGTGACGTGGCGGTCTCGCGAGCGGCGCGGGCCGTAAAGCGAGGGCGTAATGCGACGCCCGCCGCCAAGGAAGCCGACACGTGGAAGCGCCGGGTCCTGGGCGCACGCGAACAAGGCGAGCTGGTCGACCACTACACGGAGCTTCGCTACGAGGACCTGATCCGCGACTCCGAGGGCGTGCTTCGCAGGATCTGCGAGCTGATCGACCTCGAGTTCGACCCGGCGATGCTCGACTACCACCGGGGCGCACAAGGGCGCCTGAGCGAGCTGACCGACCTCCCGGGCAAGCGCGGCCAAGTGCGCGGCGGAGCGGAGCGCGTCGCCGCCCACGCTCTCACGTCCGAGCCGCCTCGCGAGGATCGGATCGGCCGCTGGCACGCGGAGCTCGACCCAGCGGCGGTCGCAGAGTACGAAAAGGTCGCGGGAGATCTTCTCGCCGAGCTCGGCTACCCGCTCGCGGCGGCCTGAGGCGGCGATGCGCGTCGGTGTCTCCTCCTACTGGTTCAACCGCGGGCAGGGCGTGGTGGGTCGCCAGCTCCGCTCCGCGCTCGAGTCGCTCGGCCACGAGACGTTCGTGCTGGCTCGGCCGACGCGCGAGACGAACATCAAGCCCTCCTTCGTGGACGACGCGGGGGTCTGGAACCAGGCCGGCGTCACCGTGGCTTCGAGCTATGAGATCCCGGCCGCCGAGCTGCTCGAGTGGGCGGCCGAGTGCCGGCTCGACGCCGCCCTGTTCGACCAGAACTACCAGTTCGCCGAGATCACGGCCCTGCGCGAGGCCGGCGTTCGCACCTTCGGCCGCTTCGTCTGGGAGCACTTCTCGAATGAGCACGTGGACCCGGCGCGCCGGGCGTTCGAGACCGTCTATTCGGTGACCGCCTGCGAGCAGGAGCGCTACCGGGCGCTGGGCCTCCAAACGCCACGCGTGCCGTGGGGGATCCACCCTGAGCTGCTCGGCCAAGAGCAGCCGGCTCGCGAGGATGGGGGTGTCGTGCTGTTCTTCCCCGGCGGGTTCATGTCGAAGCGAAAGCCGGTCGCGCCGACCCTCAAGGCGTTCTCCAAGGCGAAGGGCGACGACCTGCGTCTGGTCGTGAAGGCCCAGGTCGACCGGGGCGTCGACGCCGTGCGGGAGGCCGCCCGTCGTGACCCACGGATCGAGGTGATCGCCTCAGACCTGCCGACCCACGAGCACCTGCGCCTGTTCGCCTCGGCCGACGTCTGCCTCGCACCGAGCCGCTGGGAGGGACTGGGCCTCCACCTGTTCGAAGCGACTGCGCTCGGGCTTCCGATCGTGACCAACGACAACCCGCCGATGAACGAGATCGTCGAGCACGAGCGAAACGGGCTCCTGGTGAGGGGGGCGCGCTCGAAGCAGCGGCCGCGCTCGGACGTGCCCTCGTTCGACCCGGATCGCCGCCAGCTCACGAAGGCCATCGAGCGCCTTCGCGACCCTGGGCTGCGCGAGGCGCTCCGGGCCGGTGCGCGCGAGCGGCGCGAAGAGCTCGCGTGGGACCGGACGCTCAACGGCCTCCAAGAGCTCCTGAAACCAACATGACCGAGCGCGTGCTGGAGCGCAAGCAGTTCTTCGCGGAGCCAGTCGAGAAGGTCTTCGAGCCGTTCGCCGACGCGGCCAACCTCGAGGCCATCACGCCGCCGTGGCTCCATTTCCGGATCATCTCGGAGCTTCCGATCGAGATGCGCGAGGGCGCGATCATCGAGTATCGCCTCCGCCTCCATGCGATGCCGGTGCGCTGGCGGACCGTGATCGAGTCGTGGGAGCCGCCCCATCGCTTCACCGATGTGCAGGAGCGCGGGCCGTTCGCGCTTTGGCATCACACGCACACCTTCGAGGCGGTCGAGGGCGGCACTCTGGCGCGGGATCGCGTTCGCTACCGCGTCGGCTTCGGCCCGTTCGGCGAGATCGCCCACACCCTCTTCATCAGGAGCGACCTCGAGCGGATCTTCGACCACCGCCAGCAGGCCGTATCCGATCTGATCTCAGAGTAGTCTGGGCGCGGGGATCCGAGACGAAAGGGAAAAGATGCCGAACTACGTGATGCTCACGAACCTGACTCCGGACGGGGTAAAGACCCTCAAGTCAAACCCCAGCCGCGTCCAGGAAGTGAACAAGGAAGTCGAAGCGCTCGGCGCCAAGGTCGTAGAGCAATGGGCCGTTCTCGGCCGCTACGACTTCATCACCGTCATCGAGGCGCCCGACTCAGAGACGATGGCCAAGGTCTCGGTCGAGCTGGGCTCCCGGGGCACGATGACTTCGGAGACGCTCGTCGCGCTTCCGGCCGACGAGCTGGTCAAGGCGATCTGAGCGGAAGCAGGCGCAGCGAAGCCCGCCCCCGGAGGCGGTCGTGAAGGTGCTCGTCGTCGGCGGCGGGGGTCGTGAGCACGCGATCGTCCGCGCTCTCGCGCGCTCGCCACTGGAGCCGGAGCTCATCTCGGCGCCGGGCAATGCCGGCATCGAAGCGGAGGCGCGCTGCCTCCAGATGCCGGCCGACGACGTGGATGTGCTGGTCGCTACCGCGCGCGACGAGGCAGCCGACCTCGTGGTGATCGGGCCCGAAGCGCCGCTGGTGGCGGGCGCCGTGGACGCTCTGGAGCAGGTCGGGATCCCGGCCTTCGGCCCGAGTGCGGCCGCCGCAAGGCTCGAGGGGTCGAAGGCCCACGCGAAGGCCATGATGGCCGAGGCCGGGGTGCCGACCGCAGACCATGTGGTCATGCGAAACGCCGAGGAAGCACTCGACCACGTCTCCCGCGCGTCCTACCCGGCGGTGCTGAAGGCTGACGGGCTCGCCGCCGGCAAGGGCGTGATCATCTGTGCGGACGAGGGCGAGGCGCGCGATGCCCTTGACGTCTTCTTTTCGGAGCGTCG
>Ga0136640_10001146_pt1 | contig 10522 bp, 9 predicted proteins | sample AntDrymUQ8642106_2_FD_105498 | JGI IMG/M metagenome (GOLD analysis project Ga0136640, IMG submission 105498) | Polar desert sand microbial communities from Dry Valleys, Antarctica - metaG UQ864 (21.06) | ecosystem: Environmental > Terrestrial > Soil > Desert | place: Antarctica: Dry Valley...
CTATTCGATGCTCAGGTGGTAGGGGTACAGCGGCTGACCGCCGTGGTGGATCTCGTGCTCGATCTCGGGGTGGGCCTCGGCCAGCCATTCGGTGATCCGCCTGGTCGTGGCCGCGTTGGCCCCCTCGCCCTCGATGATGGTGACGATCTCGTGGTCCTCGGCGAGGAGGGCGCCGAGCAACGTGACGGCGGCGTCGCCGAGGTCGTCCTCGACCGCGCGTATCCCGTCGCGCCCGATCCCGAGCCAGTCGCCCTGGGCGATGGGGCCGACCTCACAGGAGCTGTCCCGCACGGCCTGGGTGACCTCGCCGGACACGACGGCCTCGGCCGAGGCGGCCATGGCCTCGGCGTTCGCCTCTGAGGGCGCCTCGGGGTCATAGGCGATGAGGGCGGCCAACCCCTCGGCCAGGCTCCGGGTCGCCACCACGCGCACCGTCTTGTCGGTCAGAGCGTCGACCTGCTCGGCCACCGGGACGATGTTCTTGTTGTTGGGCAGCAGCACCACCTCCCCGGCGGGAACCGACTCGACGGCATCGACGAGCTGCTGGGTCGAGGGGTTCATGGTCTGACCGCCGGTCACGACCCGTTGCACCCCCATGGACGTGAACAGGCGCCGCACACCGTCGCCGGCAGCGACGGCCACGACCGCGGTGGGGACGTCCTCCGGGGGCGACGGCATCGCCTCGTCGGCGGCGGCCACGCCGTCGCGGACCCAGCGTTCCTCCTCGACCTGCTCCATCAGGTCGGTGACCCGGATCTGGCAGGGACGACCGATGTCGACGGCGGCCTCGATCGACGCCCCGATGTCGTCGGTGTGGATGTGGCAGTTCCAGATGCCGTCGCCGCCGACCACGACGATGGAGTCGCCGATGCCGGCCCACACGCGCTTGAAGGCGGCGATCGTCTCGTCCGGTGCCTCGAGGAGGTACATGACCTCGTAGCGGAGGTCGCTGATGTCGTGTTCCCCGTCGCCGCCGGCGGTGTGGACCGAGAGGGCGTGGAGATCGGGTGCGGCGCCGCCGTCGGCGGGAGGCTCGGGCAGCGGCCGTCCGTCCGCGACGTGGAGGAGTGCGTCGAGCAGGAGCACGAACCCGGTTCCCCCGGCGTCGACCACGCCGGCTTCGGCCAGCACGGGCAGCATCTCGGGGGTGCGGCGCAGGGCGTCACGTCCGACATTGAGAGCAGCCTCGGCTACCTCGATGAGCGATGGTCCACCGCCGCCGCCGCCGTCGGCGGACTCGGCGCTCTCGGCCGCCTCGGCCGCCTCTCTGACGACGGTCAGGATGGTCCCCTCCACCGGGCGCATCACCGCCGTGTAGGCGGCGTCGGTGGCGGCGCGCAGGGCCTTGGTCAAGGTCGGGCCGTCGAGGCCTCCGGCGCCGTCGATCGTGGCCGCGATCCCTCGGAGGACCTGCGAGAGGATGACCCCGCTGTTGCCACGCGCCCCCATGAGCGAGCCGTGGCTGATGGCCTTGCAGGTGGCTGCCAGGTCCGCGTCGGCCCCTTCGAGCTCGGCGACCACCGACTCCAAGGTGAGAGCCATGTTGGTGCCCGTGTCGCCGTCGGGCACCGGGTAGACGTTGAGGCGGTTGACAGCCGTCTGGTGGGAGCGAAGGGCATCCCGGTAGGCGATGACCACGCGCCGGAGCGCGTCGGCTCCCAGCGGCTCGGTCGTCATGGCGGCGCATGCTACCGACGGGCCTGGGATGTCTCGGGCGAAGCGAGCCGGGTGGGAGCTTCGACCCTTTGGCGGCGGCGCCGGCGCCGCCGGAGCCGCCGCCGCCGCCGACGGGGCCTGAGCTGCGAGGTCCCCAGCAGGCACCGGCCTGCGCAGGGGCCTGTCGTCCGATGCGAGGATGCGGTGATGCCGGCGGGGGTGGACAGCCACGACGCGAGCCCAACGACGACGTCCGATGTGGCCCGGATGTTCACCGCCTTCGCGGCCACCTACCCGGAGCTGCCCCTGTACCGCGTCATCTGCGAGGGGGCCGCTGCGGACGACGAGGTGTGCGAGCTGCTGCTGGCGGCCCGGCCGGGCCAGGCTCGGCCGGTGCTCTTCCTCGCCGCGCTGCAGGATCTCCTCCTGCGTAGCCCGGACCTCCCTGCGGCCCGCTGGTACCCGAGCGTCACGGGCGCCGCGGTGCCCGACGGTGATCCCTGGCCCGATGTTCGGGCCGCGTGCCTCGACCACGGTGCCGAGCTGCGCTCGGTGATCGGATCCCGCACTACGCAGACCAACGAGGTGAACCGGGTCGTCCACCTGGCCCCGCTCGTCGCCCAGGCCTGCATCGACGTGCCGAGTGCCCCCGTCGTCCTGGTGGAGATGGGGGCCAGCGCCGGGCTCCTCCTCGGCTTGGACCGCTACCGCATCGAGTTGGACGTCGCCTCCGAGGGCGAGGTGATGGCTCCCCTCGGCGATCCTGGCTCGCCTGTCGTGTGCCGGGGCGAGCTGCACCACGGCCGACTTCCGGAGGACGCGGCCTTGCCGACGATCGTCGAGCGGGTGGGACTCGACCTCCACCCCGTCATCCTCGACGACGCCGATGAGATCCGCTGGCTCGAGGCGTGCCTGTGGCCCGAGGTGCCCGGCCGGCTCGACCGGTTCCGGACCGCCGTCGCTGTCCTGAGACCGGATCCACCTCGCGTGGTCGAGGCCGACATGGTCGACGATCTCGGGCCCGTCGCCCACGCCGCCCGGGCCGTGGCGTCAGCCTCCCTTGCCGCCAGCTCCGTGGCCGCGGAGGCGGTCCACGTCGTCGTCTTCAGCACCTGGGCCCTCACCTACGTGTCACGGGAGCGCCGCCCAGAGGTCGCCACCGCCCTGGCTGGCCTCGCCGTCGACGGCCGACCGGTCTCCTGGGTCACCGCCGAGCCGCCCGGCTGCGTCCCCGACATCCCGGCCCCCGACTCCGATCACCTCGCCGGCGGGCCCGGAGGTGACACGGTCCTCGGGGCCCGGCGTTGGCGCCAGGGCCGCGAGCTGGCGCCCGCCTGTTGGGGAACGGCCCACCCCCACGGCACCTGGCTCCGCTGGACACCCACCCCTTAGGAGCAGGTGAGCAGCAGAGCCGCGGCCAGCGGTCCGCCGCCGGCCCCGGCCACCGCGACCTCGGGCCGGGTCGGGAGCTGACGCTCGCCGCCTTCTCCCCAAAGCTGCACGCACGCCTCGTGGAGGAACCCGTAGCCGTGCAGGCGACCCGCTGACAGCTGGCCGCCGTGGGTGTTGAGGGGGATCTCGCCGTGGGGCGCGATGCGGTGTCCGCCCTCGAGGAACGGCCCGCCCTCGCCGTGACCGCAGAAGCCCAGCGCCTCCAACCAGCACAGGGTGATGAAGCTGAACCCGTCGTAGAGCTCGGCCACGTCCACATCCGCCGGACGCAGATCGGTCCGCTCCCACAACATGGCCGCCGCGTCACGCACCGCCATGGTGGTGAGATCGTCGAACTGGTCCCACGAAGGACGTCCCCGCAGCGCGGTGCCGACGGCCTCGACGCGCACCGGCGGGCGGCGCAGGTCTGGCCCCCGGTCGGCTCGCGACACGATCACCGCGGTCGAGCCGTCGGCGGGCACGTCGCAGTCGTAGAGGCACAGTGGCGAGGAGATCATCCTCACGCCGAGGTAGTCGTCCATCGTCATGGGGTCGCGGTAGATGGCCTTCGGGTTGCGGGCCGCGTTGGTGCGACCGTTGAGGGCGACCTGGGCGAGCTGGTCCCGGGTGGTGCCGAAGGTGTGGAAGTGGCGCTGGGCCATCATCGCCACCCAGTTCGCGGCCGACGGTGCCCCGAACGGAAGCGTCCACTGCAGGAAGTCAGTGGCCCGGTAAGAACCGCCGCCACCGCCGCCTCCCATCGTCACCGCAGCCCGGCCCTGGTCACCCTGCGCGGAGGCCTCCCACACGGTGCGGAAGCACAAGACGTGGCTGGCCAGCCCGCAGGCCACCGCGGCGATGGCGTTGGCGACCGATCCGAGCTGACCGGGCGCCTCCAGCCCTCCCGAGTACCAGCTGAGCTCGAGGCGCAGGGCGTCGTGGACCTCGGCGATGCCTGCGCCGGAGAAGCCGGGCGGCACCTTCATGTTGCCGGGATAGGTGGACAGCCCGTCGATGTCGGCCCGGGTCAGGCCGGCGTGATCGATCGCCTCCAGGCAGGCGTCGAGGGTGAGCTCGAGGGGATCGCGGTAGATGCGCCGACCCACCTGCGACTGACCGACGCCTGAGATGACGGCTTTGCGTTCGCCGATCTCCACGGCTCGATGTGCGCGCTCTGCGACCCCCCTCGAACTGGAATCCTTCACCAGTTCGTCAGGGGTGGGGTTGGCGGTGGCAGCGGGGCGGAAGAACGGCAGCCACACGCCCTCCCAGTCCTCGAAGACCACCTCGAGGTTCATGCCGACGAACACGTCGTCGGGTTCGCAGCCCACGATGTTGGTGGTGAGCCGCAGGCCCTCCTGCTCGGGCAGGTCGACGATGGCCACCACGTAGGGCGGGTCGAGGTCTGGGTACCACGGCTGCCAGTTCACGGTGAAGGTGTGGACCGTCGCCCGGCCCGACGCCGCTTGCGGGCCCACCGATCGCCCCAGGCAGGCCGGGCAGATCGGCTGGGGCGGGTGGATCCAGTACCCGCAGTCGTCGCAGCGCAGGAAGCGCAACTCACCTTCCGCCCCGCCCCGCCAGAAGTGCTCGTTGTCGGGGCCGACCGCCGGCAGCACCCGAAACGGTCGAGGTGCGTCGCTCACGACGCCCAGAGCACCTGACCCACGCGACCGCTCAACCCTCGGCGACGTCGCCGCCGCCGTCGGGCGCAGCCAGGCCCCGCTCGTAGCCGGCACGAGCGTGGGGCAGGGCGTCGCGGGCCGGCACCAGACCGAACCCGGGCTGGGTGAGGACCAACGTCCCGAGGACGTCGGACCACGTAGCCCCCAGCTCGGCGGCGAGCATGGCGTGGCGCTCGACGCCGGGCGGATGGCGCAGGATCACCGAGCAGGCCAGGCGGATCAGCTCGTGGGTCGTTCGGTCGGGCGACAGCAGGGAGTCGATCTGGCCCAGGTAGGCGCTCTGGGCCTCGCCCAGGGCGGGAAACGCATCGCGGAGCGACGGGGTGCTCGTCGACGGGGCTTCGGCGGGCTCGGCCATGCGACGCCGACCCTACCGAGGAGCCGACGGGGCCGAGCGAGCCTCGTCCTGGGAAAGCCCCTTGGGCATCACCATGCCGACCGGTTGCAGGTGCTGGCCCAGCATGGTGTCGAACTGGTCGGCCACGCCGGCCGCGTCCCACCCGCCGTCACGGTGCATCCAGGCGATCTGCTTGGGGTGGCTGAACAACGTGTAGCTGAAGTCGGTGCGTCCGAGGATCTGGCCGTTGACCCCACTGGCCCGATCCGAGGCCAGGAACACGACCAGGGGAGCGTTGAGGGCCGGGTCCAGGGTTGGTGGGACCGCGGCGCCCTCGGCCAGCGACCCGGTCATGCGGGTCACGCCGGCCGGGGCGAGGGCGTTGACGCAGATGCCGTAGCGCCCCAGCTCGAGCGCCCACACGAAGGTCATCCCCATGATGCCGGCCTTGGCCGCCGCGTAGTTGGTCTGGCCGAAGTTCCCGCGCAGCCCGGCCGAGCTGGTGACGTTCACGATGCGCCCGTAGCCCTGTTCCTTCAGGAGCGGCGCGGCGTGGCGCACGACGTTGAAGGTGCCCTTCAGGTGGGTGGCGACCACGGCATCGAAGTCGTCCTCGTCCATCTTGACCAGGGTGCGGTCGCGCACGATCCCGGCGTTGTTGACGACGATGTCGATGCGCCCGAAGACCTCGACCGCGGTGGCGATGATGCGCGCCGCCCCTTCGAAGTCGGCCACCGAGTCGCGAGCCGCTACGGCGCGGCCGCCGGCGGCCTCGATGGCCGAGCACACCTCGGCGGCCGGATCGTCGTCGGTGTCGGCTCCCTGCAGCGAGACGCCGATGTCGTTCACCACCACCGCCGCCCCCTCCGCCGCCAGGGCCAGGGCGAACTCGCGACCCAGACCCCGCCCGGCCCCGGTCACCACGGCCACCCGGCCGTCCAGAAGGCGGCCTGCATCGCTGCCACTCATCGTGTCGGTCTCCCGTCCTCGGCGGCCTCGCTCGGGCCCGGAGCCTAAACTGACGCCGACGTCAACTCATCCCGTGGAGCACCAGTGGCGCTGACCGATCTGACCGGCACCGAGCTGGGCACCCAGACCGTGACCATCGAGCAGGGCCCGGTGCGCACCTTCGCCGAGGCCGTCGGCGATCAGCCCGACCGCTACTCCGGCGACGGTGCCGCCACCCCGCCGACGTGGCCTTTCGTGATGTCCTACTGGGGTTCGGCGGGCGCCGGCGGAGCCGCCGGCCTTCCTGTCGACCGACTCCGGGGGCCGGGGCGCATGATCCTCCACGGTGAGCAGGAGTTCGACGTCCACCGCCCGCCGCGGGTGGGCGAGACGCTCACCGGCACCGGCCGCATCGCAGACGTCTACGAGAAGGACACCAGCTCGGCGGTCATGGAGTTCTACGTGCGGGAGATGTGCTGGCGCGACGACGAGGACGAGCCGGTCGTCACGGAGCGCTTCACCATGATCGTCCGGGCGAAGAAGGGCTGAGAACCGACGTGGCCGACGCCCGCGGTGTGGACCCCTTCGCCGAGAGCGACGACCAGCAGGCCCTTCGCGAGCTGGCCCGAGGAGTGGCCGAGCGCGAGCTGGCGCCGCGAGCCGGCGAGCACGACGAGTCCGGTGACCCCCCGACCGAGGCGGCCAAGGCCCTGGCTGGCTCGGATCTGCTCCGAGTCACCATCGGCGAGGAGTGGGGCGGGCTGGGTTACGGCGACGTGGAGGCCTCGATCGTGCTCGAGGAGCTGGCCCGGGCCGACGTGTCGGGCGCCATCTGGGCCCAGCTCACCTACAACGGCCCGCCCCGGGGCATCGAGCACCTCGGGCCGCCGGCCATGCGCGACCGGTGGCTGCCGGCGGTGGCCGACGGCGACGCCCTCATCTCCATCGGCATCACCGAGCCCGACGCCGGCTCGGCCGTGCAGGAGATGCGGACCTCGTTGCGCGCCGACGGCGCCGGCTGGCGCCTCGACGGCTACAAGAGCTACTCGACCCTCGGCCACGTCGCCCAGGGGGTGCTGGTGTGGTGCCGTTGGCCGGGAGGCGAGGGGGCCGAGGGCATCGGTGCGGTGGTGGTCGAGACCGACCGGCCCGGCGTGTCTCTCGTCGGCCTCCACCGCTCTATGGGCATCCACGCCGCCACCGAGGCCGAACTGGCCTTCGACAACGTGGAGATCGGGCCCGACGACGTCCTCATCGCCGGCGACCCGGGCTCCACCGACGCGTTCAAGGCGCTGCTGTCGCACCTGAACCACGAACGGTGCGGCAACGCGTCGATGTGCGTCGGCGCCGCCCAGGGGGCCCTCGAGTACGCCGTGCGCCACGTCAACGAGAGGATCATCGGCGGCCAGCCACTGGCCGCCCGCCAGGGTCTGCAGTGGAAGCTGGCCGACATGGCCATCGACCTCGAGGCCGCTCGCTTGCTGCTGCGCCGGGCCGTGCACCTGGCCGGGCCCGGCGGGACCCCGCCTGCGCTGGAGACAGCCATGGCCAAGGCGGCCGCCAACCGGGCGGCCAAGCACGTGTGCGACGAGGCCATGCAGCTCCTCGGCGGCTACGGCTACTCCCGCGAGTACCCGCTGGAACGGGCCTACCGCGATGTCCGGGGCCTGTGCATCGGGGCCGGCACGATCGAAGCCCAGCTCAACTACGTCGGCAGCAACGTGGCCCGAGGCCGGTCAACGGTGTCACCCGGCTGGATCGCCCAGCGCCTCGACCCCCGTGGCTGACCCCACCACGAACCCGCGCACGAACCCGCGCACGAACTGGGCGCAGTTCTGCACCCCGGAGGGTGCAGAACTGCGCCCAGTTGGCCTGTTTGGGCCGTGACATCGGTCGCGGGTCGGCAGCTGGAGGCGACCTGGGATCACGTGGATCGGGCCCGCCGGCCGTCGCTCGACGAGGCCCTCGCCGACAGGGGGCACGTCGTGGTCGACGGACCCGACGTGCTCGACCCGGCGGCGATCGATGACCACACCGCTCGCCTCGCCGGAGCGCTCCGCGCCCTCGGCGTCTCCCACGGCGACACGGTGGCCTGGCAGGCGTCCAACCGGTGGGAGGCCGTGATCCTGTTCCGGGCCGCCTGGCGCCTCGGCGCGGTGGCCGCCCCGCTGCACCACCTCGCCGGCCCGTCAGAGATCGACGGGCTGCTCGGGCGGCTCGCACCGAAGCTCATGGTCGATCCCGACGACGTCGCCCCGCTCATCGAGAGGGGCCCGCCGGTCCGGAACTCTGTCGCCCACGGCACAGACCTGGCCCTCGTCCTGCACACCTCGGGCTCGAGCGGTGAGCCCAAGGGGGTGCTGCACACCCACGCCGGCCTGGCGGTGAAGGCCCAGATGATGGCTGCGGTCCACGATGTCGGCCCCGACGACTGCGTGCTGATGCCCGCCCCTCTCGCCCACATCTCCGGGCTGCAGAACGCGGTCACCGTCGCCGGCGCCTCGGGCATGCGATCGGTCCTGATGAGCCGGTGGGATCCCGAGCACGCCCTAGCCCTCATCGCCGAGCACCGCGTCACGTTCATGATGGGACCGCCGGCGTTCTTCGTGTCCCTACAGGACACGCCCGGCTTCACGCCCGAGCGGGTCGAGTCGATCAGGCTCATCTCCTGCGGGGGCGCAGGGGTGACCGCCGCCTTCGTCGAGGAGGCCACCGAGGCCTTCGGTTGCGTCGTGAAGCGCACCTACGGCTCGACGGAGGCTCCGACCATCACCACGGCCCACCACGGCGACTCCGGCCCGCGGATCGCCCAGACCGACGGTCGGCCCACCGGCTCGGTTCGTGTGCGCCTCGGACCGCGCGACGAGGTGTGGGCCCGCGGACCCGAGCTGTTCGTCGGCTACACCGACCGGGACCGAACCGTCGAGGCCCTCGGGGTGGTCGACGGGGTCGAGGGGGAGTGGTTCCGCACGGGCGACATCGGGCGGATCGATGACGACGGCTGGCTCACCATCGTTGGGCGCATCAAGGACATCATCATCCGCGGCGGCGAGAACATCTCCGCCGCCGAGGTCGAAGGAGCGCTCGTGGCTCATCCCGCCGTCCGTCACGCCGTCGCCGTCGGTGAACCACACCCGAGACTGGGCGAGACCGTCTGCGCCTTCGTCGTCCTCGCCCCCGGTCAGAGGTTCGACCTGGCCACCTGTCGGGCCTGGTTCGAGTCCCGAGGGCTCACCCGCTTCAAGACGCCCGAGCGGGTCGAGGTCCTCGACGAGCTGCCCCTCCTGGCCGCCGGCAAGCCCGACCGTGCCGCCCTCCGCCGCCGCGCCGCCGAGATCGGGATCCCTCCTCTGCCCTGAGCGCCCCCCGGCTAGCGCTTGGTGATCGTGGACACCGTCTGAGGCGAGACGTCGGCGGCGCTGGCGATCTCGCGCAACGATGCGCCGTTGGCCTGGGCCAGGCGGATGGCCGTCTCCCACTGGGCGGCCAGGTCCGCTCGCTGATCGGACAGTCGACGGACGACCCGCAGGGCGGCGTCGGCGGCGCTGGCGGAAACCTCGATCTCGTCGAGGTCCCATCGACTGGTCGAAGCCTTCATCTCGCCTCCTCGATGGCCGCATGATCTTGGCGATCACGCTGCGCAGGATCACCGCAGCCACCAGCTCGTCGCTGCGTCTCTCGATGATGTCGACCACACCTCCGAGCGCGTCAAGGGCGTGGGCGAGCTCTGGCTCGTCGAGCTCCAGCGTGATGCGCATCGCGCTGCGACGCCATCAACTAGACGGGGCGTCCAACGTTCGTTCGACCTTGCGACTGACCCTCACACCCGCAGGAAGGTTCCTTCGGGGTCCCAGCGGCGGAGCGTCTCGACCTCGTCGGGGGTGGGGGGCGCAAGCTCGGCCAGATCCTCGGCGACCTGGAGATCCCAGCCGCATAAAGCCCGGACGCGCTCGACCCGCACGTCCAGGCGGTCGCCGCCGGCGGGCACGGCGCTCAGCACGAAGCCGTCTCCGCCCATCACGAAGGTTCCCAGGTCGGTGACGAGGTGGGAGACCCGGTGGCCGGGGGACGTGACGTAGGGGACCTCTTCGACGGTGCGGCGCGCCGTCAGGGTCGTGACCACGATGACCTCATCCGCGGTCGAGGCCACGTCGTTGCCTCCACCGGAACCGACCAGGAAGGTCCGGTCGCCGATCACCGTCGAGTCGATGTGGCCGTGGCGGTCGATGAGGCCAGCTCCGAGACAGGCGATGCTGCGAGTGCCGGGGCCGGGTACGGCCAGACCCAGGATCTCCGACAAGCCGGCCACCATCGTCGCCGCCGGGAAGGCTCGCTGGTTGAAGATGAAGGGATCAGCCGGCGTGGGCTCGTAGCCCCACAGGCCCAGCTCGGCGCACAGCACGCAGGTAGAGCCTCGCTGGCGAGCGGTCTGCACCCCCAGCCAGGTCGCCAGGTTGGCCACGCC
>Ga0136640_10001147_pt1 | contig 10513 bp, 8 predicted proteins | sample AntDrymUQ8642106_2_FD_105498 | JGI IMG/M metagenome (GOLD analysis project Ga0136640, IMG submission 105498) | Polar desert sand microbial communities from Dry Valleys, Antarctica - metaG UQ864 (21.06) | ecosystem: Environmental > Terrestrial > Soil > Desert | place: Antarctica: Dry Valley...
CAACCTGATCGTGACCAACGTACCCGGCCCCCAGTTCCCGCTCTACCTGCTCGGCCGCGAGCTGCTGGAGATCGTCCCGATCGCCTTCCTCCCAGAGAATCACGCGCTGGCGATCGCGATCATTAGCTACAACGGCGGCCTCAACTTCGGGCTGCTCGCCGACTACGACACCCTGCCCGACGTCGACGACATCGGTGCCCTGCTCGAGCGCTCGCTCGACGAGCTGCGGGAGGCGGCGGGGGCGGGGAAGAGAGCCCGCGGCCCTCGCAGGTCCGCGCGGACCGGCTCGGGGAAGAGAGCGGGCGCGGGCGGCTCAGCCGGCAACGGCTCGAGGGCGGCGAAGCGCTCCGCAAGCAACGGCGCGTCGGCCAGGGCCGGGCGCCGCGCGAGCGCTCAGTAACCGAGCGCGAACCTCGCCTCTTCGCTCATCATCTCGGGCGTCCACGGCGGGCTGAAGACCATCTTCGGCGTCACCCGCTCGACGTCGTCGAGCTCGCCGACGTACTCCTGCATCTGGTCGGTGACCTGCGGGCCGATGGGACAACCGGGGGTGGTGAGGGTGAAGGTGATGAAGACCTCCGAGTCCTCGACCACCACCTCGTAGACCAGCCCGAGCTCCATGAAGTCGAGTCCGAGCTCGGGATCGATGACGTTGGTGAGGGCCTCTTCGACCTGTTCCACGGAAGGCATGGCCCAATCGTAGTCGGTCGGCCTCGGCGGGCCGCGGCGCCGAGGTCGAGCGGTAGCCTCAGGCCATGCGCTGGGTACTCGTCGTCGCCGCCTTCATCGTCGTCCCGCTCGCCGAGCTGTGGGCGATCCTCTCCGTGGGAGACGCCATCGGGGTCCTGCCCACCATCGCCATCCTGCTGGTCGACTCGATCCTCGGAAGCCTCCTCCTGCGCTCCCAGGGACGCGGCGCGTGGCGGCGCTTCGTCGAGGCGCTGCAGACCGGCCGCGTACCGAGCCGCGAGCTCGCCGACGGCCTGCTCATCGTGGTCGGCGGGGCGCTCCTGCTCACCCCCGGCTTCCTGACCGACGTGGCGGGCGTGCTCCTGCTCATCCCCCCCACGCGCGCCCTCGCTCGGCGCGGGCTCGAGCGGACGATCGCGCGACGGCTGAGCGCGGGGCTCGCCGGTGCTGCGCGTGACGCGAGGTCGGAGCCCGGAGCCCGGAGCCGCGGCGCGGGCTACGACGTCGAGGGGACGGCGACCGAGCACGACGGCGCACCCACTCACGGCGGGCCGCGCCGGATCAGGCGGTGAGCGGCCCGGCGATCTCGGCCGCCTTCTTCGATCCCCAGGGGGACGTCCACGCCAGCCTGCGCTCGGGCATGGGGATCATCTTTCGCGGTGAGAGGCCCGAGATCGTCGATGGGCCTCCCGAGCTCGCCCGAGACGGCGCCGGGTGGAGTCTGCGGATCGCCCGGGAGGTCGAGCTCACCTTCGAGCCCGTCTCGGAGGAGGGAAGCCTCGGCGGATCGACGGCCCGGCTGTGCCGAGTCCGCGGCCGGGTGGGCCAGGACGCGCTGGACTGCCTTGGCACCGTGACCGAGACGACACAGGCGCCGGCCTGGGACGAGCTCGACGCCACCCGCTCGATCTCTGCCATCTTCGACGCCGCGCACGCTCTGGTCCTGTTCGCCCGGCGCCCGCGCGGCGCCCGCGGACACGGCGAGGAGGAGCTGACCGGCTGGCTGCTCGAGGACGGCGTCCTGCACGGGATCGAGGACGCCCGCCTCTCGACGATCTACGACGGCGAGGGTCGTCAGCGCAGCTCGGGCCTCGAGCTGTGGCTGCCGGGTGAGGACTTTCCCCGGCGCGCGGCCGGCGAGGCGCGGGCCGGGCTCTCGCTCGCGCTCGAGGGGCTGATCGTGCACGCCGCGGTATTCGGCTGGCGCATGGAGGGTCGCGACGGAGTCGGGGCCTACGAGCTCTCGGTCCGCGACGAGGGAGGCGTGGCGGCGTGAACGGGGTGGGGAGCTCGAGCAACAACCGGCGGGCGGTCATCTGCGACTTCGGCGGAGTCCTCACGAGCCCCCTGCTCGGCGGCTTCGTCGCGGTCCAGGAGCGCTCGGGGGCGAGCGTCGAGGAGCTCTCCGCAGCGATGGCGAGCGTGGCCCTGGCCAGGGGACGCCACCCGCTGTTCGATCTCGAGATGGGGCTGATCCCCGAAGCGGAGTTCCTGGGCTTGCTCGAGGACGAGCTCGCGGGCGACGTCACGCTGAACGGCTTCCGCGACGTCTTCTTCTCGGCGCTCCACCCCAACCGGGCGATGATCGACTACATGGCCGAGCTGCGCGGGCGCGGCCTGCGGATGGCCATCCTCACCAACAACGTGCGCGAGTGGGAGGCGCTGTGGCGCGCGAAGCTGCCTCAGCTCGACCGGACGTTCGAGGTCGTCGTGGACTCCGCGTGGGTGGGGATGCGCAAGCCGGACCCCCAGATCTACCGGCTGACCGTCGAGCGGCTCGGGGACGGGCTGCGCGCCGAGGAGTGCGTCTTCGTCGACGACACCGACGCGAACTGCGAGACCGCGCGGTCGCTCGGGATGCAGGCGGTGCACTTCCTGGAGACCGATCAGGCGGTGGCCGAGGTCGAGGCGGCGCTCGGGGCGAGCTGAGCAAGCCCGGCCTCGCGCGGCGCTCCTCAGTCGGCGATGGCGGCGCGGGCCAGGATCTTCGTCGGCCTGATCCGGACGAGCAGCTCGCCCTCGACGGCGTTGCGCCGGCCGAACTCCTCGGCGCGGTCGGCGCCCATGTAGCGACCCCCGAGGCGGGTGGCCCAGCGGAGCAGCTCGTCGGGGTCCTCCGTGACCTCCGCCTCGCCCTCGACCATGACGTAGGCGAACGGCGAATCCTCGTCGTCGACGCACAGGCACACGCGCGGGTCACGGAGGATGTTGCGGCCCTTGACGGTGTCGGCGCCGGTCGTCAGCAGAACCTCGTCACCGTCGAGCAGGAACCAGATCGGCACGACGTGCGGGCGGCCGTCCCGGCGTATCGTGGCCAGCTTCCCGGTACGGGTTCCCTCGAGCAGGAAGGCGCGGCGTTCGTCGTCGGACATCTCGTGCATGGGGTGGTCCTACCGCGTCGCGCGGCGCGTCGAACCTCGCGTGGCGGTGCCGGCAAGCCGCTCGACCGCGTCTTAGATCACAGCCAGGAGCTTCGCCTTCTGAACGTCGAACTCGGCCTGGGTGAGTACGCCCCGGTCGCGCATGTCGGCCAGCTTCGCGCGGCGGTGGGATCGGGTCGGCGTCCTGCTCACCACTCGGCGGTGGCTGAGGGCCTCGGTGCCGGGCACATGCGACACGCCAACGTCCGGGCCCCGGTCCACCCCGGGCGCGCCCGGGGCCTGCCTGCCCGCGGGGCCCGCCGGCGAGCGCGTCGCGCCGGGCCTGCGTGCTCTGCTCGGCCTCCCGCTCGGCGGCGTCCCAGTGGATCGCCACGCGCTGAGGGTCCTCGCGATCGACCTTGCACGGCAACGCCAATGCCGTGGCCGAGCGTGGCCCGACTCGAGACGAAGTACTGGTCCTCGATCTCGTAGGGTGACACCCCTCCACGTATATCTGGAGGGTGAAGCCCATGTTGAAGAGGGCCGCACCACGCGCGGGCGTCGTCATCGCGACGATGACCGCGGCCGGGAAGGCGCTTTTCCGGCCTGCGCTGGCGCCACCCGCTCGAGCGGCGCTGAGCGCGGGCTTCGCCGTGATGACCGGCGACACACATCCGTGGTGCCGGCACAGCGCATCGACACACCGGTCGCGGACCGGTGACCGGCGAGCGGACGCGGGGTCAGGTCGCCGGTGGCCGGATCGCGTCGGGACCGCAGATGACGGTGACGCGGTAGGCGACGCCGAGTGGCAGGTTGGCGACAGCGGTCACAGCCACGTAGACCAGCAGCGCGCCACTGTCCTGGGGGTCCTGGCCCAACCCGGCGCCCACTTCGAGGAGGTGGGAGAACTCGGACGTGCCCTGCACCGCCGCGCTCGCCTGGATCTGAGCATTGCCGTTGCTCCTGCCTCGTATACGTGGCTGTCCAGCAGCCAGAATGGTGTCGTGATCTGCGCAGTCGCGCCCCGGCTCATCACCATCGCGCCCGTGATCTGCGGCCGATCTCCGTACCAGACGGTGCCCGCGTAGTCGGTCCGGCGCCGCTGGTCGCCCGTCAGCGGATCGGCGACGACCGTGTCGATGCGCTGCGCCGGCATCGGGTGATCATGTCGCCGCTCATCGCAGCGAAGACGTTAGACGGCCGGTCAGCGGATTGTCCCGGTCCGGTGCCTTGTCTCCGTCACGCGCCGGCCCGCGCCGCCCGTGCGACGGCCGCTTGTCTCTCGCCAGCCGGAGCGGAGCCATCCCGACCGATGTGATCACCTTGCTGATCGATCCTGGCCCTGTCGCGCCGTCCTGAGAGTCCGAAAAGCAAGCTCAGCGCGGACGCAGGGAGCGAAGTGTGCTCCTGCACACGAGCTCCCGAGGACAACGCTGAGCGCCGCTTTGTAGGGCTCTCAGTTCTCGGAGCCGAGGCGGTCCCAGCAGTACAGCTCGACCGCCTCCGAAGCCAGCGCCATCGTCCGCTCCGCCGAGAGCCACGGCAGCACTGTGTCGAGCGCCTGCTCCTCGCCCATGCCGGCGTCGAAGGCCTCGTCGCCGCGGAAGCCGGCGGCGATCTTGAGCGCCTCGCGGCGATGCTCGCCGAGGCTCGCGAACGCACCTACCAGGAACTCCTTGGTGGCCACCGGTCGGCCGACGTCGAGCGAGGCGTGCCATGCCGCGAGCATCGACAGGTCGTCGTCGTCAAGGTCCTCGATGGCCTGCGCGTAGTGGTTCTCGAGCTCGTCGTCGGGGATCTCGTCGACCCACGCGTGGACCACTCCGCCCAACAGCTGGCGACGCGCCTCGCGGCCGACCGACTCGGCGACGACTCGAATCGCTTGCTCGGGCTCGATGAAGCAGAGGGGCATCCGGTCTTGGTCTCCGATGGTCGCGGGATGGTGCTGCCGAGCCAGCCTAAGGCGCTGCGCGGACGGAAGCTCAGGCGCGCCTCAGGCCGCGGCGAGGCGGGCACCGGTCCGCTCCGGCGGCCATGAGCAGAGAGCGGCGCGACCGGGGCAGCCCCGGCACAGATCCGTCCCCGGGGTCGCGCTCGGCTCGTGCTGACCGGCCACGAGCTCGCCCACCAGCGCGCCCAGGCGCGTTTCGAGCCGACCGCTATCGGAGGCCTCGTAGGCGGCGAGCACGGGCTCGTGCGGACGGTCGAGAAAGACGTGCGCGACCTCGACCCGATCGGCGCCGCCGCGCAGTCCCGCGAGCGCGTACACCAGCCGCTGGGTCGCGTAGGCCTCAGCGCAGAGGGCCTCGAGGTCGACGCCGGGGCTGATCCGGTCGGTCTTGTAGTCGACGACGAGGGCGCTCGGCCCCTCGGCGCAGTACGCGTCGATCACGCCCTCGACGAGCACCGAGCGGGCGCTGCCCTCGGCGGCCTCGATCTCGAACGGGAAGGTGAAGGGCAGCTCCCGGCGCAGCGTCCGCGCTCGCGCCATGCGTGCGCTCAGCGGTGAGCCGAGGAAGCCGCCGACCAGACGGGTGAGCTCGTCTACCTCGCCCTCGGTGGCCGCGGCGCCCCCCGCGCGCAGGCGCGCGGCGACGTGCTCAGCGCGCGGTGCCACCGGCCGGCGAGGGTCGCTGCGCTCTAGCAGCTCGTGGGCGACCGATCCGCGGGTGAGCGCGCTGAGGGCGCTCGCGGCGCCCTCCCGTGGGGTGGAGTGTGCGGCCCCGGTCGGCTCGCCCTCGGGGCAGAGACGGAGCCTGCGCTCGAGGTAGAAGCGGTAGCCGCAGCGGCGATAGCTCTCGAGCGCCGAGTAGCTGATCCGCGTCACCTGGTCGGCGCCCGGCGCGGCGAGCGCCCGCGGGCGAGCCTGGCCGAGTGGGTGCGGAACGCCGTCCGTCGAGCCGGGCGTACGGGGCGTACCGGGGGTACCGGGCGTACCGGGCGAAGCTTCGTGCATCGGCGAAGCGGTGTTCGGGTCCGCTCTCGACGCGCCGGGCGCCGGCCCCACGGGGCGCCCGGCCGGCGCCCTGGTCGCCTCGAGGGGCACCCGATCCGCCGGCGGGAGCGCCTCCCCGAGGTTCGCCGGTGAGAGCACGCGCCACGCCACCGCGGCCTGACGTCCCTCCCACGAGCGCACGCATCTTCCCTCGCGCTCGCCCGAGCGATGGGCCTGGCGGAGCTCGGGCACGAGCGCGGGCGCGAGCCAATCCATGGCGGGGGCACGACCGGTGCTCCGGGCGCTTTCGAGGTCGAGAGCACCGCTGACGATCAGGCGTTGCTCGGCTCGGGTCGCCGCCACCCAGAGCAGCCGTCGCTCCTCGGCGCGCTCCGCCCGGGCGGCCTCCTCCGCGAGGGCGCGCGCGTCGAGGGCGTCGAGGGCGCCGCCGTCGGGATCGGGGAGTCGTAAGCCGACGCGACCGTCGGCGGATACGCGCAGGAGCGGCGTGTCGCCGAGCTCGCCGCGACCGAGGTCGCCGACGCACACGAGCGGGAACTCGAGCCCCTTGGCGGCATGGATGGTCATGAGGCGGACGGCCTCGATGCCCTCGCCCTCGAGCGGGGCCTCGCCCTCGCGGACGGCGGCGACGCCGCGGCGGTCGATCGAGTCGAGGAATCCGCGTAGGTCGCGTCCCTCCGCGGCCTCGAACTCCCGCGCGAGGCGCTTGAGCTTGCGGACGTTGGCCATGCGACGCTCGCCGCCCGGGAGCGCGAGCACCGCGCGGTCGTAGCCAGAGGCGGTGACCGCCCGCTCCACGAGGTCCGGCAGCGACCGGCGCGGCGCCTCGCGGCGCTCGTCGGTCAGGCGCCGGACGAAGCCCCGGAGGCGATCGCGGTCGGCTTCGGGCACCGCGGACGCGAGCGCGCTGGCCTCGCCGTGGTCGTCGTGGGTCCCGAACCCCCTCTCGAGCGCAGACCACAGGGGGCGGCCTCGCCCGGCCTGGAGCCGCAGCAGGGCGAGCGCGTCGAGCGAGGCGCCGACGAACGGCGAGGCGAGCACCGAGATCAGCGCCTCCTCGTCGCGCGGGTTGGCGAGGGTCGCGAGGTAGGCGCGCAGATCGCAGACCTGCTGAGCGCTCCAATAGCCACCCCCGCCCGCGACGTAGGTGGGCAGCCCGCGCTCGGCCAGCGCCTGCTCGTAGCGGTTCACGTCGGTCCAGGAGCGCAGCAGCAGGGCGACCTCGGCGGGGGCGAAGTCGCCGCGGGCCAGCAGCTCGTCCACGCGCCCCGCCAGCAGGCGGGCCTCGGCCGCGCGCCAGGCCGGCGCGCCGTGCATGGCCGCGCCGAAGGGGTCGTTCTCCGAGCCGAGCGCTTCCGCCCAGCGGCCGTTGTCGCGGTCGACAGCGAGCAGCTCGACCCGCGGCGCGGTGCCGCCCTGCGCGGCGGCGTGCAGGGGTGTGAACCCCTCGCCGAAGCTCGCCTCGAAGGCGGCGTTGAGCACGTCGAGGATCTCGGCGCGAGCCCGGAAGCTGGCGCTGAGGCGGACCTCCCGCCCGGTCGTGGCCGCCGCCCGGCGCCGCTCGGCAAACACACCTACGTCGGCGCCCCGGAAGCCGTAGATCGACTGGAGCTCGTCACCGACGGTGAAGAGGTTGCCGTCGGCGACGAGATCGACGATCTCGCTCTGGAGACGGTTCGTGTCCTGGAGCTCGTCCACGAGAACGTGGTCGAAGCGCTCGCGGGTGCGCTCGCGCAGCCCCGGCCGGCCGCGCAGCAGGTCGCGGGCGAGCAGCTCGAGATCGTCGAAGTCGAGCGCCGAGCGCTCGGTCTTCAGCTGTGCGTAGCGGCGACCGTAGAGGCGCAGGAGCTCGTCGACGAGCCAAAGGTCGTCGAGGGCGCGAGTACGGCCGCAGAGCTCGAGGCAGGCCGCATGCGCCTCCTCGAGCTCGTCGAAGACGGCGCCTCGCAGCGCTCGCGCGTTGCCGCGGCGCACCCCCAGCCCTGCGAGCTCGAGCGGGTCGAGGAGGCCGTCCGGCTCGAGGCGGTCGAGCGCCCCCGCGCAGCGATCGAGGCGGTCGACGGCGGCGCGCACCTGGGCGACGGGCTCGGCCTCGGCGGCCAGGCTCTGGCTGCCCGTCCGCACCGCGCCCGCGAGCCGCTCGTGCGCCTGCCTGAGCTGGTCCGCGGGCGGGCGCGGGGGCCGAGGTAGGGCGGGCTCGCGACGGCCGCGACCGCGCATCTGAGCGTGCACGGTCCGAAGCGCCCCGGCGAGGCGGTCGGGGCCGTGGGCGGCGACGAGCTCGACGCGACGCGCATCCTCGGGCGGACCGAGGAAGTCCTCGAGGGCGGAGTCGAAGGCGTGGGCGGCGATGCGCTCGGCCTCGTGCTCGGCCAGCACGCGGTACTCGGGATCGAGACCCGCGCTGAGCGCGTTGGCCCGCAGCAGCCGTGAGCAGAAGCCGTGGATGGTGGAGATCCAGGCCGAGTCGACGGCGCGGGCGTGGTCGCGCTCGCCGGCGTCCACGAAGCGCGCGCGAATGCGGGTCCGTAGCTCGGCCGCCGCCTTCTCGGTGAAGGTGACGGCGAGCATCCGCTCGACGCCCACCTCGTCCTCCAGCACGGCGCGCACGAAACGCTCGACGAGCACACGGGTCTTACCGGTGCCGGCGCCGGCGTGGACGAACAGCGGCCCGTCGCGGCGCTCGACCGCCTTGCGCTGCTCGTTCGTGAGTCCCGACGCCTCGGGGGCGACCTGCTCCTCGAGGAGCGAGAACAGGGAGAGCGTGGTCACGCCTGCTCCTCGCGGCAGATCGACGGGTAGCGGCAGCCGCCGGCGGGCGAGCAGCGCTCGGGACAGGGGGCGACGTCCCCGGAGCGCAGGCGGGCGGCCACCTCGCCCACGCGGGCGCGGGCGGCCGCGAGGACCGCCTCCACGGACCCCTCGTCGCGGACGTCCGAGCGGCTGACGAGCGCACCCACGGCCTCGGCCTCGTCATCGCGCACGACGCCGCGCGCCGGCCCCTTGCCGGCGAGCGAGACGTAGAGGCCGCCGGCGGGATCGAGGCCGAGCAGCTCGCGCACGGCGAGCATGTAGATCGAGAGCTGGAGGTCGTCGTCCGCCTCCCAGGCCGCGACGCCGGTGACCCGGGCGCCGGCCTTGTAGTCGCGCACGAGTGCCCGGTCACCGAGCGTGTCGACACGGTCGATGCGCCCGCGCAGGCGCACCCCTTCGGGCTCGAGCTCGAGCGGGGCGAGGCCCTCGTCCTCGCCGTCGTTCTCGGCCCCCAGCCCGAAGGCCAGCTCGAGGTGGCGTGGCTCGAAGCTGCCGCCGGCGGCGGCCTCGCGTCGCAGATGGCGCAGAAGGTCGCGCTCGAGGCGGCTTCGAGCCGCCCGCAGACGTGCCGCGCGCGGGGAGATGCGGTGCTCCTCTCCCACCTCCTCGAGGGCCTCGCGGAGGATCGTCTCGGCCTCGGCCAGCGTGGCGGGCGTAACGCGCGCCGACCCCGTGCGCCGGCGCAGCCGCTCGAGGGTGAGCCGGAGCACGTCGTGGGCGTAGCGGCCGCGCACGAGCGCTTCGGGGTCGGGCTCGAGCGCCGTCGGCCGCACCAGCTTCTCGACGAGCCACCGGACGCCGCAGCCGGCGAAGGACTCGAGCTCCCTGGCCGAGAAGTCCCGGCGCGCCGCCAGCTCGGCCAGCAGCGTGGCGGCGCTGAGTCCGGCGGGCCCTGACGGCCCGCGCCGCGGCCCACGCGCGGCCAGCGCCCGCTCGTGCTCGCGCTCGGTCGGGGCCCGCTCCGGCGCCCAGGTGAGGTCGGCCAGCGTGCGGCGAGCGGCCGCGGTGTCGAGCGCGTCGGCGGGAAAGAGCTCGCGCACGTCGTCGAGGAAGGAGGAGGAGGCCTGCGGCGCTCCCTCCTCGTCGGTCACCCGCGAGCTCAACACCAGCCGCCGCTCGGCCCGCGAGACGCACGCGTAGAACAGCAGACGCTCGCGGTCGAGCTCGTCCTCGCGGACGGGCAGCGCGAGGCCTCCGGCGACGCTGACCTCGCGGCGCAGCTCGTCGGAGAGGAAAGGCTCGGGGGCAGGGCGGCGCGGGAACTCCCCCTCCTGAAGGCCGAGGACGAGCACGACGGCGAAGCGGCGCGCCCGGATGGCCTCGGGCGCCGCGACCCGCACGCGCTCCGACGAGGGCGGGTCGCCGAGGCGGACCGGCGCCCCGGCCAGCAGCTCGGCGAGGGCGTCGGGCTCGAGCGGCCGTCCGACACCGCAGGAGGCGAGCGCGGCGACATCGGCCAGCGCGGCGCGAGCGGTGCGCAGAACCGCCGCATCCTCGGCCTCCCGCGAGGAGAGAAGGTGCGCGCGGCGCGTGTAGGGTCCCGTAAAGAGCCGCTCGAGCCGCCCGTCGAGCTCCTCGAGCAGCCGCGGACCGCCACCCACGGCGCGCAGCCGGTCGATCTCCGCGAGTGGCCAGCGGCGCTCCTCCCAGAGCTCGCGGGCCGCGCCCGCGCTCTCGATCCCCGCTCGGCGGA
>Ga0136640_10001148_pt1 | contig 10509 bp, 11 predicted proteins | sample AntDrymUQ8642106_2_FD_105498 | JGI IMG/M metagenome (GOLD analysis project Ga0136640, IMG submission 105498) | Polar desert sand microbial communities from Dry Valleys, Antarctica - metaG UQ864 (21.06) | ecosystem: Environmental > Terrestrial > Soil > Desert | place: Antarctica: Dry Valley...
CGGTCAACGGCATGTCGGGCGGTCCTCCGGGACGGCGATGAGCCCACCAACCTCCCATGCTGACGTCACGACCGGCCAACCGATGAAACGACGGTGCTGGCGTACCTCCTGCACCCGCTCGGTGCGTCACGTACGCCAGAACAGGAGATCACGACGCCGGCGGCTCGGTGGCTAGCCCAGCGACATCGGGCCTCCATCAGGGTGTGATCAGCCGAGTCTCGTCGCCCAGGATCGCATCGACGGTCTCGGTGATCGTCAGCGGTCCCGAGTCGAGCCAGAGCCCGATCGGCGGGGTCTCGGCCCGCATCACCCGGTCGAGATCGTGCGGGGTCCACTCGCCGTACCCGACCTTCGAACGTCCCTCCTCGCGCCGCGCTAGCACGGACGACGAGGGACACAGGACCACGACGGACAACGGCCGATGGACAATGGACTGGATGACCCGCAGCAGGTGCTCACCGAGGATGATGTCCTGGTAGACGACGGTGAAACCGGCGGCGGCGTAGGCGTCGGTGCATGCCGTCCCGAGCTGGTAGCGCAAATCGAGCTGGCGCTCGGATTCGGGACCAGCTCCGGGCGTGGCGTCCTCCCGGCCACCGACCACCATGCGACGGAACAGGTCGCCCCGAACATGCACCGAACGGGTGAAGCGCCGGGCCAGGGCAGCGGCCACCGTCGACTTTCCGGCGGCCATGGCGCCGGTGATGACGATGACCTCCGGATCGACGGGATCGGGAGCTACATCCATCGTCTGAGTGCTCGCACCGAGGGCTCGAACCTCCGGTCGACGAGGGGGAGCCCGCCGCGACTGAAACGGCTCGCGCGACCGTCGCGCCATCCGCCGGTCAGCATCGTGGGCGACCGGGGCGCGTCAGACCGACGCGGCGTCGGAACCGGCCGGCTCCCTCCGCCTCGACGCCGGGTGGGAGCCGGTCAACGAGACCCCGATCTGACGTCACGACGGTGAGCTCGGGTCGGGTGGCATATCGGTCTTCGACGATCTCGACGATGCGGTCGTCGGCCGCATCTCGTCCCGACCGGCGGGCGAAGTCCACGGCAAGGTTCCCTCCCGCCAGCTCCGCCAGCCTCGGCTCCGGGCGGCCGTCGAACACCAGCACCACCTCATCCTCGGCCGCCGACGTCCGGCACCATTCCGCAACGGTGTCGGTCAGGCGGACCGCGGCGGCGACGGGGTCGTTCCACCACCCGTCCGCCCCGGCGCCCATCACGTTGTTGCCGTCGACGACCCAGTGCACCCTAGGTAGAGCGATCGGTGAAGGCGAGGCGGACGCCCAAACCAATGGTGATCAGCCCCCCGCCGCCGGCGAGGGCGCGCAGCCGCCATGGGGAGCGCGCCAGCCAGGTCCGAAGTGAACCGGCCAGCAGACCCCACGCGCTGTCGGAGACGAGAGCGATGGCCACGAAGACGAGGCCGAGGATCGACATCTGGATGGGCACCGGAGCTCCGTTGGGATCGACGAACTGGGTGAGGATGGCCGCGAAGAACACGATGACCTTCGGGTTGGCCACCCCCACGACGTAGCCGTCAGCGAGCAGCCGCCGTGGAGAACGTGGCTCCGAGGGACCCGCAGGGTCGATGCGCTGCTCGTGGCGGTGGCGGATCGCCTGCACGCCGAGCCACACGAGGTAGGCGGCGCCGGCCAACTTCACGGCGGTGTAGACCGCGAGCGACCGCTCGACGAGGGTCCCGAGCCCCGCCGCCACCAGGAGGGCCTGGGTGTACGCGCCGCCCGCGTTCCCCACCGCGGTCAACACCCCGGCGCGCCGCCCGAGCGCCACACCCCGGCTGATGACGAACAGCACGCTCGGGCCCGGCACCACGATGAGGAGCCAGGCGGCGATGGCGAAGGTCGCCAGCGAGCCGAGGGAGACCATCGCCGCCGGACGCTACTGCGAGGGTCGTCCCCAGACGCAGGGAATGTGCCCCTCGTAGCGGCTGACCGTCCCTAGCTGCCGTGGCGGCGGAACAGGGTGATCCGGTCCTCGCCGACCTGCTCGCGGAACTCAGCGTCGTCGATGCCGAGGCCCTCCTCGGGTGCCAGGCAGAGGACCCCGACCTTGCCCTCGGCCTCGTTGCGGTGCACGGCCAAGGCGGCGTCGCCGACCTCGGTGAGAGGGTGGACCCGGCTGAGCAGCGGCTGGATCTTGCCCTCGGAGATGAGCCGGTTGGCGGCCCACGCCTCGCGGTAGTTGGCGAAGTGGGAGCTGACGATGCTCTTCAGCTTCATCCACAGGTGACGGTTGTCGTACTCGATCAGGTAGCCGCTGGTGGCGGCGCAGGTGACGACCTTGCCGCCCCGAGCGGCCACGAACACCGAAGCGCCCATGGTGGAACGGCCCGGGTGCTCGAAGACGATCTCCGGATCGCGCCCGATCAGGGCCCGCACGTCCTTGCCCAGGCGCCGCCACTCCTTCTCGTCCTGGGTGTTCTCGTCGGCCCAGAACTTGTAGCCCGCCTCGCGCCGGTCGATGACGTGCTCACAGCCCAGGCCGCGCAGCAGCTCGGCCCGCTCCGGTGACGACACCACGCCTACCGGCGTCCCGCCGCCGTTGAGCACGTACTGGGTCGCGTAGCCGCCGATGCCGCCCGAGGCCCCCCAGATCAGCACGGCGTCGCCCTGCTTCATGGCCCCGGCGTGTGAGGAGACGATCATCCGGTAGGCGGTGGAGTTGCACAGGGCGTTGCAGGCCGACTCCTCCCACGTGAGGTGGGCCGGCTTGGGCATGAGCTGGTTGGCCTTGACGACCGAGAGGTCGGCCAGCCCGCCGAAGTTGGTCTCGAAGCCCCAGATGCGCTGGTTGGTGGCCAGCATCGAATCGTCGTGGGCCGTCGGATCCTGGTCGTCGACGTGGTTGCAGTGGACCGTGACCTTGTCACCCGGCTTCCAGTTGCGCACAGCCGAGCCGACCCGGAGGACGACTCCGGACGCGTCGGAGCCGACGACGTGGGTGTCGCGGGCGTGGCGGGCGCCCCACACCGACTCGCGACCCAGGCGATCGAGGAAGCCGAACGTCGGCAGGGGCTCGAAGATCGAGGTCCACACCGTGTTGAAGTTGATGGCCGAGGCCATGACCGCGAGGTACACCTCGTCGGGGGCCAGGTCAGGGGTGGCCACCTCGTCGACGTGCAGGGACTTGCGAGGGTCCTTGTCGGTGGACTCGACGCCGTCCCACATCCCGGTCTCGTCGCGTCGCACGAACGCGGCCCGGTACGACTCAGGGATGGACAGGGCGGCCAGGTCGTCGCCCGAGGCGCCGGACCGAATGGCTTGGAGGATCTCCTGCATGGCGCGGCAGCCTACGCGGCGCTCCCGGGCCGCCTTCGGAGTGGGGCCCGGGCGGGGGTGGACAGGTGCGACGTTGCGGGCTGCACCGTCTTCCATCAGGGAGCGACCTCACTGGCGCGCACAGGTACGATCGGGCCGTGATCGGGGTTCTTCCCAACGTGTTGGCCCAGCGCTACGCCAGCCCAGAGATGGTCGAGCTGTGGGCGCCGGAGACCAAGGTCGTGTTGGAGCGAAGGCTCTGGCTGGCCGTGCTACGGGCCCAGCGCGAGCTCGGGCTCGACGTGGGCGACGAGGTGATCGCCGCGTACGAGGCGGTCGTCGACCGGGTCGACCTGTCGTCCATCGCGGCGCGCGAGCGCGTCACCCGCCATGACGTGAAGGCGCGCATCGAGGAGTTCTCGGCCCTCGCTGGACACGAGGCCATCCACCGCGGCATGACGTCGCGCGACGTCACCGAGAACGTCGAACAGCTCCAGGTGCGCGACGGCCTGCGGATGGTGCGCCAGCGGGTCGTGGCCGTGCTCGCTCGTCTGGCGACGCGCGCCGCCGAGCACGAGGCACTCGTCATGGCCGGCCGTACCCACAACGTCCCGGCCCAGGCGACGACGCTCGGCAAGCGCTTCGCCAACGCAGGCCAGGAGATGCTCCTCGCCCTGCGCCGCCTCGACGACCTGCTGGCCCGCTACCCGTTGCGGGGCATGAAGGGGCCCGTCGGCACCCAGCAGGACATGACCGACCTGCTCGGATCGGCGGCCGAGAGCCTCGAGCAGGCGGTGGCCACTGACCTGGGCTTCGACTCGGTGCTCACCAACGTGGGCCAGGTGTACCCCCGCTCGCTCGACCTCGACGTCGTGGCGGCCCTGGTCCAGCTGGCCGCCGGTCCGACCAGCCTGGCCAAGACGATTCGGCTGATGGCCGGCCACGAGCTGGTGACCGAGGGCTTCCAGCCCGGCCAGGTCGGGTCGTCGGCCATGCCCCACAAGATGAACGCCCGCTCGGCCGAGCGAATCTGCGGCCTGTCAGTGGTCCTCGGAGGGCACCTCGCCATGGTCGCGGCGCTGGCCGGCGACCAGTGGAACGAGGGCGACGTCAGCTGCTCGGTGGTGCGGCGAGTAGCTCTGCCGGACGCCTTCTTCGCCATCGACGGCGTGTGCCAGACGACTCTCACCGTGCTCGACGAGCTGGGGGCGTTCCCAGCCGTGATCGAACGCGAGCTCGACCGCTACCTGCCGTTCCTCGCCACCAGCAAGGTGCTGATGGCGGCCGTGCGGGCCGGTGTGGGCCGCGAGGTCGCCCACGAGGCCATCCGCGACCATGCCGTGGCGGTGGCCCTGGAGATGCGCGAGAAGGGGGCGGTGGCGAACGACCTGCTCGAGCGCCTCGGTCGAGACGAGCGCCTCGGGCTGGGTCCGGCCGAGGTGGCGTCGGTCGTCGCCGACCCGCTCGGGTTCGTGGGCCGAGCACGGGCCCAGACGGCGGTCTTCGTGGCCGAGGTGGCCGCGGTGGTGGCGGCCGACCCCGAGGCGGCGGCGTATGACCCTGCCCCCATCCTCTGATCGCGATTGGTAGGTTCGGCCGACGATGACCGCCGCCGCTCTCCCACACCTGTCGTCGGGCAAGGTGCGCGACGTCTACGACGCCGGCGACGACCGGCTCCTGATGGTCACATCGGACCGGCTCTCCGCGTTCGACGTGGTCATGGCCGAGCCCATACCCGACAAGGGCCGGGTCCTCACCGCGATGTCGGCCTTCTGGTTCGAGCACCTCGGCGACGTCGTCGCCCACCACCTCATCTCCACGGATCTGGCCGACCTGCCCGAGGGCAGCCGAGACCCGGCCCTCGCCGGTCGGGTGATGCTGTGCCGGCGGGCCGAGATGCTCTCGATCGAGTGCATCGTGCGGGGCTACCTCACCGGTTCGGCGTGGAAGGAGTACCGATCGAGCGGAACCATGCACGGCTCATCGTTGCCAGCGGGTCTGCGGGAGTCCGACCGGCTTCCCGAGCCGGTCTTCACGCCGTCGACCAAGGCGGAGGTGGGTGACCACGACGTGAACATCTCCTTCGACGAGGCCGCAGCCCTCGTCGGGCGCGACCTGACCGAGCAGGCCCGCCGCGTCTCCCTCGAGCTGTACACCCAGGGTGCGGCGTGGGCGGCGGAGCGGGGGATCATCATCGCCGACACCAAGTTCGAGCTCGGCCTGGTCGACGGTGAGCTGGTGGTGGCCGACGAGGTGCTCACCCCGGACTCGTCACGCTTCTGGCCCGCCGACGCGTGGGTTCCGGGACAGACGCCCCCGTCGTTCGACAAGCAACCTGTGCGCGACCACCTCGATGCCCTGGACTGGGACAAGACCCCACCGCCGCCTGCCCTCCCCGACGACGTCGTCACCGCCACCTCCGCCCGCTACCGGGAGGCCTACGAGCGCATCACCGGGCTGTCCCTGGCGGACTGGCCCGGCTAGCCGGCGGCACGCTACCGGCGCGCCCTGGCCACACCCCTGCCGTACCATCGGCGCGGTGGAGTTCGACGTGATGGTGGAGGTGAGCCCCCGGGCCGGGATCGCCGATCCGCAGGGGCAGACCATCGAGCGGTCGCTGCCGGCCCTCGGCTTCGACGGGGTGATCGGGGTCCGGGTCGGCAAGGCGATTCGCTTCCACGTGACCGCCGCATCGGAGGATGCGGCGCGCACCGAGGTCGAGGACATGTGCGCCCGTTTCCTCACCAACCCGGTGATCGAGGACAGCTGCGTCTCACTCACTGCATTGACGTGAGTGCCTCGGTCGGGGTGGTGCAGTTCCCCGGGTCGAACTGCGAGCTCGACGTGATGGAGGCGATCAGATCACTCGGCGGTGATGCCAAGCTTCTCTGGCACCGAGATCTGACCGTCTCGGGTGTTGATGCAGTGGTTGTGCCCGGTGGATTCGCCCATGGCGACTTTCTGCGGCCGGGAGCCATAGCCCGGTTCTCTCCGGTGATCGCGGCGATCGCTGACTTCGCCCTCGGCGGTGGTCCGGTGGTGGGCATCTGCAACGGCTTCCAGGTCTTGACCGAGGCTGGCCTCCTGCCGGGTGCCCTCCGAAAGAACGATGGTCTCCGCTTCTTGTGCTCCACGGTCGAGCTGCGAGTGGACAGCACCCGCTCCGCGCTGACTTCGACGACCGCCGTCGGGGACCTCTTGCGCTTGCCGATCAACCACTTCGAGGGGGCGTTCACCTGTGATCAGGCAACCTTGGATCGGCTGTGCGCCAATGACCAGGTCGTGCTGAGGTACACCTCTAACCCCAACGGATCGATCGACGACATCGCCGGCATCTGCAACGACGTCGGCAACGTGGTGGGTCTGATGCCGCACCCGGAGCGAGCCACCGATGATCTGCTGGGCTCGACCGACGGTAGGCCCCTCCTGCGCTCGCTGCTCGACCAGGCTTCGGTCGCGACCTGATCTCGGGTCTGGTGCGCCACCCGGCGGGGCAGGCCGATGCTCAGCTGCCGCGGGTGATGCCCGCCTTCTTGAGCACTGAGGTGCTCACCCCTGAGTCCCTCCACACGCCATAGCTGATGCCCTTGCGGGCACCGTAGGACGCCGCATGGTTCACGAAGTCGGCTTCGAGCCCGGAGAGGTCGATCTTGGACTCCTTGGCGACGAGCTCGGCCTCTAGATCCTTCCGCTCCTGACGAAGGTTCAATGCGGTGATGGGCTCGGCTCCGGCGACGCTGGCATCGATGGTGTCGATGCGCTGCTTGATGGTCTCGACACTGCGCTGACGGCCGCGCTTGCGCTTGGTCGCCGCCAGACCCTTGAGGTATCCCGAGACTGCTCGAGATTCGAGTCGGCCGTCGGCGATGGCCGCCTTGTGGCTGGGCGACATCGTCCGCTTCATCGTCTTGGCTGTTGTCTTCTTGGGGGGCATGATCAACATCCAATCACGTCGGAAGGTAGGGGTGCAATCAGGCTCTACGCGTTTGAGTAGGGAGTGTGGGTTCGGATGCGGGGTGGGCTGGGGCGGGTGGGCCAGGTGGCGCCGCCGGCGTGGAGCAGGACTCGGAGGTGGTAGTGCTCGAAGTTCCGGGACCCGTGCCCGCAGCGTTTGACCTTCTTCACGCACAGGTTGAGGCTCTCGGTGGGACCGTTGGAGGCGCCGGTGTCGTGGTGGGCGAGGATCTCGGGCCGCCATCGGGTGAGTTGGTCGGCGCTAGGGGCCACGAAGCAGCCTCGACCGGCAGCCGAAGTCCGACCGGTAACGTCGGCCGTCGTGAGCGAGCCGGGTGGTCTCAGCAGCCAGCCGGTGCACCGGGCCCTCGGGCTCACTGACACCGAGGCGGGCGACATCGCCGATCTGCTCGGTCGCGATCCCAACCACCTCGAGCTGGCCATGTACGCCGTGATGTGGTCCGAGCACTGCTCCTACAAGTCATCGCGGATCCACCTGCGGCGGCTCCCGACCGAGGGAGAAGGGGTGCTCGTCGGGCCGGGGGAGAACGCCGGGGTCGTCGACGTCGGCGACGGCATCGCCGCCGCGATCCGAATCGAGAGCCACAACCACCCGTCGTTCATCGAGCCCGCCCAGGGTGCGGCCACCGGGGTCGGGGGCATCCTGCGCGACATCTTCACCATGGGGGCCCGGCCCATCGCTCTCATGGACCCGCTGCGCTTCGGCCCCCTCGACGACGCCCGCAGCCGCTGGGTGGCCGAGGGTGTCGTGTCGGGGATCTCCTCCTACGGCAACTCCGTGGGCGTGCCCACCGTCGGCGGCGAGGTCGTCTTCGACCGCTGCTACCGGGGCAATCCGCTCGTCAACGTCTTGTGCCTGGGCATCTTGCCCACCGAGCGGCTCGTGCTCGGCGCCGCGTCCGGGGAGGGCAACCTGGCCGTGCTGCTCGGCTCGGCGACGGGGCGCGACGGCATCGGCGGGGTGAGCGTGCTCGCCTCCGCTGGTTTCACCGACGGCGGTGACGACAAGCGACCTGCGGTTCAGGTGGGCGACCCGTTCGAGGAGAAGCGGCTCATCGAGGCCTGCCTCACCCTGCTCGACGCCGGGTTGGTCGTCGGCATCCAGGACCTCGGCGGCGCCGGGCTCACCTGCGCCACCAGCGAGACGGCGTCCCGGGGCGGGGTGGGAATGGACGTGGACGTCGCCGCTGTCCCCCGTCGCGAGGACGACATGGCCCCCTTCGAGGTGCTCACCAGCGAGTCCCAGGAGCGGATGCTGGCCATCGTCACCCCCGACGGGCTCGAGGAGGTGCTGCGCCTGTGCGCCCGCTGGGAGGTGGCGGCGACGGTCATCGGCACCGTGACGGGCGGCGGGAGGCTGCGAATCCTCGACGGCGTCGACGGCGAGGTGCTGGCCGACGTCCCGGCCGCCAGCCTCCACGAGTCGGCTCCGCTCTACGACCGGCCCCGAGCCGCCCCGCCGGACCGCGACGCCCGGGCCACCGACGACCCAGGGGCACCGGAGGCGTCGGAGTGCTCTGCGATCGTCCTCGACCAGCTCTGTGACACTCGCTGGGTGTGGTCGCAGTACGACCACCAGCTCTTCCTCAACACCGTCGAGATCCCTGGCGGTGACGCCGCCCTCCTGCGTCTGAAGCACCCGAGCACCGGCGCCGACACGGGACGGGGCCTGGCCCTCACGACCGACGGCAACCACCTGTGGTGTGCGGTCGACCCCCGGCTCGGGACGGCGGCCACGGTGGCCGAGTCGGTGGTGAACCTGGCGTGCGTGGGGGCCCGACCGGTCGCCGTCGTGAACTGCCTGAACTTCGGCAACCCCGAGCACCCCGAGGTCATGTGGCAGCTCGCCGAGTCCATCGACGGGATGGCCGACGCCTGCCGGGCGTTCGGCCTGCCCGTCGTCGGAGGCAACGTCAGCCTGTACAACGAGACCGCCGGCATCGACATCGATCCGACCCCGGTCATCGGGCTGCTCGGGCTCGTCGACCGCCTCGACCGCCGCCCTCCCGGCGTCGGGCTGGTCACCGGCCACGACCTGCTGCTGGTCGGCGAGCGGGCGGGACGATCGCTGGCCGGCTCCTCCTGGGCCGCCTCGAGATCGCTGCGGGGAGGTGCGCTCGACTTCGTCGACCTCGGTGCCGTGACCCGCCTCGCCGCGCTGGTTCGCCAGCTCGTGGACGACGGCGAGCTGAGCGGGGTGCACGATGTGGCGGGCGGAGGCGTCGGTCTGGCCCTGGCCGAGATGGCGGTCCGCTCCGGCGTCGGCTTCGAAGTCGACGCCATCGAGGACTCCGCTGACCTCTTGGCCGAGCTGCCCGGTCGGGTGGTCATCTGCACGCCGACCGAGAGCTCGTCGCGGATCGCTGACCTGGCCGCCACGACCGGGTTCGAGGTGCCGACGACGCTCCTGGGTCGGGTCGGTGGCGACCGCATCGTCGTCGACGGCCTCGTCGACCTGTCCCTCGCTGAGGCCACCGCAGCGTGGCACGACCGCCTGCCCCTCGCCCTCGACGCTCCGGTCACCTCCGCCTGACCGCGGACGCTCGCGACCGGTGGCGACGGGGTGTGTGGCATCGGACGCAGCGCGTGCGATGCTGGCCGTGATGCGCGACCCCGATGACGACTCGCCCAAGGAGGCGTGCGGCGTCTTCGGCGTCATCGATCCCGTCGATCCGGTCGCCCACCTCACCTACCTGGGGCTCTACGCCCTCCAGCATCGGGGCCAGGAGTCGGCCGGCATGGCCGTCAGCGACGGCGACACCCTCACCGTCGTGCGGGAGATGGGCCTGGTCTCGAACGTGTTCGACGACCGGACGCTGGCCCCGCTCACCGGGCACCTGGCCATCGGCCACACCCGCTACTCGACCACCGGCTCGAGCACCTGGGGCAACGCTCAGCCGGTGTACCGCAGCGTCGGGTCCCACCACTTCGCCCTCGGCCACAACGGCAACCTGACCAACACCGCCGAGCTGGCCGACGAGCACGGGATGCTGCCCGGCACCGTGGGCAGCGACAGCGACCTGGTGGCCGAGCTGCTCATCCGCGAGCTGTCCGACGTCTCGGGCGATAGCAACCCCGACGCGCTGGAGAAGGCGCTGCTGATGGTGCTGCCTCGCCTCCAGGGGGCCTTCTCGTTGGTGGTGATGGACACCCACCGGGTCTACGGCGTGCGGGATCCCAACGGGTTCCGCCCCCTCTGCCTCGGTCGTCGAGGCGACGAGGGTTGGGTCGTGGCCTCCGAGAGCCC
>Ga0136640_10001149_pt1 | contig 10501 bp, 14 predicted proteins | sample AntDrymUQ8642106_2_FD_105498 | JGI IMG/M metagenome (GOLD analysis project Ga0136640, IMG submission 105498) | Polar desert sand microbial communities from Dry Valleys, Antarctica - metaG UQ864 (21.06) | ecosystem: Environmental > Terrestrial > Soil > Desert | place: Antarctica: Dry Valley...
GCTCACCGACGACCCCACCCACCAGTCCCTGGACCGCCCCGCGCAGCTGCAGGAGGCGGTCCGATGACGGCCATGCAGACAGCTCCCTCCCGCATGGCCAGCCCTGACCACATCGCCCGCCGCCATCCCGGTCACCTCGCAGCGCTGCGGTGGGAGATCCGCAAGCTGCGAGCGCAGTACCGCGCCCGCACCGTACTGCTCGTCGCCGTCCTGGCCCCCGTCGCGATCGTGGTGGTCATCCACGGCCAGTCCCGCCCGCCGAAGGACACCCTGTTCGGCCGGTTCGCCATCGACAACGGGCTCGCACTGTCGCTGCTCGTGCTCGGCTTCGCATCGCAATGGGTGCTACCCCTGCTCACAGCCGTCGTCGCCGGCGACGTCTTCGCCAGCGAGGACCAGCACGGCACCTGGAAGACCGTGCTCACCCGCTCGACGAGCCGGGGCCGGCTGTTCTGGGCCAAGACCATCACCGCTTGTGGCTTCGCCACGCTGGTGCTCGTCCTGCTCGCGGTCTCCACGATCGCGTCGAGCTGGTTGATCGTCGGGCACCAACCGCTGATCGGGCTCTCGGGCCAAACAATCCCCGCCGGGCCCGCCCAGCTGCTGGTGGCCCAGAGCTGGGCGACGATGCTACCCCCGGTGCTCGCGTTCACCTGCCTGGCGATCTTGCTCTCCGTCTGGTCGCGCAACCCCGCCGTCGGCATCGCAACCCCCGTCGTCCTCGGGATGGTCATGCAGCTGGTCGGTGCCCTCGGTGGCGTCGAGACCGTCCGCCCGTTCCTGGTGACCACGGCGTTCGAGTCCTGGCACGGCCTCTTCACCGATCCGCAGTTCTCCGGGCCCTTTCTCGAGGGACTGCTCGTCAGCGGGGGCTGGTGCGTCGCCTCGCTCGCCACCGCCTTCGTCCTGCTCCGTCGTCGCGACATCACTGGAGGCTGAACACCATGCGCCGCATCATCCTCGTCACTCTGGTCGCCATGGTCGCCCTGGTCGCCGTCGGCACGGCCGTCGCGGCCGGCGGCCATGGCAGCAGCGTCACCCGCGCCCGCCTCGAACGATCGCTCCCGGTCACCTTCACCAACCTCTACATCGAGCAGGCACGCATCCTGGGCCGCGACGACCTCACTCCTCAATCGCTGCACGCCGAGGCAATGTGCGACAAGCACGGCCCAGACGTGGCCGATGTCGGCCCCGGCGGCGACTGGGTCTGCCTCATGGGCTGGACCGACCCGAAGATGCCGCTGCCGCCCGAGGGCTACGGCAAGTTCGAACTCAACGTGCACAGCAACGACTGCTACACAGTCACCGGACCCAGCAAAATCATCGGGTTCCTCACCATCACCGACCCCCACGGGCGGGAGGTCCCAAACCCGGTCTTCGAGTTCGACGGGTGCTTCGACCCGAACGGCGACAACGCCAACACCGGCGTGACCTTCCCCTCGCTGCTCACCGTCACGAGCACCTCTGTGACCCCCGACGACCAAGGTCGAGTCGGGTTGCAGGTCAGCTGCGGGGCCGGAAGTGAAGGATGCTCCGGCACCCTGACCGCGAACGCCGGAGGTCGAGACCTCGGCGCGTGGCCGTACAGCCTCCAGGAGCAGTCCACTGGCACGCTGACCATGCCCACATCGGTGCTTGACAGCACGAATGAGGTGTCATTCCAGTTGCGGTCTGCGACCGGCGTCGGACCGACGTCACCCGTCTCATTGCCGGTGCAGCGCAGTTAGACAGCAAGTCGAGGACCCGCACCCCAGCCAGCGGCTGCTTAGGTCATCCACGAGGCTCACCTGCTCTCGGCACCCATGCAGTCTCAGGTGTGGTGTCCCCAACGCTGTCGGGCGGCGTACTGCTTGCTGATTGCTGCCGAGTTCGTCCTTCGCGCCAACGCGTGACTGACAGCGCCGACCGCAGTCGGCGCCGTGTACGGCGTGTCAAAGGGCGGAGACGCACTGGTGTCAGGGGCGCCGCTGTCCAGACGAGGCCGCGCTCGATGTCGACCTGGTCAAGGCACGCCGAAGGTCGGCTCACCGCTCGGTGGCGGGCGTAGTCGCCAGGCCCTTCGACTGCGGGCTGCCTCCAGTGGCTGACCGTTCACCTTGACTCTCGAAAGGTCCTCCCGCCAGCACCGCCGCCGACCTGTTGTCGTGGCAGTTCTTGTGTCGACCACTCGGTCTTGACCGGCCGAGCGCATTAGATGGCCGCCACCCTCGAGCGGCCCCTGGGCCTTCATGTTGCCGTCATGTGTGCTCCGTAGCGTCGCTGACGATGAGCGTGCAACCGAACCTCGACCGCGCAGACCTGCACCGTGGAACGGGCGCCGGGTCAGTTGCTGGCGCACGCCTCTGCGCCGGCACTGTGCGCACATTCCCCTCTGCCCCACCGACTCGGTTTGCCCTTGCCGCGGCGATGATCCGAACCTTCTCGCGGCGGCACTCGGTGATAGTCGCGTGCATCGCCACGCTGCTCGTCCACCTGCTTTCGCTGACCCGTCAGCTCGGCCCCGACGAAGGCGGCTTCGCGATGGTGGCCCGGCACTGGCGCGACGGCGGACCGTTCCTGTACGGCCCGCTGTGGGTTGACCGGCCACCCGGTCTCATCGCCCTGTTCGACGTCGCCCAGCGACTCGGCCCGTACGGTGTGCGGCTCACCGCCACCCTGCTGGCCGTTGTCCTCGTCGCGGCCCTGGCTTCCGCCGCGGAGGCGATCGGGGGTCGTCCGCCGGCCAGGTGGGCGGCCTGGACCGGTTTCGCCTTTGGGTCCTCGGTCCTGCTGCAGGCACAGCGGCTCAACGGAGAGCTCGCCGCCGCGGTCTTCGTGACCGTGTCGATCGCCGCGCTCCTACGCGCCGTCCGCGTTTCGACCAACTGGCCCCAGACGGTACTGCTCGCCATCCTGGCCGGAGCGTCCGCAACGATGGCGGTGTTGATGAAGCAGAACTTCATCGACGCCTTCGTGTTCGCCGCGGTCCTCCTCACTGTGGGTGTCGCCTCCCGCACCAACCGGCTCACCTACCCGCCCCGGAAGGTCCTGATGATCGCGGCGGCGCTCACGTTTGGTGTCGCGGTACCCGGGGTGGTGGCCCTGGCCTGGGCCACTGGCCACGGAGGCGTGGGTGCGCTGGTGTACGCCACGTTCGGGTTCCGGGCCGACGCATCAGCCGTAATGGCAAGCTGGTCGTGGACCGCACCCATGCACCGACTCGCCCTTCTCGCCCTTCTCGCCTGCCTGTCCGGACTGCTCGTCCTCCTGTTGCACCTGGGTTGGAGCCACCGGCGACGACTTCGGCACGCGGGCCCTCTTCCGTGGGCGGTCGCTGCGACCGCGGTGGTCGAGGCATTCGGGGTGCTGGCCGGAGAGAACTTCTGGCCGCACTACCTGGTCGCGCTGATCCCGATGGCGGCACTGGCGGCAGGGCTCAGCGTGCACCGCAGGGTGCCGGGCTAGCGGTGGACCCGTCGTCTGATTGTCGTGGCGGCTGCCACGACAGCCTTGATCTCTCCGGTTGCGGCCGTCATCGCCGCAACCGGGTCAAGTGAGGCGTACACGACCGGGCGATGGGTCGCCGCCTCGGCGCGGCCGGGCGACACCCTGGTGGTGCCGTTCACGCACGCCAACGTCATCGACGTCTCCGGGCTCTCCCCCGGCTACCCGTACGCGTGGAGTCTGCCCGCACGGACCCTCGACCCGCACCTGACGCTGCTTACGAGCACCCTGACTGGTCCAGCTGCCCCGACCTGGGTGGTCCGGTGGGACACCCCCACACCTGGGGTCTCGACCCCGACAACCGCGTCGATGAGGCACTGAATTCCCACTACCGGGCCGTGGCTGTCGTGTGTGGGCACACCGTCTGGCTGAACGACGGCGTGGACCGTCCTCTCTCGACGATGCCGCCGTCGTCGGCCTGCGGAGTGGGTGCTCTGTGATGTGGCACAGCACGCAAGAAGATTGGTTCCTGACCGTCAACGACTTCACGCAGAGCACCCCTTCCTGCACGGCCCGATGAGGCCCTACGCCGAGTACGGCGTGTGCCTGTTCGCTGCCGTCCTGCTGGTGGCGTGGTGGTGGGCACCTCGGGACAGGAACCCGAGGACCATGGCTGCGGCCCTGTGGGCGCCGGTGGGAGCGCTCCTTACTCTCGGCCTAAACCAGCCCCTGGCGAACTTCGCCGATGAGCCACGGCCCTACACCGTCTTCCCCGATGCTCTCGTCCTGGTCGCCCACAGCCAGGACTACTCGTTCCCCAGTGACCACGCGGTGATGGCGGGCGCCGTCGCCGCTGGGGCGCTGCTCACCCACCGACGGCTCGGAGTCGCGACCGCGTCGGCAGCGGTGGTCATGGCGTTCGCCCGCGTCTACATCGGTGCGCACTTCCCCCTCGACGCTATCGCCGGGCTGGTGCTCGGTGCGGTCGTCACCTGTGTCGGCTACCTGGCGGTGCGCAGACTGCTCATCTGGGAGGTGACCGGGTTGACCTGCACACCGCTGCGGCCGCTCCTGACCACCGCCGAACCGGGCCTGTTGCAATGATGGCCGCCATCGCGTCCCACATGCTCGCATTACCGCCTTGGGTCGCTCTGCTTGTGGTGTTCGGACTCCCCGCACTCGAGTCCTCCGCGTTCATCGGGTTCATCTTCCCCGGCGAGATAGCGCTCATCCTTGGCGGCGTCATGGCCTACGAGGGCAACGTCTCGCTGGGCGCGGTCCTCACGGCCGGGATCGCGGGTGCCGTCGTCGGCGACAGCGTCGGCTACGCCGTCGGACGGCGCAACGGACGACGCCTGCTGGACGGGACCGTGGGGCGGTTCGTGAAGCGCGCCCACCTCGACCGCGCGGAGACCTACCTGGCCGAGCGCGGTGGTAGTGCAGTGTTCTTCGGCCGTTTCACGGCCGCGCTGCGCGTCATGATCCCGGGCCTGGCCGGCATGGCCGGACTGCGCTACCGCACCTTCGTGACCTACAACGTCGCCAGTGGCGTCGCGTGGGGGACGATGTCGGTGCTGCTGGGCTATCTGGGCGGCAGCAGCTGGCGGCACGTCGAGCACGTCGCGTCCCGCATCGGGCTCGCCGCCTTGGCCGTCGTCGTCGTCGCGCTGCTGGGCGGAGTCCTGCTCCGTCGTACCGGGGCAGGGCAGTTCACCCGACTCGCAACCCGCCTGATCTCCAGCCCTGCTGTTCAGGGAACCCGGGAACGGTTCCCACGGACAGCCCGCTGGATCGGAGCACGCCTCGACCCGACCCTCGACACCGGACTTGCGTTGACCGCTGCGCTCACGGTCGCCGTCGCGGCCACCTGGACGTTCCTCGGGATCACTCAGGACGTGCTCGCCCGCGAAGAGTTGGCGCTGCTGGACCCGCGCATTCACCGATGGGTCCTTGCTCACCGGGTCCCGAGTCTCGATGCGTTCTTCCAGGCGGTCACCTGGCTCGGTGCCACCGCGGTCACCGTGCCCCTGTTGGTCATCGGTGGAGGGCTGCTCGCGCGACGGCGTCGGTCCTGGGCTCCGGTGCTCGACATTGCCGTCGTCTACGGGACCGCTGTTCTTCTGCACGCCGTCGTCGGTCACGTCGTGCATCGACACCGACCGCCGGCCACCGACTGGCTCGCCTCCGCGGGCGGGTGGGCCTACCCGTCCGGGCACACCACCCAGGCCGTCGCGGCGTGGGCCATCCTCGGGGTCATCGTCTCTGCCGGCGCCTCGCCACGCGCCCGGGTTCTCGCCGGCTCGACGGCCGCGAGCGTCGCCGTGCTGGTCGCGGTCAGCCGCGTCTACCTAGGGGTGCACTGGGCCACCGACGTCCTGGGAGCGGCCGCGATGTCCACGGCGGTGCTCGCTAGCTGGAGCGTCGCCAGCCGGTCTCTGTTCGCTCCGCCAAGCGCGGCTCGCCGCCGTTTCCCTTCCCCTTCAGCATCGTCGCCTCGACAGGCGGCTCGCGCCCACCAAGGAGCCACATCATGACCAAACCAAACCCGTCCCCTACTACCAATCCGCCCCGCACGGTGGTGATCATCCCGACGTACGACGAGGCAGGCAACGTCACCACGGTCATCGACCGGGTCAATGCCGCCGCCCCGGACGTCGACATCCTGGTGGTCGACGACAACAGCCCCGACGGCACCGCGTCTCTCGTCATGAATCACCGCGGATACCTTGCGGATCACCCCGGCCCCCCGGGAAGGACCGGGTCGCGTCTTCCTGCTTTCGCGGGCGGAGAAGGACGGTCTCGGTGCCGCCTACCGCGCCGGATTCACCTGGGCGCTCGCCCGCGGCTACGACGCCGTCGTCCAGATGGACGCCGACCTCTCCCACCCCGCCGACCGTATTCCCGTGCTTCTGCGCGCTCTCGACGAAGCCGACGTCGCCGTCGGGTCCCGCTACGTCTCCGGGGAGCGGTGAGGCACTGGTCGCTGAGCCGACGGCTCATCCCTCGGGCCGGCAACCTCTACGTCCGTCTCGTCCTCGGGCTGCCCGTGCACGACACGACCGCTGGGTTCAAGGCGTTCCGATCCGACGCGCTCGAACGGATCGGCGCAGTCGAGTCCGCGTCGAACGGGTACTGCTTCCAGGTTGAGAACACCTGGCGCGCAGTCCGGCTCGGCCTCCGGGTCACCGAGGTACCCATCACGTTCACCGACCGGACTGTCGGCACCTCGAAGATGTCGGGATCCGTCGTTCGCGAAGCGCTGGCCCGGGTGCTGGTCTGGCGTCGGAACGAACTTCTCGACCGAACCGGGCAGGGATTCCGGAACGACGGTGCCGGTCGCGACACCCCAGGAGCAGCCACCACCCACAGGGCCGGTGTGCACGACACGTCGGCCGAGCGTCATGCGGTTTCGTGAGCTGGTCGCGCGACTGCTGACCCGCGAGGTGCTGACATTCCTCGCGGTGGGTGGCACCGGGTACGTCGTCGACGTCGTGGCGTTCAACCTGCTGCGCTCGATGCAGCCGTTCGCGGGCCTGGACCCCTCAGTGGCCCGTACCCTCGCGGTTGCGGTCGCCATGTGCCTCACCTACGTCGGGAACCGCAGCCTGACCTGGCGGCACCACACGTCGGGGAACCGGCGACGCGAGGTGAGTCTGTTCGTGCTGTTCAACATCATCGGGTTCGGTTTCTCCATTGTCACCTTGGTCCTCTCCCACGATGTCCTCGGGCTCACCAGCTGCCTCGCGGACAACATCTCCGCGAACGTCGTCGGGCTCGCGCTCGGCACCATCTTCCGGTACGTGACCTACATACGGTTCGTGTTCGCGACGCCCCCGACGGACATGGCCTCGGTTGCCCAGACCCGCACCGACCTGCCGGCCCGCGAGGTGCCCGTTGCCTAGTGTCCTCGCAGCACACGCAACGCCGCTCACCTACGCTGACCGAATGCACGTGGTGGTGGTCGACGACGAACATCGGATGGTCCAGCTCATCGCTAGCTACCTCGACGACCAGCGCGTGACCACCATCGGATGCTTCGACGGGCCCAGCGGTCTCGCCGCGGCCCGCGGGCTCGACGTCGACGCTGTGGTACTCGACCTCATGTTGCCGGGCCTGAGTGGAATCGAGATCTGCAAGCAGCTGCGCCGTGAAGGCAACGACGTCCCCATCCTGATGCTGACTGCCCGCGGCGCCGTCCCCGAACGGGTCGCCGGTCTCGAGGCCGGGGCGGATGACTACCTTGTTAAACCGTTCGCCCTTGAGGAGTTGCACGCGCGTCTGCGCGCCATCCGCCGCCGCCTCGACCCCGACGCAGATCATCGACTCGTCGTCGGCGACATCACCCTGGACCCACTCGAGCAACGTGTCTGGGTCGCCGACACCGAGGTCACCCTGTCTCGCCGCGAGTTCGCGATGCTCACCTCGCTGATGGAGAGCCGAGGCCACGTCGTGAGCCGAGCCAGACTCTACGACGACGTCTGGGACGGCGAGGTCGACATCCGCAGCAACGCCCTCGACGTGCACATGTCCCGGCTCCGCAACCGGCTCGGACCATCCGATCTGGTCACGGTCCGCACCCTTCGAGGCGTCGGATACCGACTGGAGAAGACCAAGAAATGACCCAAGGATGACCTTGTGGCGCCGTCTGGTCGGTGACCGACCCATCGTCACCCGCCTGGTGCTGGCCGTCGCCGTCACCATGACCGCCGTGCTCCTGATCGCCGGAGCGTTCGTGTTTTGGCGCGTCGGATACGCCCTGAACCGACAGCTCGACCAAGACCTCGACGCCTACCAACAAGTCGTCCAACGCGCCATCGCCACCGGTGCCACATCACCGACCGACACACCCGGCCAGAGCTACCAGGTCTACGACCTGCAAGGACGCGTCATCACCGGCAACGCCACCAATCGGCTCGCCGACCAGGACACCCTCGCGCAGGCAGCGACCGGCGCCGAGTTTCGCGAGGACGTCGGCAACCTGCTGCCCCAAACGATCACCCCTACAAGGTCGTCGTAGCACGAGTCGACGCCCCGCGCGGAACCGTCGTGGTCGCATCAGCCATCAGCAAGAACAAGCACGACGAGGCCCTGCGTGAGCTCCTGCTCCAGCTCGCCATCGCCGACCTCGCCACCCTGATCGCAGCCTCGCTCGTCGGCTACGGAACCGCCCGGGCAGCCCTCAACCCAGTTGAGAGATACCGCCTCGCCGCCGAAAAGGCCGACGGGGCGCCGCTGCTTCCCGTCGCCACAGGCAAGGACGACGAGGTCACTCGCCTGGGACACACCTTCAACGCGCTGCTCGACCGCATTCAGCAGACCAACGAGCGCGAACGACAGTTCCTTGCCGACGCCTCTCACGAACTGCGTTCACCGCTCGCGCTGATGCGCACCGAGCTCGAGGTGGCCCTGCTGCGGCCACGCGGCGACGCCGAGACCACGACAGCGTTCGAGTCTCTGCGCAGCCAGGTCGAGCGGCTCATCACGCTCTCCAACGTCCTCCTCGACCTCGAGGAGCTCCGCGCCTCCGGCGAAACTCCGCACGACCCCGTCGATGTCGACCTGCTCCTCAGGGACGTCACCAGCCGCTTCGCCGGGGAAGCCAACGCGGAGGGACGACGCCTCGAAACGTCCGCACCGACCGGCTTGACCATCGAGGGAAACCAGCACTGGCTCGAGCTCGCCCTCGCGAACCTCCTCTCCAACGCACTGCGATACGGCGACGGCACCATCCGCGCCACCGCCACCGAAACCCCCGAAGGGACACAGCTCGCTGTCAGCGACGAAGGCCCCGGGTTCCCCGCCGATTTCGTCGACCAGGCGTTCAACCGGTTCACCCGCGCCGACACCAGCCGCACCACCCGCGGCACCGGGCTCGGGCTAGCTCTCGTCCAGGCCGTAGCCGAGGCCCACCGCGGCACCGCCTACATCACCGGTCCTCAGGTCGCCCTCGATCTGCCGGCCCGCGCACACTCGACGTAGCACCACCTCAGCACCTGCTCTTGGTGCGACGGCCAGCACCGTTCGGTGAATCAGACGCCGCCGAAACCAATCGCACCCAGAATCGAGCGCTGGCGAATGCTTCATTTTGCCGTCATGCGAGAGGACTTCACCGAGTCAGTCGGAGAGGTCGACCCCTCGGAAACGACTCAACTCAGGAGTCACCCACCGGGGGCAGGATCTCAACCTGAGGCTTTGGACGCCACCAGGGCCATCGCGACGGCTACGGACAAGGCCCGGATCCTCGGTGTGGTGAGGGATTCGCCCTCGCTTCCGAACCTCAGGTTACCCGACGGGTGTCGACGGGTACCGAGTGTTCCTGGACACCAAATGGACAGTGCTCGAATCTTCCCTGCCAAGCTCACCTTGATCGCATTGGCCATGCATCGCCGCTCTGCGGGCTCGCGGCTTACAAGGCAAGGTCGAGGTTGTCGGAAACGATGGCATCGCGGACGCTGTCACCGCAGTCCGGAACGGAACGATGTACGCGACCAATGCAGAGTCGCCGTTTGCTCTTGGTGTCGAGGTCATGACCTGGCCGACAGCGTTGCCGACGGAAAGCCCGTGGAGGAGAACAAGGTGCTCGAAGGCTTCCTGGTTAAGAAGGGTGACGTGGACTCCTACTGCAAAGAGCTCGCGTCGCTCGGTGACACTGAAACCTGCGCGAAGTAGGTACTTGAGGAGGACGATCGACCTGACCTGCTCGGAGATTAGGCGCAACTCCTGCAGAAGGGTGCGCCCTCTCGGGTCGATACCGGCAAATTCAGAGCTTTCTTTTGAGCTACAAGGACGATCAACGTTCAACCCAACTAGACGAGGCCCGAAATGTCCCGTTCGCCCCAAGTCAGGATTCTGAGTACCTACGCCCCACGCAGGCTGCCGGGAAGTGGAACTCCCAGCTACCCGTGCCCTTGCGCGACTATCCGCCCTCAGGTCCACCCCTCGTGGACGAGGACACAGCCCTCGACTCATGGGTCACCAACGTCCCCCTCCTCGCCGCAACCCGAGGCTTCCTCGGCGAACGCGCCGCCATTCGCCTCACGGTCCACGACCGCGACGGACAAGGAGCAGCAGCACTCAC
>Ga0136640_10001150_pt1 | contig 10496 bp, 12 predicted proteins | sample AntDrymUQ8642106_2_FD_105498 | JGI IMG/M metagenome (GOLD analysis project Ga0136640, IMG submission 105498) | Polar desert sand microbial communities from Dry Valleys, Antarctica - metaG UQ864 (21.06) | ecosystem: Environmental > Terrestrial > Soil > Desert | place: Antarctica: Dry Valley...
ATCCGTCACGGCGAGTCGGCCTGGAACGCCGAGAGCCGGCTGCAGGGCCAGGGCGACCCGGTGCTCTCTGAGAAGGGCCGAGAGCAGGCCGGCGAGGTCGCCGCGATCGTCTCCGAGCTGGAGGCCGAGCACGCCATCGTCTCGGGCCTCGCACGGGCGAGCGAGACGGCACAGCTCGCCGGCCACGGCGATGCCGAGGTCGATCCGCGCTGGAACGAGCGCAACCTGGGCGACTGGCAGGGTCAGCTCGAGGACGACATCCCCGAGGCCGACATGACGGCGTTTCGCGACAACGAGTTCGTGCCGGCCGGCGCCGAGTCCTGGGAGGAGTTCCAGGCGCGCGTGGCCGGCGCCTTCGAGGACCTCGCCGAGCGGGGCGGCTCGTGGCTGGTCTTCACCCACGGTGGCTGCGTGCGGGCGGTGGTCTCCCACCTCACCGGCGCCGACGTCCTGACCGTGGCGGGACCGTCGAACACCAGCGTCTCGATCGTCCAGATCGCCCCACGACGGCGCCTGCGGGCCTTCAACCGCACGACGAGCCCGGGCCTGGAGCGTCCCAGCGAACCGGGGGCATGACCCGCGCCGAGCAGCTGCGCCGCCTGGCACGCGAGGCGCTCGGCATCGAGACCCTGCGCCCCGGCCAGGTCGAGATCGCCGAGGCGGTGCTCGACGGACGCGACGCGCTCGCGATCATGGCGACGGGGTACGGCAAGTCGGCGATCTACCAGCTGGCGGGCCTGCTGATCGACGGCCCGACGCTGGTGGTCTCCCCGCTGATCCGCCAGGACGCCGCCGGCTTCCTCGGCCGCCAGGCCGCCTCGCGCGCCGCGGCGCTCAGACGCGCACGCCGCGCGCGCTGAGCGGTTACGAGGCGACGGCGAGGCCCTCGAACACCGGGGGCCCGTCGGCGAGCAGCCACGTGCCGTCGGCCTGTCGCTTGACCAGACCGCGGCCTCCGAGCTGGCCGAGCGCCGTGGTTACGCTCGGGCGGCGCGCCCCGACGATCCAGCCCAGCAGCTCGTGCGAGAGAAAGCCCGGCAGCACCCGGCCCTCGGTGCCGACGGTGCCCCAGCGCTCGGAGAGATGCCACATCGCGATCAGCAGGCGCGTGTCGACGCGCGGGAGCTGCGCGACGGCGAGCATCCGCGCCAGCAGGCGCGAGCGGTCCAGAGCGCGCGAGATGAGCTCGCCCGTCATCTCGGGAAAGCGCGCGGAGCGGGCGACGAAGCGGACGTCGAGGTGGGCGAGCATGAGGGGCTCGATCACCCGGAAGGCAACGGTGAACGGCGCCAGCAGCTCGCTGAAGCCGTCCTGGCTCGGCCGCAGCAGGTCGCCCGGGCCCAAGAGCTCGGCGCACGAGCGGTGGCCGAGCGAGAGGCGGCGGACGAGCACCCCCTCGAGGATGAGCAGGCCGATGCCGCCGGTGGCGTCGGGGCCGGACTCGGCGTCGGGCTCCCAGGTCCCCCGGGGGATCGCCTCGGTACGAGCGACGAGCGCCTGGCGCGCCTGCTCGAAGCGGTCGCCCACCAGGTTGACGCCGAGGTCCGGATCTGCATCGAGGACGCGTACCCCCTGGGCCACCGGCTGGCTGAGATGTGGGAACGCCATGTCGCTTACCTTTCGGACTACCGTTCGACGGAGCGTGGCAAACGTCGCGGACGCCCTCAGGCGGCGCCGACGGCGACCCTGCCTCCGCGCAGGTAGGCGCGGGCATAATCGAGCCCCGAGACCACCGTCAGGGCGACGGTGGCCGCCACGAGCACCTGCACCCAGCCGGCGAAGGGGTCCGCCACCGCCATCAACACGAGCACCATCGCCACCTGCAGGCCCATTTTCACCTTGCCGGCCGGCCCGGCTGCGATGACGACGCCGCGCCGCACCGCGTACGCCCGCAGCAGGGTGACCAGGACCTCGCGAGCGGCGATCACGCCCACCACCCACACCGCGAGGCGGTCCACCGCCACGAGGCTGGCCAGCGCGGCGACGACCAGCAGCTTGTCGGCGGCCGGGTCGAGCAGCTTTCCGAGTGGGGTGACAAGCCCGCGGGTCCGGGCCAGGTGGCCGTCGAGGATGTCCGTCAGGCCGCCTGCGGCGAACAGCGCCGCGGCCAGCAGGGAGCCCTCCGGGTGTCCGAGCACGACCACCGCGACGACGGGCGCCAGCAGGATGCGCCCGCCCGAGAGCAGGTTGGGGACGTTGAGGGCGCGGACCGTCGCGAGCCTGCCGCCCGCCACCGGGTCCCCGCGACCGCCCCGGAGCCCGAACCGGGGCAGGTCGAGCGTGTGACCCGTGGCCACCGCCCCGATGGCGACGGCCGCGAAGGCGATCAGCACGCCCGCGACGTCGTCGGTCACGTAGTGCCAGCCGAGGTAGATGGTCGAGACCACGACGAGGGCGAAGTAGGTCCACAGCCCGATCAGCAGCCACCGGTTCGCGCGCAGCAGCTGTGCGATCAGCGCGGCCGTCAACACAACGGAAACATGCAGGGAGGCGAACGCGGCGATGCTCTGCACGATGTCCTTCGCCGGTCCGGGCGCGTGGCCGTAGAGGACGTTCAGCCGCTCCACCCAGAGCGTGTGCTGCAACGACGACGATGCCGTGGGAGCGAGCTCTGAGAACAGCTGCGGGGCGACGAAGGCGGGGCCCATCGCCGGGATCAGGTAGTAGCTGACGGCGCCGAGCACCCAGTTCAAGCACAGCGCGGTCGCGTACCACAGGCCGTTGCGTATCTCGCCGAACCACACGAGGGCGGCGGCCAGGGAGATCGGCACGAAGGCGAGGAACAGCACGTAGACGACCGACAGGATCGAGTTGGCGATCCCCGTGCCGAGCAGGCTGTGCAGCAGCGTCGCCGGGTCGTTGCCGAGGAACAGCCACCGGTCGAGCTCGAGCAGGCTGGTGTCGTGGCGGTCCGGGCGCAGGAAGGGCAGAAAGCCCTTGAAGTTGCGATACGCGACGTAGGTGACGTAGAAGGACAGCAGGCCGACCAGCACGAACCCGATGCGGCGCCCCGTCCAGCGCTCGCGCAGGACGTCCATGAGGGCGCCGGCGGTGCGCAGCGGGTGCAGCGCGCCGCGGTACAGCGCGCGGGGAAGGACGTCGAGCGCGATGCAGACGAACAGGGTGACGCTGAGCCGAACCAGCGGCGGGCCGCCGATGCCGTCCGGATCGTGGATCGGGAGATCCTGCGCGTTCGCCGTCAGGAACATCGCCAGTGCGCAGGCCGAGGCCAGAGCGACGGGAACGATGTAGGGCCGGCGACGGCCGGCAAGCAAGACGCGCTCGCCCATCAGGGCATCCCTACCCTTGGTTCCCGCGTACCGAGCATCGGAGCAGGGTACCCGACCCCTCTCGCACTCCTCACGGCATGGACGTCCTCGCGATCTTCAATCCCAGTGCCTCGCGGGTAGACCCAGCCAGCCGCGAAGCCGTGCTGCGCGCGCTCTCGCCGCGCTGTTCGGTGGAGGCCGTCTGCACCGACCATCCGTTCCACGCCGCCGAGCTCGCCGCGGAGGCCGCGGCCCAGGGCGCCCGCCTGGTCGTCGCAGTGGGCGGCGACGGGACGGCCAACGAGGCGGCCAACGGCCTCGCCGGCACGCAGACGCCTCTCTGGTGTCTCCCCGGCGGCTCGACCAACGTCTTCGCACGCACGGTCGGGTCGCCGCGGCGGCTCGAGGCTGCGTCGGCCCAGCTCGCCGAGCGCATCCGGAACCCGGTCGTCCGGCGCATCACGACCGGCGTGGTCAACGAGCGCCACTTTCTCTTCATGTCGGGCCTCGGCGTGACCGCGGAGATGATGCGCCGGGTCGCGACGCACCCGGTGCTGCGGGCCCGCCTCGGCGCGGCGTACGTGGCCGTCGGGGCCGTCGTCGCACTGGCAGAGGCGGGCCGCGGGCGGCTGCCGAGGCTGCTCGTCGAGGCGGGCGGCGAGCACTCGGAGGCGGCGACCGTGATCGTCCAGCGCTCGGACCCGCTGACCTTCTTCGGACCGCGCCCCGTCAGCGTGTGCCGGCCGGGGCAGCTGGGGGACGGGACCCTGTCGATGGCGCTCGCCGACGGAGCCGCGCCGCGCGACGTCGCGTCGCTGTTCGTGCGGCTGCTGTCGGGCGATCCGCAGCGCGTGACGGCGCACCCGCGCGTGAGCGCGTTCGAGAACCTTCCTTCGCTGCGCGTCAGCGCGGTTGGCGGTCGCAGCTTCGGGGTGGAGGTCGACGGCACTTACATGGGTGACGCGACGAGCGTGCAATACGGCGTCGCGCCGGACTCGCTGCTCGTCGCCGGTCCCTGAGCACACGTCGCGATGGCATTGAGCGGGCGGTGGATGGGTAGGCGCGCAGGATGCCGACCGTTTCGCCCGCCGACCTCGATGCCCTGCTCGCCCGCGGAGAGGAACAGGGCTGCGTGGACCAATCGGAGGTGGCCAGCTTCGTCGAGCAGCTGGCGCTGGAAGAGGAGGACGTCAACGAGGTGCACGCGGCGATCCAGGCCCACGGCATCGAGATCACCGACGACTGCGCGCGCCCGCTGCCCGACGCCGCTCCGGCGGCCACCCACTACACCAACCTCGACCTCGCGGTCTTCACCACCGACGCGCTGCAGCAGTTTCTCAACGAGGCCGGCCGTCACCGCCTGCTGGTTCCCTCGGAGGAGCTCGAGCTCTCCAGGCGCATCGAGGCCGGCGACCTCGCCGCGAAGGAGAAGCTGACCACGCACAACCTGAAGCTGGTGGTCTCCATCGCCCGCCGCTACCAGGGCCTCAGCGAGCTGTGCCTGCTCGACCTCATCCAGGAGGGGATGCTCGGCTTGATCCGCGCCGTCGAGAAGTTCGACCACCGCAAGGGCTTTCGCTTCTCCACCTACGCGACGCTGTGGATCCGGCAGGCGATCCAACGCGGCATCGCCGACAAGGGCCGGACCATCCGCCTGCCCGTGCACGTCGCCCAGCGGGAGCGCAAGATCGCCACGGTCGAGCGCCAGCTCTCGACCTCGCTGGGCCGCGAGCCCTCCCCGGAGGAGATCGCCAAGGCCGCTGAGCTGCCGCTCGAGCAGGTCGTCGAGATGCTCGAGGTGTCGCGCACCGTGACGAGCCTGGACAAGCCGGTCGGCGAGGGCGACGACGCCTCGCTGGGCACCCTGATGGCCTCCGACGGGCAGAGCACGGAGGAGGAAGTCGAGGTCTCCCTTTCCCGCGAGGCCGTCCGCGCCGCCGTCGAAGAGCTTCCCGACCGGGAGCGGATGATCATCAAGCTGCGCTTCGGGCTCGACGGCGAGGAGCGCGAGCCGCTGCCGCTGTCCCAGCTGCAACGCGAGCTCGGCATGGGCCGCGAGGAGCTGCGCGCGATCGAGCGCCGGGCACTGCAGCACCTGGCGCTGCGCCGCGAGCTCGCGGCGCTCTCCGCCGCGGCTTAGATCGTCGGGTGCCCGTCGCCATCGTCACCGGCGGCGACTCCGGCATCGGCCGCGTGAGCGCTCGGCCTACCCCGCGCGAGCTCAGTCGCCGATCGCCTCCCCCCGGCGGCAGATCAGCGTGAACGCCGAGTGCAGGAAGTCGCTGCCCGCCGAAACGGCGAGCACGCTCGTGAGCAGGCGTGCCTGCGGCGGAGCGACGGTGCGCACGCCCATCAGCCCGAGCGCGGCCCACGCGCCAATGCAGCGCGTGCAGGTGAGCAACTCCCCGACGGCGAAGCGCAGGCGGCGCCCCTTCGGGCGCTTCTCGCCCCCGGCCTGCTCGTCGACGAACGGGGCCCGCATCCACGATTCCACCTTCTCGTGGACGATCATCTTCGACAGGGCGAACGCCGCCAGCGACAGCGGCACCAGCTCGCCGGCTTCCAGGGATACGAGTGCATCGCCGCGGCGGCGGCTGCTTTCTGCGATCCCCCCGAGGAGCGCGAGGTAGCTCAAGCTCACCAGCGCGTAATCCGACCGGGCGGTCGGGGTCTCCTCGACGGTCTCCATGCGAGCCTCAGATCGGCCGCGGAATGGGGTCCGGCGGCAGCGGCGACGGATCGGGCACAGGCGTGGGGGGCGCCGGATCCGGCCCGGGGTCGGGCAGCGGGGGGCGGGGGTCCGGAACGGTCATGCAGACCGACGTTCCCGTCTGGGCTGCCGGGGTAACCTCGATGCATGGCGACAAACCACTTGCACGAGATCGAGGCCGAAGGACAGGCCGTCTGGCTTGACAACATCTCCCGGGCCCTGCTGGAGGACGGCGAGCTCGAGCGGCTGGTGCAGGAGGACGGCATCAGCGGCGTCACGTCCAACCCCACCATCTTCGAGAAGGCGATCGGCGAATCCGACCGCTACGACGAGGGCCTGGCCGAGCACGCCAACGCCGGCCTCGACGCCCGCGAGACCTTCTTCGAGCTCGGCTTCCGCGACATCCGCGAAGGCTGCGACGTGCTGCGAGGCGTGTTCGACGAGACCGAGGGCAAGGACGGCTACGTGAGCTTCGAGCTCCCGCCCGAGCTCGCCAACGACGCGCAGGGCTCCGTCGAGCAGGCGAAGATCATCAAGGAGCGCATCGACCGCCCGAACGTCCTCATCAAGGTGCCCGGCACCGAGGCCGGAGTCGAGGCCTTCGAGGAGCTCACCGCCGCGGGCGTCAACGTCAACGTCACGCTGCTCTTCAGCGTCGATCGCTACGAGGAGGTCGCGGAGGCCTACGTCAAGGGCCTGGAGCGCCGCCTTGAGTCCGGCGAGAAGATCAACCTGGCGTCCGCGGTGGCCAGCTTCTTCGTCTCGCGCGTGGACGGCAAGATCGACAAGCGGCTCGAGGAGCTCGACCGCTCGGACCTGCAGGGCAGGGCTGCGGTGGCCAACGCCCGCATCGCCTACGAGTCCTTCCAGCGGATCTTCTCCGGCGAGCGCTGGGAGAAGCTCGCCGCCGAGGGCGCCGCCGTGCAGCGCCCGCTGTGGGCCTCGACTTCGACCAAGAACCCGGACTACCCGGACACGCTGTACGTCGACGAGCTGATCGGCCCGGACACCGTGAACACGATGCCCGACGCGACCATCGAGGCCGCCCGCGACCACGGCACCGCCGCGAGGACCATCGACAAGGGATACGACGAGGCGCACAAGCTCATGGACGAGCTGCGCGAGATCGGCGTCGACGTCGATGACATCGTCGGGCGCGAGCTGGTCGAGGAGGGCGTCGCGTCGTTCGCCAAGAGCTTCGACTCGATGCTCGACACGATCAAGGAGAAGGCCCGCAGCGTCACGGCGGGCTGAGTTTCAGGTGGCGGCGTCCTGCAGCTGGGCGACGACCCGCCGCAGAATCCGCGAGACCTGCATCTGGGAGACCCCGACGCGGCGACCGATCTCCGATTGGGAGAGGTCGCCGCCGTAGCGCAGGGCCAGCACCTGGCGGTCGCGCTCGCTCAAGCCCGAGGTCAGGCGCGCGAGCGTCGCACGCTGCTCGGCGGCCTCGAAGCCCGTGTCGCGATCGGCGGCCGGCGAGTGGGTCGAAGCCCCGGAGCGCCTTGAGCAGCCCGACGGTGGCCACCTGCTCGAGATCCTCGAGCGGCTCCTCGCCGCGGCGGTAGCGCGCCGCCATCGTGCGGGCGAGCGGCAGCAGCGCGCGCACGACCTCCTCCCGGGAGGCCGGCTCCTGCTGGTAGAGGACGGCGAGCTCGCGCTCGCAGTCCCGGCGCGCATCGCTGAGGTGCTGCCCGCTTCGGCGCACCCGCCGTGCCGCGATGTCGACCTCCATGCCCAGGCCACTCACGCGGGCGGACGCTACCTGCCGACACGGGCCTCGACGCGCCCATTGCGCGGCGAGGATGAAAACCAACCTGTCCGCTCAGGCGGCGGGCTTGACCAGCGCCTGCTCGCGCGACGGGACAAGCTCGAGCACGGTGTCGAGCCCGGTGATCTTGAAGGTGTTGAGCACCGCGGGCACGTCGCAGGCCACGACCAGCCGGCCGCCGCGCAGGCCGAGGCGGCGATGGGCGGAGATCAGCACGCCCAGGCTCGAGGAGTCGATGAACGTCGCACCCGAGAGGTCCACGACCACGACGTCGTGCCCGGCGTCGATCGCGGCGCCGATGTGCGCCTTGAACTCCGGTGCGGTGAAGATGTCGATCTCGCCGCGAACGGCGACCACGTGGGTGGCGTCGTCCACGCGCTCGTCTGAGGCGGAGAACTCGGTGGCCATAGGCGAGCTTGGCTACCCGTCGTAGGCGACGCACACACGCAGGTACTCGCCGCTCGAGCCCTCCGCGTCCACGTGCACCTCGTCGGCCAGCTTGCGGATGATGCTCCCGACGTCCGGCGCAGTCTCTGAGAGCAGCGCCTCCGCGCCGCCCACGTCGAGCGGGCCGACCCGCAGCCACAGGGTTCGCTCACCGGGGTGCAGGTGGACCTGCACCGTCTCCGGGGCGTACGCGGCGGCCCGCGCGGCGACCACGTCCGCCACCAGCACCGCGTCGTCGAGCCGGTCCAGCGGCAGGTCGGCGCGCGCAGCCAGCATTCCGACCACGCGCCGCAGCACCGGGCCCACCAGGGGACCGGAAGCGACCGCGAGCCGGGTGTCGCCTCCGGAGCTCAGCGGATCCGCGGTGTCGGTCACGCGGGCTGGAATCGATCAGCGGCGGAAGCGAAGAACATGCGCAGGCGGCTGCCCCGGTGTGGGCCCGACTCGATCTCGAGGCGATCCGAGAGCGCCGCGATCAGCGGCAGGCCGAGGCCGCCCCCGTCGCCGGCGGTGATGGGCTCCAGGCCGCATCCGTGGTCGGAGACCACGACCGTGAGGCAATCGGGCTCGGGTTCGGCGATGACGTCGAGCGAGCCGCCGCCCACTCCGGCGTACGCGTGGCGGACCACGTTGGTGCAGGCCTCGGTGACGGCGAGCTTGATGTCGCTGACCGCCTCGGGCGGCATGCGCAGAGCCTCGGCGAGGGCGCCGAGGACGTGGCGCACCAGCACGACGTTCTCCGCAGAAGCGGGCAACGTCAGACGGATGTCGCAGTCGCGCGCCATGCCTTGCCGAACGGGATACCCACGCCGCTTACGACCTGAACGCAGATGGATCGCCGACGGTCAGCGCGCGCCGGCAGCTACCATCGCGCGCCGCATGTCCGATGCTCCCGACATCCGTCTCGCGCGCGCCGCCGCGCCCGAGGACGGGGTAGTGGTGCTCGATCTCGCCGGCGAGCTCGACCTCGCGGTCAGCGATCGCTTCCGGTCGCTCGTCGACGAAGCGATCGCGGAGCGCCCGCGCCTCGTCGTGGCGGACATCGCCGGAGTCAGCTTCATGGACTCGACGATGCTGCGAGAGCTGCTGCGGGCGCATCGGACGCTGGAGGAGGAGGGCTCCCGCCTGGTCGTCGCCGCGGTGCAGCCACCGGTCCAGCGATTGCTCGAGCTGACGGGGACCGACGAGCTCTTCACGCTGGCTTCGGACCGTGACGAGGGCCTCACCGCCTAACATCGCGGCTGCGATGACGATCCAGCAGGACCACTCAGAGTCTGTCGCGCCCCACCGCTCGATCGCGGCCGACATCTCCAACGTGGTCGTCCGGCTGTTCCGCGAGCACTTCGGCAAGGGGCCCACCCAGGCCAAGACGCTCATCCAGGACGACGTGATCGTGTGTGTCCTGCGGGGAGGCTTCACTCACGCCGAGAAGACGCTCTATGCGGCGGGCCGCCCCGATGTCGTCGAGGATGGCCGCCGGGCGATGCAGGAGATCCTCGAACGGGAGATGCGCTCTCACGTCGAGCGGCTCAGCGGCCGGCGCGTGCAGGCCTTCCTGAGCGCCAACCACCATGATCCCGACGCCAGCGTCGAGATCTTCCTGCTCGAGCCCGAGGATCGCTAGGCCGCCGAGCACACCTGGCTCTGCAGGTCCTCGATCGTGCGCCGAAGCAGGCGCGAGACGTGCATCTGGGAGATGCCCAGGCGCTCGCCGATCTCAGACTGGGTGAGGTCGCCGCCGTAGCGCAGCGCGAGGATGCTGCGCTCCCGGTCGGGCAGCCCGCGCACGAGCCGGCCGATGGTGACGGCCTCGTCAGTGCGCTCGTAGCCCGGGTCCAGGTCGCCGATCCGCGCCAGCGGGCTCTCGTCCTCGTCGTCGCCGGCCTGCGAGGGCCGGTCCAGCGACGCCGGACGCATGGCTCGCAGCGCCTCGCGCGCCTCGAGCACCTCCTCGATGTCGCGGCCGAGGCTCGAGGCGAGCTGCTCCACGGTGGGGGGCCGCCCCGCCTCGGTGGTCATCACGTCGACCTTGCGCTGCACGGCGAGGGCAAGCTCCTGGAGGTCGCGGGGAACGCGGATGGCCCAGCCCTTGTCGCGAAAGTGGCGGCGCAGCTCTCCGACGATGGTCGGAACGGCGAACGACGCGAACGCCGACCCGCGGTCGGGATCGAACCTCCTGATCGCCTTCAGCAGACCGAGCGCAGCGACCTGCTCGAGATCCTCGAGCGGCTCCTCGCCGCGGTGATAGCGCCGGGCGAGGCTCCGCGCCAGCGGCATGAACGCCTCGACGGTCTGGGCG
>Ga0136640_10001151_pt1 | contig 10495 bp, 9 predicted proteins | sample AntDrymUQ8642106_2_FD_105498 | JGI IMG/M metagenome (GOLD analysis project Ga0136640, IMG submission 105498) | Polar desert sand microbial communities from Dry Valleys, Antarctica - metaG UQ864 (21.06) | ecosystem: Environmental > Terrestrial > Soil > Desert | place: Antarctica: Dry Valley...
CGAACATATCACGAAAGTTAACGCCCATTTCCTCCATTCCCTGTCCGCCGACAAAATCAATTGTCGCGTTCGAGCGTTCGGTTGTTTCGATTTCAATCAACCGTTCATCCATCTCGCCCTTACGCAATTGGTTGCGAAGTTTTTCGCGCGTTCGGGTAGAAGGAGATTGATCAGTCGTTTCCGGTAAGCCGAATTCCTCGACATTCTCCGCCGCGCGCCCGGAAACTTCCTCAAATGCCGCTTGTCTGGTCATCTCGACGGCAACCTCGGTTAATTCCCGAATCATACTTTCAACGTCACGCCCGACGTAACCGACTTCGGTAAACTTTGAGGCTTCGATTTTGATGAAGGGTGAATTAGCCAGCCGCGCGAGTCGTCGAGCGATTTCAGTTTTCCCGACACCGGTCGAGCCGATCATCAGGATATTTTTCGGTAATACGTCCTGCGCTATTTCGGGCGGAAGTTTTTGTCGGCGAATGCGGTTCCGAAGCGCGATGGCGACGGCACGTTTAGCGTTCGCTTGCCCGACGACATATTTATCAAGTTCCGCGACTATTTGACGCGGCGTTAATTCATCTAGTTTCGGAGCAGTTTCTTTTACTTCACCGCCTAAATAAATAGCCATTTAAATAATAGATAGAGGGAAATTTATATTTCCTCAATGATAATATCGGAATTTGTATAAATGCAGATTTCGCCGGCGATTCGCAATGATTCGACGGCAATTTCTCGCGCCGACATTTCCGTGTTTTTATATAACGCGCGCGCGGCGGCAAGAGCAAACATACTACCGGAGCCGACTGAAAGCATACCTTCATCCGAAGAAATAACATCACCTTTGCCGGAAATTAAAAAAGCGTTTTTTTTATCGGCGACGATCAGAAGTGCTTCGAGATGGCGGAGATATTTGTCCGTCCGCCAATCTTTACTCAATTCGATGGCGGCGCGTTCGAGCTGTCCTTGATACTGCTCGAGTTTTGTTTCAAATTTACTCAAAAGGGAAAAAGCGTCAGCCGTCGCGCCCGCGAATCCCACTAAAACTTCGCCGTTGAAGATTCGCCGAACTTTTCGGGCGTTGCTTTTGATAATTGTTTCGCCTAATGTCACCTGACCGTCGCCAGCCAACGCAATTTCTCCGTTTCTCGAAACGAATAAAACTGTGGTCGAGCGAATTTTGGGTAAGTTCTCGTTGAGTTTCATAAAAGAATAATGATAATTCTTTAAGATGAAATGCTCAAATTGACATACGACGCATTTATGCCGGAACATTAAAAGGATTATTAAGGAGTTGCGCTTGGAACACTGAAGGTTTCTCGTGGAGAAACCAAAGCTGACTTTATTATTCGTTAAAAAAGGGAAACAAATAAGCTGTGGCAAAACTACAACGTAAAGCTGTTAAACTAGGCTTGGAAAAAGTTTTAGACGGACAAAAAAAACTCTCCGATAATGCTCGAATCGGATTGATTTGTAATCAGGCTTCGGTAAATCATTCTTTTCGCCATTCGGCTGACTTGTTTTACGAACATTCGCAGGTTAATTTGGTTTCACTTTTCGGACCGCAGCACGGCATTCGCGGCGATGTGCAGGACAATATGGTTGAAACCTCGCATACGATTGATACATTAACTGGGCTGCCGATTTATTCTTTGTATAGTGAAACCCGGCAGCCGACCGAAGAAATGCTCTCAGGTCTGGATGCTTTAATGTTTGATTTACAAGATGTTGGCTGCCGCGTTTACACATTCATATATACGATGGCAAATGCGATGAAAGCCTGTGCCGAGTTCAATAAAAAGATGATTGTTTTAGACCGACCGAATCCAATCGGCGGTTTGGCTGTCGAAGGCAATTTACTGGAAACAGGACACGAATCGTTTGTCGGACAATTTCCGATTCCGATGCGGCACGGTTTAACCGCCGGAGAACTCGCCCGATTATTTAATGCCGAATTCGGTATAAACTGCGAGTTGGAAATCATCACGATGGACAATTGGAATCGTCAAGACTATTACGATGAAACGGATGCGCCGTGGGTCATGCCATCACCGAATATACCAACTGTTGACACGACGGTGGTTTTTCCGGCGACCGTCTATTTTGAAGGAACTGAAATTTCAGAAGGACGCGGCACTACCCGTCCATTTGAGATTGTCGGTGCGCCTTATATCAATGCGAACGAATATTCCGACTCTCTTGAAAAACTTGAACTTCCGGGCGTTATTTTTCGACCGATAAATTTTTTACCGACGTTTCAAAAACACGCTAATCAAAGCTGCGGCGGAGTTTTCCTTCATATTGTTGACAGGGATAATTTCGAGCCGGTAATTACCGGTTTAGCGATGGTCAAAACCGCATACGATTTATATAACAAGGACTTCAAATGGAAATCTACGGCATACGAATACGTTTATGACCGTAATCCTTTTGATGTGATTGCCGGAAATTTTCGGATAAGAGAAATGTTTGAAAAGAGAATTGAAGTAAAGGATATAAAACTTTCCTGGCAGGCAGACGTAAATAAATTTAGTCTGATGAGAGAAAAATATCTTCTCTATTAAAGTTGAAGTAAATTATTGGGATTGCTAACCATTTAAGAGTCAGGAGGTTAAGGAGAAGAAATAAAAGCACTATAAGCTGTCTGTGGAAAGACAATTAAAGTGAAATCACAGTATCTGACACAATTATTATATGACTAATCCTTTTATTATCGGAATTGTTTCGTGGCTTTTACCCGGATTCGGGCATTTAATGCAGGGGCGTTGGAAGCGCGGAATTATTCTCGCTCTGGTTATCTGGTCTATGTTTGTGATAGCTCTATTGAGCGGAGGCGCATATTACCCCGGATTCGATTTTAAAGACGGATCTTTACTTTATCTGCTCAACGTATTTGCCAGATTGGGAAATGGGTTAGGTGCCGGGATAAGTTTGCTCTTTTTGACGAATCCTTTGCCGAATGTGGCTTCCTGGGCGACATTTGAATACGGCGGCAGGTTTTTGGAAGTTGCCGGGCTGCTTAATTATCTAGCCGTTCTAGACTCATTTGACATCCAACTCGGGAGAAAAAAATGATCCATTTTTTATATTTAATTGGCTTTGCTTCTTTTGTTGGTGTTGCCTTCGGAGTTTTTTCGGCGGGCGGTTCAAAAGAGAAAATAACTTACGGATTGAAGATTTTCGGTCAATTTCTCATCGTCAGTTAGATCTTGGCTTGGGTTTTTTATTTTTTTCCGTGGTAACAGAATAATGGGTTTAGTTGATACAGAAGGGATAATACTCAAAACGTACAGTTTGGCGGAAGCGGATAAAATTGTCGTTTTGCTGACTCAAACTGAAGGACTCGTGCGCGGTGTCGCCAAAGGTGCAAAACGCTTGAAAAGTCGTTTCGGCGGCGGGCTTGAGCCGTTTTCGATTATTAACATTTCATATTTTCAAAAAGAAGAAAGGGAACTCGTCTCCATCGGGCAGATTGAACTGGTCAAATCTTTTTTCGATGCTGCCGGGAATCCGAAATTCCTCCAAAAGTTTTCTTATTTAGCGGAGTTATTGTTGGAATTCGCTCCGCCGCACGACCCGAACGAGCGGCTCTATCGAATGGCGAAAGTTTGCCTCGATACTGCCGCCGAAACTCCCGAAAGCCTCGACAGCATCGGTCTGTATTTTGAATTGTGGATACTCAAACTCGGCGGTTATCTGCCTGATTGGAACAAATGCGACAATTGCGAAAAACAGCTCGGCAGTTCCGCCGCCAATTTACAAATTAACTTTCAGATTGTTTGCCGACAGTGTCAATCAAGCGGAAATAACCGAATTGTTACCCCCGAACAAAGAAAGTTATTTTCTGATGCTCAGCAAATTTCTCCGACGAAATTTGCTGAGTCGGCGAAAAATCAAAGTGAAAACCTGAGAGATGTTTCGGCGATATTGCGTCGTTTAATTTCCAACATACTCGGCAAAAAAACCGTCGAGGAGAAAATTTTAACCGCCGGTATATAAATTTCAATGAAGCGCGTCAGTTGGTTAATTTCAAAATACCTGATTCAAGCGATTTTGCCTTACTACGTTTTCTCCTGGCTGCTGCTCAGCGTAATTTTATTCGTTCAACAAGCCAGTCGCTTTTCCGATATTTTTTTCAGCGTTAACATTCCCAAAAATTTGGTTTGGCAATTGACTATCGCGCTTGTTCCAAACGTGATTGCTTTTACTTGTCCGATGGCGGTATTGGTCGGTGTCATTATCGGCTTGTCGAGAATGTTGGGCGACAGCGAATTGATTGCCATCCGCAGTGCGGGAGTCGGCAATTTTCAGATAACGATTCCCATTGTATTTTTGGGAATTACACTTTCTTTTTTTACGTTTTTGATAAATCTTTACGGCGTTCCTTTCGCCGCTCGAATCGTTCGCCAGGTCGCGCTACAAACCGCCCTCTATAAACTCGAGTCACCGATTGAACCCGGCGTGTTCAACAGCGAAATAAACGGCTACACGATTTATATAAAAAATGGAGATTTAGAAAAAGGAACTTGGGAAAAAATCTTTATTTATAACGAGGATAAAACAACAGGGGAAGCGCGTCTGATAACATCAAAAAGTGGGCGGATTGATACAAAAGATGAAAGTTCGGAATTGGTTTTGCAAAACGCAGTGGTCAGCACATTTTCCACGCGGAAAGAAACGACCAAATTTGTTTCGGAGAATGTTGGACAGTTTCGGGTGGCGATTAAGACTAAACGCGGAGAGATAATTGATAAATTAACCGCGACCGAAGGAACTCCCGACGAGTTAGGATTACTCGAACTCGCGCAGTATGCCCGGGGAAAAGAGGGAAAGGAAAAAATCGAAGCCCAGATACTTTGGCAGAGAAGAATAATTCTTTCGATTACGCCGTTGATTTTCGCCTTATTGGGGACGGCTCTGGTTTTAAGGTTCAATCGCGGTGGCAGAGGTTTAGGAATTTTTTTAGCCTTAATCGGACTCGTTATTTATTATTTGATAACTTTATTGGGCGAACAACTGGCGCGAACCAATCAAATTAACGTTTTTACCGCGAGCCTGTTTCCGATTTTGATAAGCTCGCTGGTGATTTCCTGGCTTTTTCTGTCGAATAAAATTTCGTTAAGCAAATCTTTCAGCAATTTATCGAATCAACACAGAGAAAATTTACCCGTCGCAAATCAAGGTAGCGATGTCAAAAAAAATTTTTATTTCCATTTGACCACAGGCATTCTGGACTTTGACATTATTCGTAATCTGTTGAAGTATTTTTCGCTGACCGTTTTCTTTTTAACCGCGATTTACATGATTTTCACGGCTTTCGAGCTTTGGAAATTTGCCGGAGAAATAAATAACGGACTTTGGCTGTTGGCTCAATACCTTTTCTTTTTACTGCCGTTTATTTATCTTCAATTAGCACCGTCGGCTTTGATGATTGCGACTCTTGCCACCTTCGTTATCAAATCGAGACAAAACGAGATTGTTTCCTGGACTGCCGCCGGGCAGAGCGTCTATCGGCTTTTACTGCCGTGTTTCAGCTTGATGATTATGCTCGGCGCGGTTAATTTTGGAATCCAGGAATTTATTGCTCCGCGATCAAACGTCGTTCAGGACGAATTACGCTCTCGGATTCGCAGTCGCGGAATTGTCGCCAACAAAGAAGGGAAGTATTGGGTGGCAAACAGGAAACGAATTTTCTCTTTTGAATTGGTTGGAGACAAAACCGAGTTTAATAAAAGGGTAAAAAATCTTTCGATTTATGAATTTTCAAATGATGAAACCAGACTTCAGGCGATTTATCGAACGCCGGAAGCGATTTGGGAAAAAGATAAAATCAGATTTCTCGGTAGTGCTGAAAAACAAGTGTTGACCGACGGTAAAATCGAAACCGTTCAAATCTCGAACGGTGAAATAGACGAAGCAGCAAACCCTTTTAATAACTTTAACGAAAAGCCGAGTCATCTCAATCGCCGCCAAACTCAGGAGCAAATCGCCGCCAGCGAGTCGGAAACGGAGCGCAGAAATTTGGAAGTCGCCCTTGAGAAAAAATACACAACCCTGTTTCTACCGTTTGTGATAACACTTTTTACCGCGCCGTTCGCCTTGTCTCTGAGCCGCAAGGGAAGAGTCGTCACGGTCGGCTACGCGGTCGGTGTCTGGCTTCTATATATGGGCGTGACGATTACTTTCGAGCAGTTCGGTCTGAACGGTTACATTCCGCCGCGATTTGCGGTTTGGAGTCCGCTGTTTTTATTCTCGATTATCGGAGTGTTTTTGATTTCAAGGGTCAGAACATAAAAACAGAAGGCTACTTCTAACTTAAGAAGTAGCCTTCTGTTTTTGCAAATTGCTCGCCTTTTAAGTTCCGGTTTCCCAACTCGACATATACTCGAGCATTTCTGGAGTTAAAGTATCAATTGAAATACCGAGGGCGCGAAGTTTTAAACTGGCGATTTCCTGGTCAACTTCCGGCGGAAGAACGTGAACGCCGCCCGCGAGTTTGCCTTTATTTTTCACCAGGTATTCAGCCGAAAGTGCTTGATTAGCAAAGCTCATATCCATTACACTCGCCGGATGACCTTCCGCCGCCGCTAAATTAATCAGACGACCTTCGCCGAGAACAATCACGCTCTTGCCGTTTTTGCCGGCGTATTCTTCGACGAACGGGCGACGACTGGCGACTTCAGTTGACATTTCGCGCAACGCTTCGAGATTTAATTCCAAATCGAAGTGTCCGCTGTTGCAGACGATTGCTCCGTCCTTCATCGCTTCAAAGTGTTCTTTGTCAATGACGTGACGGTTGCCGGTCACGGTGACGAAGAAATCGCCAATTTTGCAGGCTTCGCCCATCGGCATCACGCGAAAACCGTCCATCACGGCTTCGATAGCTTTAATCGGGTCAATTTCGGTGACGATAACATTTGCGCCGAGTCCGCGCGCGCGCATCGCGCAGCCTTTGCCGCACCAGCCGTAACCGACGACGACAAAGTTTTTTCCGGCGAGCAATACATTCGTCGCGCGGATGATTCCGTCCAGCGTTGATTGACCCGTCCCGTAACGGTTATCAAAGAAATGTTTTGTTTGAGCATCGTTGACCGCCATTGCAGGGAAGTTCAGCACGCCGGCTTTCGCCATCGCTTGCAGGCGAACAATTCCGGTGGTCGTTTCTTCGGTCGTGCCGATAATCGTTTCGGATAATTCTTTCTTTTCCTTGAGCATCGTCGCCACGACATCCGAGCCGTCGTCAATAATAATATTCGGATTCGTTTCTAAAGCCATACGGACGTGACGCATATAAGTTTCGGTGGATTCGCCCTTCATTGCGAAAACCGGAATGCCCCAATCGGCAACTAAGGATGCCGCAACGTCATCCTGCGTCGAAAGCGGATTGGATGCAATTAAAATAGCTTCCGCGCCGCCTGCCTGCAGCGTTCGCGCCAAATTCGCTGTTTCCGTTGTGATATGAGCGCAAGCCACGAGCTTGACACCTTCGAGCGGTTTCTCCGTCTCAAACCGCTCGCGGATTAAACGCAGGACGGGCATCTCACGGTCTGCCCATTCGATTCGTTGTTTGCCTTGCGGCGCAAGGCTGATGTCTTTAATATCGTATTCCATTGAAATTCCTTCTTGAGCCATATTTTTTATTTTTTACTTATTTTATTTTTGAAAAATTACTTAATGATTCGAAACGAACAATAAGCCGGTTCGCCTTAAACCATTTACCCTCTGAATAATAAAACTAAACGCCCGTTGCCAAACCGTTCAAAGCAGAAAGTAAAGCATCGGCTTTGTCGGTTTTCTCCCAGGTGAATTCGTCGTTAGTGCGTCCGAAGTGTCCAAATTTGGCAGTGGCTTTGAAAATCGGACGGCGTAAATCGAGCGTTTCGATAATGCCGTTTGGGGTTAATTCAAAATTGTCGCGGACGGCTTCGGAAAGTTTATCCTCGTCAACTCTGCCCGTGCCGTGCGTGTCAACGCGAACCGAAACCGGCTCGGCGACTCCGATGGCATAAGCGAGTTGAACGGTGCATTTTTCCGCCAGTCCCGAAGCGACGATGTTTTTGGCGATATAGCGCGCCATATAAGCGGCGGAACGGTCAACTTTCGTCGGGTCTTTCCCGGAAAACGCGCCGCCGCCGTGCGGCGCATAGCCGCCGTAAGTGTCCACAATAATTTTGCGTCCGGTCAATCCGGCATCGCCCATCGGACCGCCGACCACAAAACGTCCGGTCGGATTGATATGGTATTTCGTATCGTCGTCGAGTAGTTCCGCAGGGACGGTGGTTTTAATGACTTTTTCTAAAATATCGGCGCGGAGCGTTTCGGTTTCGACTTCTTCGGCGTGTTGTGTGGAAATAACGACGGCTTCGACCCGAAAAGGTTTTCCGTCACGGTATTCGACCGTAACCTGCGATTTGCCGTCGGGACGAAGGTAATCCAATTCACCACTGCGCCGTGATTCGGATAGCTTTCTGGTCAGATTATGCGCCAATTGAATCGGTAATGGCATCAACTCATCGGTTTCATTACAAGCGAATCCAAACATCAACCCCTGATCGCCCGCGCCGCCCGTATCCACGCCTTGCGCGATGTCCGGCGATTGCGTTCCAACCAAGTCCATAACACTCAAAGTATTACAATCATAGCCGAAACTGGCATTATTGTAGCCGATGTCGTTGATTGTATCGCGGATGATTTTTTTATAATTGACGATTGCTGTAGTGGTGATCTCTCCCGCGATTACGGCAGTTCCGGTTGTGACTAAAGTTTCACAGGCGACGCGAGCCGTCGGGTCTTGTTCGAGAATCGCGTCTAAAACGGCATCGGAAATTTGGTCGGCGATTTTATCGGGATGACCTTCGGTGACGGATTCGGAAGTAAATAAAAATTTTGCGTTACTCAATAGTTTCTAACTCCTTATAATACAATATACGAATAAAAATTAATTTTGCAGTTCAGATAACAAAAGGGAAATTTTAACTTTTTAATGCCTAAGTGTCAAAAGAGTTTTGAATAGTGGAAACAAGCAGATGATTACAAACATAGCAATTGCGTCCGATAATAAATATTATGTTGCATTTATAAATTAAATACTAATAAATTGGTTAGATAATCGCGGCGTAGCATTCACACACGGTTTCGTGGTCTTCGGCGATAAGAATGCGTAATAAGAATGCGTAATTTGTTCATACTTGAGAGACGAATGATAAATTACGAATAGTGAAAAGCAATTTATCATTCAAGAATGATGTCTGCCGCGCGACTAAAATTTACAATTGCGCTTTCGTAGCGTCGAAGGCTTCTTTTAAAGCTCGCAAAACGTCGCGCTTTTCATATTTGTCTGATTTAGAGAAATGGATTTCCAGACTGAATTCCCGCTCCGCCGATTCGTAACGGAAAGATTCGACGTTTGCCGGTAAATTTTGATTTGGCTCGCCGGCAGCCGCTTTCGCTTTTCTGTCCGGTCGGGCGGCGCGGCGAATTTCATCGCGCTTTAGATTGCGCTTGCCGAGACGGTCGAGAAAATCACGCATTGCCTGTTCGTCGAATTGACGGGCGACTTCGAGCAGAGTTGATTTGGCGGTGATGTCGGCGGCGAAACATTTCGCGCGGATCGCTTCGGGCAGACCGGCGAGTGCCATTGATTCGGTAACGGTCGTCCGGCTCTTGCCGATTTTTTTGGCGATCTCCTCGTGCGTGTAACCGAACCGCGCGGCGAGATAAGCCAAGCCGTCGGCTTCCTCCCAGATGGTTAAATCCTTTCTCTGAAGATTTTCAATCAGCGCGATTTCGGCGATTGTTTTTTCGTCTATGTCGAATTCGACGCACGGAACTTCGATTAATCCGGCGAGATTCGATGCCCGCCAACGCCGCTCGCCCGCGATAATCATCCACGTTCCGTCGCCGTTCGGTTTGACCAGCAGCGGTTCTAAAACTCCATTTTGTTTAATCGAATCGGTCAGCTCGGTCAAATCTCCGATTTCCGTGCGCGGCTGCTCCGGGTTCGGGGCGATTTTATCAATCGGGATAATCTTCCCGATTGAGCGATGAGTTCTGGCTAATTCTTCGACGTAATGCGCGTCGTGCCGCATTTTGACTCCGGTCGGTAAACCTCTTTTACTAGACACGCTCTAAAACCTCCTTTGATAGTTCCTGATATTCTATCGCGCCGGAAGACTTGGGCGAAAAAGAAAAAATCGTTTCCTTGTGCGCCGGCGATTCTTCCAGCCGGACGCTGCGCGAGATAATCGTTTTAAATGTTTTTTCACCGAAAACCTGCCGGATATGCGCCTCGACATCTTTCGAGAGCGATGTGCGCTTGTCGAACAGCGTGACTAAAACGCCGAGTATCTCCAATTCGGGATTCGGGCGCGAGCGGACTTTTTCGATGGTTTCCAGCAAATCGTCAGTTCCTTCCAGAGCGAAATAAGACGATTGAATAGGAATTAAAACATAGGTGGCGGCAACCAGCGCGTTGACCGTCGTCAAGCCGAGCGTCGGCGGC
>Ga0136640_10001152_pt1 | contig 10477 bp, 9 predicted proteins | sample AntDrymUQ8642106_2_FD_105498 | JGI IMG/M metagenome (GOLD analysis project Ga0136640, IMG submission 105498) | Polar desert sand microbial communities from Dry Valleys, Antarctica - metaG UQ864 (21.06) | ecosystem: Environmental > Terrestrial > Soil > Desert | place: Antarctica: Dry Valley...
AGTCTGGCGCGGGATCCAGTCGGTGAGGCCGCAACTCTTCGAATACGGCACGTTTTATGGCTGTGACGCCGACGTGCGGACCGAAGAACTTGTAGGCGGAGCAGGTGATGACGTCGGCCCCGAGTTCGTCGCGGTCCACGGTGATGTGCGGGGCGGCGTGGACGGCGTCAACGGCTACCAGAGCCCCGACTTCGTGGGCGCGGGCGGCTATTTGGGCCACGTCGTTGATAGTGCCGACGGCGTTGGACGCCAGGCCGACGGCTACCAGTTTGGTGCGCTGGTTGATGGTTCTTTCTATATTGCTGAGGTCCAGGGTTAGTGTTTCGGGATTTACGGGGATCCAGCGGACTCTTGCGCCTCTCTCGGTGGCGGCGGAGATCCAGGGGTCCACGTTCGCGCGGTGGTCCAGCTCCGTCACCAGGATCTCATCCCCTGCGTCCCACCCCCGAGCTAGCGCCCGCGAGATGGCGAAGGTCAGGGTGGTCATGTTCGCGCCGAAGGCGATTTCCTCGGCCCGCGCCCCGAGGAACGCGGCCGCCTTCTCCCGAGTCCGGGCTATGACTTCCTCGGTCTCGGTGCTGGTCGGGAAGACGCCGTGCAGGTTGGCCCCGCCACCTTCCATGTACCCGCGCATCGCCTCGATAGTTCCGCGGCAGACCTGAGAACCGCCAGGTCCGTCGAAGTACGCCACTTCCCGCCCGTTGTGCGCCCGGCTCAAAGCCGAAAATTGTTCCCGAACTTTTGCCGGATCCAAAACCCGTCGCATCCATCCTCCCATCCCGTCGACCTCGCGCCAGTCTACACCAGCGCCGGAGCCCCCCGTCCATCTTCTCTACGCTCACTCAGAACGATCTATTGTAACTTTCTGTTACTTCAAAGTTGCTTGTTAACCCTTTAACAGCGCGATGCGGCGGCCTTGCTACACTGTTGGTTGTAAGGTCTGACCAATTAAAGGAGAACCGATATGAAGGACAAAAACAAGATCCGCTGGTACGAGTACCTCACGAGTGGGGCGCAGAGCTTCCGGGGGCTTGGCAAGGGTGGTAGTCGGGCCGGTGGACGTTGGTTGGCCGAGGTTCCGGTGCGGGAGCGGGGTGCGAAAGAGGATCGGCGGCACGCTTTCGCCGGGCTCTAGCTACAATAGCACGCTATAAGATTACGGTCGCCGGGGTTCGCAAGAACCTCGGTTTTTCGTTGTCCGGGTGAATTTCTGGTGGTTTTCACTGTTATCGGGGCGGCTTTTGAGGTTTGATCCCCACGCGCCCGCGTCAGGGCGAAGCATTCGATTCGGAAGCAACGCGCTTCGTAACAGGGCCAGAGTCGTAGTCCAGAATCCGTCGCCCAAAACCTTCGAGCGAGCATAATCCGGTACGACGCGCCCTTGTTACGGGGATTCGTTGGAGAGACGCAACGCTCGCTCGTGAAAGAACTTCCGGTTCACCTTCATGTCTTCGGGGGCATTCTCGGGCCAGACGTGGAAAACTTTCGGGACCTTGAACCGGGGCAGCACACGCTCCAGCTCTTTTCGTAGATCCGCGGGGACGTTTGCGCTGGCGGAGCGCACGAAGGCTACGGGACGAGCGCCGAATTCCGCGTCCGGCACGGGGACGACGGCGGCTTCCTCCACGCCGGGCAGTCGGAGCAGGGCTTCCTCAACCTCTTCGGGCTGGATGTTCTCGCCGCCGGAGATGAACAGGTTGTCCTTGCGGCCCCGGACATGCAGCCCGTCCACCGTGAATTCACCGAGATCTTTTGTGTGGAACCAGCCATCGTCATCCACGAGACGAATTGTTTCACCACCGGCTATGTAGCCGGCGAAGAGGGTCTTGCCCCGGACCAGTATTTCGCCGTCTTCGGCGATGGAGACTTCGCGGTGCGGCAGGGTGTGGCCGGAGGTGTGAAGCTCGCCGGGTGGGGCTTGCGGGGGCGTGGTGGTGACTTGCGAGGCCATCTCGGTTAGGCCGTAGCTGGTGTGGATCGGAAACCCTCGGGAGACGGCTTCGTCCACGAGATCTCCGGGGGTTGGTCCGCCCCCCATCAATACGGCTTTCAAGTGTCCCGCCGGGATGCCTTCTTCGAGCAACCGGCGCAACTGCGTGGCGACGAGCGAGACGTGGGTCGCGCCGGAATCGACGATGGCTTCTCCGAGAGAAGACCTAGAATCAGGCAATACAATAGTCGCTCCGGCGAGGGCGCAGCGGAAGATTACGGAAAGCCCGCCGACGTGATAGAGCGGCAGGGAGTGCATCCAGCGGTCGCCCGGCGCGAGTGGGATGTTGGCGTTGGAACCGAGGGCACTGTAGTAGTGGTTGCCGAAGGTGTGCATCGCGGCCTTCGGCGTACTCGTACTGCCGGAAGTGAAGACCACCGTCGCCACCCGATCCAAGACGAGCGGGCCGGGACTTCGCAGCGCGAAGCGTGGTGCGTCGTTCTCTCCGGTGAGCACGTCTTTTAAAGAAAGCCGTCGCGTTTCCGGGTCGAGTGAGTCGAGGGACTCGGCATCGGAGATCAGGGCTTCGCAACCGGCTCTCCCGAGCACCGCCGCCACGCCATCCAGCGGCAACCGGGTACTGATGGGACAGGAGACGGCACCGGCGCGCAGCAGGGCGAGCAGCAACACGACGTAATGTTCGGTCTTCGGCAGGTACAGCGCGACTCGCGCCCCCCGTTCGAGGCCAAGCCCCGCGAGCCGCTCCGATGCCGCCGATACTAGCCGGTCCAACTTTTTGTACGAGATCGTGGCGCCGTCGCGCACGATGGCGGGCGAGTCGGGATCGCGTAGCGCCGCTTGGTGCAGTGGACAGGACATCGTCTCTTCCGTACCCGTCATGGCGTGTAGACGTAGAGGCGGGTGAGGATTTCGCGGTTGCGGTGGTTGGCGAAGCTGCGTTCCCAGTCCATGCCGAGGCTTTCGGCGACGCGGATGGACGCCGGGTGGTCGTGGGGCATGTTGGCGACGATGCGGCGCAGACCTTTCTCGCGCAGAGCGTATTCCAGGCACGCTCGTGCGCACTCCACGCCGAGGCCCCGCTCCCAGTAAGAGTTATGGATTATGTAGCCGAGGTCGTGCTCGACCTTTCCGTCCACCTCGGTCAGCGCGACGCCGCAATCGCCGATGACCTCGCCGGTCATCCGAAGCTCCACGAGCATCCGTCCGAGGCCCGTCTCCCGGAAGGATCCGGCGTTGCGCTCCACCCACTCCGCGACGGCTTTCTCGTTCAGCGGTCGCGGCCAGAAAGACATCGTGGTGGTGTCGGAGAGGATCGAGGCTATCAAAGCCACGTCGGACTTTCCGTACGGTCGGATGCGCGTTCTCGGAGTCTGTATCACGTTTGGGTGTACTCCCGAACCAGATCCAGCCCGGCAACATCGACCTCGCGACGGATGGCGAAGAACTCCCGCACGGCCAACTCGGGCGCTGTCAAGTCGAGACGAGGGCTTATAACGTCTCCGGCTAGCCAGCGGTAGGTATCCAAACCCGCCGGGGCATCGCCAATAGCGGCGGCCAGAGCCACGAGCGCCGCCATCCCGACTCCGGCCTCGTACGCGGAGCTTACGACCGGCGTCATGCTCAACCGCGTGGCTTCCTCCGCGAAGCGCAGCGTCCGCGAGAGCCCGAGCAGCGTCGGCTTGAGCACCACGGCGCTCGCATGGCCGTGGTCTTTCAGATCCTCCGGCGTCATCCCGGTCAGCGACTCGTCCAGCGCGACCGGCGCGCCGGTCTTCTCCACAAACTCCCGCAACTGCGCTGGATCCTCTATCGGTTCCTCCAGATACTCTACCGGACACTCCAGACGCAGCCCATGCGTGAGCCGGACGAACTCCAACGCATCTTCGAGGCTCCAGGCCCGGTTGGCGTCGATCCGCACCACGGCATCCCCGCCGAGCCTCCGAGCCACCTCTTTAGCGAGGTTCGCATCCTCCTCTACCTCACGCCCGCCGACCTTCAGCTTGGCGGTCCGGTAACCGGCCCGGCGCGCCTCGTCGGCCAATCTTAGTACCTCCTCCGGCGCACCCGAGAGCAGGGTAGTCCCGGCGACCTTTGTCCGGGGGCGGGGAGAGATCATCTCCGGGAGCGTCCGTCCGGCGGCTGTGGCGCGAAGGTTCAAGAACGCCGTCTCCAAACCAAAGCGCGCCGACGGGACGAGGTCCGACTCGGTTTGTTGCCAAGCCTCCAGAATCTCCACCCCGACGACGGACGAAACCCCGGTGGATAAATCTTCCACCGCCTGTTCGAGGGTCTCGTTGGAGAAACCCGGCAGCGGGGACGCCTCGCCCCAGCTTTCGACGCCGCCTGTGGTGGAGAGCTGGACGAGCGCTCCTTCGCGGGAGTGGAGCGTGGCGCCAGCGAGCTTTAGCGGCTCGGTCAGCGGTAGTGTGTAGCGGTAGAACGCGAAGCCCGTTAGCTTCATGGTGCCAAGCCTACGGTCGGTGTGGGAATTGTGAGAAGTCCGGGCGGCGCTTCTCCTTGTAGGCGTCGCGGCCCTCGCGGGCCTCTTCGCTGCCGTAGAAGAGCAGGTTCGCGTCGTGGGCGAGTTGCTGGATCCCGGCGAAACCGTCCTCGTGGGCGTGGAAGCTCGCCTTCAGCAGCCGCAGCGCGAACGGCGAGCGGTCCAGCATCTCCCGGCACCAGCCAACGGTCTCGGTTTCCAGGTCCGCTAGCGGCACGACCTTATTGACGAGTCCCATCTCCAGAGCCTCCTCCGCCGAGTACATCCGGCACAGAAACCAGATCTCCTTGGCCTTCTTCGGCCCAACCAATTGGGAGAGTACCGAAGCGCCGAAGCCGCCGTCGAAGCTACCGACCTTAGGTCCAACCTGCCCGAACCTAGCGTTGTCGGCGGCGATGGTGAGGTCGCAGACCACGTGCAGCACGTGGCCCCCGCCGACGGCGTAACCGGCGACCATCGCCACCACGGGCTTCGGGCAGCGCCGGATCTGGACGTGCAGGTCCGTAACGTGAAACCGCCCGACCGACGCGCCGCCGGGCGTGCGCCGTGGGTCGCCGGGATCTTCCAGGTACCCGGCATCCCCCCGCACCTTCTGATCCCCACCGGAGCAAAAAGCGTCCGGCCCCTCGCCGGTCAAGATGATTACGCCTACCTCGTGGTCCTCGCGAGCGTCCTCCAGAGCGCGCTGCATCTCCACGACCGTCAGCGGGCGGAAGGCGTTGCGTACTTCGGGGCGGTTTATGGTGATCTTGGCGATCCCCTCCGCCTTGTGGTACTTGATGTCCTCGAACTCTCCGGCTGATTCCCACGCAATATTAGTCATGGGTGGGATTATAGGAGGTCGAAGAGTTTTACGGCGTTCGCGCCTACAGAGCAAGCGCGGAGATTGGCTCGATACTCTATCGCAGTCGGCGCGAGCGCCGATTCAAAATCACAACATGCCACCCTCGACCTCCACGCCAGGCACCCGGTAAGACCTCCCACCGCGCACCGGAAAAACGTCTTGTCCGCTTGAACCGCACAGATGGATGCCGAAGTTCTCCTTGGACTCGAAGTGGTATCGCAATAAGGCGCTTGCCGCTCACGAAGGGACGAGAAAATCTCCGAGCAGTTCGAGAAAGTCTTTCGAGACTTCGACGTGCACGCTATGTCCCGCACCCGGAACGATGGCAATCTGTACCCGAGGATTCAGCGACGCAATGCGATGCGCGATCTCCACGAACTTCCTATCCAACTCCCCCACGACGGTGAACGCCGGTACCCGAAGTCCGGCAAGCTCACCCCAGAGCGACGGCTGGCTCCCCGTGCCCATCCCCCGCAACGCCTTCGCCAACTCCGCCGGGTCATTGCGACGCCGCGACTCGATGGTGCCCCGGAACAACGCTGCATCCTGCGCTAACGACTCGAAAAGCGGCTGACGGTACCAGTCATGCAGGAATTCATCAAAGTCTTCGGACTCCAATCGAGAAGCTTTTTCTTCGTCGGTGGCGCGGCGTTCGGATCGTTCCCGCTCGCTTCGTAATCCCGGCGAAGCCGATTCTAGAAAGAGCCCGCTGCACCGCTCTGGATAGCGGAGAACCAGGTACAGTGCGAGTCGACCGCCCATCGAGTAGCCGACGAACGTCGTTTCATCTATCTCCAACTCGTCCAGCATATCGAGGACCAGCCGGGCGGCGTTCTCGAAGATGTAGGCCTCCGGCGGCAGCCCGACCGAGGCGCCGTGTCCCGGCAGGTCCACAGCGACGCATCGGAATCGGCCTTCGAGTGTCGCGATCACACTTTTCCAGTCAGCACCCGAGCCCATGAAACCGTGCAAGAAGAGGACCGCCGGTAGATCCGGCGTGCCGGAGACGGCGTAGTTCAGCCCAGCCACGGTGCTATGTGAGGAACTCTTCCGGCAAACGCTCCGGTCGATGCGTCGACAAAACCGTGGTTACTGATTGGTCCATTTGAGTTGGAATTCGATCTCTTCTTCGTTGCCCTCGCGCTCATGCTCGACGTTGAACTCGGCGCGGGCCGGCACGTAGACCCTTTCTCCAGCCACCTGGATCTCGAACCTCTCACCCGTATCCAAAGCGTCGGCTAGCCTCCGCAACTTCGCCACGAATTCGGTCGTGGAGTAGACCCTCTCGATGTCTCTGTCCTGCTTCTCGCTCATCGGCCCTCCTGGGGTCGTTGGAAGATACAGCCTGCGTATCCTAACGGGTCCGAAGACCACAGCCAAGCCCGCCGGTGCAGAAGCCGACCCATAGCCTGTAGTTCGGGCGTCTTATCATGCCGGGTGCGTCAAGGTGCGGATTCCCGCGTGATCTCCGCGAGAAGGTCCCGGTGCAGCGAGACGTTTTCCTCGCGGTTGGTCCTCACCTCGATGATGGTGGAGTGACCACCCACGCTGGCCGAACGATACGCCTCGACAAATTCCACCACCGTGCGCGGGTTCTCGTAGCCGAGCCCGAACATGCGCGCCGCTGGCTCGAAGATCACGTGTTGCGGCGTGCCGAAGTATGGTTCGAAGAATTGTTCATGTTCGGCGACCGGCAGGAACGAGAAGATCCCACCTCCATCGTTGTTAACAACCACCACGGTTACTGAGAGATCCCGCAGAATCGCCAGCGAGTTGAGGTCGTGCAACAACGCCAGGTCCCCGATCACGAGCGTAACCGGCGTATCCAGGCCGCGAGAGTAGCCGGCGGCGGTGGCTACGGTCCCGTCGATACCGCTCGCGCCCCGATTGGCGGCGACGGGGACGGGCGCGCCATTAGTGGCCGCGAAGGCATCGAGGTCCCGAACCGGCATACTGCTCGCCACCACGAGGCCGTGTCCCTCCGGCACGTGGCGCGAGACGAGCCGCGCCAAGAGAGGTTCGCTCAAGGCTCCTTCTTCCGGGAGAAGCCGGTCCAGGTTGCGGCCCACACTCTCCGAAGCCCCGCGCCATCCCGCAAGCCACTCGTTCTGTACCGAACTCTCCGGTACGGTCCGCGAGAGCGCGGCGCAGAAGTCCACCACATCCGTCTCTATGCTATGCGTGACGCGGTGGCTCGGGTCGAGGCGGAACGGGTTCTCACGGGCGACGATGTACGGGTTCGGACGACTCCGCGCCAGGAATTTTTCCAACCGCTTTGAGAGCGACCGCCCGCCGACGTGCAGCACGGCTTCCGGCGCGTGCGCCTCTACAAACTGTTCGCTTGCCAGCAAGGCGTCGTAGAAGGCGATGGTTCTTTTGGAGCCGAGCCGGACCTGCGAGCCGATGTCCGGCAACAACGGCCATCCCAGAGCGTCCGCGAGCCTATGTACAGCCTCACCCTGCTTGCGCGAGGCGAGACGGCCCGCGACGATGATGCCACGCTCGACGGGGCGCAGCACGTCCGAAATACGCCCTATTTCCACCTCGTTCACCGCTGGTTTGGTGGCGGCGTAGCGGGTGTAAGGCTCGTCGCTGTTCATCCAGTCGACGGGACCGGAGGGTTGTCCGGTTTTGTCTTGCGGGTCGGAGAGGAAAGGTTCGCGGAACATGAGGTTCAAGTGTACGGGACCGGATGGGGCACGGCGGGCCCGGTAGACGGCCTGGTCGACGGTGGTGAGGACCATTGCGGGGTCGATCTCCAAATCGGGTGCTGGGAGATCGAAGCGCCAGCGGACGAAGTCGCCGAAGATGTCGGGTTGGTCGATGGTCTGGTTCGCGCCGGTTTGGCGAAGTTCGGGTGGGCGGTCGGCGGTCAAGAGGATCATAGGCACGCCGTCCGTCGAGGCTTCGACGATGGCAGGCAACCCGTTAGCGACGGCGGTGCCGGAAGTGGTGATCCAAGCCGCCGGACGCCCCGTCGCCCGCGCATACCCGAGCGCCGCGAAAGCCGTCCCCCGCTCGTCGAAATGGACGAGAGCCTTCGCTTTTGGATCCGACGCGAGCGCCGCGACGAGCGGTGTGGAGCGTGAGCCGGGCGCTACGCAGAAGAGGCCGACGCCGCAGCGTCGCAGCTCCTCGACGAGGAGCTTGGCCCAAAGGCGGTTAGCTTCGGGCGTGCGCGGGTTCAAGGCCGAAAACCCTGGTAAAGTCGCCGATTTTGTGCTCGATCTCGGCCCATTCCTCATCCGGGACGGAGCCCGATACGATCCCAGCCCCACTAAACAGCGCAAGCTCCCGCCCCCGTGCGAGCCCCGAGCGAATGCCCACCGCGAACTCGGCCGCGTCGGATCCAACCCATCCGACGGGACCGGCGTACCAACCCCGGTCGAAAGCTTCCGCTTCCCGGATCACCTGAATGGCCTCCTCCCGCGGATACCCGCCAACCGCCGGCGTCGGGTGCAGCGCCCGCAAAACGTCCGTATCCATGACGCCTTCTCGCAGCGTCCCCCGCACCCGCGAGACCAGATGCCGCCCCCGAGCTAGCTTCATCTCCGAGGCCCGTCCGTCCACCTCCAACACCTCGCACAGCGCCCCGAGCTTCTCTTCTATGCTGACCCGGACGTAGGAGTGCTCAGCCAGGTCTTTCGCGCTGCTCAACAGTTCCTGACCGAGTTCGTCGTCGTCCGCCGCCGACTCGCCGCGCGGTCGGGTCCCGGCCACGGCCTCGCTCTTTATGGAACGATCTTCCCTGCGGTACAACCGCTCCGGCGATGCGCCGAGGAACGCCACGCCGTCCTCCGGCTCAAAGTAGAAGTGAAAGCAACCAGGGGTCCGGGCCTTCAACTGCTCGATCAGCAACAACGGGTCGAGGTCTTCGTCGAAGAAGAGCCCGGCCTGCCGGGCGAGCACCACCTTCTCTAAAGATCCCTCCTCGAAGGCGGCGAGCGCCGTCTCCACGTTCGCGCGCCAGCCTGCGGCGTCCGGTAGATCCATCCGGTCCGTCGGCGCGGGTAACGATTCCTCACGATGCGCTTCCGGCGCTCGCAGGTTCTCCACTTCCCACATTATCCGCTCGCACTGTCCGGCATCTCTCGGAAGAACGAGGTTAAAGACGAGGATCGACTCCCCACCCTCGCGGCGGAGTTCGAAGCGCGGCAGCACGAAGCGGTGCGATCCGAACTCCGCCCACCCGGCTCCGGTCTCGCGGCTTGGATCGAAGCGCATCCCGCCGTAGTAGCGGGTTTCAGGCCCGCTGTCGGACAACAGCGAGAGACGTTCCCACAGGACGGCTGGCTCCTCCGAGACGGCGCTGGTCTGAAGGTCCGCGACGCCTACCGCCGCTACCTCGATGCCATCGTCCCGCCCGGACCAGTATAACTTCGGTCCCGTCTGCTGAGCCCACAACCAATCGAAGACACCCACGTCGCCCGCCGGAACCGTCAGGGTGACGATTTGCTCCGCCGCGGATAATTTCGGTGCTTCCGAGAGCGTGTGGACGGCGAGATCCGCTAGAGCCGCCCGCGCCGAAACGAAGTCCCGGACGGGACTTTCGGTGTTCGCGTCCGAAAGAGCCCGCTTTATTCGCCGTGTCTGTCTCAAACCCGGTGCCGCCATCCGGCCTCTCTTTCACTCTTTTAGCGACCGAAGTGTATCAAGGCGTGGCGAGCGGGTAAGCGTCTGCGCTCACAATCCAAAGGTTTGGAGCAGCCTTCTCTACTTTCTCAAACGGGGATAAGTTTCTTGGAAGCGGGCGTAGGCGGCCTCGTAGTCGACACTGGCTTCGCCGGGGTGTACGGTCGCTTCAGGTTGAGGGGCGAGGGCAGGGATCTCTCTCGCGGAGCGGTAGGCGCCGGATGCCACACCGGCGAGGAGCGCGGCTCCCCGAGCCGAGGCCACGGGGGCTATGTCGTCAGGTAGTATCCGCAGCGGGCGGCGCAGCGCGTCGGCGAGGAGTTGGCGCCACTGGCCTTTGGCGGACCCGCCACCGGCGAGCCGTAGCTCCGGTATGGGGGTTCCGGCGGCCTCCAGCGCCTCGACGCCCCCTCGTAGAGAGAACGCCACGCCTTCCAGGGCGGCGCGGAGTAGATGGCCGCGCTCGTGGCCGAGGCCGAGGTGGATCCAGGCTCCACGGGCCGCCGGGTCGAAGTGCGGCGTGCGCTCACCGCTCATGTACGGCAGAAAG